>Ga0164242_10004818_pt1 | contig 15102 bp, 14 predicted proteins | sample OricomgcompostMG_FD_108783 | JGI IMG/M metagenome (GOLD analysis project Ga0164242, IMG submission 108783) | Miracle-Growth compost microbial communities from Emeryville, California, USA - Original compost - Miracle growth compost (MG) ... | reverse complement strand
TACGATTCGAAATAGGCCGGCCGGCGACGCCGGTTCGCCTTCTTTGCGCGGCATTCAGGACAAGGAAGAAAAAATGGCCATTCGAAGTCAAAGCCCGAAGACGGTCGTGATCACTGGGGCGTCAGCAGGGGTCGGGCGCTCCGTCGTCCGCCGCTTCGCCAGGGACGGCGTCAATATCGGCCTCATCGCACGTGACGAGGACCGGTTGCAGGAGGCGGTGCGCGAAGTGGAGGAACATGGCGGGAAGGCGCTCGCCTGTCCGCTCGACGTTTCCGACGCCGATGCGCTGGAAGCCGCCGCCGAGCGGATCGAACAGGCCTTCGGTCCTATCGACGTATGGGTAAACGTCGCCATGGCGACGATCTTCGCACCGCTCGACGACATCACGCCTGCCGAGTTCAAGCGGGTCACGGAGGTCACCTATCTCGGCTTCGTCTACGGCACGATGACCGCACTGAAGCGCATGAAACGGCGCGACCATGGTACGATCGTGCAGGTCGGTTCCGGCCTTGCCTATCGCTCGATACCCCTCCAGTCGGCCTATTGCGGCGCCAAGCACGCCGTGGTGGGCTTTACCGACTCCCTGCGTTCGGAACTGATCCATGACAAGAGCAAGGTGAAGATCGGCATCGTCCACCTGCCTGGCGTCAACACGCCGCAATTCGACTGGGGGCGCAACAAGATGGGCAAGCGCGCGCAACCCGTGCCGCCGGTTTTCCAGCCCGAAATCCCGGCCGAAGCGATCCACTACATGGCCCGTCATCCGCGCCGGGAGATATGGCTGACATGGTCGACGTGGAAAGTGATGATCGGCCAGACATTCGCCGCCGGTTATCTCGATCGCTATCTCGCCAAGGCGGCCTATGGGGGCCAGCTTGGCAAGGAAGACCAGCCGCCGGGACCGGGAAACCTCTTCGAGACGGTGAAGGGCGACTATGGCGCCCATGGCCGGTTCGACGCCGAGGCCAATACGAAAAGCAGCGAGCTCACACTTGCCAAGCACCCATGGCTGACCGCTGCGCTGCTGACGCTGATCGGCCTCGTCGTCCTGTTCCTGCTGATCCTGCTTGCCGTCTGGCTCGTCGGTTGACCGGCGCCAAGCTTACACCGTGTTCGAACTGCCCGGATCAGGCAGCCGGTAAGCCTCGACCGCGTTACCGCCGAAGATCCGCCGCTTCTCGTCCGTTCCCAAACCTTGCAGGCATTCCTGCAAGGCGTCGAACACGCGCTCATAGTTCGCGGCGACGAGGCAAACGGGCCAGTCGCTGCCGAACATGCAGCGCTCGACGCCGAAAATATCGAGGGCCTCGTGGACATAGGGCTTGAGGTCCGAAACCGACCACTGCGACCAATCGGCCTCGGTGACCATTCCCGAAAGCTTGCACCACACATGGTCGCGCTCTTTGGCGAAAGCGCGCATCGGCCGTGCCCATTCATCGAAGCCGCCACCCCGTATGTCCGGCTTTGAGATGTGGTCGAGGACAAAGCGCAGGTTTGGAAATCTTTCGGCGACCTCGATGCAGCCATGCAATTGCGGCAGGTTCGGCACGAAATCGTAGACGAGTCCCGCTTCTTCGACCGCGGCCAGCCCTGGCACGACACGGCTCCCCGCCAGCCAGTTCGGATCCGTCTCGTGATGAATGAGGTGGCGAATGCCGACGAGATAACGGCCGCCGGGACCGGCCCGCAGCCGCGACAGGCGATCGCCGACATCCGGCGACGCAAGATCCACCCAACCGACGACACCCGCGACGAAATCGGTCGTCTCGGCGATATCGAGGAACGCCCGCGTCTCGTCCTCGTCATTCATCGTCTGGACAAGCACGGTGCCTTTCACGCCGCGCGCATCGAGCGACGGGCGCAGATCGGCTGACATAAAACGCCGGTTGATCGCCGCAAAGGCCCCTTCCAGCCATTGGAAGTCGCCGGGTCCGGCCGGGTCCCAGAAATGCTGATGCGCATCGATTATCGGCATCGCCCATCCTCCCAGGTCCTTCGGCCGGCTTCGCGGCGGGATGCCCGAAGCCGGCCGGTGATCGGCTACTCGGCCGCGATGGTCTTCTGCGTCTGCTCGCCGAGACCTTCTATGCCCAGTTTCATCACCTGTCCGGGCTTGAGGAAGACCGGTTCCGGCTTCATGCCGAGGCCGACGCCCGGAGGGGTGCCGGTGGTGATGATGTCGCCGGGCTGAAGGCTCATGAACTGCGAGATGTAGTGCACCAGGTGACGCACCCCGAAGATCATCGTCTTGGTCGAGCCGTCCTGGCAACTCTTGCCGTCGACGCTCAGCCACATCTTGAGATTCTGCGGATCGGAAACTTCGTCCTTCGTCACCAGCCACGGCCCGATCGGCCCGAAAGTATCGGCCGACTTGCCCTTGACCCACTGACCGCCCCGTTCGGCCTGGAATTCGCGCTCAGAGACGTCGTTGACGACGCAATAGCCTGCCACATGATCCATGGCCTCGTCTTCGGAGACGTAGCGTGCCTCCTTGCCGATGATGACGCCGAGTTCGACCTCCCAGTCCGTTTTCTTCGAATTGCGGGGAATGACGACATTGTCGTTCGGCCCGCAGATGGCGCTGGTGGCCTTCATGAAGAGGATCGGTTCCTTGGGGATAGGCGCCCCCGTCTCGGCAGCGTGATCGGCGTAGTTCAGCCCAACGCAGATGAACTTGCCGACTTTGGCGACACACGGTCCGATGCGGCCCGGGTTCTCGACGAGCGGCAGGCTGGCGGGATTGATCTGTGAAAGACGGCGCAGGCCCGCCTCCGACAAGGCGTCGCCGGCGATGTCGTCGATCTCGCCGGAAAGGTCGCGCACCTTGCCCTCGGGGTCGAGGAGTGCGGGTTTCTCGGCCCCTACGGGCCCGTATCGCATGAGTTTCATCAAGCGTTTCCTTCGGATGGTTCAGTGAAAAAAGACTGAGATTGAAGTCGGAGATTCAGGCGTTGGCCCAGCCGCCATCGATGACGATGGCGTTACCCGTCATGAACGACGATTCGTCGCTGGCGAGATAGACGATCAATTCGGCGACCTCCTCGGCCGTCCCCAGACGGCCCATCGGCTGGCGCGCCACGAAAGCCTTGCGCGCTTCCTCGTAATTTCCGAGAGCACGCATTCTATCCTGCAAGGAAGGGCTTTCGATCGTGCCGGGGCAGACGGCGTTGGCGCGGATACCCGAACCGACGAAGTCGACGGCGACCGACTTCGTCAGGCCCACGACGGCGGCCTTCGTCGTGCCGTAGATGAAGCGGTTCGGCGCAGCTATGACGCTGGAAGCGACGGACGCCATGTTGACGATGGAGCCGCCACCGCGCTCGACCATGCCCGGCAGGAACGCCCTGATCATCCGGAACATCGCGCGGATATTGAGATTGACGGAGAAATCGAAATCGTTTTCGCCGCAGTCGAGGATTGTGCCGCTGTGGACGAAGCCGGCGCAGTTGAAAAGGATGTCGGGCGCCTCCCGACCGGCCGAAAAGTCCCTGATCGCATCGGCGTCCAGCACGTCGAGGACCTGCGTCGAAAGATCGGCCTCGCCCGCCAGTGCTTCCAGTTTGGACGCGTCGATATCGGTCGCCGTCACCTGCGCGCCTTCACGGGCGAACGCAAGCGCCGTTGCACGTCCCATCCCCTGCCCCGCCGCAGTCACGATGGCGCTCTTGCCTGCAAGCCGACCCGCCATATGTTTCCTCCTGTCACCGCGTTGTCTTGCCTTCCGACTGTTCTTTCACCACCGAGCCGGTCTCGCAAGTCGAGCCCTTCGATTTCGAAGCCGAACCTGCCCGGCGCTGGATAGCGGGGCCTTTTTTCCGGCGCTTTCGACTTGGTCGCGGCGCAGACCCAGAGGAATATTTCGATGGACCACGTCAAATTCGGCCGCAGCGGCCTTTCCGTTTCCCGCCTGTGCCTCGGCACGATGACTTTCGGCTTCCAGTGCGACGAACCGACCAGCCATGCCATTCTCGACAGGGCGGCCGACGGCGGCATCGACTTCATCGACACCGCCGACGTCTATCCGCTCGGTGGCAGCAGCGACAAGGTGGGCCGCACCGAAGAAATCGTCGGCAACTGGCTGAAGGGCAAGCGGCATGATTATGTGCTTGCGACAAAATGCGTCGGCGCGATGGGCCCGAACCCCTGGGACCAGGGCATGTCGCGCAAGCACATCCTCGACGCCATCGATGCGTCGCTGCGCAGGCTGAAGACGGATTACGTCGACCTTTATCAGTTGCACAGCTACGACCCCGCGACTCCGCTCGACGAGGCCTTGGAGGCCCTTGATACCGTCGTGCGGCACGGCAAGGCCCGCTATGTCGGCGTATCGAACTGGATGGCCTTCCGGCTGGCGCGCGCAATCGGCCGGACGGAAACGAAGAACCTCGTTCCCGTCAGTTCGGTCCAGCCTCGCTACAACCTTCTTTTCAGGCTGTTCGAGCGGGATCTGCTTCCCCTGTGCCAAGAGGAAGGCATCGCCGTCATTCCATACAACCCGCTCGCCGGCGGCCTGCTGACGGGCAAGCACCGCAACACGAAGAAGCCGCCCGAAGGCGGCCGGTTCACGCTTGGCGAAGCCGCGGCCAACTACCAGAACCGCTACTGGCACGATCGCGAGTTCGACACTGTCGAACAACTGGCGAAGACGGCCGACGAGGCGGGCATCAGCATGACCAGCATGTCCGTCGGCTGGGTGCTCGCCAATCCCGCCATTACCTCGCCGATCATCGGTGCCAGCCGTCCCGAGCAGCTTGCCGACAGCCTCGAGGCAGCGGCCAGCCCGCTCGCACCCGATCTGAAGGCCCGCCTCGACGAAATTACCCACAATTGGCGGTCCGTCGACGCGGAGCGATAAGCTCCGTCGGAAACGTCTTTCAGGAAATTGATTCCGTTTCAGTGGGATCGCCGCGTTGGTTAATGCGGCGTTACCGCTTTTGCTATCAGATTGTTTACCATTTTAGATAAATACTGCCGGCCGAATGGCGGAACATCGTTCGTTTTCAAGAGTTCCAGAAGCTGTAACCAGACCGGATAACAGCGCATGACCGGCGCCAAGAAGATGACGGCGGATATGACCATTGCGACGATACGAGCAGGCTTCGGCAGTCGCGAAGTCCGCAAGCACTTGACCAAACTGCCTATCTTTCAGGTCGAAAGAAGCCTCCCTGATGCAATCTCGGACCGCCTCGATCGTCTCGACAAGGCAGAGCGTGAAGGCGCGCGTTCTCGCGGGCGCGGCGGCAAGCCCACCACCTGAGGAGCGCGCGAGCAAACCACCTTGCTCGACCCTTCGAATCCAAATTCGGGAAGCCTTATCCAGCGATGACGCGCAGTTCGCGATCGAAGCTGGTCAGCGACCGGCAACCATCCTCGGTCACCAGTATGTCGTCCTCGATACGCACTCCGAAACGACCGATCTCGTAGAGACCCGGCTCGTCGGTGAAAACCATCCCTGCTTCGAGAATTTGACGATTGCCGCGCATGATATAGGGCGCTTCGTGGACCTCGCGGCCCATACCGTGCCCGGTCTTGGTGCGGATGCGGTCGGCGAAGGGCGATGCTTCGAGCACGCTCGTCACGGCATCGTCCACATCGTGGGCGGTTATTCCCGGTCGGGTAATCTCGCGCCCTACGGCATTCGCTTTCAACACCGTCTCGTAGACCTGCCGCGCCTCGTCGTCGGCATGGCCGACGAAGACAGTACGGGTGATATCGGCGATGAAGCCGTCAGCCCTGGCACCGAAATCGAAAAGCAGCGCATCGCCGTCCTGAACTGCATAGTGCTCGCGCGCAGAGGCGTGCGGCAGGGCGGAGTTGTCGCCAGCGGCGACGATGGGCGTGAAAGACAGCCCCTCGGTCCCTTCGGAGAACATCGCCTGGATCAGCATGCTTTCGATACGCTTTTCCGTCATCCCGATGCGGATTTCGGGCAGGATGCTCGCAAGAGCATTCTCCGAAATGGCGATGGCCTTTTCGATGGCGGCGATTTCGCTCGCCGTCTTTCGCAGCCGCAAGCCGGAAATCTCGCGCTCGGCATCGACGATCCTCAGGCCCGCATTCGCGCCCGCCAGCGCATGGTGGACGAACACGCGCATTACTTGTCCCTCGACGGCGAGGCTTTTCAGCGGGAAGTGCCGCGCCAGCGCATCGAAGGCATGCATGTATCCGTCCTGGTCGCGCCAGTCGAAGACCTCGCCTTCGAAATTCATCAGCGCGAAGGAGCCGAGTTCGAGATTGGGCACCAGCGCCGCCGGCGCCCCCTCCTGCGGAATCAGCACCACCAGCGGCCGCTCGCTCGTGCTGAAGGACTGGTTGAACAGCCGCACGAAATTCGGCCCCGGCACCAACGCCACCGCATCGACCGACAGCGAAGCGGCAAGTCGACGAAATTCGGAATATCGATCAGACACGCACATCTCCCATGAACGGAGCGACGGCACCCGGCATCAGCCGAGAGCCGCGATCTTCTTTTCGGTACGCGCCATCAGCCGCTCCAATTCCGCCATATCGACGGAATTGAGCTTCGGCCCCGGCGCGCGCACCTTGGCGCTGGCGATCGCGCCACGCTTCTGAAGGACGGCTTTCCGGATGGCGAGACCGATCACCGGCTGCTGCTCGTGGCGCAGGATCGGAAGATAGGCGTCGTAGACGTCCTCCGCGCGCTCCGCCCTGCCGGCATGGAAGAGATCGACGACCTGCACCAGCATCTCCGGATAGGCGAAACCCGTCATCGCGCCATCGGCGCCACGGGCCATTTCCTGCGGAAGATAGAGGCCGCCATTGCCGCAAAGGATCGACATGCGCGGAACGTCGCCGCTCCCCGAGCGCGACCTGACGGCGGACACCTTGCTGAGGCCGGGACAATCCTCATGCTTGAGCATGACGATCTGCGGCAGCTCGCGCGTCAGCTTCAGGATCGTGTCGACGGAAACCGGCACGCCCGTCGTCTGCGGATAATCCTGGAAGCAGACCGGAACGTCGGGACCGAGCGCCTCGCAGACCTCCGCGAAATAATTGAAGACGCGGTCCTCCAGCGGCCGTCCGGCTGTCGGCGCGACCATAACGCCGGCTGCGCCCATATCCATGACCTGGGCGCTGAGCGCCTTCAGATTGTCGAGGCCAGGCCCCGAAACACCGACGATGACCGGAAGCCGCCCGCTCGTCCGCTTCAGGATTCGGCTCGCGACCGCGTTGGATTCCTCCGGCGTCAGCTTGTTCGCCTCGCCCATGATGCCAAGGATGGTCAGGCCGGTCGCGCCCTTCTCGTCATAGAAGTCGACCATCCTGTCGATACTGTCGAAATCAACGGCCCCCGTTTCGGTAAACGGTGTCGCAGCAATGACATACACGCCCTTGGTGTTGCGATCGATGAGGTTTGCCGGCAATTGCTTCACTCCGTCTTGCTTTCCATCACGGGCACTTCGTTTCGGCCGGCCATTCGAGCCGCCGACACGACATCACGACGATGTCACCCACCTGATACCGAATAACGCCTTCTTTCCGCGCTGCACAGCCATGATCGTGAATCTCGCCGGGATATTACCCGCGAGGGGAAATCTGCTTCACCAGGAGTCCGTCGATGAACACGTCGATGAGGCGCAGGACCGTACCCGGCCATGCGTCGTCCTGGCGTATGTAGCAAAGAGCGACCGTCGCCTTGAGATAATCGTCGCCTGTGATGTCCCTGCGGATTTCTCCCGCGTCGATGGCTTGTCTCAGGAGCTTGTCGATGGCCGTGCCGAGCCGTTCCGCCGAATAGGCGTAGACCGGCCTGGAACTGTCGACGGCGAGCGAAAGCGCCGCCAGCATTCCCTTTTTCGTGGCGACCAGTTCGACATTGGCGCGTGACCAGCGCCTCAGTGCCTCGACCGAGGGACATTCTTCCGCCAGGCGATCCGCCAGCTCGGCCAATTGCTCGACCTCTCGCCGGTAGACGGCCTCGAACAAGTCTTCCCGCGTGGGAAAATGCCGATAGAGCGTGCCGATGCCGACGCCGGCCTGACGCGCGACAGCCTCGAGGCTCGCTGCCGCTCCCCCGGCGCTGAAAACGATCTTGGCCGCTTCCAGCAGGCGTTCGCGATTGCGCGCCGAATCCGCACGCGGCTTGCGTCTTGTCTTGATGCTTTCGCGTCCCATGTCCTTCCGAAGGCGGCTCGCCCACTTGAAAACGGAGGGTTCCTCCGTATAATACACGAAGATGCCTTGCAGTTAAGGCATCGATGATCGGGGACAGGGTTTCGCAATCCGTCATTGGACGGATGAAAGCGAAGCGCCCCCAAGTTCCGTCCACCACTATACTGAATGGAGTCCCGCATGACACTCTCCATCAGCCTGACCGTCAACGGCGAGCCTCACGACATCGCGCTCGACGACCCGCGCGTCACGCTGCTCGATCTCCTGCGCGAGCGGCTTCATCTGACCGGCACGAAAAAAGGCTGCGACCGCGGCCAGTGCGGCGCTTGCACCGTCCTCATCGACGGCAAGCGGGTAAACTCCTGCCTTTCGCTGGCGGCCAGCCAGGACGGCGCGGAGATTACCACGATCGAAGGCATTTCGAGCGGCGATGCCCTGCACCCGGTGCAGGCCGCCTTCGTCGCCCATGACGGATTCCAGTGCGGCTTCTGCACGCCGGGCCAGATCATGAGCGCGATCGGTCTCATCGAGGAAGGCCACGCCGGCGACGACCCGGAACGGGTGCGTGAAGGCATGAGCGGCAATCTCTGTCGCTGCGCTGCCTATATCGGCATTACGGAGGCGGTTCTCGAAGCCCGGCGCATGCTTCTGGAAGACCGCAAGGAGGCAGCAGAATGAACCGCTTCGACTACATCAGACCCTCGTCCGTCTCCGAGGCGGTCGCAGCGGCCTCGGAGCCCGGATCGGCCTATCTCGCGGCCGGCACGAACCTTCTCGACCTGATGAAGGGGAACGTGTCCCGCCCCTCTCGCCTCATCGACGTCACCCGCCTGCCCGGACTCGATGCGATAGAGGCCCTGCCGGACGGCGGCATGCGCATCGGCGCACTCGTCCGCAATTCCGACCTCGCCTACGATCCGGGATTCGCCGGAGCCTATCCCGCGGTCGCGGAAGCCCTCCTGTCGGGCGCCTCCGCACAATTGCGCAACGCCGCTACCGTCGGCGGCAATCTCCTCCAACGCACTCGTTGCCGCTACTTTTATGACACCGCGAGCGCCTGCAACAAGCGCGAGCCCGGCAGCGGCTGCGATGCGCTGGGGGGCGACAACCGATCCCACGCGATCCTCGGCTGGAGCAAGGCCTGCATCGCCACGCACCCCTCGGACTTCTGCGTCCCGCTCGCCGCGCTGGATGCAGTGGTCGAGGTCGAAGGCAGGGCCGGCCGGCGCGATATCCCGATCGGCGAATTCCACGAATTGCCGGGCGACACGCCCGAGCGGGAAAGCGCGCTGGAGACGGGAGAACTCGTCGTCGCTCTTCGCCTGCCTCCAGAGGCTTCCGCGTTCAGCCGCCATTCGCGCTATCTGAAGCTGCGCGAACGGACGTCCTATGCCTTCGCCGTCGCATCTGCGGCGGTCGGCCTCAATGTCGAGGGCGGCAAGATCCGCGAGGCGCGTATCGCCCTCGGCGGCGTCGCGGCAAAGCCCTGGAGAGCCGATGCGGCCGAGGCAGCGCTGGCAGGCGCAGCACCGGGCGAGGCGGCCTTCGCCCGCGCCGCCGAGATCGCGCTGGCCGATGCGGCGCCCTCAGGCGACAACGCGCACAAGATCGAGCTTGCCCGCCGGATCGTCAAACGCGCGCTGCTGCTTGCCGCCGCCGGAACGCCGGAGCGCATGCCGGCCCTTCCCGCCTCCCCCTTCGCACTTGCACCCGGAGTTCTCACCCATGGTTGATTTTCCGATCTCCCAGGCGCCGGCCCATCAGCGCCACGGCTCCAACATCGGACAGCCGATGACGCGTCGGGAGGGCGTCCTCAAGGTCACCGGCCGCGCCACCTACGCCGCCGACAACAATCCGGACGGCATGCTTCATGCCGTGCTGGCCGTTTCCTCGATCGCCCGCGGGCGTGTGGCGGCGCTGGACATCGCAGCCGCAAAGGCCCATCCCGGCGTCGTCGACGTCATGACGACGGCAAACAGGCCGAAGCTCGCAATGGATCCGGACGCGAAGGAAAGCCCCTTCATGTTCCGGCTCGACCTGCTCCAGAACGAGAATGTCCGCTACGCCAACCAGCCGATTGCCGTGGTGATCGCCGAAACGATCGAAGCGGCGACGGAGGGCGTCGCCCTTCTCGCGCCGCGCTACGAAGCAGAGCTCGCCAGAACGAGCATGGACGACGTGGAGAGCTTCGTGCCCAAGGCGATCCGGCTCGTAAGTCCGCCGGAAGCCCGTGTCGGCGACGTCGAATCCGGTCTGGACCAGGCCTCGGCGAGGATAGAGGCGACCTATGAGACGCCCGGCCAGTACCACAATCCGATGGAGCCGCATTCGATCGTCGCCGCATGGGATGGCGACAGGCTCACCATCGACACGCCGAGCCAGGGCATGATCATGGCGCAGGGACGCATCGCCGGTCTTTTCGGCATCCCGCCCGAAAACATTCTCATCCGCAGCCCTTATCTCGGCGGCGGCTTCGGCTCGAAGGGCTTGTTGTCCGGCCCACAGGTGCTCGGCATCCTTGCCGCGCAGCTCGTCGGCCGCCCGGTCAAGCTGGTCGTACGCCGCGAGCAGATGTTCGGCCCCGTCGGCCACCGGCCGGCCACGCGCCAGACATTGCGCATCGGCGTGGACGGCGAAGGCCATCTGACCGCCCTCGACCATCACGTCAAGACGGTGACCAGCACGTTCGACGACTTCATCGAGCCGGCGGGCGAAGCCTCCCATACGCTTTACGCGAGCCCGGCGATCTCGACGACGCACGAGGCCGCCCGCATCGACATCGGCACGCCGCTCTTCATGCGCGCGCCCGGCGAAGCATCGGGTTCGATTGCGCTCGAATGCGCCATCGACGAAGCGGCAAAGGCGGCCGGCATGGATCCGCTGGTGTTCCGCATGATCAACTACGCGGAAGTCGAGCCGATATCGGGCAAGCCGTTTTCCTCGAAAGCGCTGCGGGCCTGCTATGCGCGTGCCGCCGAACGCTTCGGCTGGGAGGGACGCCCCCTTGCGCCGCGCCAGATGCGCGACGATGCGGGCCTGCTCGTCGGCTGGGGTGTCGGAACCGCGACCTTCCCCGCCGTGATGTTCGAGGCGCAAGCGCGCGCAACGCTACGCGACGACGGCACGGGCATCATGGAAATCGGCGCCCATGACATGGGACAGGGCGCGTGGACGGCCCTTGCGCAGATCGCCGCCGACAGTCTCGGCCTCGATATCGGCGTGCTCGATTTTCGTTCCGGCACGTCCGACCTGCCGGACGGTGGCATTGCCGGCGGATCGGGCCATACCGCGACGGCCGGAAACGCCATCAATTCGGCTGGCGAAGCTGTCATCGCCAAGCTTGCCGAGCTTGCCACCAGCGATGAGCAATCGCCGCTCTTCGGGGCGGGGAACGCGGGCGTCGTCGCGCGCGGCGGACGTCTCTACCGGCGCGACGACGAGAGCCGGAGCGAAAGCTATGTCGACGTCCTAGCACGCGCTGGCCTTTCCAAGCTCGACGCCGAAGGCAAGGGTGCAGCCGATGCGGCCTCCCGCAACGTCTATGCCATGCACGCGCACGGCGCGGTCTTCGCTGAAGTGAAGGTCGACCCCGATCTCGGTCAGATCCGGGCGACGCGTCTCGTCGGCGCATTCGCCGCCGGTCGCATCATCAATCCGCGCATGGTGGAAAGCCAGCTCATCGGCGGCATGATCTGGGGCGTGTCGTTCGCGCTGCACGAGCACGCGGCGATGGACCGGCGCACCGGGCGCATCATGAACGCCAATCTCGCCGAGTATCACGTGCCGGTGAACGCCGACGTCCCTTCCGTGGAGGCGTTGACCGTCTACGAGAAGGATACGCTCGTCAATCCGCTCGGCATCAAGGGCGTCGGCGAGATCGGTATCACCGGATCGGCCGGGGCCGTCGCCAATGCCGTCTGGCACGCGACGGGAATACGCCCGAGGCGGTTCCCTGTTCTGCCCGACGATCTTCTTGCCATGAACTGACCGGCGAATGAGGGGCGTCCGGACGGGAACAGATTCCGCAAAGGCGTGAAGCGGCTGGCATCCGCATCGGCCGCAGCGAATGGATAGAGCATTGAAGGCGATTTCGATCCTCGCCGGAGATGCTCTATTCGCCGCCGTCTCGTCCGGCGCCGCCTGCATGCTTCGCGCCCATAGCGCGCATGGCGGCCGCGATGACGTCCTCCGGCCTCCCGTCGACATCGACAATCAGGACGCCCTCCTCGCCGCCCGGATCCTCGAGGGTGGCGAACTGGCTGTCGAGCAGCGATGTCGGCATGTAGTGATGCTTGCGCCGCTGCATGCGCTCGCCGAGAACTTTGCGGCTGCCCCTGAGAAAGACGAAGCGCAACTTCGGCTCGCCGACTTCCTCACGCAACCGGTCCCGATAGATACGCCTCAGCGCCGAGCAGGAAGCGATAGCGCCACCGTGCTTGGCGCTCGCCTCCCGCAGTGCCTCCGCGACCTTGTCGAGCCACGGCCAGCGGTCTTCGTCGGTGAGCGGGATGCCCTCGCTCATTTTCTCCACGTTGGCTGCGGGATGGAGTTCGTCGCCCTCGATGAAGGGAACGTCGAAGGTTGCCGCAAGGGCTGCGCCGACGAGGGATTTGCCCGAACTGCTGACCCCCATGACGATAACCGGGCCGATTTCGGATTGATGCTGTGATTGCGCCGTCGACATGAAGCACCTGTCTGTTGACGAATGGGACGCCGCACCGGCAGGAAAGGACGGGCGACTCGTTGATTGGCCGCACTATCGCGCATCGACCCGGCATGGCGCCACCGGTTCGGCAAGGCTCAGGCCGAAAGCTTGCGTGCCTTCACCGCCTCGCCGAAAGCCTGGAAGAGCGCCCGGTTGACCGGATTGACCTGCGGATCGTATTCGGCGTGCCATTGAACGCCGAGGGCGAAACCCCTCGCCCCCTCGATCCGGATGGCCTCGATCGTCTCGTCCTCGGCAACGCCTTCCGCGACGACCCTATCTCCCAGTTTCATGATCCCTTGCCCGTGAAGCGAGTTCACCCGGATCGTCTCCGTGCCGAGGAGGCGGGCGAACGCCCCGTCGCGCGTCAGGCGGACTTCATGACGGTCGGCGAAGACCACCGCCGGATCCGGATGTATTTCGCCCGTCTCCAGCCGTGGCATGCGGTGGTTCATCCGTCCCGGCAGTTCGCGAATCTCGGGGTGGAGCGAGCCGCCGAATGCGACGTTCATCTCCTGAAATCCGCGGCAGACGCCGAAGACGGGTATGCCGCCGGCCACGCACGCCTCGATCAGCGGCAGGGCCACCTCGTCGCGATTCTCGTCATAGGGCTCGTGCCTGGCGTCGGGCGGCATGGCAAAGCGGCGGGGATGGACGTTCGCCCGCGCCCCCGTCAGGAGCACGCCGTCGACGGCGGCTAGCAGGTCTTCCACCCTGGTGATTTCGGGATTGCCGGCAAAGATCAGCGGCAAGGCGTCCACCACCTCCGCGATCGCCCTCAGGTTCCTCTCGCCCGCGGCCTGGGTCGGAAAACGGTTCTCGACGATTTGGGTGTTTCCGATCACCCCGATCACGGGTCTTGTCATCACCAGCCCCTTGCTTTCGCCTCGCGGCGTTCAAGCAAGAGCCATCGGTCGCGACATACGTTGGGTTCCGTCTCGGCGGCAGCGCGCTTTTGTGCGGCGCACACGCCAAGCGTCATATCCGGATACCCCCGCTTGCAGTTATTGCGCAAGAGCGAAAGAACGTCGCTGCGTCGGCTTGCGCAAACTTAACCAGCGCTCAAGCCTCAGCGGTCGACGATGATCGTGCGTGCCACCTCGATGCCGAATCCGGCGAGCCCGACATAGTTGCGCTCGTCGGTGGCGATCTCGGCAATCGAGATGACGCCGAGATCGCGAAGGATCTGCGCTCCGACGCCTACCTCGCGCCAGCGCCGGCGACGCGCGACGGCGCTCTCATGGTGTTCGCCTTCCTCGGTCTCGTTCGGACTCTCGAATTCCCCCGCGCTCGGCGAGCGGAGCAGCATGAGCACACCCGATCCCGCCTTCGAGATCGCATCGACCGCGTTCTGGCCCCACGATCCCGACCGCCCGATCGTGCAGAAGTAGTCCGTGACCGGCTGCTCCCGATGGATGCGGACCGGCACCATTTCGCCCGCCTGCACATTGCCGAAGACGGCGACGACATGCTGCGTCGGCTCGAAGGGTGTTTCGTAGACGCGGATGCGCGCCGCCATGCCGCCGACCGCCATTTCCTTTTCCGCCACGCATTTCACGAAGGATTCGCTGCGCATGCGATAGGAGATCAGATCCTCGATCGAGATGATCTTCAGCCCGTGCTCGACGGCGAACGCCTTGAGTTCGCGCAGTCGCTTGACGGTTCCGTCGTCGTTGACGATCTCCGCGAGCACGCCGACGGGCTCCAGCCCGGCGAGCTTGGCAAGATCGGTCGCCGCCTCCGTATGCCCGGAACGCACGAGAACGCCGCCCTCGCGCGCAATCAGCGGAAAGATATGGCCCGGGCGGATGAAGTCCGAACCGCTGCAATTGCCGTTGGCAAGCGCCTGAGCCGTGTTCGCGCGCTCCGTCGCCGAGATACCGGTCGTCATGCCGCGCTTGTAGTCGACGGATATCGTGAAGGCGGTGCGCAAGGGATCGATATTGTTGGCGACCATCGGCGGCAGGTTCAGCGCCTCCGCGCGATCCGACAACATCGGCACGCAGATGATGCCGCTCGTATTGCGGATCATCGTCGCCATCTTCTCCGGCGTCGCCTTGGAGGCGGCCATGATCAGATCGCCTTCGTTCTCCCGATCGAGATCGTCGACAACCACGACAAGCTCGCCCTCGGCGATCGCCGCGATGGCATCCTCGATCGTATCCAATTGCACGTCGCCGTGATCCATGACTGCCAAACCTCGTTTTTGATTGGCACTCTAATAAAAGCGCCCGAGGCCGATGCCAAGCGGCGAGATGCGCGCT
>Ga0164242_10004817_pt1 | contig 15105 bp, 16 predicted proteins | sample OricomgcompostMG_FD_108783 | JGI IMG/M metagenome (GOLD analysis project Ga0164242, IMG submission 108783) | Miracle-Growth compost microbial communities from Emeryville, California, USA - Original compost - Miracle growth compost (MG) ... | reverse complement strand
CGGAGAACCCGACCCGGCTGAAGCTCCCCAGCATTCACAGCGGTTACTGGGACCCGCTGTTCACGGCGTGTGCGGAGACGGACACCGTCGTCAACATGCACATCGGCTCGTCCTCGACGTTCCCCTTCACCTCGATCGACGCGCCGCGGGCGGCCATCCTCGCCCTGACCTACCAAGGATCGTCACACGCGTTCGCGGACTGGATGACCTCCGGCGTCCTGCAGCGGTACCCAACCCTGCGCGTCGCGCTGTCCGAGGGTCAGGTCGGCTGGATGCCTTACCTGCTGGAACGGCTCGACCAGGTCTGGAACGAGCGACCCCGGTACGGCAACCTCAACGGGCTGCTCGAGCGCGCGCCGAGTGAGTACATGCGCGATCAGATGTACGGCTGCGTCTTCGACGACGTCGCCGGCTTGAAGCTACGGGACGAGATCGGCATGACCCAGATCATGTTCGAGACCGACTATCCGCACGGTGACTCGACCTGGCCGCGTTGCCGCGAGGTGCTGGACAAGCTCGTCCACGGCGCCGGCCTGTCGGACCATGAGCGTTACCTGTTGGCTCGTGGCAACGCCATCCGCTGCTATGGCCTGGAGCGTTTCGGCATCACGGCCTGACGTGCGGTTCGACGGATCGACCGGCCCCAAGGTCGGCGTCTTCGCGGACTGCACCGACCGATCGATGCCCATCCTGGAGCTGGCGAAGGCGATCGAGGAACGCGGCTTCACCGGGCTGTTCCTCAACGAACACACCCACATCCCGGTGGACAGCCCACGCAGTGCGTACCCGCCGGGCGGCCCGATACCGGAGCGCTACGCGCGATTCTGGGACCCTTACATCGCGCTGTCGTTCGTCGCCGCACGGACGAGTCTCGAGGTCGGCCCCACCGTCTCCCTCGTCGCTGAGCACGACGCAATCGCGCTCGCGAAGGCAATCGCGACCCTGGACGTGCTCAGCGAAGGGCGGTTCGTGCTCGGCGTGGGCTGGGGCTGGAACCGGGAAGAGTTCGAGGACCACGGCTTCCCGGCGAACCGCCGGGCGCAGGTTGTCGGCGAGACCCTCGCAGTGATGAAAGCGCTGTGGACACAAGAGGTTGCGGCGTTCGAGGGGGAATACCTGCGGCTGTCCCCGAGCCGCTCGTGGCCCAAGCCACGACAGCAACCGCACCCGCCGATCCTGCTCGGGGTGCCCCCTAGCACGAGGAACTTCGACCGGATCGCGTCCTGGGCCGACGGCTGGGTACCGATGGGGAACGCGCTGTATGACCCCGCGTTCCCCCACCACCTCAACCAATTGCGGGATGCCTGGCAGCGGGCCGATCGCGGGCCGGGTGGGCCGCGCATCTCGGTCCTGATGACGCCAGCCACCCGGACCGAGTCGTCGAATGCGATGACCGCGGTCCAGACCGGCCCTGACCAGATGGCCGATGCGGTCGATCGGGCCCGATCGTTCGGGGTGGAACGCCTCATGGTCGCGGGGCTCGGGCACGGACCGGCCGAGAAGATCCTGCCCCGGCTAGACGCGCTGGCGGGCGCGGTGGAGAAAGCCTTGCGCTAGCGGGCCGGTCAGCCCTCGGCCTCCATCACGGCATCGCCATTGATGCTGAATCCGCCGTCCGCGACGATCAACTGACCGGTGACGAAGGCGGTCTCGTCCGCGGCCAACCACGTCGTCGCGTAAGCGATGTCCATCGGGTTTCCGAGCCGGGTCAGTCGCCCGCCCTTCCCGCCGATACCGACTCCGCTGTCACCCCGGCCACTGACGACGCGGCCGACGACGATGCAGTTGCACCGGATCCCGTGCGGCGCGCCCTCGGCAGCAAGCACCCGCGTCACGCTGTTCATACCGCCCTTCGCAGCGGCATACGCGCCGAATCCGCTGATACCGCTGATCGACTGCGCTGATGAGATATTGACGATCGCGGCACCCTCGCCCGCGCTCAAGTGCGGCCAGGCATGCTTGGTCGCCCAGAACACGTTGCCGGTCAGGGTGCCGAGCAGGATCGTGTTCCACTCCTCGTTGGAGTACTCGACCAACGGCTTCACCGTCGTCGACACGTCGGTGGTCGGCGCCGCGTTATTGATCAGCGTCGTCAGGCCGCCGAATCGTTCCGCCACCGCAGCGACAACCGTGCGCACGCTGTCCTCGTCGGTGATGTCGAGGCGGAAGAATTCCGCCTCGCCGCCGGCATCCCGGATCCGGGCGACGACCTTCTCACCCTTCTCGACGGTACGCCCCGTGACGGCCACCTTCGCGCCTTCGGCTGCGAAGAGTTCGGCGATGGAGCGGCCGATGCCGCGGGTTGATCCCGAGACCAGTGCGATCTTGCCTGCAAGACGCGTGCCCATACCAAGCCTCCCCTGTCAGGGAGCGGTCCCCGACTCAGCTGCCATGACCGCATCAGGATGCCATGGACGCGAGCGCTGCGGGAATGGACCGCGCCGGTTCGGGCGGCGCATCTGGCAGTTATGGCTACGTAGGCCTACCGCTGTGCAGCGGTGATTCACATCGTTCCCGACGTCTATCTGACGATCACGTGTACGAGCAGCAGCGACCGGCTCGCTCAGCCGCGCTCCGCGGCCGCCCAGAACCGCGCCCAAGACTCGTACGCCTCCGGGAGTTGCCGCGCGCGCAACGGGTCGCTACCGTCGTCGACCCCGGCACCGTGGCTCGGACGACTCAGCGCATCGACCAGGTACCAACGGTGGAACTTGCGCCGCGCGAAGCACCACTCGCCGTCGACACGCACGTAGCGGTCCCAATACTGGAGCTCACCGATCTCCCACTCCCCGGTCGCCGGGCGTTCGAGTTGGTCACGGCAGTAGACGATCCCGCGTGCGTGGTCGGCGTCGTCGAAGTCGACCACGTGGTTACCGACGAAATGGACCGACGTCTTCGGCAGCCGCATGATCGTGGTGAACCAGCGGTGCAGTGCCTCCCGTCCGGACTCTCCCGTCCCCAGTTGCACGTCCGGCTCGAAGAGCTGGACCAGGTCGTCGATGTTGCGCGAATCCAGCGCGACCGCGTACCGGTATGGAAGCTGCTGGATCGCCGCCAGCGACTCCATCCGGTCCAGACGTTCCTCGGTACTCGACGGCTGCCACGGCCCCAGCCTGCTCACCTGACCAGCCCCTCTCCGGCTCAGGCCGGCGGTTCGGCGACACGCCCCTCCGGCAGCAATGAGTGTCAGGATACCGCAGCTGGGCCGCCTCGGTTGTGCGACATGAACGTCGCCGGGGCAACGCCCATGTCGCACACACCGCTCTGAGCAGTCGCGTCAAGCGCTCTGGCGCTGGAAGGTCCGGCTGCCCCACCAGGCGAGCAATGCCCCCAGCGCGACCGTGATGCAGATCCCGATCCACACGTCCTGGTCGCCGAAATCCCCCCGGAACAAGGCGCGGGTCGCGTCCACCACGTGGCTCAACGGGTTGACCTGGGAGGTGTGCCGCAGCCACGCGGGCGCCAGCGACATCGGCAGCAGCACGCCGGACAGCAGCAGCAACGGCAACGAGACACCCTGGATGAAGGGGGCGAAGGCGTCCTCGTCCTTGAGGATCAGGCCCATCGCATACGAGGCCGCGGAGATGCCGAGCGCGAGCAGGCAGACCAGGATCACCGATGACACGACGCCGTCCCACGAGGCGCGCAGGCCGAACGGGAGCGCCACCACGATGAGGATCGCGGCCTGGACCCCGATCGTCACCATGTTGCCGAGGGTGCGGCCGAAGATCAGCGACAGCCGGCGCGCCGGCGTCACCCGCTGCCGGTCGATGACGCCCTCCCGCAGTTCCTGGATGATGCCGAAGCCGGCGAAGCCTGCACCGAACAGAGCCAACTGCAGCAGCAGGCCGGGGACGAAGATCCGCCACGAGTCGTTGCCGCCCAGACCACCTCCGGTGACTCCCTTGAGCAGCGGTCCGAACAGCACCAGGTAGAGGATCGGTTGGGTCAGGCCGAAGAAGACCCAGACCGGATTGCGCAACAGGATGCGCATCTGCCGCTGGAAGATCACGAAAGTCTCGGTCAGCACGTCTGGTCTCCGCTAGCTCGGGGTGGAACCGGCCAGTGCCTCCGACGGTGCGCCGTCGGGGCCCTCGCGCAGCGAGTGCCCGGTCAGGGTCAGGAACACGTCGTCCAGGGACGGGCGGGTCACGGCGACGGACGCCAACGCGATACCTGCCGCGTCCATCGCCCGCAACAACGGAGCCACCGCGACACCGCCGTTATCCACCGTCACCCGCAGGTCGGTCTCGCCGGCGACGATCTCCCGCGCCGGTACCGCTTCGCGCGCGACCTGCGCCGCGCGCGCGAACGGCGCTTCGCCCGTCTCTGGGGCGAGCGTCAGCGTCACCACGTCACCGGCGATCCGGGCCTTGAGCGCGTCCGGAGTGTCGTCAGCCACGATGCGGCCGCCGTCCATGACCATGATCCGGTCGGCGAGCGCATCCGCCTCGTCCAGGTAGTGCGTGGTCAGCAGGATCGTGACGCCGGTGTCGTCCCGCAGTGAGCGAATGTGTGACCACAGGTTGGCCCGGCTCTGCGGGTCCAAGCCGGTGGTCGGCTCGTCCAAGAAGACCAGCCGCGGGGCGTGCATCAGGCCGAGTGCGATGTCGAACCGGCGGCGTTGCCCGCCGGACAGTTCCAGCAGTGCACGCCGTTCCAGCCCGCCGAGGTCGAGCCGGGGCGCGACCTCGACCAGCCGGGCCGTCGCGTCCGCCTTGGACAGGCCCTGGAGCCTCGCCTGGGTGACGAGTTCCTCGCCCAACAGTGTGCCGGCGCTCGGCGCTGCGCCGACCTGCGCGACGTACCCGATGTGACGACGCACCTCGCGCGGCTGGCTCACCAGGTCGAAGCCGGCAACCTGCGCCGTGCCCGAGCTCGGCATCAACAGCGTGGTCAACATCCGCAGCGTGGTGGTCTTGCCGGCACCGTTCGGTCCGAGCAGGCCGACGATCTCGCCTGGGGCGACATCCAGGTCGACACCGCGTACGGCGTCCACCGGACCCGCCTTCGTCTTGAAGCGTCGGGCCAGTCCCCGAGCCGTGATCATGTCGTCTCCTTCCGGCGGAGAGAGCGTGACAGCGGATCACCATATGGTCAAGCTTGAATATAGGACGACCGGAATTCCGGAAAGGTCTCGGCGAATCCCTCGTCACCGCAGAACCGGTACGCCCCGGCCCGCAACCGCTTCTGCAGACCGCGTGCCCACTCGAGCTCGGCCCGGGTGCGAGCCGAGACGAAGTCAAGGATCTCGCGGACGTGCTCCGGGATGGCGCCGTCCGCACCGGTCGCACCGTCCCGGATGGAGCCGCGGGTGAAAGCGGCTGACTGCAACTGTGCCTCGAGCTGGTTCATCCGCGCCTGCAATGCGCCGATGAGTTCCTCCCGCGACAGGAAGGGCATCAAGCACAGCGCTGGTACCAGCGGTTCCGCGGGCGCCGTCACCGTCCACCAAGACTGCCGCAGCAACAGCTGGAACTCCTTCTCCCCTTCGCCCGTCAGCACATAGGTGGTCCTGGCCGGCCGCCGGTCGTCGCGCTCGTGCGCGTGCACCGCCACGCAGCCGTCCTTCTCCAGGGTCCGGATGGCGCCGTAGATCGACCCCGGCTTGACGTTGGCCGTCTCCTCGACACGCCAGCTCAACAACTCGCGGCGGACGTCGTAACCGTGCACCGGCTGCATGATGCGGATCACGCCCAGGACGAGCAGGCGCGTGGCGGACATGCCCACATATTAGTCGGGTTTGACTATCTGGGTTGCCGCAGCGCACCTGGTTGTGCGACATGGCGGTCGCTGGGACAACGCTCATGTCGCACAAACCGGCCGGAACGCGCACCGGCGGCGGGCAGGTCAGCGGATCGTGACGCCGGCGTCCACCTTGAGCTGGGTGCCGGTGACGTACCGCGCCTCGTCCGAGAGCAAGAACAGCACCGCGTGGCTCACGTCGACCGGCTCGATCATCTCCACCGGCAACGCATTCTGGTAGATCGGAGCCAGACTCGCCTTGGGGCCGGTCAGCAACTCCATCAGTCCGGGCGCTTCCAGCCCGGTCGGTACTCCCGTCGGGTGCACGCTGTTCACCCGGACCGCGTGCTCCGCGAGCTCGTTCGCGAGTGTCAGCGCCAGCCCGGTCACGGCGTGCTTGGAGGCGGTGTACGGAGTAGTGAGCGGGCTGCCCTTGATGCCCGCGGCAGAGCTGATGAGGACGAGGCTGCCCCCGCCCCGCGCAATCAGCTGCGGAATCGCGGCTCGGCAGGTGTTCCAGGTACCGATCACGTTCACGTCGAGGACGGTGCGCCAGTCCTGCTCGCTCACCTGATCCCAGGTTCCGGAGGTGAGTACACCGGCGTTCGCCACCACCCCATCGAGGCCGCCGAGGACAGCCGACGCCTCGTCCACCACCGCACCCATCCGCTCCGCATCACGGATATCCGCTACCCGCGCAACGGCCCGACGTCCCAGTGCCTCGACTCCGGCCGCGACGTCCATCAGGTCGTGTTCACCACTCATCGGGTAGCCGATCCCCTCGACCGGCGCGCAGACGTCGACCAGCACGAGGTCGGCGCCTTCCTGCGCCAGTCGCAATGCATGGCTACGGCCCATCCCGCGGGCTGCGCCGGTGACCAGCACGACCTTCCCGTCCAGACGTCCCACGCACGCTCCTTCGTCGCTCACCGGCCAGCTGCCGCACCTTCCCTGACGCAGCAGCGACGTCTGGTGGAGCGGCCGCCCGGTCGCAAGTAGACTCGGCACCAGGAATGTACGCAGTTGTCGCCGGACCGTCGATCGACTGGTCTGTCCGGGCCGGCAGCCACGTACGCCGCCACCGAGTGAAAGGTTTCCCGTGACGACCGTCGCACCCTCGAACCTGACGATTGATCAGCGCGTCGGTTTCGCGCTCTACGACGCCGACCAGCACTACTACGAGGCGGAAGACTCCCTCACTCGGTACCTCCCGGCCGAATTCCAGCGCCAGGTGCGCTGGGTGGACCTCGACGGGCACCGCCGGATCATCCTCGGCGGGCAGGTCTTCAACAAGATGCCGAACGCCAGCTACAACCCGATCGCGAAGCCCGGCGCGCTGAGCAAGATGTTCCGCGGCGAGAACCCCGAGGGCAAGTCGCCGCGCGAACTGCTCGGTCCGGAGGAGCCGACCCGGCCCGAGTACCGCCAGCGGGATGTGCGACTCAAGGTCATGGACGAGCAGGGCGTGGAGGCCACGCTGCTGCTGCCGAGCTTCGGCCTCTATGTCGAGGAACAGTTCAAGCGAGACCCGCGGACGCTCTACGCGATCCTCGATGCCTACAACAAGTGGCTGGACGACGACTGGGGCTTCGCCTACGAGAACAGGATCTTCACCGGACCGCTGCTATCGCTCATCGATCCCGAGCTCGCCCTCGTGCAGCTGCGCTGGGCCCGCGAGCGAGGCGCCCGGTTCGTGGTGCTGCGCCCGGGCCCGGTGACGGACGGCGTGCGTCACTGGTCGTTGGGCGACCCGCGCTACGACGCGTTCTGGGCCGAGCTGGTCGGTTCCGGGATGTTCGTCTCCTTCCACGCGGCGGACTCCGGCTACGAGGCCGACTCGGCGCGGTGGGCCGAGAACGTCGGCGGCAGCGGTGGCTTCGTCAGCGGGGCATTCGTCGAACTGTTGGGCATCCAGTACGAGCGGCCGGTCGAGGAATCGATCGCGGCGCTGCTTGCCCACGGCGTCTTCGACCGCCACCCAGGGCTACGGGTCGCGACCATCGAACTCGGCTCGAAGTGGGCACTACAGCTGTTGGCGCGGGCCCGATCGACCTACGCGAAGCTCCCGCAGATGTTCGCGTCCGACCCGGTCGAGACACTGCGCAAGCACCTGTGGGTCTCGCCGTTCTACGAGGACAGCCTGCTCGCCCTGCGAGCTGCACTCGGATCGGACCGAATCCTGCTCGGCTCGGACTGGCCGCACCCCGAGGGCCTGGCCACGCCTGGTGAGTACGTGGACTTCCTCGACGGGTTCTCCGAACAGGAGCAGCGGCTGGTCCTCGCCGACAACTTGAAGGAATTGCTCGGCCTCTGACGTCGATCCGCAGCGACAGCGCGGCGCCACCGGCGTGCGCCGGAACAGGAAGCGGGACATATCACCGTGATCACCCTTGCCCAGGCTGAGCAGATTGCTGCCGGCGCCCTACGGCACGCCGCTACGGTGGGCGCCGCACCGCTCACGGTGGCGGTGCTCGATACCGGCGGCCATCTCGTACTGCTGCACCGCCAGGACGGCTCCGGAATCCTGCGCCCGCAGGTTGCGACCGGCAAGGCATACGGCGCACTGGGCCTGGGCATCAGCTCGCGCAGCATCGCGGAAGGCGCGCAGCAACGCCCGCAGTTCTTCGGGGCACTGGCCTCCGCCGCCGAGGGCCGGGTCATCCCGGCGCCCGGCGGCGTGTTGATCCGGCAGGGTGGCGCGCTGGTCGGCGCCGTAGGCATCACCGGCGACACGTCCGACGTGGACGAGGCGTGCGCGATCGCAGGCGTGCGTGCAGCCGGGCTCGATCCCGAACCGGAGGCACCCCAGGCCTAAGGCCTGGTCACACCGATCCGTCGGCGGTCCAGTCCGTCACCGCTCCCTGGGTGTACTTGAGGTCGGCCCACGGCGGTAGGTGCTTGGGCATCGGCAGCGATACCCGCTCGGCGCCGACCTCTCGGAGCAACGCCTGGTACGCCGAATCGTCGCCCGAGAACGGGGTGCCCTCGCCGGCGATGAAGCCGTACAACTCGCACCCCTCGGGGCCGGCGATCCACGGCCCGAACTGGTCGCCCCACTCAAGCATGATGTGCGTTCCAGCCCGGCAGACGGTGTCACCGCTGCGGATCTCGCCTTTGAGGATGAAGTTGATGTGGTCGCCGGTGTGACCGTGCTGCGGCGAGATAGCCCCCGGATCCCAGCGGTTCCAGAACGCCACGTAGCGGGGCGACATGGCGATCCACTTCTCCCAGATCGACGCGGTGTGTCCGTCCGCGTACCGGTACCGCGCCATCTCCTCCTCCGGAACCTCGTCGAGGTGCCGGATTACGGGCCCACCCATCATGAGAGCCTCCCCAAGTCAGCCGACCGTCCACCAGCCGCCCTCGACGCCCGCCGGTGGCCTGCACGCCGACACTACCGGCGTCGCCGGCAGACTGCCGGGAGCCCTAGGACGCCTATCAGTGGGAGCGGTCGACGCCGAGCGGGCCCATCGCGAGCCGGATCGTCTTGACCTGTTGGAACTCATGCAGGCCTTCGATCCCACCCAGCCGCCCGGTCCCGCTCTGCTTGTAGCCACCGTAGGGCCCCGTCGGTGCGATGTCGCTGTAGGTGTTGACCCAGACGGTGCCGGCCTCGAGCTGCCGGGCAACCCGGTGCGCCCGCTCCAGATCATGCGTCTGCAGGTAAGCGACGAGCCCGAAGTCGGAATCATTGGCCAGTCCGACCACCTCTTCCTCGGTGGAGAACCGGATCAGTGAGATGACCGGCCCAAACGTCTCCTCGATCGCGATCGGGGCTGACCGCACCACGTCGCCCAGAACCGTCGGCGCGATATAGAAGCCATCTTGTAACGTCCCGCCGAGCCGCTCGCCGCCGGTGAGTAGCGTCCCGGCGCGCTGTTCGACGGCCGTCGTGATGGCGCCCATGATCCGGTTTGCCGCGGCCTCGGTCACTACTGGACCGACGATCGTCTCGGGATCGAACGGGTCACCCACTTTCGCAGCCTCGATGTAGCTGACCAGACGGCGGGAGAACTCGTCGTAGATCTCGTCCTGGACGAACACGCGGCTTCCGCAGGCACAGCTCTGCCCACTCTGTCCGAGCGGACCCATGAACGCGGTCAACCAGACGGCCTGATCCAAGTCGGCGTCGGCGAACACGATGTTCGCTGACTTGCCACCGAGTTCGGTGCACACCGGGGTCAGGTTCTGGGCGGCGGCCACCGTGATTTTGCGCGCGATCGCGCCGCTGCCGGTGAAGTGGATCTTGCGAACGCCACGATGACGGACCAGCGCGTCACCTGCGTCCGGCCCGCCCGGCAAGATGTTGACGAGACCGGGCGGCAGTCCGGCCTCCAGGCAGATCTCTCCCAATCGGAGCATCGCGAGCGGGGCGAGTTCGGACGGCTTGACGACGACAGCGTTGCCGGCAGCGAGAGCAGGGGCCAGCGCCATCGTGCCACCGTGCAACGGCCCGTTCCACGGGATGATCGTTCCGACGACGCCATACGGCTCGCGCTCGATGATGTTGATGTCGTTCGACATCGACACCGGTGCGGTCTGCCCGGTGCCCTTGTCGACCCAGCCGGCGTAGTACCGCAACCAGCGCGCAGCCTGTTCGGTGTGCGACGCGCTGAGGCTGATCGGCACGCCGAAGTCCTGCACGCTCAAGTAGCGCAATTCGTCCGAGTACCTCAGTACTGCGTCGCTGAGCGCGAGCAGGGCATCACGCCGGGCGTCGACGGCCATCGCCATCCAGGCACGTTGCCCATCCCACGCAGCGTCTACCGCGCGGTCGACCTCTGCGTCGCCGGCCATCGTGATGACCGCGTTGACCTTGCCGTCGCCGGGGTAGACGTGCTCGTACTGTCCACCGGACGAATCACTGACCCACTCCCCGCCGATCAGCATTGCGCCCGACGGCAGGGTCGTCGTCTCGGTCATCGCGGCTCTCCTCGATAGGAATCTCGATAGGAATGAAGCGTGCTGACGGCAGCGGCTCAAGCGCGGTGGAGCCGACCCGGACATCCTAACGAAAATATAGTTTTCATGGATGCTGGCTGCCGCACTGCACCCGGACGATCAAGCCGGTACCGTCGAGCGATGAGGCGTGCCCTGCCGGTCGCCTGCGCGCTACTCGCCGCGGTTGCGCTGACCGCCTGCGCGTCGGGATCGGCGCCCACGCCGACGGCTGCGCCCACCCCGCGCGGCCCGAGCCGCGTCGCCAGCCCGCCCACCCGGTCCGCACCTGCGATGCCCATCGGCCCGGGCACGGTGCTGGCATCCGGCCTGGCCGTCCCCTGGGGAGTCGCATTCCTCCCGGACGGTTCGGCGCTGGTCAGCGAACGGGACACGCATCAGATCGTGCGGGTCGACAAACAGGGGCACGTCACCTTGGTAGGCACCGTTCCCGGCGTCGCGTCGGACGCGGGTGAGGGCGGACTGCTCGGACTGGCGCTGTCCCCCGATTTCGCCCGCGACGCCTTTCTCTACGCATACCTGACGTCGAGGACGGACAACCGTGTCGTGCGGATGACCTACCGCGCCGGCGCCCTCGGCGCGCCCCGGGTGGTGTTCGCCGGCATTCCGAAGGCTCCGATCCACGACGGCGGCCGGATCGCGTTCGGCCCGGACGGCCTGCTCTACGTCAGCACCGGCGACGCCACCCAGTCCCGCCGCGCACCCGACCCCGACTACCTGGGCGGCAAGGTGCTGCGGATGACCCCTGACGGCGGCCCCGCGCCAGGCAACCCGCTGCCGGGGTCGGTCGTGTACACCGTCGGCCACCGCAATCCGCAAGGGCTGACCTGGGGTCCGGACGGGAACCTGTACGAGGCCGAGTTCGGGCAGAACACGCTCGACGAAATCAACCTGCTACAGCCTGGACACGACTACGGGTGGCCCACCGTGGAGGGAACCGTCGGGCCGAGCAGCCCGGGGCTCACCGCACCGCTGCTGACCTGGAAAACCGACCGGGCCTCGCCGTCGGGGCTCGCGTTCGCGGGCGGCGCGCTGTGGCTCGCGACGCTGCAGGGACAGCGCGTCTACCGCGTTCCCCTGATCGGCGCGGGTCGAGTCGGTGAGCCGACGTCGATCCTTGACGGCGATTACGGCCGGCTGCGAACCGTGGCGCTCGCACCGGACGGATCGCTGTGGGTGACGACCAGCAACCGGGACGGTCGCGGCACCCCTGTCGCGACCGACGACCGCATCATCCGGCTCACGCTTTCAGCGCATTGACCGTGAACTGCGCTAATTCAGTGGCGATTTCCGCCATCTGAACCTCGTCGTATTCCGGACGCGGCCGGTACCACATCGTGATCCAGTTCAGTGATCCGAGAAACGCCTTCGCCGCAAGCCTCGGATCACACTCGCGGAAGTCGCCGCTCTTGATACCTTCCACAATTGTCTGCACGAACAGGCCCTCGTACTTGTCTCGCAATTCCATGAGTTCCTGTTCGGCGGGCAGCAACCTTACCTGTCGAGTGGTCTGCCGCCGTTGCACGCCCTGGACGGTGGCGACGTGCATCAACGGCAGGTTGGTCATCAGGATCATCGCGTGGTTCTGCGCCATGTTGAACATCCGCACTGCCGGTGCTTCACCGCTTGACGCGATCGGCTCGATGCTGTCCAGGATGATGTGGATCCCGACCCGTCGGACCTCGATGAAGATCTGCTCCTTGCTGCGGAAGTAGTGGTAGATCCTGCCCTTGGTCGCGTCGAGGAAGTCCGCGACGTCGTCAATGGTGGTCGCGTCGTAGCCCTTCTCCGCGAACTCGATCGCTGCGGCCCGGATAATCTCCAGCCTGCCTTGGCCGCGACGTACGGAATTGGACACACCTCGCCGCGCGCCGTCGTCCTCGGGCTCGGGCTCATTTCGAGTAGCTGTATCCACGGCCATTCCTCGCGACACCTTTTTCCTGATTACGTTGGGAGCGAGCCTATCTCGCTATGATCTATCGCTCCCACCCGGTGCGGAGCCTTGTCGAGCAGGACGAACTAACTACCTGTGAGGCGTTGGATGACAGGTGCCAGCGCCTGCGCGTGTCGCTGGCTGACCGTGAAGTAAGAAATACCCAGTTCCTCCCGGACGCCCCGCAGGTGGTCGCAGATGGCCGACACGCTGCCGATCGCCGCGAATGGCGAAGCTGCGAGCTCGTCAGCCGTCATACCCTCCACCGACGCGAGACTCGCAACGTCGCCGCCGTCCGGCTCCACCGCGACCCGGAGGATACGGAGGTTGAGTGCTGGCCGGCTGCTGTTGGCCCGAGCGATTGCGGCCTGTCGCAGCGCGGCCTCGCGACACAAAGATCGACCGAATGTCCGCGAGTTCTTGAGGCCCTCCGTCGGCGGCACGATGGCGACGATGTCACCGATCTGTGCCGCGAGACGAAGCATCCGTGGGCCGCCTGCACCAATCACCAACGGTGGACCACCGTGACTGACCGGTGGCGGGAAGGACTGGAACTGCTGAAGTGCTAACGGACCCACACCGTCGGTGATCTCCTCTCCACGCCAGGCGCGACGCAAAAACTGGACGGTGGCCGCCAACTCCTCCATGCGAGTGGGAGCCGCCGGGAACGGGACGCCCAGTTGCCGATGCTCGGCCTCGTCCCAACCGCAACCAAGTCCGAGTTCCACCCGGCCACCGGAGAGAACGTCGATGGTGGCGACATCATTGGCGAGCAAGGCAACGTTGCGAAAACCGTTCGCAAGCACGAACGTGCCGAGACGCACTCGACTCGTGATCATGGCAGCAGCGGCAAGCGTGGGGAGCGGGGCAAGCTGACCGCCCACGTGGTCGGGAACGGATATGACGTCGAACCCGGCATCCTCGGCCCACCGAACGTCATTGCGCCACGCGTCAAGCGTGTCCAAATTCGCCAACTGGACGGCGAAGCGGAAACCGTCCGGTCGAGCCGTATGTTCCGAAGTCACGCGGCGCCCCGCTGCAGCAGGGCGCTGCCTTCCCATGCCTGCAGCAGCGACGTCGTCACCTCCGGGCGCCAGTCCGGGTCTGGGACGGGGAGCAGCCCGGCGAGCTGGCCGACGCCGTCCCAGGTCGGTGCGCCGTAGAGCACGGTGGCCGTCGAGCCGTGCAACGCTCGCAGCGACATTAGAAGTTCCCAGCCGCTGCCGTCCACCGCGGCCGGCACGCGCTCCCCCACCCAGGCCAGGAAATCCTGCTGTGCCCCATGCCGGAGCGCGATCACCTGCTGCACCACGCAGGGCCGAGGCGTGCCCTCCTGCAGCTCGGCGAGCGCCCGCGATCCCGGACCGGGCACCATCAACCGGTCCCAGCCGCCGGAACGGTCCCCGGCCGAACGACGCCACCAGTCGTTGTGCCTCTCGTCCACCGGCGCCTGGGTGGCGGGCGTCCCGAACTGTTCGTCGAAGACGTGCTCGATCCGATGCCAGTCCGCCTCCCACAGGTTCACCGCCCGGGGCCACCGACCTGCCGGTCGCAGCTGACCGAAGATCCCCACCAGGTCGTAGCGGTACTCCTCGCTGAACGACCACCACGACCCCTGATTGGCGAGATAGGCAGCAGTCCGGGTGGCCCGGACGACGACGTCCTCGTGGATGTAGACGTGCCCCTCCGTCCCATGACTTGTCATCAGACGAGATCCCGGCTCGGCGTCTTGATCGCCCACGATCCGAGGACATCGGCAAGTCCCGGCGTCCCGCCGCACCCCATGCCCTCTCGTTCACGGGCGCCGAGCGCAAAGATGTCGTCCGCACCCCAGATCGCAAGCCCCTGCCACGGCGCGAAGATCTCGGCGAACACGGCGTCCGGCCCGGCGAGTCGGTCGAGTGCCCCGGCGCTTTCGGCGCGAACGTGCTCGACCAGCAGCGCTGCATGCCGGTCGACAAGTTCTCCGGAGATCCGCTCGAACAGCGTGCTCCGACCGGCGTGGAACGAATGCTCGTCCAGCCCATCGTCGAAACCGGCATCCAGCGCCCGGGTGAGCGCGGCATCGTCGGTGATTCGCCACAGAGCCATCGAGTGCGGCCACCAGCCGTCGCTACCGACGGTGGCCAACTCCACGGCGAGATCCCACCCCGGCTGGCGCCAGGCAGCGATCGCGTCCCGCATGCCGCCGCGGGTCTTGCCGTCCGTGTCGCCCATCAGCTCCCACAGGCACCAGTACTCGCTCATCGTTTCCGTCCCAACACCTCGTCGACCCTCCTCGTTGACGGCATCCCGGGCGCCTCAGTCGGTGTCCGCATAGGGCACACCGAGATACGACTCGATGACCTCGGGCCGTGCGAGCACCTCCTGTGGCTCCCCCACGCAGATCGACTTGCCGAGTGCCATGGCGACGAGGCGATCACAGCAGTCGGAGACGAAGCCGACGTCGTGATCCACCAACACCGCTG
>Ga0164242_10004816_pt1 | contig 15105 bp, 17 predicted proteins | sample OricomgcompostMG_FD_108783 | JGI IMG/M metagenome (GOLD analysis project Ga0164242, IMG submission 108783) | Miracle-Growth compost microbial communities from Emeryville, California, USA - Original compost - Miracle growth compost (MG) ... | reverse complement strand
GAACTTGACGACGATGAAGATCATGCCGCCTATTGTCGACGATGGCCACGGGCGGCGATGGCGCGACCGGCAGGGGTGGGTGTGCCGGGGTCGGCCATGATGGTCGAGCAGATCGAGCAGGGAGCGTCGAGATGGCACACGTGTTGCTCACCGGGGGGACGGGGACGCTCGGCCGGGCGGTCGAGCGCGAGCTGGTGTCCCGCGGCGACCGGGTGCGCGTCCTCAGCCGCAAGCCGCGGCCGGCCGATCGGGCGCCCGGCGGCTGGGCCCAGGGCGACTTGAACACCGGGGCCGGCCTGACCGAGGCCGTCGACGGGGTGGACACGATCGTGCATTGCGCCACCGGGCGCGGCGACGAGGCGGGCACCAAGCGTCTCGTAGCGGTGGCCGGCGAGGTGGCAGCTGCGGGCGGCACGACCGGTACGCAACCGCATCTGATCTATGTCTCCATCGTCGGGGTCGACCGCATCCCGATGTTCTATTACAAGGCGAAACTGGCGTGCGAGCGGGTCGTCGAGGCATCCGGCCTGCCGTGGACCGTGGTACGCGCGACCCAGTTCCACGATCTGGTGTACGCGATGGTGCGGGCCCAGCGGCGGCTGCCGGTGGTGCTGGTACCCGGCGCCGGGTTCCAGCCCGTCGACGTCCGCGACGTCGCGGTCGTGCTGGCCGATCGCGTGCGTGACGGCGCCGTGGGTCGCGCGCCCGACGTCGGCGGACCGGAGGTGTTGCCGGCCGTCGAGATCGCCCGCCGCACGCTGACGGCACTCGGCCTGCGTCGGCGCGTGCAGGCGCTACGGCTGCCCGGACGGATCTTCGGCGCGCTACGGGACGGGGCCAACCTGGCACCCGGGCACGCCGTGGGCACGCGGACCTATGACCAGTACCTGGCCGACAACGCCGGCTGAGGCTGTTGCCGGCCGAGGGCGCACGCCAGGCCGACGGCCTAGGAGGTCTCGGCGTCGACCACGCCCGGGATCGGGATGGCGTTCGGGAAGTCGGCCTTCATCGCGTCCACCCCGACTTGCGGTCGGGCCCGTTGAACGAAGCTGCGCCGACCGGCGCGCTTCTCGGCGGTGTCGACACCCATCCCCTCGTCCCGGGACTGTCGCAGGCGCTCGTCGCATTCGCCGTCCCGGTTGAACGACCACATGAGTTTCGGGTCTCCGTAGGGCAGATCCATGCCGGCCTGGCCATTGGCCGTGTTCGTGTGCCAGGTGTGCCAGGTCTTGCCGTAGGAGTTCACCAGCCGAGCCAGGAACGCCTTCTCCACCTTGTCCGGAAGCCCAGGTGCGACCAGCTGTCCGGACAGCAGTTCGAAATTGTGCGGATGCCAGTAGGGACGCTCGGTCTCGGGCAGGGTGTCGAACAGCCGGCCGGACACGATGTATTCGATCCCGATCAGATTGGCGTCTTTGGTGTTGCCGTCGAACAGGACGCACTGCAGCAGGTCGTCGTTGACCACGCGGCAGAAGTGGTGTGCCTCCATCTGGAAGTCGGGTTCACCCTTGGCGCAGTGGAAGCCCACCACGTAGACGTCGAAGCCCGATAGCGGTGCGGTGGTCTGCAGCACGCGTGCACCGAGTTCGAGCGTGGCCAGCCAGGCGCCTTTGCCTGCACCGGCAGGGCGGGTGCTGCTGGGTCGGTCCTTGATCGCCGGACGGGCGGGCATCGCGGCCTCCTTCGCGTGGGAACGACGAGTGAACGGCCAGCGCAGCGGTCCCGGCCGGACGTCTGCCAGCGGGCCTACCCGAACCCGGTCGCGTCAACCGGTGGCGCACAGTCGGGAACCGCCACCTCACGCGCGGGGGACGGTCAATTCGTAGGCATGGGCCAAGAACCGGCCGGTCAGCGCGAACCGGTCCCCGCGGATCAGTGTGTGCCGCCATTCCACCGGGCAGCCGTCGGCGTAGCCGATGCGGTTGACCGAGAACGCCGCCGTGCCGGCGCGCGCACCCAGCAGGGCACGTTCGGCCGCCGTCGGGACGACCGCGCTGATCTGCTCGTCGCCCCGCTCGGGCCGGATGCCCGCCCGGGCCGCAAGCTCGTTGTAGACGCTGGTGTGGCCGAAGTCGACGTCGAGCAGCGGGCGCCCGACCGGCTCGGGCAGCCACACGCGGTCGACGGCGAGCGGCTCGTCGCCGGCCAACCGGACCCGTTCGAGGTACACGAGCGCCGCGGCGGGCTCGAGCTGCAGACGTGCCGCGACCACCGGGTCGGTGCGCACCTCGAGCACTCGGACGTGGCTGTGTTGGGACAGCCCGGCCGACTCCACCGAGGCGAACAGGCTGTACAGCGCGCCCATCGGCTGGCGGATCTCGGCCGGCTCTGCCACCCGCGGCTGCCGGCCGCGTTCGGCGACCACCAGTCCGTCGTCGCGCAACTGCCGCAGCGCCTGCCGGACCGTGTGCCGACTGACCTGGTACTCCTCCACCAGCGCAAGCTCGCCGGGGAACCGGTGGGTGAACTCGCCAGCGGCCAGTCGTTCCCGCAGGTCTTGCTGAAGCTGCTGCCACAACGGCGTCCGGTCAGCGCGGTCGAGCAGGCGTTGCGGCATGCGTGTCCTCCCGGTCGATGCCGGCATCGTTGCAGAGCCCGGCTCTAATGTGCGTACATTACGTGGGTCGGTGGCCGGATGCTGCCGCCGGCCGCCAACGAGTTTGCACGGTCGCGCGTGACGGCCGTAACCTAATGTACGTACATTACGTTCTGAGAGGACCGGCCGCGTGAGCATTGCGTCGCATAGCACCGCCCCCACCGCGAGCGAGACCGCGCGGCTCGGGCAGCGACTGTCCCCGAAGCTTCCCGGCCTGCTGATCGCGCTCGTCGTGGCCGCGGCGGCCACCGGCCTGGGCCACCTCGTGCCAGTGGTCGGGGGCCCGGTGTTCGGCATCATCCTCGGCGCCGTCGCCGCGGCGCTCGTGCCCGCGCTACGGGCGGCCTCGCTGTCCGCGGGCTACGGCATCGCCGGCAAGCAGGTGTTGCAGATCTCGATCGTCGTCCTCGGCACCGGGCTGTCACTGCAAGAGGTGGGCCGTGTCGGCCTCGAGTCGCTACCGGTGATGCTGGGCACGCTGGCGGTCGCGCTGGGCGGCGCCTGGCTGCTGGGCCGCGCGCTGGACGTGCGCGGCGACACCCAACTGCTGATCGGGGTCGGCACGGGCATCTGCGGCGCCTCGGCCATCGCCGCCACCACCGCGGCGGTCGGCGCGGCCAAGGAGAAGGTGGCCTACGCGATCGGGACGATCTTCACGTTCAACGTCGCGGCCGTCCTGCTGTTCCCGCCGCTGGGCCACCTGATGGGGCTGAGCGCGCACTCGTTCGGTCTGTGGAGCGGCACCGCGATCAACGACACGTCCTCGGTGGTCGCCGCGTCCTTCGCCTACGGTCACGACGCCGGCAACTACGGCATCGTGGTCAAGCTGACCCGGACGCTGATGCTCATCCCGATCGTCATCGTGCTCGTCCTGTGGCGGGCCCGCCGCCAGCGACTGGCGGCGGCGTCGACCCGCACCCCGGCCGGTGCCGACTCCGGCGCCGGCGGTTCGGCCCGGCTGCCGTGGCGGCGGATCGTGCCCGCCTTCCTCGTCGGATTCGTGCTGGCTGCGGCGCTGGACACCGTCGGCGTCATTCCGGACGGCTGGCACCCGGGCCTGTCCATGCTCGGCACCTTCCTGATCACCACCGCGCTCGCCGGCATCGGCCTGTCGATGCGGCTGGACGAGGTGCGCAAGGCCGGACATCGGCCGCTGCTGCTCGGCGGCCTGCTCTGGGTCGCGGTCGGGCTGACCAGCCTGGGTTTGCAGTGGCTCACCGGACAACTGTGACCGGAAGCGACGGGGCCCAGGTCGGCCGCATTCCGCCGCCGGTGTACTTCGCCGGCGGACTGGTTGCCGGACTGCTTGCCGACCGGGTGGCGCCCATGCGGCTGCCGGGTGGGGCCGGTCGGCGGCTGGCCGGTGCGGCACTCGTCGCAGCCGGCGGGGCGGTCTGCGCGGGCGCCGCACGCGGCATGATCTCGCGGCACACGACGCTGGTGCCGCACGAACCTGTCACCGCGCTGGTGACCACCGGCCTGCACGCGCGGTCGCGCAACCCGATCTACACCGGGTTCGCGGCGGCCTACGTCGGGGTCAGCCTGCTCGCCGGGTCGTGGTGCCCGCTGCTCGGCCTGCCGGCAGTGCTCGGCCTGGTGCGCCGGCGCGTGATCGACCCGGAAGAGGCCTACCTGGCCGAGCGCTTCCCGGTCGAGTACGCCGACTACCGGTCGCGCGTGCGGCGCTGGCTGTGACCAGTCCGGCTCACGGGATGCGCCCGCCCTGCCCCTCGTACCGCCGGCGCATCGCGCTCGGGTTGTAGGTCTCCTGCTTGGGCTGACCGGCTTTGTACGCGTGCGGCACGCCCTCGACGAACGCGTCGGATCCCTCGTACGTCTTCGTGGTGCGGCCGTGACGACGGTGATAGCGCCGACGCAAGTGCCACCACCGCTTCAAGCCGGCGAACATCTCGGACATGCCTTCGACGGTAGGTCGGCTTGGACCACCGAGCACCGGAGCAGTGATGCAGATCACAGCTCGGCCGTGAGGTCGACGACGACGGGCGCGTGGTCGGAGGTGCCCTTGCCCTTACGAGCCTCACGGTCGACGTAGGCGTCGGTGACCGCGTCCGCGAACGCCGCATTCGCGTAGACGAGGTCGATCCGCATGCCGTTGTTCTTCGGGAACGCCAGCTGCCGGTAGTCCCAGTAGGTGTAGGGAACGTCGTACTTGAGTGGGCGCGGGTACACGTCGCGCAGGCCGGCGTCGCGCAGGGCGGCCAGCGCTGCCCGTTCGGGCTCGGTGACGTGCGTGGCGTCGGCGAACAGCGAGATGTCCCAGACGTCCGCGTCGGTCGGGGCGATGTTGAAGTCGCCCAGCACCGCGAACGGACGGGTCGGGGCGGTAGCGAGCTCGGCCGCGGCCGCATCCCGCAGGGCGGCCAGCCAGCGCAGCTTGTACTCGTAGTGCGCGTGCCCGACCGCTCGCCCGTTCGGCACGTATACCGACCACACCCGCACGCCGGCGCAGGTGGCGCCGATCGCGCGACGCTCCTCGGCCGGCAGCAGCGCGTCCTCGGCCTGGTAGCCGGGCTCGTCCGGCAGACCGCGCACCACGTCGGACAGGCCGACCTTCGACAGCACCGCGACGCCGTTCCACCGACCGTTGGCGTGCACCGCCGCTTCGTAGCCGAGCGCGGCGACGTCGTCGGACGGGAACGTGTCCTCGGAGCACTTCAGCTCCTGCAGGCACACGACGTCCGGCTCGGTGGCGCCGAGCCACGCCAGCAGCCGGGGGAGCCGGGCGGTCACCGAGTTGACGTTCCACGTGGCGATGCGCATGCCGGCCAGCCTCGCATGCCCCACCGACCTGGGCGTGGCCGCGCCGCCTGCCCGCGGCGTATGACCGTCCTGGTGGTCGTATGACTCTGCAGGGTCATACGACCACAAGTTCAGTCATACGAGCCGGGGCTCAGCGACATACGAGACGGGGCTCAGCCGCCGAGGAGCCAGCGGGCCTCGTTCGCCAGCAGCTGCCGGCGGGGCTCGCTGTCGTAGGACTCCACGCCGTGCCCGAGCGCGTCATAGGCCACCCGACCCGAGCTCGACTCGCGCACCCACACCAGCGGGTGGCTGCGCCCGTCGTGGTCGTGTTCGGCCAGTACCGTCAGGTCGGCGGCCGTACGCAGATAGCTGTACCTCTCGTCGTGCAGCTCGAAATCGGCGAGCCCGGCCGTCACCGGGTGCCCGGTCGGCAGCACCCGCACCTGGGCCGTGCCGATCGGCGGGTGCATGGTCTGCCCGCGCACCCAGCGGCCGCCGACCACGGCCTCCCACTCGGGCAGCGTCGGGAAGGACGTGGCCGACACGTGCACGGACAGCAGCGCACCGCCACGCGCGACGAACGCCAGCAGACCGTCGCGCGCCGCCGCCAACCCGGCCGACTCCGGTTCGTCCGGGCAGCCGACGTTGACGACCAACAGGTCGATGTCGCTCAGGTCGGCCATCCGCTCTTCGACGTCTTCGCTCACCTCGACGTCGTGCCCGAGGTCGCCGAGCACATCGCGAATACGAGCAGACGTTCGCGGGAACGCATGCCACGGGTCGGCGTACCGCCCGGCGCCGGACAGGACCAAGGTGCGCGTCATGGTCTCGATTCTGCCCAGCGGACGCGCCGAGCTGCGCACTGATGCCATGTGATGGAACGGAATGGAAACAATGGGCCCATGTGGCAGATCCGTGCGCGCGCCTCCGGCATGCCGTGGATCCGCCGCCTGCGGGCCCGCTGGCGCCGCTCGCCGCATTCGCGGCTGCACCGCCTCGGCCGGGTGCTGGCCGCTGTGGCGTTCGTGCTCGTCTGCCATGTCGGTGGCACTGTCGCCACCGACACCTTCCCGGTGCAGGTCGACACCGACCACTACAGCATGCGGGCCAGTCTCGACCTGGCGCCGTGGCGCTGGTCGCAGCTGCGGGCGTTCACCACGGTCGGCGACGTCACGCTCGACTTCCGCACCGTGCTGCCCACACCCGGCGTGGAGGTCAGCCCGCAGATCAAGAAGTCGATCCTCGGCAGCGTCGGCGGCGGGTTCAGCACGAGTTCACTGGTGCCTGACCCGAGCGAGATCAGGGACGCCGGGGTGGAAGCGGTCGTCGGCCTGCTGGTCACCTATATCGTCGGCGCCTCGGTCGCCGCGGCAATCGCGCTGCTGGCCACGCACACGCACTGGACGCAGCACCGCCGGCGGGCGCTGCTGGGCGGCGGCTGCGCCGTCCTCGTCGCGCTGGTCTACACCGCCGGCAGCGCGGTCGCCACCTACCGGCCCAGCCGGGTCGGCACCTACTCGAGTACCCAGTTGCTCGCCCTGCTGCAATCCAGCCCGCAGGTGCTGACGAACATCGAGAAGCGGGCCGGCCAGGTCGAGCCCTACATCACCAACTGGCTCGAGCTGCAGCAGGCACTACAAGAGCAGTTCGTCGCCCCCGAGGTGGCCAAGGCGGACACGGTCCGGTTCCTGCTGGTCAGCGACATCCACGGCACCAACGAGTACAAGACCATGAAGACGATCGTGAAGAACGAGGACATCACCGCGGTCATCGACACCGGCGACCTGCTCAACTTCGGCCGGGTGGACGAGGCCGAGCTGGCCGGCATCTTCACCGGCATCGCCTCGCTGAAGGTGCCGTACATCTTCGTCACCGGCAACCACGACGCCAGCTCGCCGAACGACCCGCGACCGCTGTTGACCCGGCTCGCCCAAGTACGCAACGTCATCCTGCCCGAGCCGGCGATCGGCGACTACCGGGTGGTCAGCATTGCCGGCGTGCGTATTGCCGGCATGGACGATCCGCGCTATTTCGGCGACTCGAACACCGACCCGTCCGCCGTCGAGGCACCCGCGGCCGACAAGTTCGACGCCGCGCTCAAGGATGTCCCCGACCTCGACATCGCGCTCGCGCACGAGCCGACGGCTACCGAGAAGATCGACGTCGGGGCGCTGCGCATCCACGGCCACCTGCATCGCGCGACGCTGGACGGCAACGTGATCGGCGTCGGTAGCTTCACCGGCGGCGGCCTGGTGAGCTACTACCGCAACAGCATCGCCGAAGGCGACGCCGAGCCCACCGGGCAGCCGCAGGAGTTCGACATCCTCCGCTACAACGCCGACTGCTCGGTGAACTCGCTCCAGCGCTTCACCTACAGCGACCTACTCGAGGGATCACCCCGCTACGACCGGATCTCGATCATCAACGGCGCGTCGCTGCCGGGGCCCAAGCCGGCCGAGGGCCGGCGATGCGTGACCACCGAGCCCACCAAGGACATGACCGTCGCCGAGGCGATCAACACCGGCTGAACCGGACCTGGCGCAGCCCAGCGCCCGATCGGTCAGGCCGGCTTGTTCTCGTCCGTGCCGGAGTCGGAGGTTTCGCCGCCGTCGGCTTCGTCTGTGGACGCCTTCTCCGCGTCGGCGGCCTCGGCGGCCTTGGCTTGGGCCGTGGTCTGGTCGCCGGCAGCCTCGGCCTGTGCGCCGGCCTCGGCCGCGTCCGTCGCGCCGGTACCGGGGTCGGACGTGTAGGCACGGTCGGCCGTGGCCGGGCCGGTACTGCCCGGCGGCGGGGTCGGCGGCGGTGGCGGCGTGGGCGACGGGGTCTGCCAGCCGCTGGTGCTGCTCTCACCGGTGAGGTACTTGTAGGCCACGACCACCAGGCCGGCGATGCCGGACGCGATCAGCAGCTTGCGTCCCCACTTGCGCTTCGGTTTGGCCACTTCGACGTCTCCTTTCAGCGCCGCCAGGGCGGCCGAGCCCCGCCGGGCAGCTTCCTCCCGGTAGGGGGCACTAGCGGTCAGCGCCTCCGAGACCGCGGAGCTGACTTTCGGCGCCACGTCGTCTTTGAGGACCTCGCGGGCCCGGTCCAGATGCGGGCCCAGATCGTGCGCCGCGTCCTCGGCGAAGTCGCGTGCTTGCTCGACCAACGGGCCGCCCCGCTCCTGTGCGACCTTGCCGAGCCGGTCGACGTACGGCTTGGCCTTGTCCACGTACGGCTTGGCCTTCTCGACGTACGGGCGCCCGGCCTGCAGGGCCTGGTCGGCGGCACGCGCCGCCCGGTCGGTCCGGCTCTTCCTCTTGAACACCACTGTCCTCCTGTCGGTCAAGCGTCGCCCCTGACGATACGGCCTACCCACCCGGGATGGGAGAAGCGCGGGTGCCGGTGCCGTGCACTGACGAGCCGATGTGGTCCGGCATGGAAGGATCGGCCCCCTGAGACGACATCATCGCCTACCCGGGCGAACGAACTCCACACCAGAAAGGGGCCGTCGTGACCGACACGACCCAAGACCTGTACGCGACTTTGCACACCACCGAGGGCGACATCGTGCTGCGGCTGTTCCCCAACCACGCCCCCAAGACGGTGCGCAACTTCACCGGGCTGGCCGACGGCTCGCAGGAGTGGACGGACGAACAGACCGGCCGCAAGCAGACCGGGAAGCGGTTCTACGACGGCCTCGGCTTCCACCGGGTGATCGAGGGTTTCATGATCCAGGGCGGCTGCCCCCTGGGCACCGGCACCGGCGGGCCCGGCTACGCGTTCGACGGCGAGATCCACCCCGAGTTGGTGTTCGACCGGCCGTACCTGCTGGCGATGGCCAACGCGGGCACCCAGCAGGGCCACGGCACCAACGGGTCGCAGGTCTTCATCACCTCCGTGCCGACGCCGCACCTGAACCGTCGGCACACGATCTTCGGCGAAGTGGCCGACGAGGACAGCAAGGCGGTCGTGGACAAGATCTCCCGGGTGGGCACTGACCGTGCCGACCGCCCCCTGGACCCGGTGACGATCACCTCGGTCGACATCGAGCAGCGCTGAGACCAGACGCGAGGGCACACCGATGGCGCAGTGGAATCCGCCGCCGACACCACCGAGGCAGGAGCCGGCGGTGTGCTACCGGCATGCCGATCGGGAGGCCTACATCCGCTGCCAGCGGTGCAACCGGCCGATCTGCCCTGACTGCATGACGCCGGCCAGCGTGGGGTTCCAGTGCCCGGAGTGCGTCCAAGCAGGCCGGCGTGAGACGCGTTCCGCGCGCACCGAGTTCGGGGGCCGGCTGGGCGGTCCGAACGCGCTGGTCACCAAGGTCCTCATCGGGGTGAACCTGGTGATGTTCGCCATGCAGTACGTGGCGGGCTCGGCGTTCACCAACCGGCTGGAGATGCTCGCCGGGCCGGCGCTCTATCCCGACGGGGTGCTCGGCGGCGTGGCTACCGGGCAGTGGTGGCGGCTGCTGACCGGCGCGTTCCTGCACGTGAGCATCTTCCACATCGGCGTGAACATGTTCAGCCTGTGGATGATCGGGCCGGCGCTCGAGCGGCAGTTGGGTCGGGCCCGCTACCTCGCCGTCTACCTGATCTCGGCGCTGGGCGGCTCGGTCGCGGTGCTGCTGTTCAGCGACCCGCGGGCGCCGGTGGTCGGCGCCTCCGGCGCGGTGTTCGGCGTGTTCGGCGCGGCGGCGTTGCTGTGGCGCAAGCTCGGGTACGACATCCGTGCGGTGGGCGTGGTGCTGGCCGTGAACGTGGCCATCAACATCCTGTTCGCGAACGCCTTGTCGTGGCAGGGTCATGTGGGCGGCATCGTCACCGGCGCCGCGATCGGGGCGGTCATCGGCTACGCGCCCGGACGAGGCAAGACGCGGGCGCGCAACCAGTGGATCGGGGTGGCGCTTGCGGTGGTGATCCTGATCGTCGTCACGGTGCTACGGGCCCGACATCTGAGCTGAGCTACCGGGCTGGATCACTGGGCCGAGGCCCCGGCCCGAACCACGGGGTCTGAACCCGGCCGTCCACAGCTGTGGACCGTCCTGTGGAGAATCACATCGGTGTAATCACAGCTGTGGATGTCGCTGTGGATGGGCTGGCCGGTGATGGCAGCCCGGTGGTGGCAGCCCGGTGGCAGTAGGGCCCGGCTACCTCCACTGGGTGGAGAAGATGAACCCGACGATGAACAGTCCCATGCCGACGAGGATGTTCCAGTTGCCCAGGGTCGACAGGAGCGGCACCTGGTCGCCGGCGATGTAGAACACGACGATCCACGCGAGGCCGACCAGGAAGCAGGCGACCATGGCCGGCGCCACCCACGGCTTGGACACCGCGACGTTGCGCGGCGCCTTGCCGGTGGGCGGGGTATACGCGCGCTTGTTCCGCGACCGGGACTCAGGCATGCGGCTAGCGTAGGCGACGCGGCGTGGCCAGCCGGTACCACGCTGAGTCGACGGGGAGGCGGCGTGGCGTCGAAGTTGCGTTGGGTGCCGGCCGGCGCCGGCCGATCCGCGCAGGCCCGTGCGCGGCGACGGCGCCGGTGGCCGAGCCACCTGGTGGCGGCGCTGGCGGCGGTCGCGATCGGCCTGCTCGCCGTCACCAGCGCCCTTGCCGCCCACCGCAACGGCGTCGGCCAGGTCCAGCGCGAGACAGGCCTGGCCGGGTTGGTCGCCCAAGCCGCCGCCACCAACCAGGATCTGCAACGCCGACAGAGCCAACTGGCGGCCGAGGTGGACGCCCTGGCCGAGCAGATGGGCAGCAACAAGGTGCGGGCGCTGCATCGGCGGGCGCAGGAGCTGGAGCCGATGGCCGGGCTGCGCACGCTGAAGGGGCCGGGGGTGCGGGTCACGCTGAACGACGCGCCGAGGACGTCGGGCCAGCACGCGATCGACGCGGACGCGCTGGTCGTGCACCAGCAGGACATCCAGGCCGTCGTGAACGCGTTGTGGGCCGGTGGCGCGCAGGGCGTCAGTGTGCAGGGCCAGCGGCTGATCTCGACGTCAGCGGTGCGCTGTGTGGGCAACTCGGTGGTGCTGCAGGGCGTGCCGTACCCGCCGCCGTACACGATCGAAGCGGTCGGGGACGTGCCCGATCTGATGAACGCGCTGGCGAAATCGCCGCAGATCGCGATCTACCTGCAGTACGTGTCCCGGTACGGGCTCGGCTACGACGTCGACGACGTGACGTCGCTGACCCTGCCCGCCTACGCCGGTTCGATCGAGCTACGGCATGCCCGCGTCTTGGCCGGCCATTGACGCGGCCGTAGCCTACCGATGTGAGCGTGCGGATACTCGTCGTCGACAACTTCGACTCGTTCGTCTACAACCTGGTGCAGTACCTGGGCCAACTGGGCGCCGGGTGCGACGTGCGGCGCAACGACGCGGTGACGATCGCCGAGGCGGCCGGCTACGACGGGGTGCTGCTCTCGCCTGGGCCGGGCACGCCGGAGCGGGCCGGCATCTGCGTGGACCTGGTGCGTGAGCTGGCCGGGCGGGTGCCGATGTTCGGCGTGTGCCTGGGCCTGCAGGCGATGGGGGTGGCGTTCGGCGCCACCGTCGACCGCGCGCCGGAGCTGCTGCACGGCAAGACCAGCCTGGTGCACCACGACGGCAGCGGCGTGTTCGCCGGCCTGCCTGACCCGCTCACCGCGACCCGCTACCACTCGCTGGCGATCGTGCCGGCGACGTTGCCGCCCGACTTCGAGGTGCATGCACGTACCGACTCGGGTGTGATCATGGCGATCCGGCACCGGGAGTTCGACGTCGAGGCGGTGCAGTTCCATCCGGAGTCGGTGCTCACCGAAGGCGGCCACCGGATGCTGGCGAACTGGCTGGCGGTCTGTGGCGACCCGGACGCGGTGCGACGCTCGGCGGGGCTGGCGCCGGTGGTGGAGCGCCGCGCCGGCTGACCGACCGGCCGCCGTGCGCGGATCTGCCGGCAGCGGGTTCGATCAGGCGCCGCCAGGATGCGCGCGGACCGCGTCGGGGTCGGCCTCCAGGAGCGGGACCACGCAGGCGCGCGCCACGGCCGCGTGGACGAGGCGGACGGTGGCTGCGCCGATCCGGCCGACTCGGATCGCGCCGGCCTGCGTCAACGCCGGTTCGACCGACGGGAAGTCGCGTTGGTGGAACCGCGGGTCGTCGGTGTGTCGGCGGCTCGGCACGCGCAGCAGCTTTCCGTTGCGGGTGATGCTCCACAGCAGTTCGGTGCGATTGAACAACCAGGGCACGCCCGCCCACTCCTCGAATGCGTGCATCAGGGTGAGGCTTTCCAAGCCGACCCCGATCAGCAGGACATGGCCGCCACGGTCGACCAGCCGTCCATATGGTGACCCCGGCGCACACGGTGTGGGGAATCGCTCGTGACCGGCGACGAAGGTGGGCGCGTCCGGTCCGAGCGCGGCGACGCTGTGCGTCGGGTGCAGGCTGCGCACCGCCTGCGGGCGGTGTCGGAACACCTCGGTGAGGCGGCCGACGCCGGACGGTGTGAGCTGCTCGTGGAACACCGGCTGCGCGGCATTGACCGTCGCCCAGGTCAGCGTCGGCATCACGATCAGACCGGCCGGCCCTACCGCGTCCAGCAGTGCGTCGACGACCGCGTCCGGGCCGCCGTCCACCCACCCCAGTGACGACAAGGACGAGTGCACCATCAGCGTGTCGCCGGGACGCACGCCGAGTTGCTCGAGCCCGACGACCACCTCCGCTGCCGTGACGTGTGGTCGGGAATCGCCGGCGTGTGGGCTGGGTCGATCGGGCTCTGTCATACGGGGCGACTCCGGGGGCGAGGGTGTTGTGGGCGATTGTCCTCGGAGCCGCCCGCGGCAAGACTCACCGGGAGAACCGCGCCTCGTAGACGTCGCGGGTCTGGCCGGCGGCGAGGCCGACGTCGCTGACACCGACGGTGAGGTACCCACCGTGCGCGTCCTGGTAGGTGACGTAGATCGTGCCGGCGGTGCCGTCGAACAGGACCCGGCGCCAGTGCGTGCCGCCCGGGTCGGCGTGCCGGAACAGCTTCCGCACGACCGCTTTGGTGCCGTAGCGCTCGGCGGCGCCGTGCTTGCCGGCGCCCCAGGCCCGGATCAGCTGGTCGGCGTAGGCCGGTGCGGTGATCACGTGGGCCGGCCGGAACCGCGCCTGCCGGACGGCGTGCGCCAGGCCCTGCTCGAGGCGGACGTCGCTGACGCCGACAGTGAGGTTCCCGCCGCGAGCATCGTCGTGGTAGGTCACGTAGATCGTGCCGGCCGCGCCCTGTGCACCGGTCCGGCGCCAGTGCGCACCGCCAGGATCGGAATAGTCGAAGAGTCTCTGCACGACCCGCGTGGTGGCCAAGCGCGCGGCCGCGTGTCGATGGCCGGCGCCCCAGGCCCGGATCAGCCGGTCCGCATAGGTCACCGCCGGCGCGACGGCTTCATCGCTCCCGGTCCCGGTCAGCCGGGCGGCCGAATTGCTGACCGAATGCGTGTCCGGCGCCTGTGCTTGTGCCGCCGGTGCGGCGAACCCGACCAGTGCCAGTCCCCCGGCGGCAGCGATGGCGGCGAGCCGCCTGTTCGTGCTGCGCATGTCGAACCTCCGTCGTTCCTGAGTACGCAGTCTGCGTACTCAACGTGGAGGTGTCGTGGCAGCCGCCTGATACATCAGTCGTCCTCGTCCTGATCGCCCTGGTCGTGGCCGTCGCCGTCGCCGTGGTCCGGCCGCGGCAGCTGGATCTTCGAGCGGGTAGGCGTCGGCGAGGCGCTGTCCGTCGGGGTCGGGGTGGGTGTGGGGGTCGGGGTGGGTGTGGGTGTCGGTGTGGGTGTCGGGGTGGGAGTAGGCGTGGGGGTCGGGGTGGGTGTGGGTGTCGGAGTGGGCGACGGCTTCACCGCGACGATCAGCGCGACCACGGAGTCCAGCGGGCGCCGAGTGTGGGCGGGCGGCTCCTGGCTGATCACCGTCCCGGGGTCGTGGTCGGCGTCCTCGCGCGGGAGGGACTTCGGCGTCAACCCGAGCGAGGTCAACAGCGCGGTCGCCTTGTCCTCCGACATCCCCGTCACCTTCGGCACCTCGACCGTGCCGGTTGCATACGTGACCGTGACCGTGCTGTCCGCGTCGACGGTCTTGCCGGCGGCCGGGTCGATGTCGACGACCTGGTTCACCTTGCCGTCGGCATTCGGGTCTGGGTTCGGCTTGACCTTCAGCCCCAGGTCGGTCAGCTGCTTGGTCGCCACCGAAAGCTGGAGGCCGACCACCCGCGGTATCGTCACCTGCTTCTTGCCGGTCGAGATCACCAGCTTGACCTCGCTGTTCGGCTTGACCTCCGCGGCCGGCTCGGGGTCCTGGGTCAGCACCTGGTTCTTCGGCGCGGTGGCGCTCGCACGAGACCCGGCGACCGTCGGCTCCAAGCCCAGCTGCGCCAGCGCGTCCTGCGCATCCGACAGGCTCATCCCCGACACCTTCGGCACCGTCACGGTGGCGACGTTGTTCGTGTTGTCGAAGTAGCGGTTGAGCCCGTAGGCGGCACCGACGAATATGCCGATCACACCCACCGTGAGCAGCACCCAGATGAGTGCGCGCCGGCCCCGGTGCGACGGCGGCTCCTCCTCCGGCGGCGGCAGCGGCCCGCCACGGTCCGGGTCGTTGAACCCGGGAATGAGATCGGTGGCCTGCGCCACCGCGGCAGCGTTCTGCGGCGGCACCGCCCGGCCCGGCGGCGGCAGCTGCGCCACTGCCACGTCCTGGCCGGCGATCGCGCGTTCCACGTCCGCGCGGAAGTCGTCGGCGTCGG
>Ga0164242_10004815_pt1 | contig 15110 bp, 10 predicted proteins | sample OricomgcompostMG_FD_108783 | JGI IMG/M metagenome (GOLD analysis project Ga0164242, IMG submission 108783) | Miracle-Growth compost microbial communities from Emeryville, California, USA - Original compost - Miracle growth compost (MG) ... | reverse complement strand
CGACCGGAACGTACTGCGGGCGGTAGAGCAGGATGTCGGCGGCCATCAGCATCGGGTAGGCGAAGAGCCCGACCGAGGACGCGCCTTCGCCGCCCTTGGCCGACTTGTCCTTGAACTGGGTCATCCGGCGCGCCTCGCCGAAGCCGGTGATGGTCTGCATGATCCAGCCCAGCTCGGCGTGCTCCGGTAGGTGGGACTGCACGAAGATCGCACTGCGCTCCGGGTCGACGCCGGCGGCGATCAGCTGGGCCACCGCGACGTAGGTGCGCTTGCGCAGCACCTTCGGGTCCTGCTCGACGGTCAGAGCGTGCAGGTCGGCGATGAAGAAGAACGGCTCGAACTCCTCCTGCAACGCCACCCACTGCCGTACCGCTCCGAGGTAGTTGCCCAGGGTGTACGAGTCGGCGGTCGGCTGGATCCCCGAGAGGACCCGCGGCCGCGCGGTGGGAGCGCTGCTGTCGGACATGGTGCCCATTCTGGCCTAGGCCGGCGTCGGGCTCACATTCGGTCAGGCCGCCGCGGGGCCCCGGCTGCGGTGCAGCGCCATGCTCACCGACAGGATCAGCACGCCGACGACGGCCATGCCGGCGCCGGCGAGCGCGGGCGCGCGGTAGGAGAAGCCGGCGTCGATGACCACAGCGCCGACGAACGCGCCGAGCGCGTTGGCGAGGTTGAGACCGGCGTGCATCATCGCCGCACCGAGCGTGACGGCCTCCCCCGCGACGTCCATCAGCCGCACCTGCATCGTGGTCGCCACCACCGAGCCGACCAGCGCCACGAGGAAGACCACCGGCAGCAGCAGCCACCCGATCGGCGCGGCGACCCAGAAGATCAGCATCATCGCGATGCTGACGACGCTGAAGTAGTAGAGCGAGCGGACCACCGACCACCGCATCAGCTCGCCGGAGAGCCAGGTGCCGGCGACCATGCCGAGGCCGTATCCGAGCACGAACACGGGCGTCCACGACCCGCTCAGGTCGGAGACCGTGGTGACGGTCTTGGCGATGTAGGTATAGGTCGCGAACAGGCCGCCGAAGCCGAGCGCGGCCGCCGCGAGGGTGAGCCAGACCTGGGTGCTGGTGAAGAAGGTCTTCGCCTCGGTCCGGGCGCTGGCGCCCGGGATCGCCGGGACCTTCGGCACGAAGCGGGTGATCATCACGACGGTGATGGCAGCGAGCACGGCGGAGACGGCGTACGGGGCGCGCCAGCCGGCCTGCTGCCCTAGCCACGTGCTCGCGGGCACGCCCACCACGTTGGCGACCGAGAGGCCGAGGAGGACCCGGGCGATCGCTCGGCCGCGGTGGCGTGGGTCGGCGAGCGAGGCGGCGACCAGCGACGCCACCCCGAAGTAGGCACCGTGCGGCAGACCGTCGAGGAAGCGCGCCAAGAACAGCATGCCGAAGGAGCTGGCGACCGCGCTGAACAGGTTGAAGACGCCGTACGCGGCCATCAGCGCGATCAGCAGGCCCTTGCGGGGCAGCCCGGCGCCGAACAGGCTCAAGATCGGGACGCCGACCACGACGCCGACGGCGTAGGCGGAGATGAGCTCTCCGGCGTGCGGCACCGACACGTGAACACCGTGGGCGACCTGCGGCAGGATGCCCATCGTCTGGAACTCGGTGGTGCCGATGGCGAAGCCGCCGATGGCCAAGGCCAGGGCCGCCATCCCCATGCCGCTGTTGGAGGTCTGGACCGCCTCGGGAGTTGCGGTGGGGGCGGTCATCGGCTCGCTCTCGCTCGGGTGCTGTGCTGCGGGTGAAGCAGGGGGCTCAGTCTCCAACCCGCGGTCGGCCTCCACCTATTCCTGGATCGGTCGGATCAGCCGGCCAGGTGCGACCACTCCGAGGCCAGCTCCTGCCAGGGTCCGACCGCGGCCACCCTGCCCTCCGTCAGCACGACGACCCGGTCGGCCTGGGCCAGCGCGGCCCGCTTGGAGGTGGCACCGATGACGGTGGTGTGCCGCTCGCGCAGTGCCTGCCACAGCTCGATCTCGGTGGCCGCGTCGAGCGCGCTCGAGACGTCGTCGGCCAGCAGCAGCTCGGTGTCGGCGGCGAGCGCCCGCGCGAGCGCGAGGCGCTGGACCTGCCCGCCGGAGAGACGTACGCCGCGGTGGCCCACGATCGCGTCCGCGCCACCGGCCTCCTCGACGTCCTCGCCCAGCCTCGCGTCCGCGACCGGCCGCTCGAACGCGCGGTCGGCGAACCCGAGCTGCACGTTGTCGCGGAACGTCCCCGACATCACCCGCGGCACCTGGGCGACGTGCGCCACCTGGGCGGGACGCAGGAACGACTCCGCGTCGGACACCTCGGCGCCGTTCCACCGGATCGCGCCGGTGTGGGTGAGCAGGCCCGCCAGCCCGGAGAGGAGGCTCGACTTCCCGGAGCCGATCTGGCCGAGGAGCAGCACCAGCTCGCCGCGCTCCACGGTGAGGTCGACGCCCATCACGCCGACGGTGCCGTCGTCGTGGACCACCGTCAGGTCGACCATCGTCAGCGTCTCGAGGCTCTGCCTCGGCGGTTCGACGGCGCGGGGCGCTACCCCGGAGATCAGGTCAATGTCATCAGGGATCCGGGCGAGGTTGACGCCACCGGCGAAGCGGCTGGTGGCCTTCATCCAGCCGCTGGTGCCAGGCGCCTCGGTCACCACCGAGCCGGCGACCCGGCCGAACCAGTCGAAGCCGTTGACGGCGTTGGCGACCAAGACCGCGGTAGCCAGGCCCCAGACGTCCCAGAGCAGGAACGCCCAGGCGGCCACGACGCCGACCTGCACCATCACGATCGGCACGCCGTCGAGGAACGTCTGGATCCGGTGCTCGTAGACGGCCGCCTGGACGCGGCCCGAGTCGACGGCCCGCAGGTGCGCGTGCACCTCCGGAGTGCGGCCGGCGAGCTTGACCGTACGGGCGGACTCGACCGCCGAGACCACCGCACGTCCGAACCGGGCGCGGGCGGCCGACGACTTCACCGCGGAACGACCGGCGATCGGGCGGCCGATCGAGGAGGCCAGCGCGCTGGAGAGCATCACCGCGAGCAGGATCCCGCCGGCGAGCCAGGTACCGCCGAAGACCATCGTCATGGCCGCGATGAGCAGGCCGTTGACGAAGTCGACCCAGCGGTCGGCGTATCGGGCGAACCGGTCGGCGTCCATCGAGCGCGCGACCACCTCGCCTGGAGGCGTCCGTTCGAGGCGGTGGCTGCGGATCTGCCCGAGCAGGACGTTCATCCGCACCCGGAGCAGGATCTCGACCCACCAACGCGGGTAGCGACGGAACGCGTCGGCCAGGACGATGCCGGCGAGGACCAGGCTGAGACCCATCGCGAGGGTGAGCGACATCGGCGTACTGCCGTCCTTCAGCCCCGCGATCGCCTTGCCCCACATCCAGCCGGTGACGGCACCGAGCGGGGCGAAGATCGATCCGATGAGGAACTCCACGATGGAGAACAGGCCCCACATCGGGGTCACCACCAGGGCAGCGGAGGTGCCACCGGCGAGGCTGGGGCCGTCACCCAGGTCGCGCAGCGGCGGCGGCTCGGCCTGCCGACGGGTGCCGCCGACCGCCGACTCGCCCGACGCGGCCGATGCGGTGTCGTCGCGCTCGCCCGGCTGCTCGAACGCCTCGGTCGCGCTGGCCTCCAACAGCCGGCGGAACGGCCCGTCGCCCGCGGCGAGCGCGTCGCGCATGCCGGCCTCGATGACCACCCCGTGGTCGAGTACGGCGACCATCTCGGCGCGCTCGATCGTGGAGAGCCGGTGGGCCACCAGCACGCCGGTGCGTCCGGAGATCAGCCGGTCGGCCGCAGCCACGACCCGCGCCTCGGTGAGCGGGTCCATCCGGGCGGTGGCCTCGTCGAGCACCACCACCTGGACGTGCCGCACGAGCAGCCGGGCGAACGCGACCAGCTGCTCCTCCCCCGCGGACAGGTTGGTGCCGCCCGGGCCGAGCAGGGTCTCGAGGCCGTCGGGCAGGCCGGCGACCCAGTCGGTGAGGCCCAGCTCGTCGATGGCCGCCTCGACCTCGGCGTGCGGGGTCTCGGCGAAGAGGGTGATGTTATCGAGCAGGGTGCCGGCCAGGATCTCGGTGCGCTGGGTGACGACGCCCACCCGGGCACGCAGCTCGTGCAGGTCGAGCGTGGTGATGTCGGCTCCGCCGAGGAAGACGGTGCCGGGCGGGGGCTCGACCGCCCGGGAGAGCAGCGACGCCAGCGTGGACTTGCCGGATCCGGTGCGTCCGACGAGGGCGATCGTGTGCCCCGCCGGGACGTCGAGGTTGATCCCGCGCAGGCCGAAGGTGCCCTCGGCATAGGAGAACTCCAGGTCGCGGATGCGCAGGTCGAGCGCGCCGCTGGGCACCGGCTCGCCACCGACCGGCTCCGCCGGCACGGCCAGCATCTGGCGCAGCCGGATGACCGCGCCGACGCCGGCCTGGATGTCGGGCAACTGGTGGGCGAGCTGGTTGACCTGGCCGACGAACGTGGTGGTAACCAGGAACAGCGTGAAGAGATCGCCGACGCTGAGGTGCGAGGAGCCCGCCAGGGCCACGCCGATGATCGCGGTGGCGGCCAGGACGCCGTTGAGCAGGATGCCCACCTTGGTCGCGAGCACAGCCTCCACCCGGATGACGTCGTGGAACTTCTCGTGCACCCGCGCGGAGAGCTGGGCGACGCGGCGTACGGCGAAGGACTGCCCGAGGCTGGTGCGCAGGTCGTCGCGGGCCGCGACGCCTTCCTCGAGCGCCGCGGCGTGATCGGTCCACGCGGCCTCCTCGATCACCTTGAGCTCGGCGATGCGCTGCAGCGGTCGCCGCATCAGGAAGAAGGTCAGGACGGCGACGAGCGGGAACAGGAACCAGGCGGGCCACCACGTGATCCCGGCGATGATCCACATCGGCAGGAAGCTGAAGCCGGTGCGCAGCGCCATCCACAGCTGGATGCGCAGCAGGTTGCCGACCTCGTGGGTGTCGTCGTCGACGCGGTCGAGGATCTCCCCCACCGCCTGCTCCGTGAGCGCGCCCAGGGGCTGGTGGAGCGCGGCGTCGAGGAGGTCACCGCGCAGCCGGCCCTCGGCACGGTCGACGATGCCGACCCACGCGATGCGACCGGCCGTGTCGAGCGTGGCGGCACCGATGACGCACACCGCCAGCAGCCAGACCAGCCGCCCGGTGGCGCCGTTGGCGAGATGGCCGGCCACGACCGTGCCGAGGGCCTGGCCGATGGCCGCGGCGCACAGCGCGAGCAGCGCCGCGCCGGCGACCGGGTGGCGCATGCGGCGCCAGTCGATCCGGCGATCCGGGTCGTCGTGCTGGGGTGCGAGGACAGCGGGCGCGGCGGCGGTGAGGGTGGAGGTCATTGCAAAGAAAACCCTAGGCCAGGGCGCGCCTCGAGCGCTCCTGGTTATCCGGCCGGCGCTGAGCGATCCGGGACGTCACGCCTCGCGCACCGTCGATGGGCACGCGGCGCATGACGTCCCGGACGAGCTAGCCGCGGACGAGATCCCGTACGGCCTTGCGGTTGATCTTGCCGACGCTGGTCAGCGGGACGGCATCCACGATCGTTACCTCGCGCGGGTACTTGTAGCGCGCCATCCGGCCCTTGGCGAACTCGATCAGCTCCTCGGCGGTCGCGGTCGCGCCGGGGACCAGCTGGACTACCGCGACGACCTCCTCGCCGGTCTGCTCGTCCGGCCTGCCGACGCAGGCCGCGGAGGCGACCGCCGGGTGCTCGACGAGGACGTCCTCGACGTCGCGGGGGTAGACGTTGAAGCCGCCGCGGATGATGAGGTCCTTGACCCGGTCGACGACGTAGAGGTAGCCGTCCTCGTCGAGCCGGCCGACGTCGCCGGTGTGCAGCCACCCATCACGGATGGTCTGGGCGGTGAGCTCGGGCGCGTTCCAGTAGCCCAGCATGACGCCGGTGCCGCGGACGCAGATCTCCCCCTCCTCGCCCACCGGGAGAAGCTCACCGGTCGGCGACTGGATCGAGACCTCGGCGTGCGGCGCCGGCTTGCCGACGCTGCCGGGACGGCTCTCCTCCACGGTCGAGGCGGTGACGATCGCGGTGGTCTCGGTGCAGCCGTAGCCCTCCAGGATCGCCACGCCGAAGGCCTTCTCCACCTTCTCCCGCAGCGAGGGCAGCAGCGGCGCGCCGCCGGAGCCGAAGGAGACCAGCGAGGACAGGTCGTAGTCCTGGTAGGGCAGGTCGAGCAGCATCTGCATCATCGAGGGCACCACCGCGCTGGTCTGCAGCCGGTGCTCCTGGACCAGCTCGAGCCAGCCCGCCGCGTCGAACCAGCGCTGCATCACCGACACCTGGCGCTTATCGGCATGCAGCCCGGCGACCAGCACGTTGAGTCCGAAGGCGTGCGAGAGCGGCAGTGGCAGCAGGGACCGGGTCGTGTCCGAGGCGCTCGCGACCTGCTGCATCGCGCTCCCGGCCGCCCACAGGTTGAGGTGGGAGAGCATGACGCCCTTGGCCCGGCCGGTCGTGCCGCCGGTGTAGAGCAGCGCGGCCAGGTCGTCGTCCTCGCGGGAGACGATCTCGCCAGGCTCGGCACTCTCCAGCGTCGCGTACGGGATGGTGCCGTCGGCGCCGTCCCCGTCCACCACGATGGCCTTGGTGTCGAGGCCCTGCGCCGAGCCTTGGAACAGCGGCAGCAGCTCGGGGGTGAGAATCGCGGCCTTGGCACCGGAGTCCTCCAGGATGTGGCGCAGCTCGGGCGGCGTCTGCAGGAAGATCACCGGCGTGACGACGGCACCGGCGCGCCAGATCGCGTGATAGGAGACGAACACCTCTGGGGTGTTCATGGTCAGCACGATGACCCGATCACCCGGCTCGATGCCCATCGCCCGCAGGCCCTCGGCCACCCGCGTCGCGCGGTCGTGGATCTCCCCCGACGTGTGCCAACGGCCCTCGAAGAACAGCTGCTCGTAGTCGCCGAGCCTCTCGAAGCACTGGTCGGCCAGCACTGCCAGGTTGTGCTCTCCGGTCATCGGGCACCCTCCATCGCGATCCGAGCAACTTCGTCGAAGGCTGCCACGTCGTCCCCCAGAAGGAAACGGTCGACCTTGGCGCGCCTCCAGTACAGATGAGCGTCGTGCTCCCAGGTGTAGCCGATGCCGCCGTGCACCTGGATCAGCGTCTCGGCGGCGTGCTCGAGCGTGGTCGCGGCCGCGGCCTTGGCGGCCGCCGAGGCGAGCGGCAGCTCGTCGGGCGCGTTGTCTGCCGCCCACGAGGCCCACCACACCAGGGAGCGCAGCTGCTCGACCTCGACATAGACGTCGACGAGCATGTGCTTGACGGCCTGGTACGAGCCGATCGCCCGGCCGAACGCGTGCCGCTGCTTGGCGTACTCGACGCCGATCTGGAGCGCTCGGTCAGCCGCTCCGAGCCCCTCGGCGGCGAGGATGACACGCCCGATCCGCTCGGCGCGCGACCAGCGTTCCGGGCCTCCGGGGACGGAGGCGGCATCAGCCACGACGGCGACGTCGGCCAGCCCACGCGTCGCATCGATCGGGTCGCGGCGCGTCACGACTCCGGGTCCGCACACGATCCGGTCCTCGCGCATGGTCAAGAACATGTCGGCGCCGAGGGCGTCGAGCACCGGTGCGGAGCCGTCCACCACGGCGACGGCCAGGGTGCCGTCGGCGAGAGCGGCCAGGCGCTCCGGCTCCTCGGCGAGCAGCTCGGCGGCGCGGGCGTACGTCGCCAGCGACGGTCCGGCGAGAAGGCGACCGGCCTGCTCGGCGACGACCGCCAGGTCGAGCAACGAGCCGCCGCCACCGCCCGACGCCTCCGGAATGGTGATCGTGGCGAAGCCGCTCTTCACCAGCTCCTCGCGACCGGGTGGCACGCTCGCGGTCGGCCGGTCGGCGTCGGGCCCCACGTCGGGAGCGGCGTCGAGCGCGGCCCGGGCGTGCGCCGGGCCGGCGCTGTCGGTGAAGAAGTCGCGAGCGGCAGCGGCGAGGTCACGCTGCTCGTCGTCCAGGTCGAAGTTCATCGCACTCTCTCTCAGCCCGAGACTCACGCGCCGGTGGCGGCGAGGCTCTCCTTGAAGGTGACGTTCTTGTCAGCGCGCGGCTCAGCCGGCAGCCCCAGCACCCGCTCGCCGATGATGTTGCGCAGCACCTCGTTGGTGCCGCCGGCGATCGCCATGCCGGGCAGCACGGCCTGCAGGCCCTGCCACAGCCCGGCACCGTCGGCGGTACGGGCGTAGGCGGCGTCGTCGCCGAGCACGCGCACCGCCAGGTCGGCGAGCTCGCGCGCGGTCCGGGTGCCGGTCAGCTTGCCCGCGGAGGCCTCGGGTCCGGGGAACTCACCCTTGCTGATCTTCGAGAGCTGGCGATAGCCCGTGTAGCGACCGCCGAGCGCGGCGACGTACGCCCGGCCCAGGTCCTGACGGACCAACGCCTGCCGCTCCGGGGAGAGCCCGCCGATCCTGCTGCCGATGTGGCGCGCGGCGGCCTCGAAGCCGGGGCCGATCTCGGTGCCGCTGCCGCCGAGCGAGAACCGCTCGCTCATCAGGGTGGTCAGCGCGACCCGCCAGCCGTCCCCGACGTCGCCGAGGCGCTCGGCGTCGGGGATGACGACGTCGTCGAAGAACACCTCGTTGAAGTCCGCACCACCGCTCATCTGCTTCAGCGGGCGGACGGTGACCCCGGGGTCCTTCATGTTCACCACGAACATCGTCAGGCCGCGGTGCTTGGCCACCTCGGGGTCGGTGCGGGTGAGCAGGATGCCGTAGTCGGAGAAGTGCGCCAGCGTGGTCCACACCTTCTGGCCGCTGACGTGCCAGTTGCCCTCGCCGTCCTGCACCGCCTTGGTCCGCAGGGCCGCCAGGTCGCTGCCCGACGCGGGCTCGCTGAAGAGCTGACACCACACGTCATCGGCGCGCAGCAGGCGCGTCAGGTAGCGCGCCTTCTGGTCGTCGCTGCCGTGCACCATCACGGTCGGGCCGCACATCCCGATGCCGATCAGGTTGATCAGGGCGGGGATCCCCAGCCGGGCCATCTCCTGGTCGATGATCGCCTGCTGCATCGGCGTGCCGCCGCGCCCGCCGGCCCCGACCGGCCAGGTGACCCCGACGTACCCGGCGTCGTAGAGCAACGCCTGGCGCTGCCGGGAGACGACGTTGTCGAACCCACGCTCGGCCGCGCCGCCGCCCAGCTCCTCGCGGTGCTCCTCGAGGAAGGAGCGCACCTCGGTGCGCCAGGCGGCCTCCTCGGGCGTGTCATCGAAGTCCATGGGCTTCCCTTCGGTGGGTCCTCGCCGGTACGGGCGCGGTGCGTGTGACCTGACGCACAGCAGCCTCTGCCGAAACTTATCGGCAGTCAAGCATGGAAATGTCCGACGAACCCGTGACCCTTCCCGCCGACCTCCGTTGCAGGTTGTGACCCCGATGGCGTGACCCAGGTCACGGAGATGGTGAAGATGTCGACCACACGGCACGAGGAGAACGGCGCCGGCGAGACCCCCAGCGGTCCGCCGGCGTGGATGGTCGCGCGCGTCGCCGCCACCAAGGCCGCGCAGGAGTCGCGCCAGCCGAGCACGCTCGCCCGCGTGGTCGACGCGCTCGGCGGCCTGATGACCTTCGCCAAGCACACCGCGCGCTACAGCGTGGCGCCACCGTTCCAGACCAAGGAGTTCGTCGAGCAGGCGTGGTTCATCGCCAGCGTCTCGGTGCTGCCGACGATGCTGGTCGCGATCCCCTTCGGCGCGGTCATCACGATGCAGCTGGGCAACCTGACCAAGCAGCTCGGAGCGGAGAGCTTCACCGGCGCGGCCTCCGCCCTGGCGACCATCCGCGAGGCCTCGCCGATCGTCACCGCGTTGCTGCTGGCCGGCGCGGCCGGCACCGCGATCTGCGCCGACCTCGGCTCGCGCACGATCCGCGAGGAGATCGACGCGATGGAGGTCCTGGGCATCCCGACGATCCAGCGCCTGGTGGTGCCGCGGGTGTGGGCCTGCATCCTGGTCGCGATGCTGCTCAACGGGCTGGTCAGCGTCGTCGGGGTGCTCGGGGGCTACACGTTCAACGTCCTGGTGCAGGGCGGCTCCCCCGGTGCCTTCGTCGCCTCCTTCCGCAGCATGGCGACCCTGCAGGACCTGATGCTGGGTGAGGTGAAGGCGGCCATCTTCGGCGCGGTCACCGCGATCGTGGCCTGTTACCGCGGTCTGACCGTGAGCGGCGGCCCGCGGGCGGTCGGCGACGCGGTCAACCAGTCGGTGGTGATCGCCTTCGCCGCGCTGTTCGTGATCAACTTCGTGATCACCTCGATCGCGCTGCAGCTCACCGGGGCAGCGTGATGGCACGCGTGGCGAGCCCGCTCGTACGGGCGAGCGACCGGCTGGTCGACCTGGGTCACCAGCTGCTCTTCTACGGTCGCGCCGCGGTCGCCTCGCCGGCCGTGCTGCGCCATCAACGCAAGGAGGTGTGGCGCCTGCTCGGCGAGGCCTCCTTCGGCACCGGCGCCCTGGCGGTCATCGGTGGCACCTTCGGGATCATCCTGCTGCTGTCCTTCTTCACCGGCACCGAGGTGGGCCTGCAGGGCTACACCGGCCTCGACAACATCGGTGCCTCGCTGTTCACCGGCTTCATCTCCGCCTACTTCAACACCCGCGAGATCGCGCCGATCGTGGCCGGGATCGCCCTGTCGGCCACCCTCGGCGCCGGCTTCACCGGCCAGCTCGGCGCGATGCGGATCTCCGAGGAGATCGACGCGCTGGAGGTGATGGCGATCCCACCGATCCCGTACCTCGTCACCACCCGCGTCCTCGCCGGGCTGATCGCGGTGGTGCCGCTCTACCTGGCGGGCCTGTTCTCCTCCTACTTCGCGACCCGCTTCGTGGTCACCTCGAGCTTCCACCAGTCCACCGGCGCGTACGACCACTACTTCCACCTGTTCCTGCCGCCCGGCGACGTGATCCTCTCGCTGCTCAAGGCGCTGATGTTCGCGGTGCTGGTGATCCTGGTGCACTGCTACTACGGGTTCACCGCCACCGGTGGCCCCGGCGGCGTCGGGGTCGCGGTCGGCCGGGCCGTGCGGGCCGCGATCGTGCTCGTGACGCTCAGCGACTTCTTCATCTCCTTGGCGTTCTGGGGCGCCTCGAGCACCGTGCGGATAGCGGGATGAGCCCGATGGGTGGCGGCCGACGAACGGGCAGGCCGGGGCACCGGTTCGCCGAGGAGGCGCCGGGCGGCGGCCTGCTCGCCACGCTCTACACCCGCACGTCGCTGATGCTGCTCGGCGTGCTGACGCTGGGCATCGTCGGCGGGCTGCTCGCCGTGACGATCGGCGTCTTCACCCACGCCTTCTCCGACCCCGCCACGGTGACCCTGCAGCTCGACCGAGCCGGCAGCCAGCTCTCGAACGGCGCCGACGTGAAGGTCGACGGCCTCATCGTCGGCCGCGTCTCGGGCATCAGCGCCGCCGCCGACGGCTCCGGCGCGACCCTCACCCTGGCGATCGACCGGCAGTATCTCCACCTCATCCCAGCCGACGTCACCGCCGCGGTCACGCCCAAGACGCTCTTCGGCGAGAAGTACGTCGATCTCGAGCTGCCGCGCACGTCCACCGATCCCGCAGACGACCAGACCCGGACCCTGGCCGACGGCGGGACGATCCGGCGCGACCGCAGCAGCGTCGCGATCGAGACCAGCACGGTCCTCAACGACCTCGGCCCGCTGCTCGACGCGGTCGACCCGGCAGATCTCGACCGCACCCTGACCGCTCTCGCCACCGCCCTCGACGGCCGGGGCCGCGAGCTCGGCGACACCATCACCGACGCCGCCCGCTTCACCGGCCGGGTCCGTCCCTCCGTACCCGATCTGGTGGCCGATGCCGGGCTGCTCACCGGCGTGGCCGGCTCCTACACCCGGGCATCCACCCCGATCGTCCAGACGCTGCAACACCTGGGCGTCAGCGCCCGCACGCTCACCGCGAAGGAGCCACAGCTGGCCCGGCTGCTCGGCTCCTCGGAGGCCTTCGCCCGCGTGACCGGCGACCTCGTCCAGCAGGTCGGCCCCGACATGGTCCAGCTGGTGCACGTGTCGCGGCCGGTGCTGGACCTGCTCGAGAAGTACTCGCCCGAGCTCGCCTGCACCGTGCGCGGCGTGGTCCAGGCCAAGGACCGGCTCGAGGCGGTCTTCGCCGACGGGCCGTACCTCAAGGCTCGGCTCTACGTCGCGACCAGCCGCGGCACGTACAAGTACCCCCAGGACCTGCCGAAGGACCTCGACCTCAGCGCCTACGGCCCGCAGTGCCCCATCACCCCGAAGGACGGCAAGGGCACCGTGCCGTGGCCGACGATCCCCCAGGAGCTCGACTCCATCCGCGGCCAGCCGCAGCCGCTGGAGACGCTCAACGGCCTGCCCGACCTCTCGGGGCTCAAGGTCGACCTCGGCGTGCCGGGCGGTGGCGGGACCGGATCGGCCTCGAGCCGGCCCACCGACCTGCTCGGGCTGCTGCTGGGAGGGGTGCTCGGATGACCGGCACGTACCGCGTCGCGCTGGTGAAGCTGCTGATCTTCGCGTTCGTCACCCTGCTGGTGACCGGGTTCCTGGTCCGCACGATCCAGGGGCATCAGGCCGGCGACGCCGCCACGTACACCGCCGTCTTCACCAACGCCACCAAGCTCAAGGCCGGCGACGACGTCCGGCTCGCGGGGGTGAGCGTCGGGCGGGTCCAGTCGGTGTCACTGGGTGACGACGAGCAGGCGCACGTACGGTTCACCGTCGAGCGGGGCGCGGAGGTGACCGACCGGACCACCGCCGCGATCCGCTACCGCAACCTGATCGGGGATCGCTACGTCGCCCTCGACGTACCGGCCGGTGGCGTGGGGCTCCCGGCCGGCTCCACGATCCCCCTCGCCCGGACCCGCCCGGCGCTCGACCTGACCTCGGTGTTCAACGGGTTCAAGCCGCTCTTCCAGGGTCTGGACGCGTCGGCGATCAACGCGCTCTCGCTCTCTCTGGTCCAGGCGTTGCAGGGCGAGGGCGGCACGCTGGCGTCGCTGCTCAGTGGCACCGGCTCGCTCGGCAGCGCGATCAGCGCGCGCGACGCCACCATCGGCACCCTGGTCACCGATCTCACCCGCGTGTTGACCACCCTCAACCACAACAGCGCGCCGTTCAACCGGCTGGTCACCCACCTGCGTGACTTCACCACCGGCCTGGACCGCGACCGCGACACCGTCCTGGATGCGCTCGCCGGCATCGACCACCTCGCCAGCGCAACCGACACGCTGCTCACGCAGGCCCGGCCCGCGCTCAAGTCCGACATCGCCGGGCTCAACGCCACCGCCACCCGCCTGGACGCGCACAAGGACAAGCTCGCCGAGAAGCTGCAGCTGCTGCCGGTCAAGCTCAACGCGATCATGCGCTCGGCGCAGTACGGCTCCTGGTTCCAGTTCTACAACTGCGGCCTGGGCGCCGAGATAGACCTGACCGCCAACACTCCCCCGCTCGCCGTACCGCCGTCCGGCCCGACCACGGAGATCTGCGGCGGATGATCCCGGCACTCGCACCCCAGCGCCACACCCGCCTCGTCGGAGTGGTGACGCTCGTCGTCATCGGGCTGGTCCTCACCCTGTCCTTCCGGCTCTCCACCCTCTCCGGGCTCTTCTCCGGCGGCGGCCGCGAGCTGCACGCCCAGTTCACCGACGCCGCCGGCATCGCGCCGGGCGACGTGGTGCGCATCGCCGGGATCGACGTCGGCACCGTGAAGGGAGTGAGCGTGCAGCGCGACCACGCCCTGGTCGACCTGACGGTGCACGACGGCGTACGGCTCGGCGAGCGGACCACGGCCACCCTCCAGCTCGACACCCTGCTCGGCCAGCACAGCCTGGCGCTCGCCCCGGCCGGCAGCGGCGAGCTCGCAGCGGGCAGCACGATCCCGCTGGACCGTACGACCACACCCTTCGGCGTCACCGACGCGCTCCTCGGCACGGCACAGAGGCTCGCGCCCATCGACACCCGACAGCTCACCAAGGCGCTCGACACGGTCGCGGCAACCATCGACCCCGCCGCCCCGGACGTACGCACCGCCGCGACCGGTCTGTCCGGGCTCGCGCGGACCGTTTCCCAGCGCGAGGGCGAGGTGCAGGAGCTGTTCGCCCAGACCGCACAGATCTCGGCGACCCTGGCCGCGCGGAGCAAGGACATCTCCACCCTGCTGGCCAACTCGGGGTCCATCCTGCAGACGCTCGACCAACGCCAGCTGGTGATCCGTGCGCTGCTGCGGACCACCAGCAGCCTGGCCGCCACCGTCACCGCCGTCATCGCCGACAACCAGGGCCAGGTCACCCCCGCCCTCACCCACCTCCACCACGTCCTCGACGTGCTGAAGGACAACCAGGCCGAGCTCGACGAGTCCCTGCGCCTGCTCGCCCCGTACCTGCGCTACTTCCTCAACCTCACCGGCAACGGCCGCTGGTTCGACGGTACATTCGCCGGGCTGGTGCCGCTGGACGTGCACGGGCTGCCATCGGTGCCCTCCCTGCCAGGAGCCGCTCGATGATGCGCCGAGCCGTCGCGGCGGTCGTGGTCCTGCTCGTCGTGGTCGGAGCAGTGACGGCGGTGCGCTCACGCGGCGACTCGTACACCGTGACCGCGTCCTTCCCGCGCACCGTCGGGCTCTACGCGGGCGACGACGTCCGGGTGGTCGGCGTGCCGATCGGTCGGATCACCGACATCGCGACCCAGGGCGACCACGTCGACGTCACCATGCGCCTCGACAACGACACCCCGGTCGCGGCCGACACCGGCGCGGTGATCGTGCCGCCCGGCGTGCTGAGCTCGCGCTACGTCCAGCTGACGAAGCCGTGGCTGCAGGGCCCGCGGCTCGCCGAGGGCGCCCGCATCGACAGCGACCGGACCAGCGCGCCGCTCGAGCTCGACGACGTCACCCGACAGCTCGGCCGGTTCCTCACCGCCCTCGGGCCGCCGGCCGGTGGCACGGGCGGTGCGGCGGGCGGTGCGGCGGGCGGTGCGGCGGGCGGCACGGCGGGCGGGACGGCGGGCGGCACGGCGGGCGGTACGGCGGGCGGTACGGGCAGCGGTGCGCTCGCGAACCTCGTCGACTCCCCCGCGGCCGCGCTCACCGGCAACGGATCCACCCT
>Ga0164242_10004814_pt1 | contig 15110 bp, 15 predicted proteins | sample OricomgcompostMG_FD_108783 | JGI IMG/M metagenome (GOLD analysis project Ga0164242, IMG submission 108783) | Miracle-Growth compost microbial communities from Emeryville, California, USA - Original compost - Miracle growth compost (MG) ... | reverse complement strand
GAAGACCCCCGAGCAGCTTCGCAGCTACCGCTGGTACGGCGTGAACGACCTGCGTTCGTTCGGCCACCGCTCGCGCACCGCGCAGATGGGCTACCACTCGTCCGATTACATGGGCAAGCCGGTGATCGCGATCGTGAACACGTGGAGCGAGATCAATTCGTGCCATACGCATTTCAAGCAGCGCGTCGAGGAAGTGAAGCGCGGCGTGTGGCAGGCGGGCGGCTTTCCGGTCGAAATGCCGGTGATGACGCTGGCCGAGCCGTTCCAGAAGCCGACCACGATGCTCTATCGCAACTTCCTCGCGATGGAGACCGAGGAACTGCTGCGCTCGTATCCGTTCGACGGCGCGGTGCTGATGGGCGGCTGCGACAAGACCACGCCGGGCCTGCTGATGGGCGCGCTCAGCATGAACCTGCCGGCGATCTTCCTGCCGGCCGGCCCGATGCTGCGCGGCAACTGGAACGGCCGCACGCTGGGCTCGGGTTCGGACACGTGGAAATACTGGGCCGAGCTGCGCGCGGGCAACATCACGCAGGAAGAGTGGCAGGGCATCGAGAGCGGCATCGCGCGCTCGCCGGGCCACTGCATGACGATGGGCACCGCGTCGACGATGACGAGCGCGGCCGAAGCGCTCGGCTTCACGCTGCCGGGCTTCTCGTCGATTCCGGCCGCCGACTCGCGCCACGCGCAGTTCGCGTCGCTGACGGGCCAGCGGATCGTCGAGATGGTATGGCAGGACCTGAAGCCGTCCGACTTTCTGACCGCGAAGTCGTTCGACAACGCGGTGACGACGGTGCTCGCGATGTCCGGCTCGACCAACGCGATCGTCCACCTGGTCGCGGTCGCGCGCCGCGCGGGCATTGCGCTCACGACCGCGCGCTTCGACGAACTCGCGCGCAAGACGCCGGTGCTCGGCAACATCCGCCCGGCCGGCAGCTACCTGATGGAAGACTTCTTCTATGCGGGCGGTCTGCGCGCGCTGCTCGCGGAACTCGGCGACCTGATCGACGGCTCGCAGATGACGGTGAACGGCGAGACGATCGGCGAGAACATCAAGGGCGCCGAGATCTATAACGACGACGTGATCCGCCGCCGCGCGAACCCGCTCGTCGAGCGCGACGGCCTCGCGGTGCTGACCGGCAACCTCGCGCCGTCGGGCGCGGTGATCAAGCCGGCCGCGATGGAGCAGCATCTGCTGACGCACCGCGGCCCGGCCGTCGTGTTCAAGGACTACAACGACATGGCCGCGCGCATCGACGATCCGGAACTGCCGGTCACCGCCGATTCGGTGATCGTGCTACAGCACGCGGGTCCGGTCGGCGCGCCGGGCATGCCGGAGTGGGGCCAGCTGCCGATTCCGCAGAAGCTGCTGAAGGAAGGCGTGCGCGACATGGTGCGTATTTCGGACGCGCGGATGAGCGGCACCAGCTACGGCGCGTGCGTGCTGCACGTCGCGCCGGAGTCGTTCGTCGGCGGGCCGCTCGCGCTCGTGAAGGACGGCGACGTCATCGAACTCGACGTGCCGGGCCGCCGTCTGCACGTCGACATCAGCGACGACGAACTCGCGGCGCGCAAGGCCGCGTGGCAGCCGCCGAAGCGCCTGTTCGAGCGCGGCTACGGCGTGATTCACCAGATGCACGTGACGCAGGCCGACAAGGGCTGCGACTTCGACTTCCTCGAAGAACCGCAGGCGCACGACGACGCGCACGGCCACGGCGAGCCGGAGATTCACTGACCGGACGAAGCGCGGCCCGCGCGGCGTCAGGTCAGGCCTGCGACGCGCAGACGTCGACTCGCGCGGCCGCGCGATGCAGCGTTGAGCCGCGCGCGGGCGACCGCAGCGGGCCGACCGCGCGTCGCCAACCGCGCGTCGCCAACCGCACCGAATAGCTCGGCCACCGCATCCATCGAAACTTTCCTCGACACGAGAGCGAACCCATGACCATCACCCCCGAAACGACCGTGAGCGACGCCGCGCTCGAACAACTGCGCCGCGTCAGCACCGCGACGCTCACCACGCAGCTTTTCAAGCGTGGGCTGCGCAACGTGTTCATCCAGAACGTGAAGCCGCTCGTGCCGGTCGAGCCGGGCCGGCCGAATCTGGTCGGCCCCGCGTTCACGCTGCGCAACATTCCGGCGCGCGAGGATCTCGATCACGTCGGTGCGTTCCAGGACCCGAACCATCCGCAGCGCAAGGCGATCGAAACCGCGCCGCCCGGCAGCGTGCTCGTGCAGGACTGCCGCCAGGAACGCAGCGTCGGCTCGGTCGGCTCGATCCTCGCGGCGCGGCTGAAGGTGCGCGGCGTCGCCGGCATGGTGTCGGACGGCCCGGTGCGCGACAGCGCGTCGATCGCCGCGACCGGCCTGCCGCTCTACTGCGCGGGCGCGGCCGCGCCGCTGAATCTCGCGAAGCATCACGCGGTGGACATCAACCTGCCGATCGCGTGCGGCGGCGTCGCCGTCTATCCGGGCGACATCATCGTCGGCGACACGGACGGTGTCGTGGTCGTGCCGCGCCACCTCGCCGAAGAAGTCGCGCGCGACGCGGCGGAGCAGGAACTGCTCGAACAGTACCTGACGACCCGCATCGAAGCGGGCCGCCCGCTTCCCGGCACCTATCCGCCGAACGACGAAACGCTCGCCGGCTTCGCCGCGTGGCGCAAGGACCGCGGCTGAACCCACCTCGCAGAGAGATTTCATGAGCCAGTTTGCAAACTACATCGACGGCCATTGGGTCGAAAGCGACCGGGTTTCGCGCAACGTGAATCCGTCGAATCTCGACGACGTGATCGGCGAATTCGCACAGGCGGATGCCGCGCAGACGCATCGCGCGATCGCCGCGGCGCGCGCCGCGTTCCCGAAATGGTCGCAATCCACGCCGCAGCAGCGCTTCGATCTGCTCGATCGCGTCGGCAGCGCGATCGTCGAACGCAAGGCCGAACTCGGCAGGCTGCTCGCGCGCGAGGAAGGCAAGACGTTGCCCGAGGCGATCGGCGAAGTCGGCCGCGCCGCGCAGATTTTCAAGTTCTTCGCCGGCGAAACGCTGCGCGTCGGCGGCGAGATCGTGCCGTCGGTGCGTCCGGGCATGACCGTCGAAATCACGCGCGAGCCGCTCGGCGTGATCGGCCTGATCACGCCGTGGAATTTTCCGATCGCGATTCCCGCATGGAAGATCGCGCCGGCGCTCGCGTACGGCAACTGCGTCGTGATCAAGCCGGCGGATCTGGTGCCGGCTTCGACGTGGGAACTGGTGCGCATCCTCGCCGAAGCCGGCGCGCCGGCCGGCGTCGTCAATCTCGTGATGGGCCGCGGCTCGGTGGTCGGCGAGGTGATGGTGGAATCCGAAGAAATCGACGCGGTCAGCTTCACCGGTTCGGTGTCGACCGGCCGCGCGATCGGCGCGAAGTGCGTGCAGCACGGCAAGAAATTCCAGCTCGAAATGGGCGGCAAGAACCCGATGGTCGTGCTCGACGACGCGGACCTCGACGTCGCGGTCGACGCGTGCGTGAACGGCGCGTTCTATTCGACCGGCCAGCGCTGCACCGCGTCGAGCCGGTTGATCGTGACCGAGGGCATTCACGACCGCTTCGTCGCGGCCGTGAAGGCGCGGCTCGACGCGCTGCGCGTCGGCGACGCGCTCGACGACGCGACGCAGATCGGCCCGGTGGTCGACGAGCGCCAACTGGAACAGGACGAACGCTATATCGCGATCGCGCGCGAAGAGGGCGGCACGGTATTCGGCGGCGAGCGCGTCGAGCGCGCGACGCGCGGCTTTTTCCTCGCGCCGGCGCTCGTGACCGGCACGACGCCGGCGATGCGGATCAATCGCGAAGAAGTGTTCGGCCCGGTCGCGTCGGTCATCAAGGTGAAGGACTACGACGAGGCGCTCGCGGTCGCGAACGATACGGAGTTCGGTTTGTCCGCGGGCATCTGCACGACGTCGCTGAAGTACGCGAACCACTTCAAGCGCAACGTGCAGGCCGGCATGGTGATGATCAACACCGCGACGGCCGGCGTCGACTATCACGTGCCGTTCGGCGGCCGCAAGGGATCGAGCTACGGGCCGCGCGAGCAGGGCAGCTATGCGCGCGAGTTCTATACGACGGTGAAGACGTCGTACGTGAATCCGGGCGCGGTCTGAGCAGCGGCGGCACCGGGCGGCACGGCGCCGCGGCCCGCGGGCCATCGCGCGGCCGCGCCGTGCGTCAGCCGGCGCGCGGCTTGCCGGGTGTCGATTCGCGCACGATCAGGCGCGGTTCGAGCAGCCCGGTCTCGGCGACCGGCTTGCCGGCGAGCCGGTCGATGAGGCGCAGCATCGCGATCTCGCCGAGCCGTTCGCTCTGGATGTCGACGGTCGTGAGTCCCGGCCACGCATATTCGCCGTGCGAAATATTGTCGAAGCCGCACACCGCGACGTCGTCCGGCAGCGAGAAGCCGAGGTTGCGCGCCTCCTTCAGGAAGCCGAGCGCGAGCAGGTCGTTGTAGCAGATCAGCGCGGCCGGCCGCGCGGGGCCGAACAGGATCGACGAGCACGCGCGCTCGCCGGCCGCCGCGGTCGGCGCATCGGCCTCGAACACGCGCGGCGCGACACCGGCGTTCGCGAGGCACTCGGTCACGCCGGCGAGGCGCTGCGCGTTCGGCCGTGCGCTGCCGTAGCCGAGATAGCCGACGTCGCGATAGCCGCGGTTCAGCAGATGCTGCGCGAGCATGAAACCCGCGCGATGGTTGTCCGGGTTCACGGTCGCGATGTCCGGCGTGGTCGATGCGCGGTTGATCATCACGATCGGCTTGTTGAGCGGCGCGAGCCGGTCGGCCGCGTCGTCCGGCATCCGCGTGTTGAGCAGCAGTCCGTCGACGCGGCGCCCGAGCGCTTCGAGCAGTTGATATTCGCGCGCCGGGTTTTCTTCGAGGTCGACGAGCAGCAGCGTGTAGTCGAACTGCAGCGCGATGCGGTTCGCGCCCTTCACGAGACTCGTGAAGTGAGGATTGCGAATGTCGAGCACCGCGACGCCGATCGTGCGGGTCTCGCCGGTCACCATGTAGCGCGCGTGCGGGTTCGACTGGTAGCCGAGCCGCGCGATGGTCGCCTTCAGACGCGCCTCGACCGGCGGCGAGAAGCGCTGGGTGCCGTTGATGAATTTGGACACCGTAGCGACCGACACACCGGCCGACGCGGCGACGTCGCGAATGGTAGGAACGCGTTTTTTCATCCGCGAAGGATAACGTTTTCCCTGCAACGTGAAAATATCGGCATGCCGCCGTTTTCGACGGCGGATGAAATGGGTAATCAAAGGACGAGGAGCAACGATGGACAACGGCAACAAGCCCTTCAGGCGTCTGCTGCTGACGGGCGCGGCGGGCAATCTCGGGGGCATCCTGCGCGTCGCGCTGCGCGACTGGGCGGACGTCGTGCGCTGTAGCGACATCGCGCCGATGGAGGCGGCCGGCCCCGGCGAAGAAGTGATCGAAGCCGATCTCGCGGATCGCGACGCGGTGCTCGCGCTCGCCGACGGCGTCGACGCGATCGTCCACATGGGCGGCATCTCGGTCGAGGCGCCGTTCGACGACGTGTTGCAGGCGAATATCGTCGGCACCTACAACCTGTATTCGGCCGCGCAGAAGCAGCGCGTGCGCCGCGTGATCTACGCGAGTTCGAATCACGCGATCGGCTTCTACAAGACGACCGACGTGATCGACGCGGATGATCCGGTGCGCCCCGACTCGATGTACGGCATCAGCAAATGCTTCGGCGAATCGCTGTCGCGCTACTACTTCGACCGCTTCGGCATCGAAACGGTGTGCATGCGGATTGGCTCCGCGTACGCGGAGCCGCAGAATCCGCGCATGCTCGTCACGTACCTGAGTTTCGACGACCTGATCGAACTCGTGCGCTGCTCGCTGTTCGCGCCGCGCGTCGATCACACGATCGTGTTCGGCGTGTCCGACAACCCGGCGAAGTGGTGGGACAACACGAAGGCCGCGCATCTCGGCTTCGTCGCGAAGGACAGTTCGCGGCCGTTCGCGGACCGCTTCCCGCCCGAAGGGCCGATCGACACGAGCGACGTCACGCGCCTTCATCACGGCGGCCCGTACGTGCGGCTAGGACCGATGGAGCCGACGTCATGAGCGTCGCGCCGCAGCGGCTTCGCGTCGAGCGCCTCGAAAGCGGCGACGCGCGGCGCAGCCTGGTCGGCGAAAGCCCGGTGTGGCGCGCGGCGGAAAACGCGCTGTACTGGGTCGACATTCCGGCGCAGACGCTGGTGCGCTATTCGCTCGCGCACGTGCGGCGCACCGAGTGGGCGTTGCCCGAGCGGGTCGGCTGCATCGCGTTCGACCGCAACGGCGCGGTGCTCGCGGCGATGGAGAGCGGCCTGTTCGCGGTGACGCTCGACGAACCGGCCGACGGCGCGCGCGAGGGCACCGCGAACGCGCGGCTCGTCGCGGCGGTCGGGCATCCGGCCGCGCGGATGCGCTTCAACGACGGTCGCTGCGACCGTCAGGGGCGCTTCTGGTCGGGCACGATGGTGCAGGACCCGGCGGGCCGCGAGCCGGCCGGCCGGCTCTATCGCTACGACGCGGGCGGCGGGCTGTCCGCGCCGGTGATCGACGGCCTGTGCACCCAGAACGGCCTTGCGTGGTCGCCGGACGGACGCACGATGTATCTGTCGGACTCGTATCCGACCGAGCGCATCGTGTGGGCGTTCGACTACGACGCCGACGACGGCGTGCCGACCCGCCGCCGGCTGTTCGCGGACCTGCACGACCATGCGGGCCGCCCGGACGGCGCGGCGGTCGACGCCGACGGCTGCTACTGGATCTGCGCGAACGATGCGGGCCTGCTGCTGCGCTTCGCGCCGGACGGCCGGCTCGATCGCTCGATCGCGCTGCCGGTGTCGAAGCCGTCGATGTGCGCGTTCGGCGGCGCGCGGCTCGACACGCTGTTCGTCGCGTCGATCCAGCCGGCCGGCGGCGCCGGCGAGCACGACGGCTGCGTGCTCGCGCTGCATCCCGGCGTGACCGGGCTCCCGGAGCCGGAGTTCGCCGGCACGCTGTGACGCGCGGCCGTTTCGCCTTGCGCCGGAAGCGGCGCAAAAGCGTTGCGGTGCGAAAGCGTTGGAATGGCGGCGACGCCGCGCCGGCAGCGGGACCGCACGCCCCGACGGGAGTCCGGTCCCGCCGGCATAATGGGCGGCAGATTCCATCCATTGGGAGACCTGCAATTGGCCGACCTCGACACGCGCGGTGCGCCGCGCCTCTACGTGTTTTCCGGCGCCGGACTGTCCGCGGAGAGCGGCCTGTCGACGTTTCGCACCGGCGACGGCATCTGGACGCACGCAAGCATCGACGAGGTGTGCAACTACCTGACGTGGCGGCGCAATCGTGCGGCGGTGTTCCGCTTCTACAACGAGCGGATCGCCGAGAGCGCGCACGCGCAGCCGAACGCCGCGCACCGGCTGCTCGCGCAGTGGCAGCAGCGCTGGGGCGCGGAGCGCGTCCATCTGATCACGCAGAATATCGACGATCTGCTCGAACAGGCGGGCGCGCACGCGGTCACTCATCTGCACGGCGACATGGTCTCGCTGCTATGCACCGACTGCGACCTGCGTTTCCCGAAGGCGACGCGTGCGCTCGATCCCGACGCCGCGTGCCCCGAATGCGGCCGCGCGGCGAGCGTGAAGCCGGGCGTGGTGTTCTTCAACGAGGCCGCGCCCGAGTACGCGAAGCTGCATCGGCTGCAACGCGAGATGACCGACGACGACCTGTTCATCGCGATCGGCACCGCGTTCGAGGTGATCCCGCCCGAGCGACTGCTGCCGTCCGTGCGATGGGGCGCCCACGCACGCAACTTGCTGATCGATCCGGCGCCGCGTTGCGACGCGTTTTTCGGCGTCGTCGAAGCGTCGCCGGCGACGGTCGGGCTGCCGAAGCTCGCGCCGATGATCGCGCGGCTGATGGACGCCGCCTGAGGGTCGCCGCCTGAGCGCGTCGGCGCATATCGGTTCGTCGTACTCTCTTTTTATTCAGCCGGAGCGGATATGAACGTATCGCACCAGGTGGTCGGTTATCTGCGCTCGCGTGGGCTCGTGCTCACGACGGCCGAATCGTGCACGGCCGGACTGATCGCGTCGATGCTCGCCGAAGTGCCCGGCAGCGGCGCGTGTCTGGACATGGGGTTCGTCGTCTATTCGCCGTCCGCGAAATCGGGGTTTCTCGGGGTACGCAAGGAAACCATCGAGCGCTACGGTCTCACCAGCGAGGAAGTCGCGCGTGAGATGGCCGAAGGCGCGCTCGCGCAGCGCGCAGGTCACGCGAGCGTCGCGGTCGCGAATACCGGCGTCGCGGACGGGCCGCCGAACGCGCACAACGACGACGACGGGCCGCAGGCCGGCACGCAGTGCTTCGCGTGGTCGTACGTGCATGACGGCAAGGTGGTGACCGAGAGCGAAACCGTGGTGTTCGACGGCGAGCGCAACGACGTGCGCGGCGCCGCCGCGCGCTACGCGCTGCTCGGGATTCCGCGCTTCATGAACGACGCGCTCGGACGAGCGGGTTGAACGCGGCCGCGCATCGATGCGGCACGGCGGCCGGTCGGTGCAAGCGCGTTACGACGCGTCCGGCGGCAAGCCCCGCTCGATCAGTTCGGTCATCAGCCCCGTCATCCCGCCCGGATGACCTTCCGCGCGCGCGTTCAGCCGCGCGACGAGGTCGATGTTGAGTTTGCACGCGAACGGCACGAGGCCCTGCGCCTTGTCGATCTGACGCTGCTCGCGCCGGTCGGCGGCGGGCGGCGCGCCCTTGCCGAAGCGGTCCGCGCCGGACTGCTTCATCGTGTGGATCAGTTTCAGCGCCTTGTTTTTCTCAAGGTCGGTCTTCTTCATGGCCATGCGGGGACTCCGGGTCGATCGATGGCGCGCATTGTACGCACTTGTCGGCCGCCTGAGCGGCCTGCTGATCCGCCGGAGGCGGCGCAGCCGCGTGCCCGACCACCGCGTCGATCACCGAGCGCATCCGCTTCCAGTGCGTGCCCTCCCAGAACACGCGGCCGCACACGTCGCAGGTGACGAACCGGCGATGGCGGTCGAACACCCCTTCCGGCACGCGTTCGCGCGCGGCGTCGCGCGCGAGCGGACGCAGCGGCGCGTTGCACCGCAGGCACAGCCGGAACGGCCGCGCGCTCGCCGCGAGGTCGAGCCGGTCGAACAGTTCGCGCAGTTGCGCGTGCGGTTCGAGCGCGCGCACGTAGCAGCCGTGCGTGATGCTGCGGCGCTTCAGCAGTTCGCGGTCGCGCGACAGCACGATGCGCGATTCGGCGAGCGCGATCGCCTCGATTTCGTCGTCCGGATAGCCGTTGTCGTACAGCGTGTCGAAGCCCGCGAGCCGCAGCAGATGCGCGAGGCCGCCCAGATGCGCGTCCGCGACGAAGCGCGGGTCGCGCAGCGGCGCCGCGCGCACGCGCAGCAGCGGCCGCACGTCGAACGTCTCGAATTTCGGATAGACGGCGACGCGGTCGCCGTCCGCGAGCGGATGGTCGAAGCCGACCGATTCGCCGTTCACGAGGATCAGTTCGACCTCCGTGTGCGGCACGCCGAGCGCCTCGATCATGTGCTTCGCGCTCGCGTGGCGCGCGCACTCGCAACGGAACGCGCGGCGCCGCAGCGGCCGCGCGATGAAGTCGTTCAGTTCCTCGTAGAAACGGAAAGTCGCGGTGACCATCGCGCCAGTATCGCACCGCCCCCGGCTGTGCGCCTGCAGATGTCACGCCGGTGTGCTTTACTGCCGGTTCTTGCTTAAAGGAGCGTATCAATGGATATCGGTTTTATCGGCCTCGGCGCGATGGGTAGCGCGATCGTCGCGAACCTGCTGAAGGCCGGGCATCGGGTGCGGGTGTGGAACCGCAGCGCCGGGCGCGCGGCGCCGCTCGCCGACGCGGGCGCGCAGGTCGTCGAGAGCGTGGCCGACGCGTTCGCCGGCGACGCGGTGATCTCGATGCTCGCCGACGACGCCGCCGTGCAGGCCGTCATCGACGCGGCGCTGCTCGCCCATGCGCCGCGCGGACTCGTGCATGTGAACATGGCGACGATCTCGGTCGCGTTCGCGGAGCAACTGGCGCGCGAGCACGCGGAACGCGGGCTGCACTACGTCGCGGCGCCGGTGCTCGGGCGCCCGGACGCGGCGCAGGCCGCGAAGCTGACGATCATCGCCGGCGGCCCGGCCGAGGCGATCGACCACGTGCAGCCGCTCTTCGACGCGATCGGTCAGAAGACCTGGCGCATCGGCTCGCTGCCGCAGCAGGCGAACGTGATGAAGCTCGCGGCGAATTTCATGCTCGCGTCGGCGGTCGAGACGCTCGGCGAGGCGTCGGCGCTCCTGACCGGCCATGGCGTCGCGATGCGCGATTTTCTCGACGTCGTGACGGGCGGACCGTTCCCGGGGCCGGTGTATCAGGGCTACGGCGCGATGATCGCCGAGCAGCGCTACGAGCCGGCGCTCTTCAAGGCGCGCCTCGGTCTGAAAGACGTGCGGCTCGCGCTCGCGGCCGCCGACGCGGTCGCGACGCCGATGCCGGTCGCCAGCGCGGTGCGCGACAGCCTGACCGAAGCGATCGCGCACGGCGAAGGCGAACTCGACTTCGCCGTGCTCGGCAAGGTCGCGCAGCGCCGCGCGGGCCGTTAAAGGCGAAACGTTGCTTTTATGCGACAACTAGGGTGCTTACCACTTTACATGTTGCATCGCATCACGTAGCTCGCTATACTTCTTTCTGTCTCCTCCATGTCTCCTCTGATATGGATTCAGCCCGCCGACTCGGCGGGCTTTTTTTTGCCCTGCCTTTGCTCTGTCGCCGCAGGCCAGTGTCCGGACCGGAAATCCCTTGACTATCTATCTCCAGATAGGTAAGGTCGGCGAATGGAAACGACCCCTACCGTTCGCGAACAGATCGTCGACCACGCAATCACGCTGATGATGCTGCGCGGCTACAACGGCTTCAGCTATCGCGACCTGTCCGAACTGGTCGGCGTGAAAACGTCGAGCATCCACTACTACTTTCCGTCGAAAGACGACCTGGTGCTCGAAGCGGTCAACCAGTACAACAACGACGTGCTGCAGGCGATCGGCGGCATCGACGCGGCGCTGCCGGCCGACGCGAAGCTCGCGAAGTACACCAGGCTGTTCGGCCGTACGCTCGGCGACGGCGACCAGATCTGCCTGTGCGGGATGCTCGCCGCCGACATCGAGACGCTGCCCGACACCGTGCGGCAGGCGGTGCAGGCGTTCTTCAGGGCCAACGAGAACTGGCTCGCGAAGGTGGTCGCGCAGGGCGCGCGCGAAGGCACGCTCGCGGTGAACGGCGAGCCGGAAAACGTGGCCCGCGCGATGTTCGCGGCGTTTCAGGGCAGCGTGCTCGCGAGCCGGCTGTTCAGGACCAAAGCGCGGCTGGAGGACGTCGAGGCGGCGTGGCGCACGAAAGGCTGATTCCCGACGGGCGCTGACGCGCGGGCACAAAGGCGCAAAAAAACCGGCTCGATGAGCCGGTTTTTTATGAGGTGCCGCCGCCGCTCAGACCTTCAGCCCGGTATTTTCCGCCGTGCCGATCGCGAGGTTCATGCACTGGATCGCCGCGCCCGATGCGCCCTTGCCGAGATTGTCGAGCCGCGCGACGGTCACGAAGCGCTCTTCGTTGCCGAACACGAACAGGTCGACCCGGTTTGTGTCGTTGTTCGCCTGCACGTCGAGCATGCCGTCGTCGAGGTTCGTTGCCGCGTCGAACGGCGCGACCCGCACGAACGGCTCGCCCGCGTAATACTCGGCGAACAGCGCCTGCACGTCCTGCGGCTTCACCTTCTTCGCGAGTTGCTGCGGCGAAAAATAGGTCGTGACCGCGAGCCCCTTGTAGAAATTGCCGACGATCGGCGTGAACGCCGGCGCCGACTTCAGCCCGCCGTGGAACGCCATCTCCGGCAGATGCTTGTGCGTGAGCCCGAGCGCGTACGGACGCGGGCTGTTCAGTTTCGGGTTATCGCCCGCCTCGTATTCGGCGATCATCTTCTTGCCGCCGCCGCTGTAGCCGGTCAGCGAGTACGCGTGCGCGGCGAAATCGGGCGCGACGACGCCAGCGTCGACGAGCGGCCGCATCGCGAGAATGAACGCGGACGCGTGACAGCCCGGCACCGCGATGCGTTTGGCGGCGCGCACGCGCTCGCGCTGCGAGCGGGTCAGCTCGGGCAGGCCGTACGCCCAGTCGGGGCTCGTGCGGAACGCGGTGCTCGCATCGATCAGCACGGTGTTGCCGTTCTCGACGAGCGTGGCCGATTCGCGCGACGCAACGTCCGGCAGGCACAGGAACGTCACGTCCGACGCGTTGATGAGGCGGCGGCGTTCGTCGACGTCCTTGCGCTTCGCGTCGTCGATGCGCAGCACTTCAACGTCGCTGCGCTGCGACAGATATTCGAAGATCTTCAGGCCGGTCGTACCTTCCTGTCCGTCGACAAAAACTTGGGTGCTCATCTCGGTCTCTCTGAACGCGGGGATTGCGGGGCGTCCCGCCGCCGGAACGGCCGCGGAACGCTATTTTAAGACCGGATCGGCGTGCGCGTGTGACAACCGCGGTGTGACAGCCGCCCTGAGACAGCGTCGGTTCAGACGCAGGCCGCGCGGCCCGCGAGCCAGCGCGCGGTGACGGCCGCGACGCGCGCGCCGAACGCCTTCGCGGTTTCGAGGTCGCCGGCGGGCGGCGCTTCGTCCGGCGACGCGTCGGCGGGCGACTGCGCGAGCAGGCCCGTGAACCCGCCGACGAAGTTCAGATCGTTGCGGGTCGCGGCCTTCGTGTTCGACGGCATCAGGCCCGTGCCCGCCCAGACCATGCCGTGCTGCATCGCCAACGTGACGAAGTACTGGATCGTCGAGAACTTGTCGCCGTTCATCGTCGCCGAGTTCGTGAAGCCGGCCGCGATCTTGTCGCGCCACGTTTGCGCGAACCACGCCTTCGAGCTTGCGTCCGCGAACTGCTTGAAGTCGGCGGACGGCCCGCCCATATAGGTCGGCGCGCCGAATACGATCGCATCGGCGGCGTCCAGTTGCGCCCATCCGGCGTCGTCCACGTCGCCGACCGCGAGCAGCTTCGCGTCCGCGCCCGCGCCGTGCAGCCCGGCGAGCACCGCCTCGGCGAGCTTCTTCGTGTGGCCGTAGCCGCTGTGATAAACGATGACGATCTTCGACATGACGAACTCCGCTGAAGGTTGAACCCGGGAAGGTGTCGCGCGCGCGTGCCGCGCCGCGTCAGCTTAATCGGTTCGCCGGATCAGCGGCCGTAGGTGAGCGTGAGCGTCGCACTGCCGAGCGCCGACGCGCGGATCTCGCGGTCGAAGAGCGGCGCCGGCCGGCCTTGCGCGACGCCCGGATCGGCGACTTTTAGCGCATAGACGGTGACGACGTAGCGATGCGGCTTGCCCGGCGGCGGGCAGGGGCCGCCGTAGCCGTTCGCGTCGAAGTCGTTGCGCGCCTCGATCGCGCCGAGCTTCGCGACGTAGCCGGACGCGCTGGCGTTCTCCGGCAGCGCATGCACGCGCGCGGGGATGCCCGCGACCGCCCAGTGCCACCAGCCGCGCCCGGGCGCGTCCATGTCGAACATCGTGACCGCGAAGCTGCGCGTGCCGTCGGGCGGATGGCTCCACGACAGTTGCGGCGAGCGGTTGCCGCCGTGACAGGTGCCGCGGTCGAACGCCTGTTTGATGTCGATGCTGCCGCCGTCGCGGAAATCGGCGCTCGTCAGCGTGAAGGTGCCGGCGGCGTACGTCGGCGCGGCCGCGACGGCCAGCACGGCGAACGCGGCCGCGCTCCCGGCGACGACTCCCGCCGCGCGCAGCAGCGCGCGGTGCAGCGACGGCGAAACGGGCGGGCGGTGCATGGTTCAGATCCTCCGCGTAATTTATGAGATAGCGTTCCGCTATCCTCACAGATATAGCTCATTGAGAGTTGTCCGAGTCTGTTCAACTATAACGGTAGCGCGAGTGGCTGTTCCGGGGCCGTCAACGGGGAAAGGGAATGCAGTACTCAATCAGGGTCGTGGTCGCCGACGATCATCCGGTAATCCTGCTCGGCGCCGAGCAGGCGATGCTCAAGTTTCCCGGTATTGAGGTGGTCGGGCGCGCGCGCCAGTCGACCGAACTCATCCAGCTGTTGCAGGCGACCCGCTGCGACGTGCTCGTGACCGACCTCGCGATGCCGGGCGGCCAGTACGGCGACGGCCTGCCGCTGATCGGCTATCTGCGGCGCAATTTCCCCGACGTGAAGATCGTCGTGCTGACGATGCTCGAAAACCCCGCGCTGCTCCGGCGCCTCGGCGACCTCGGCGTGATCGCGGTGGTACACAAGTCCGACGACCTGAGCCATATCGCGCTCGCAGTACAGCACGTGAGCCGATGCCGCGAATACATGAGCCCGCAGGTGCGGGTCGCGCTCGAATCGGTGCGGATCAACAACCGCGGCAAGGTCGACAAGGTGATGTTGTCGAAGCGCGAACTGGAGGTCGTGCGGCTGTTCGTATCCGGTCTGACGATCAAGGAAATTGCGGTGCGGCTCAACCGCAGCATCAAGACGATCAGCACGCAGAAGAACACCGCGCTGCGCAAGCTCGGACTCGAACGCGACTCGGAACTGTTCCAGTACGCGCAGAGCAACGGGCTCCTGAACCTGTCGGCGCGCGCGCCGGACTGAACGGGCGGCGCGGGCGGGCAACCCGCGACCGGCGCGGCGACCCGCGGCGCGGCCCAAAGCAAAAGGCCATCCGCCGTGACGCCGGATGGCCTTTTTATCGGCGCTGCGCCGATCCCGCGCGTTACTGCGGCGCCGCCGTCGCGCCGCCGTGTGCGGCCGACCATTCGGCCGGCGCGTGCAGGAATTTCTCGACTTCGTCGAGCGTCTTCGTCTCGAAGTAGCCCGATTCCTTCGCGACGCGCAGCACGTCCCACCAGGTCGCGAGCGCGTGCAGGTCGACGTCGATGTCCTTCAGCACCGACACGCTCTCCTTGAAGATGTCGTAGTGGAACAGCACGAAGCAGTGGTTCACGCGCGCGCCGGCGGTGCGCAGCGCGTTGATGAAGTTGATCTTGCTG
>Ga0164242_10004813_pt1 | contig 15111 bp, 14 predicted proteins | sample OricomgcompostMG_FD_108783 | JGI IMG/M metagenome (GOLD analysis project Ga0164242, IMG submission 108783) | Miracle-Growth compost microbial communities from Emeryville, California, USA - Original compost - Miracle growth compost (MG) ... | reverse complement strand
GGTCGTCTCCAGCCAGTGCACGACGTAGTCGCAGAAGAAGCCGACGTTGTCGATCGTCTTGGGCGCGTTCGCGCAGCCCTCCTTGACCGGTGGCGGCTGGTCGGTCGACAGCGAGATCGGCATAGCCTCGTACTTGCTGGCCTGCGACTGCGTGAGGTCGCCGACGTCGACGAGGTTCTGCAGCACCTGGTTGCGCCGGGCCCGCGCCGCGTCCGGGTAGACGAACGGGTCGTACGCCGACGGCGCGCGCAGGATGCCGACCAGCAGCGCCGCTTCGGGAAGCGACAGGTCCTTGGCGTTCTTGCCGAAGTAGGTCTGGGCCGCGGTCTGCAGCCCGAACGAGTTCTCGCCGAAGAACGCGATGTTCAGGTAGTTGTCCAGGATCTGGTCCTTGGACTCGCGCTTCTCGATGGATATCGCGCACTGGGCGTCCTCCATCTTGCGCTGCAGGTTCTGCGCCACGGCGGCCTGCTGCTTGGCCAGGTCGTCGCCCGCCTGGTAGAGCCGGATCTGCTTGACGTACTGCATGGTCAGCGTCGAGCCGCCCTGCGTGTCGCCGTTGCTCGTGCTGACGGCCGAGCGGATCAGGCCGCGCATGTCCACGCCGTGGTGCTGGTAGAAGCGCCGGTCCTCGGTGGCGACGAGCGCCTGCTGCAGGTAAGTGGGCACGTCGCTGAGCGGGATCGGCACGCGGTCCTGGCTGAAGATCGTCGCGATCACGGTCTTGCCGTCATCGGCGAGCAGCGTGGTCTTCTGCGGCGGCGCGGACTCGGTGAGGTTGCAGGTCGTGTCGAGGAATTTGTTGGCCTCGTGCTGTGCCGCGAGACCGAGGCCCCCGACGTACGGGAGCAGCAAGCCGGCGACCAGGACGCCGGCGGCCACCAGTGCGGCGACCAGTTTGCCGACGGTGGGCCACGGAACCTGGCGCGCGGGAGTACCTGCCACGCGGTCAGCCTACGGGGCGGTCCGATTTGTCGGTGGTGACGGCTCAGTCGACGGTCAGCAGGCGGCCGATCGCGCACAGGCCGTCCAGATCGTGGACGTCCACGGGCAGCGCAGGGACGGCGACCGTGGCCACCTCCGGGTGCGCGGTGGCGAACCGCTTGGCCATCCGGGCGTCGTGCTCCGCCGCGCCGGCGATCTCGGCGTGCACCCGCAGCGCGGTGACGGCCAGCCGGGTCGGGTCGTCCTGCTTGCGCGCCTCCAGCGACTGCGCCGCCGCCTCGGCCCGCGCGCAGGTCAGCGCCGCCTCGCCCGCGACGTCCGCCGTCCGGTGCATCCGGTTCACCACCAGCCCGGCCAGCGGCATGCGTTCGGCCGAGAGCCGGTCGACGAAGTAGGACGCCTCGCGCAGCGCGTCCGGCTCCGGGGCCGCCACCACCACGAACGCGGTGCCGGGCGCCTTGAGCAGCTCGTAGGTCTGCTGCGCGCGCTCGCGGAAGCCGCCGAACATGGACTCCAGCGCGGACACGAACGCCGACAGGTCACGGATCAGGTCGCCGCCGAGCACGCGGCTGAACACCTTGGCGAACATGCCGATGCCGGCCGTCATCACCTTCATTCCGGTGCGTCCGCCGGCGCGCGCGGGGGCGGTCAGTACCCGGATCATGCGGCCGTCCAGGAAGCGGCCGAGCCGGTTCGGGGCGTCCAGGAAGTCCAATGCCGACCGGGACGGCGGGGTATCGACGACGATCAGGTCCCACTGCCCGGTCGCGGCGAGCTGCCCCAACTTCTCCATCGCCATGTACTCCTGCGTGCCGGCGAAGGACGAGGACAGCGATTGGTAGAACGGGTTCGCGAAGATCTGTTCGGCGCGGTCGGGCGTGGAGTGCTCGAGCACCACGTCGTCGAACGTGCGCTTCATGTCGAGCATCATCGCGAACAGCCGTCCGCCCGCGACGCCGTGCACCTCGCGCGGGGTGTTGTCCAGCTCGGTCAGTCCCATCGACTGCGCGAGCCGCCGGGCCGGGTCGATCGTCAGCACGACCGTGCGGCGGCCGGCCTCCGCGCCGAGCAGCGCGATCGCGGCCGCGGTCGTCGTCTTGCCGACTCCGCCACTGCCACACGTGACGACGATCCGGGTGGACGGATCCCGCACCAGCGCGGGGATGTCCAGCTGCGTGCTCACTGCGCGTCCTGCTCGACGAACTGGGCGGCGAGTTCGTTCAGCTCGCCGAGACCGACGGGTGGGTTGAGATCGGGCAGTTCGATGCGCGGCACGTCGAGGGTGTCCAGCCGGAGCGAGTTCTCGGCCTGGATGCGCTGCCGCTCCGCGTAGTCGACCATCTCGGCCGAGAGGGCGGCCGCGTGTGCCTCGTCGATGTCCGCGTGCGCGAGTCCCTCGGCCAGCGCGGCGACGTCGACCGGGCTGCCGGGTCGGTCGGTCACCTCGCCGTCCTCGATCAGGGTCGGACGGGCGCGGTTGACCAGCACGGCACCGACCCGGAAGCCGGCCGCGCTGAGCTCGCCGGCCGCGTCCAGGGTCTCCTGCACCGGCATCTCCTCCAGCAGCGTCACCAGGTGCACCGCGGTCTGGGCGCTGTGCAGCAAGGCGATCACGCCCTCGCTCTGCCGGTTGATCGGTCCGATCCGGGCCAGGCTCGCGACCTCCTTGGTGGCGTCGAGGAACTTGCCGATGCGCCCGGTGGGCGGGCCGTCGAGCACGACCGCGTCGTACGCGTGATTGCCCTCGCGGTCCGTCCGGGCGACGGCTTCCTTGACCTTGCCGGTGAGCAGCACGTCGCGCAGCCCGGGCGCCAGGGTGGTGACGAAGTCGACGGCGCCCATCCGCTTCAGGCCGCGGGCCGAACGCTTGAGGCCGTAGAACATGTCCAGGTACTCGATCATCGCCTGCTCGGCGTCGATCGCCAGCCCCCAGAGCGAACCGCCGCCCGCGGTGGTCGCCAGCCGCTGCTCCTCGTACGGCAGCGCGGGCACGTCGAACAGCTGCGCGATCGCCTGCCGCCCCTCGACCTCGACCAGCAGCACCTTCTTGCCGGTGTTCGCCAGCGCGAACGCCAGCGCCGCCGCGACCGTGGTCTTGCCGGTGCCGCCCTTGCCGGTGACGACGTGGAGCCGGGCCCGCGACGGGATCCCCGCACGCAGTCGTGCTCGCTGCGTGCGCGCTCGCGACCCGGTCGTGGCCATTGCGCCAGCGTATGGGACCTGGCGTGCCCGCGGCCCGCTCAGGGGGTGAGGTCACAGACTTGGCCCGCTGCGGCGTCCCGCGCAGAGTGTCGCGCCGCACCGGGGCCAAGCCGATACGGTCGGGCGCATGACTTCGCACTCCGCCCGCCTCGCCGAACTCGGTCTCACGCTGCCGGCCGTCGTGCCACCGGTCGCCGCGTACGTGCCCGCAGTCCGCTCCGGCAACCACGTCCACACCTCCGGGCAGCTGCCGATGGTCGACGGTGCCCTGCCCGCCACCGGCAAGGTCGGTGCCGAGGTCGAGCCCGAACGGGCCAAGGAGTTGGCGCGGACGTGTGCCCTGAACGCGCTCGCCGCGATCGACGCACTCGTCGGGCTGGACGCGGTCGTCCGCGTGGTGAAGGTGGTCGGGTTCGTCGCCTCGGCGCCCGACTTCACCGGGCAGCCCGGCGTGGTCAACGGCGCCAGCGAGTTCCTCGGCGAGTTGTTCGGCGACGCGGGCCGGCACGCGCGCTCCGCGGTCGGGGTGGCCGTCCTGCCGCTCGACTCGCCCGTCGAGGTCGAGCTGGTCGTCGAGGTCGCGCCGTGACGGAGATCAGGGACGCGGCCACCGTCGTCCTGCTGCGTGACCACGGGGACGGGCTGCAGGCGTGGCTGCTCACCCGGGTGAAGCAGATGGTGTTCGCGGCGGGCATGAGCGTCTTCCCCGGCGGACGGGTGGACGGGGCAGATGCGGAGTTGCCGTTCGCGCCCGGTGCCGCGACCGCGGTCGCGGGCCGGTTCGGCTGTGACGAGCGACAGGCGCGCGCACTGCTCGGCGCGGCGGTTCGCGAGACGTTCGAGGAGACGGGCGTGCTGCTGAGCGTCCCTGCCGCCGACCTGTCCGGTGCGCGCACCGACGTCGAGGCGGGGCGGGTCTCGTTCGGTGACCTGCTGCGCGCCAACGACCTCGTCGTGGACGCCGACGCGCTGCGGCCGTGGGCGCGTTGGATCACGCCGCCGGGCGAGACGCGGCGCTACGACACGCACTTCTTCGTCGCGGCGCTGCCCGAAGGCGCCGACGCGCAGGACGTCACCACCGAGTCGTCCGAGGCGTCCTGGATCGCACCCGCCGAGGCGCTGGAGCAGGCGCAGCGCGGCGAACGCGGGCTGCTGCCGCCGACGATCGCGACGCTGGCCGCGCTGCAGCCGTTCGGCACGGTCGCCGAGGTGCTGGCCGCCGCCGACAGCCGTCCGCTCGAGGCGATCTCGCCCGACATCCGCGTCGAGGGCGAGCGGATCATCGCCGAACTGCCCGGGGGCGAGACCATCGAGCTGCCGAGGGCCCTGTTCTCGTGACCGAGCTCGCGTACGAATCGCTGCGGGCGGTCACGCCGGCCGCGTCCGTGCTGCTGCAGCGGAATCCGGGGCCGATGACCCTGGACGGGACGAACACCTGGCTGCTGCGCGCTCCCGGCGCGGACGAGACGGTCGTGGTGGACCCCGGGGAGACGTCCGACGAGCACCTCGACCTGCTGCTCGCCGCGGCCCCGAGGATCGCGCTGGTGCTGATCACGCACGGGCACTTCGACCACAGCCAGTCCGCCGCGGCGCTGCACGAGCGCACCGGCGCTCCCGTGCACGCGGTCGACCCCGAGCACTGTCACGGCGCCGAGCCGCTGCGCGCGGATCTGTCGTTCGACGTGGCCGGGCTGCGTGTCGAGACGTTGGGCACGCCCGGGCACACCGCGGACTCTGTGTCGTTCCTGGTGCGCGATTCGTCCAGCGCCGCCACCGCGGTGCTGACCGGCGACACGATCCTCGGCCGGGGCACCACCGTCGTCGCGCACCCCGACGGCAACCTGCGTGACTACCTGGACTCGTTGCATCGGCTCGCCGACCTGGGTCCGCTCGCCGTGCTGCCGGGGCACGGTCCCGAGCTGCCCGATCTCGCGGCGGCGGCGCGGTTCTACCTGAACCACCGGCAGGAGCGGCTGGAGCAGGTGCGCGCGGCGCTCGTGACGTTGGGTGCGGACGCGACCGCGCGCCAGATCGTCGAGCACGTGTACGCCGACGTCGACCAGGCCGTCTGGTGGGCCGCCGAGCTGTCCGTCAACGCCCAGTTGGAATACCTGCGCCTGCCGTAAACCTCGTTGATCAACAGCAGGTTGCGGCCGGCAGTCTGGTCTTCGCTTGGGCCAGGCCCCCGGGTACATCACCCGCCAAGCCGACGGCACCACCACCTGCACCGCACCCACCGGACACCAATACCGCGTACCGCCAGCGACCTACCCCATCGACAACACGACGAAGATCAAAATGGACGCGAGCGGATCCGCCGAACCGTCGTGCGAACAGCGAGATTAGGAGGAGCCGCCGAGCTGAAGGGGCTCGAGGCTTCTGGGTCGAGCCGGCGGCAGCGGGGCCCCGCCGTCAGCGGGCTCGGCGGGCCAGGCGCTCGCGGTCGAGGATGACGACACTCTTGCCCTCCAGGCGCAGCCAGCCGCGCGAGGCGAAGTCGGCCAGCGCCTTGTTCACCGTCTCGCGCGAGGCGCCGACGAGCTGGGCGAGCTCCTCCTGGGTGAGGTCGTGCGTGACGCGCAGCTGACCGCCCTCGATCGAGCCGAACCGCTGCGCGAGCTGCAACAGCTGCTTGGCCACGCGACCCGGGACGTCCACGAAGATCAGGTCGGCAAGCATGGTGTTGGTGCGGCGCAGGCGGCGGGCGACCACGCGCAGGAGCTGCATCGCGATCTCCGGACGGTCGCGCACCCACGCCTGCAGCGCGGCCTTCGGCAGGCGCGCGAGGCGGGCGTCCGTCACCACGGTCGCCGTGGCCGTGCGCGGACCGGGGTCGAACAGCGACAGCTCGCCGAACTGGTCGGACGGACCCATCACGGCGACGAGGTTCTCGCGGCCGTCCGAGGAGCGGCGGCCCAGCTTGATCTTGCCGGACAGGACGATGTAGAGGCTCTCACCCGGCTCGCCCTCGGTGAACAGGGTCGATCCGCGCGGCGCATCGATGATCTCGAACTCGTCGGCCAGCGCCTCGACCGCCTCCGGGTTGACACCCTGGAACAACCCGGCCCTGCGCAGAATCTCGTCCAACGTCCGCTCCTTTTGGCCCGGCACGCAAGCGGCTGCGAGCCGAATCACACACTCGCCGGGAGTCTAGGGCACACCCCGGGCGGCCGGCCGCCCGGATGGGACCGGCGAGGGGCCGCCGGGCGTCGGCTACGAGCGGCCGCGGCCGAACCAGCCCGGGCGCTGGCGGAACCGGGACAGCGCCGAATCGGTCCCCTCGCGCACGAACGTGTCCAGCTCGTCAGCGTTCGCGTCGTCGAGGAAGTGCTCGAGCTGACGCTCCACGGCGACCTGACTCAGCGGCTGCTCGACGCGCTCCATGAGCAGCACGAAACCGAGCAGCAGCAGCGGGAACAGCAGCACCAGGAATCCGATCATGACCCGTCCATTGTGCACCGAACCCGGGCGTCGGTGCGTGCTCGTAGGCTGACCAGCGTGCCGACCAAGCCCGTGCCGACCAAGCCCGCTGCTACGAGTAAGCCCGCGGACGAGACGCCGCTCGCCCTGACCCGCCGGGCGCGGCGGATCAACAAGGAGCTGGCGCTCGTCTATCCCGACGCGCACTGCGAGCTGGACTTCACGAACGCGCTCGAGCTGTCGGTGGCGACGATCCTGTCCGCGCAGTGCACCGACAAGCGCGTCAACGAGGTCACGCCGAAGGTCTTCGCGCGGTACCGCACCGCGGCCGACTACGCGGGTGCCGACCGGGCCGAGTTGGAGGAGCTGGTGCGTCCGACCGGCTTCTACCGCAACAAGACGAACTCGCTGATCAAGCTCGGCCAGGCGCTGGTCGAGCGGTTCGACGGCGAGGTCCCGCGCACGCTGGCCGAGCTGGTCACGCTGCCCGGCTTCGGCCGCAAGACCGCGAACGTGGTGCTGGGCAACGCGTTCGGCATCCCGGGGATCACCGTCGACACCCACTTCGGGCGCCTCGCCCGCCGCTGGCGGTGGACCGAGGAGACCGACCCGGTCAAGGTCGAGATGGCGATCAACGACCTGATCCCCAAGAAGGACTGGACGATCCTGTCGCACCGGGTGATCTGGCACGGCCGGCGGATGTGCCATGCCCGCAAGCCGGCGTGTGGCGTCTGCCCCATCGCGCGCTGGTGCCCGTCCTTCGGTGAGGGGCCTACCGACCCCGAGACGGCGGCCAAGCTCGTGCGCAGCGCGTCGCAGATGATGGAATCGATGACGTGATCCCGGACTTCCTCACCCCGCTGGTGACGGCGGCGCGTACGGCGCGAGGTGAGGACTTCCCCCGGATCCCGCCTCCCGAGGACGGCAGCGCCCGCGCCTCCGCGGTACTCGTCGCGTTCACCGAGGCCCATGCCGGCGATGGCGATGGCGATGGCCCAGGCGGGGACGGCCCGGGGATCCTGGTCATCCAGCGCGCCGAGGGGTTGCGCCGCCATCCCGGCCAGGTCGCGTTCCCCGGGGGTGCGGTCGACCCGGAGGACGCGGACGTCGTCGCCGCTGCGCTGCGCGAGGCGCAGGAGGAGGTCGGCCTCGACCCGACCGCCGTGACGCCGCTCGTGCGCCTCCCGGAGATCTACATCTCGCGCTCCGGCTTCGTGGTCACGCCGGTGATCGCGTGGTGGCACCGCCCGCACCCGGTCGCGCCGGTCGACCCGGTCGAGGTCGCCCGCACGGGCGTGCTGTCGATCGCGGCGCTGACGGATCCGGCCAACCGCTTCGCCGTCGTGCACCCGTCCGGCTGGCAGGGGCCCGGCTTCGAGGTGGACGGCTTCTTCATCTGGGGATTCACGGCGATCCTGCTGGACCAGCTGCTCACCTTCGGCGGGTGGAACCGGCCCTGGGACCAGGGCGTGCAGCGGCCCATCCCGGCCTGACGGACAGGTCGATGCACCGGGCGGCCGGCGAACTCACCTGCCGCTAGCGCGTCGATATGCCTGCCTCGGCGCGTCCACAGCACCCCGCTGTACCGTCCAAGACATGCCGGCTGCCCGATCCCTGAGCGCCCGAACCCTGCGCGCCGGATCCGCCGCGCCGCTCGCCGCCGCACTCGTGCTCCTCGCCGTCGGCATCGCCGGTTGCTCGAACACCCAGCCGGCCGCGAACAAGGCGCCGCACACGGGTTCGGCCACCGCGTCGACCGTCAACGGCGTCCAGCAGGTGACGCTGCACGCCAGCGACTTCCGCTTCACGCCGTCCACGATCACCGTCCACCCCGGCAAGGTGAGGGTGATCCTGATCAACGACGGTGGCGGCGCCCCGCACGACTTCCAGGTACCGAAGTTCCCCTCCGACTGGATTCCGCTGACCGACAACGGCGCCACGAAGCAGACCACCTTCACTGCACCCGCACCCGGCCGATACCAGTTCGTGTGCACCATCCACACCAAGCAGGGCATGACCGGCACCCTCGTGGTGCTGCCGAGCTGACGTCGACGTGAACCTCCTCGACCTCGTCATCGTCGTGGCCGCAGTGGCCTACGGCATCGGCGGTTTCCGGCACGGCGCCGTCGTCGGCGCGCTGTCCATGATCGGCTTCTTCGGGGGCGCGGCGATCGGTGCCCAGCTGGCCGAGCCGCTCGGCTCCCGGCTGGCGGACGGACGCGCCCAGGTGCCGGTCGCGATCTTGTGCGTGCTGATGCTGGCGATGATCGGCCAGCTGCTCGGAGCGTGGATCGCCGGACACGTGCGCGCCAAGCTCGTGACCGGGCGTGGACGGATCCTCGACAGCGGCGTCGGCACCGGGCTCGGTGTCGCGTCGGTACTGATCGTGGCGTGGATGGTCGCGGTGCCGCTCGCGTCCTCGCCGTACCCGCAGCTGTCCTCGGAGGCCAGCCACTCGTCGATCGTCCGCGCGGTGAACGACGTGATGCCGGCCGAGGTGCGCAACCTCTACGGCTCGATGCGCTCGTTCCTGAACCAGAGCGGGTTCCCGCCGGTGTTCGGGGACCTGCCGACCGGCCCGAGCGTGCAGGTGCCCGCCCCGGACGCCAACCTGTCGCCGGCCGTGCAGGCCGTGGTGCGCCGCGCCCACCTGTCGACGTTCAAGATCTACGGCCAGGCACCGTCCTGCAATCGCGGCATCGAGGGCAGCGGCTTCGTCTTCGCGCCGCACAAGGTGATCACCAACGCGCACGTCGTCGCGGGCACGAACCAGGTGTCCGTGCAGGTGAGCGCCAACCGCATGCTGCCGGCCACCGTGGTGCTGTTCGACCCGCGCACGGACGTCGCCGTGCTGGACGTGCCGCAGCTGCAGGCGCCCGCGATGCACTTCGCCACGACCGCCGCGTCGCAGGGCACGCCGGCCGTCGTCCTCGGCTTCCCGCAGAACGGTCCGTTCACCGTGCGTCCGGCACGCGTGCGCACGCAGGCCTCGGTCGGCGGAACCGACATCTACGGACACGGCAGCGTGGACCGCGAGATCTACTCGCTGCGCGCGATCATCCGCAGCGGCAACTCCGGTGGCCCGCTCATCGCCAACGACGGCGCGGTGCTCGGCATGGTCTTCGCGACCGCGCTGGACTCGTCCGACACGGGCTACGCGCTCACCTCCGGGCAGCTCGCGCCGGACGTCGCGAGCGGGCGCACCGACACGACACCGGTGGGCACCGGTTCCTGCACGCCCGAGTGAGTCAGTGCCTGACGGCCTTGACCAGGTAGGGCTCGAGGTACGGCGCGAGGGTGGCCGAGAACGCGCCGGACAGGTGCGAGTTGTCGAAGTAGACCGGAAGCCGGCCGACGACGGCCGGGCAGTTCGCGTCGGCCTTCGGACACACGTACTCGGTCAGGTCGGCCTCGGTGATGTTCGGGTCGTTCAGTCCGGCGATGGCGGTGGTCAGCGGCTCGGCCGGCAGGTGCGCGGCCCGCGAGAAGTCGCACGCGCTGTAGTCGCTCGAGTGCACGCCGAGGCAGTCCGGGATCGGCGGGTTGCCGGGCGCCGGCGTGTCCCGGATGCCGACGACCTTCGCCCCGGAGGCGGTGAACTTGCGCAGGACGGACGCGTAGCCCTGCGCGTACGGCTGCTGGCTGGCGGCGATCGTGGTCGTGCCGGACGCCGTCACCGAGATCCGGTTGGTCATCACCACCAGGTTGTAACCGCCGCTCGCGATCGCGTCGGTCGACTGCCGCGTCCAGTTCAGGCAGGCCTGCGAGTGCGCACTCGTGTCGAACTTCTGCAGGATGTCCGCGTTGGCGCAACGGGACGCGAGGTAGGTGGTCAGTGACCAGCCTTGGTCCTTGATGATCTGTTGCAGTGCCGGCAGCCACTCGCCGGCGTGCGAGTTGCCGACGAGCGCGACCTTGACCTTCGCGTTCGGGTCGCCGAAGTGGCACACGGTCAGCGGGAAGTCGGGCTGGTTGGCGAAGCAGGTCGCGGGGTGGCCCGGGTAGCCGTACGCGTCCGACCTGTCCTGCCCGGCCTGCGTCGGCGACTCGAGGAGCGGACCTGCGTCGGTCGGGTTCGCGCAGTGCGATCCCGGCGCGAGCGCGGCCGCGCCGACGCAGCCGCCGAGGACCGGCTTGACCGGCGTGGTGCTGCCCAGGTCGGCGATCAGCGCCGCACTCCCGGCGACGACGACGGCCATCGCGGCGGCCCCGAGCAGGTATGGCTTGATCAGCGGACGTCCCCATTTCGCCGTGCGGAAGCGGTCCTCGATGTAGCGCTTGGTCAGGCCGGCGAGGACCAGGGTCGCGACGATGATCGCGAGCTTGTCGAGCCGGCTCAGGCTGTGCCCCGTCGCGTACGGGACGAGCACGATCATCGGCCAGTGCCACAGGTACACCGAGTACGAGACGTCGCCGAGCCACTGCACCGGGCGCCATGCCATCAGGCCGGCGGGCGAACCGAGAGCGCGCGGCGGCATCGCGGCGATCACCGCGGCGGTGCCGAGCACGGGCAGCAGCGCCTCGTAGCCGGGGAACGGGGTGCTGGCCGTGTAGACGAACGCGGTCCAGACCATCGCGGCGAGCCCGAGCCAGGTGAGCACCACACGCGCCCACACGGGCAGCGGCACCGCCTCGGAGTCGCGGTCACGGCCGAGCGCGCGCCGCGAGAGCGCCGTCGCGACCAGGCCGCCGATGCCCAGCTCCCAGATGCGCGTCGGCGTGACGAAGTACGCGCTCGCCGGCTCGGCGTGCGTCTGGTAGATCGAGTACGCGAGCGAGGCGGCGACCACCAACGACAGCCCGGCCATGGTGACCGGCACGAGTCGCCAGCGCCGCCACTTGGCCAGCGCGACGACGAGCAGGATGAGGATCGGCCACATCAGGTAGAACTGCTCTTCCACCGACAGCGACCAGAAGTGCTCGACCGGTGACGGCGCGTTCTCCGCGGCCAGGTAGTTGACGGACTGGCTGGCGAAGCGCCAGTTGACGAAGTAGAGCGCAGCGGCCCGGACGTCCTTGGCCGAGTTGGACCAGACGGTGCCCGGCGCCCAGAGCCACGTCCCGACCAGCGTGAGCGCCAGGACGAGCAGCGCGGCCGGCAGAAGCCGGCGGATCCGGCGAGACCAGAACTCGAGCAGGTTGCGGCCGCGCGACGGGGGATGCGCCAGCAGGTGCGAGGTGATCAGGAACCCGGAGATGACGAAGAAGACGTCCACGCCGGCGAAGCCGCCCGTGAGCCGGCCCGGCCACAGGTGGTACAGCAGCACCATGCTGACCGCGATCGCCCGCAGCCCCTGGATGTCCGTGCGGACCGCGGTGCCCGTCGGCGTCGTGCGCGGAGCCTTCTCCTGCGGGGCGGTCGTCGTCGGGCTAGCCATGCGGAATGGGACCTCGCTGGTCGGGGAGCGGCGTGCGGGGCGTCTCGGCCCGATCAGTCACAATATGCGCACAGCCTGTGCGCGCCGCACAGGCTCTTAGTTCGCTCATCGGGCCGCGTGGTCGACCGGGCCGTTTCAGCGGGCCTTGGCCCAGCGCAGCAGCTCCCCGGAGATCAGCTCCGGCACCTCGTCCTGGGGGAAGTGGCCGACCCCGTCCAGCACCCGGTACTCGTACGTGCCGGTGACGTACTGGCCGGAGCCGCGAGCCGTCGACGGCAGCACGCAGGTGTCGAAATCGCCGTGCAGGTGCAGGACCGGTGCCGAGACCGGCGTGCGCAGCGAGGCGGCGAACCGGCGGCCGTCCCCGCGCGGCAGCGACCGGACCAGCCAGCGGAAGTGCTCGGCGGCGCAGAACGCGACCGGGTGGATCCGCATCGCCTCGGCGTACCGCTCGACGTCGGCGCGGTAGCCGGGCGTGCCGCGCCAGCGTGGCCCCGTCCAGGTGTCGAACAGGTGCCGCACCCACCGCGCGTCCCGGGTGAGCAGCGACTCCGGACGGCGCGGCAACTGGAACGTGCGCAGCGCGTACGCCGACGCGCGCCGCTGCTCGGGGTCGCGGGCGATGGCGGCGCGCAGCCGCAGCGGGTGCGCGGCGCCCAGCAGCACGATGCTGCGCACGACCTCGCGGTGGTTCGCCGCCATGGCCCAGGCGAGCAGCCCGCCGAGGTCGTTGCCGACCACCATCGCCTCCTGCTCGCCGAGCGAGGTCACCAGCGCGGCCAGGTCCGCGGCCAGGTTGGGTGCGTCGTAGCCGCGCGGCGGCTTGTCCGTCGCGCCGAACCCGCGCAGGTCGACGGCGACGGCGCGAAAGCCTGCGTCCGCGAGGTCGACGAGCTGCCGGCGCCACGTCCACCAGAACTGGGGGAAGCCGTGCAGCAACAGGACCAAGGGCCCGCTGCCCAGCTCGGCCACGTGCATCGCGATGCCGTTCGCCCGCACCGTGCGATGGCTCCACGGACCGTCCACCAGGACGATCGAGCTGTCGGGCCGGCGGGGCATGCGCGCTCAGCCCCGCCGCGCGTTGGCCTTGAGGTAGGCGACGGTGTCCCGTCCGGTGTCGATGGTGCGCTGCGGCGCCTTGACCCGCTTCACCTTGCGCACGCCCAGGACGACGAACAGGGCGATGAGCACGAGCAGGAAACCGAAGACGGCCAGGTACGCCAGCCAGCGCCACAGGCCGAGTGCGACCAGGCCCTCGGCCAGCGCGATCAGCCCGAACGTCAGCGAGAAGACGAGCAGCACCGCCGCCGCCGCGAACAGGCCGACGCCCGTCCCCGCGTTCTTGACGGTGGACTTCAGCTCCAGCTTCGCCAGCGCGATCTCGCCCTGGATGATCGTCGACAGGTTCGCCGACGCCTCGGCGACCAGCTGGCCGATCGACAGCTCGTCCTCACCCGCGGCGTGCCGTCCCCCGGCGGATGCACCGTTGGGGCTCGTGCCGTTCGGCTGCGGTGACACCGTCACGATGGGATTCCTCCAAGACGTCGCTGGCTGACCCCTGGATCATTCCAGCCCGCGGTCCTCCGGAGTAGCCGGTTGTCCGCCGCCCCCGCGCAGCCGGGCCAGCAGCGCCGTCCCGTCCGGCACGCCGAGGCCGGTGCAAGCGTCCCACCCGACGGCGGCCGCGTACGCGCCGTTGTCGCCGGAGACGATGTCACGCAACCCGGCGGCGGCCGACCCCGCGGCGAGACCGGCGTAGAGCGCGGGGTTGAGCAGGCCGAGCGGACGGCCCGTGCCCTGTGCCAGCCGCGCCACGAGCGCGGCCCAGAGCGGGGCGACGGCGCTGGTGCCACCGATCACGAGCTGCGTGCCGTCGACGCGCACCTGGTAGCCGGTGCTCGGGTCCGCGTCGGCTGCGACGTCGGGAACGCCGCGGCCCCCGGACGGGACGCCGGCGGACGCCTGCCAGTCGGGCCGGGCGAAGACGTCGCTGACGCCGCCGCCGGTCGCGCCACCGCTCGCGCCGTCGTTCCACACCGTCTCGGCGGTGACGCTGCCGGTCGCGGTGTCCGCCTGCAGGCTGGTCCCCCCGCAGGCGAGCACGTGCGGGCTGGACGCGGGGAAGTCGGCGTGGTTGGAGCCGTCGCTCGCGCCGTCCGAGCTGCCGTTGTCGCCGGCGGCCGCGGTGACGGTCACGCCCAGCGTTGCGGCGTCGGCGAAGACGCTGTCCAGCGCGGTGCGGGCCTGGTCGGTCCAGTCGTCCTCGCTCTGGCCCCAGCTGATGCTCACCGCGGTCGGCGTGGGCTGGGCGTGGATCGCGTCGCTGACCGCGTCCAGGAAGCCGGCGTCGGTGTTCGGCGCGAAGTAGATGACGAAGTCGGCCTTGGGTGCGAGCGCGCCGGCGACCTCGATGTCCAGCAGCACCTCGCCGTCCGCGCCCTGCGGGTCCTGTCCGGGCTGGTTCTGCGCGCCGTCGACCCCCTGTGCGGTCACCCGCGGAGTCGGTAGCCCGAGGTCGGCGAAGTAGGCGTCGAGGTCGGACTGGGCGAAGCCACCGCCCAGCTCGATGATCGCGATCGTCTGGCCGGAACCGTCCGTGCCCGGCGGGAAGCGGTAGATCTCGCCGAGTTGCAGCGGGGTGTAGCTCGTCCGGACGGCGGCGTCGGCGGCGACGCGGAACTGGCTGCGGACCTGGGGGCGGTCGTCCAGGCCGAGCACCGCCACGACCACGCCGTCCAACGGTCGCGGCACGTGCAGCGCCCCGCTGCGGTGGCGGTGCGAGACCTCGCGCCCGTCCGGGGCCGTGCTGGTGACCTGTTCCAGGCTGGTGCCGAAGACGCGGCCGAAGTCCGCGGCGGTGCCCGCGACGTGGACGCGCCGCGAGGCCAGGTCGGCGGACACGATGCGCAGGCCGAGCGCGCCGAGGGTCGCGGTGACCAGGTCGACGTCCTCGCGCGAGGCGCCCACCGCGCCCGGCGACGCGTGGCGCAGCAACACGACCACCTCGAACTCGTACTGCGCGTCGATCGGGCGGGCGTCGCGACGGCCGGCCACCGGTGCGCGCTCACTGCCCGGCAGCGGCACCAGCGCCGGTTGCGACGGGCCTGGCTGGGATGGGCCTGGCTGGGATGGGCCCGCGTGTGATGGGCCCGGTTGCGGCCGGTTT
>Ga0164242_10004812_pt1 | contig 15113 bp, 16 predicted proteins | sample OricomgcompostMG_FD_108783 | JGI IMG/M metagenome (GOLD analysis project Ga0164242, IMG submission 108783) | Miracle-Growth compost microbial communities from Emeryville, California, USA - Original compost - Miracle growth compost (MG) ... | reverse complement strand
CATATCGACCACGTAGGCTGGAACACCTACCACGACGGAAATGGCTGGAAACCGATGTTTCCAAATGCCCGCTATGTCATGTCCGCACATGGCCTCGAACACTGGAAGCAGGATCCGAAGCGCCAGACGATTTACGGGGACAGCATCAAGCCCGTGATCGACGCGGGACTCGCCCACGTGATCGACGATTGGAATGCCGTCGATCTCGGCGATGGGCTGCGCTGCATGCCCACGCCGGGCCACAGCCCCGACCATGCAGTGCTCACCCTCGAGTCGAAAGGCAGCTGCGCGTTATTCGGGGGCGATGTCATGCATCACCCCGCCCAGGTGGCTCATCCGCACTGGAATTCCACTTTCTGCGAGCACAAGCCCGGCGCGGCCGCTTCCCGCCGCAAAGTGCTCCAGTGGAGCGCGGAGCACCAGGCGCTTTATTTCAGCGCACACTTTGCAAACAGCTCGGCAGGGCGCATAGAACAGGCTGCCGACAGGCCAGACAGCTATGCGTGGCACTTCGCCTGACCGTACCGGATCCCATCACTGCCTACGACAGCCGCCGCCAACAGATTTTTTCCGCGATGGCATCGAGGTTGTCGCCATACAGGATGAAAAGGGACGTATCTCGCAGTACCGACAACTCTTCCGGCGTCAAGAAGCCGGAAGATTCGACCAGGGCCATTTTCTTCACCAGTTCCGGACGAGCACTTGCCGCCTTCAACGCGATGTAGCCGCCGTGGCTATGCGCAACGACCGCGCTCCACGTTGCCCACGACATTCACTGTAAAGCCGGCATGCGCCATATGCCGCGCCCCGCCCGGCCGGCCACCTGGGCTTTGCTCCCACATCACCCCCGTCATGCCTCCACCATGCGGGGACACGACAGGCAGAGCGTCATTGGCTCCCACAGACCCTCTGCCTTATACGCCTCCCTATTCACAATTGACCTTGCCACAGCGCCAGGAAGCAACGGGCTTCTCTCTTCGAGCTTCAGTTTAATCAAGGGATTCGGCCGACACTGATAGTCAAGCAGGGCGTAGAAATCGGTGATGTGTTACATAATTGGTCTACGTGGTATACATAAGGGTAAAATAATATACGAAACCTAGACAAAAAAATCATTTTTGAGAAACTCTTTTAGTTTTATATAGTTACGGAATACCAACCGGGTACCCAAATTACCCCTTATACCAATCCCGAGGAAGTACAAGAATGGCGAATATTTCGGCACGAATTCACAAAATGCTTGCCCAGAAAATTATTGAAGGCACGCTCAAGCCGGGCGAAAAGCTCGAGGAACGGATCCTCGCCGCCGAGTTCAACGTATCGCGCACGCCAGTGCGAGAAGCGTTGCGTGAATTATGCGCACGTGGATTGGTCGAAATCAAACCTCGCAGTGGTGTTGTTGTCGCGTCTATCGGAATCGACAGACTCTCCGTCATGCTCGAAGCCGATAGCGAAATAGAGTCGTTATGTGCTCGACGCGCTGCCGAATGTATGACACCCATGGAGAAGAAAGAACTCGAGTGTCTGTTTGAAGACGCCGAACGCTATATAAATGACGACAACGAAGACGGCTACCTGGAAAACAACCAGCAGTTCCATGCGCTTATATGCGCGGGAGCGCGCAACGAGGTCCTCGGGCAAATGGTGTCTGGCTTGCGAGAACGGATCGCCCCCTTCCGTCAGGCCCAACAGTCAATCGAGAATCGCCTGTCCGTCTCGCACGAGGAACACCGGGCAGTCGTGAAAGCAATCCTGTCGAACGACGCAGAAGGGGCCTATTGTGCCATGCGCAATCACAACACGCGGATCAACCTGACGGTATTGAGATTGCTGCGCCACGAGATTGAAAAGCAGCACACCTCTCGTGACCAGAAGGCGGGTGCCGCAGTTTAGCCACCCAGAGCGGGAAGCTTAATAGCCCTTGCTCCACCCGCAGCGCAAGGGCATAACGGCACGACAAGCTATGCAACGCTCTCCAATGCTGTCCGATTGGCCTGGAGTCGGGCGTCGACCAGACCCACGACTTCATCAAGCGCATCGTTATGCATGCCATGCTGCGCACCGATGGCCTGTACCAGACGATCTACCCGCTCGATGTTTCTCGCCCCCCCATACAGCGCCCGCGCTGCCGAGGACGGGGTTATTAACGAGAGCGCCGCATTCGCGTATTTTTCGAACGGCACCATGTCGCCCGGCGCCGCGCCAAGCTCCTCGCATAGCGAGACCACCCACTCATAAACCGCTCGCGAAACCGCCAAGTCAGTGTGTACGGCATCGCGGATAGTGCATATGCCACTTTTTTTCACGCACCGGTAGTTACCGGCCACCAGCATGCTCCACTTTGCCAGCGGTACAAACAGGGATTCGTGTACCCGCAGCTTGACTGGCAAGTCGATCTTCTCCCCTTGGCCGGCATCAAAGCGCACCGCCTGTATCGCGTCCTCAAGATCGCGTAATATCCGCGTGCCACAATCCGAATCGAAGCGCGCCGCCTTGAAGTTCGTCGGCAGACGCACCTGCAAAACATTGACCGGCTCTTCGGGCGGCCGGAACGCCTGTGGATCGGGGCTACACAGCGTCATGAGTCCCGGATCGAACGCGTCCCAAACTTGCGGATCAGTATAACTATCTCGGCAGGCCGCGACATCCACGCCATGCAATCGCTTTAGATAAGTAAGCGGGGGCATGTTCATAATCGACATGCACGGCACCTTCGCCTGAGCCACCCGTGCCAGCAACTCACGCACGCCAGCCGAGCCATACTGGGGCTCCTGCATCGCCAACGCTACCAAGTCATACTCTGTCGGATCGGCCTGTACCGGCCCCACAGCCGCCAGCTTCCCAGGCAGACCGTGAGAGCGAATCTCCACCATCCCATCTCGGCCCTTGACCGGAATGCGCACGATCGCTCCCTCGTGGTTGATCAATTCCGCCTCTCCCGGCAAACACACCAAGTCCACCGCATTGCCCGCCAAGGCAAGCTTCGTGCCCAGCAACGAGCCGTACGAAGCCCCCAAAATCAGTATCCGATAGTATTTGCTCATTGCCGCCTCTGTCTCACGATTCTTTCCCTTGCAGAAATTGAAATCCGGACCGCTATATTTGTTGAGTCACATCGACACGAAGCCCGTTAGTCAAACCAGACGAGGTGCGACTCTTTTTTTTCGCGCGCAGGACCATTCCCGTGAATGCGATCCCACTGGCCAACGCCAATATCCCGGTGAGGATGACGTAGTAGGCGGGAACGAACTTGTCGCCCGTCTCTTTGATGAGCCAGACCGAGACAAAAGGAGCGAACCCGCCAAAAAAAGTGAAAGTCAGGTTGTGCACGAGCCCCAGGCCGGTTGTGCGGATTTCCAGAGGAATCTGTTCCGTCAAGAACGTAGGGATCGGTCCGGTGGCAAGCGTTACCAACATTGCCATGAGTACAATGGTGCAGATGTAGACCACGGGATACGGATAATTGATGATGAGCCTGAATGCTGGATATGACAGTGCCGACAGAAGCACAATTCCGGTAATGATGAACTTCAGTTTCCCCCAGCGATCACACAACATGCCAAGCAGCGGTGTACCGATGATCTGGACAATGGAAAACCCGAGCGCTCCCCAGAATGCGATGTCTGGTGCAATGTGCAGTTGTAGCTTCGCATAGGTCGGCATGTAGGCATGAAGCAGATAATTTGCCGAGCCCGAGAGCGAATACAACCCGATGCACAACAGAATGAGTCCTTTGGCCGATTTGAATATATGCGCGACGGGCGCAGCCTTTACAGCCTGGTGGGCTGTTTCGGCAAAAGCCGGCGTTTCACTCACATAGTGCCGGATCCAGATCCCCAGTGGCACGATCAGCAATCCGAAGATGAAAGGTATGCGCCAAGCCCAGGCGTGGACTTCCGCGCGAGTAAAGAACGTGTTCAATATCACTCCGAAAATGGACGCCATCGCGGTTGCAATACCGATTCCGACAAATTCGCCGCTGCCAAAGAGTGTGCGGTGTTTTTTAGGAGCCGATTCAATCAGAAAGGCAATCGACGAGCCGAATTCTCCACCGGCCGAAAACCCCTGGATGAATTTCCCGAGAACGACCAGAATGGTCGCGCCGATACCGATGGTCTGATAGCCGGGAGTAAAAGCCATGATGGCAGTGCCGATTCCCATGAGCCAGATCGTCATGGTCATGCCCGCCTTGCGCCCGAAGCGATCAGCGTAAGACCCAAGGATCGCCGCGCCGATCGGGCGCATAAGATACGACGCACCGAACGTTCCGAATGCCAGTAAAACGGATGTCACCTGGTTGTGTGTCGGGAAAAACACCTCTCCGATGATGACCGCCAGATATCCATATATGAATAAGTCATACCACTCAAGCGCATTTCCAATCGTGCCCGCAACGACAATCGTGATTGTTTTCCCTAGAGACCGCTTGGGCCCCACTGCACCCGTCTCGGATGTAGTCATGTCTCGCTCCTTGTCCACCGTACCCGGATATCGGCGCCGCTTCCCACATCGGTAGGCGCGGCGTGACTGCCTGGTCGGCTCATGTTTTGTTGAAGTGTGAGGTCATACTTCTGGTGACTAAAACATATGGCGTATTCCCACGGCGTAGCTGTTTCCCGCGGATTCTCCGTGTATCTTGTCAAGCGAATACACAGCGTATAAGTCTGTCCGTTTAGATAGCGAATAGTCATAGCCCAGTGATGCCGTATCCCGAATGCTCGCTTCGGAGAATTTTGACGAGTCCGCGTGGGTACGGGCCCACTCGAGCAACACGGCGCCCGAGGCGTTCACCGGAACACGCACGCCACCTTCATACGATGTTGTCTCCGCGCTTGTGACAGAATTTTCCGTTCTCTCGGCGGCAACGTAGACACGGACCCACTTGAAGTCGTAACTGCCCCCCAGAAGATAGACCGTTTGACTGGTGACCGGAGACACCACTCCAGAGCGCACGCGCTGATAGGAAGCCCCCAGATACAATGGCCCCCGCTTATACGAAAGATGAAGCCCGAAATTGTTTATCGAGTCATTGTTCTCAACGCCGCCGGGCGCATACACGACAGTAGCCTGCACACCATTGAATCGCGGCGTTTTGTATTCGATCGCATTGTCCCAGACAGTGTCGCCCATAATCGTGCCGTTATAGGATTTGACAAAAGACTGTAAAACGATGGGCGAGAACACGGTCGAAGCCCCGAAAGGGTTCATCGCCTGCATGTTCAGATAGGTCGGATTCGTCTGGCGGCCGATCGTAAGCCGCCCGAAAGGCCCTGTGAGACCGACGTATGCGTTGCGTGAAAAGAAGGGATCACCCGGCTTGCGTCCCGCAACCCCCGTGGGCGGCTGGAAGAAGCTCTCCAGCGCAAAGATGACGCTGTAGCCATTGCCAAGGGGTTCAGTGCCACGCATACCCCAGAACGAGGTTTGCATTCCCCCATGGCCCATCATGTTGGTAGCGGGTTCGCCGCTGCGCTGAATGCGCCCCACGTAGGAGCCGACCAGTCCGTATAGCTGAACGCTGCCCTCGGCATTTGCCTGCACGCCGTATACCATTGCAGCAACGGCGCCGGCCAGGGTCGCGATCCTGAGCGCGGTACGGAATCTATTTTTCTTCACCTGAATGCCTCCTCATCGATTTTTATTAGCGTGGTGGAACGACGAATTGCACCGTCCGGCCGGAGAACCTTCGCTTCAGGTTCTCCATTAGCGTGTCCTGTTGGGCAAGCTGTGATGCAGGGGAACGTCCCGCCACGTGTGGAGTAAGCAGTACACGATCGCTTTCAAGCAGTGCGGCCGGCACCTCAGGCTCGGTCTCGATCACGTCCAAGCCGGCGCCTGCAATCTCCTCAGCCTGAATTGCCAGCACGAGATCATCGGTGTTCACGACGCTGCCGCGCGAGACATTGACAAGATAGCCTCGCGGGCCCAGGGCACGAAGCACCGAGCGATCGACGATGTGGTAAGTCGCCTCTCCTCCGGGACAAGTCGCGACAAGGAAATCGCTTTCTCTTGCGAGCGTCTGGACATCCGCACAGAAAGTACCCGCGACATCGGGGCGCTCCATCACATCAGAGTATCTGACTGTCATATCGAATGCGGCCGCCCGCCGCGCAACAAGACTTCCCACCCGACCCATGCCCAGAATCCCTATAGAACTGCCATGAAGTGTCGGTCTTGCATTTCGAGAGGTTTTCCAATTGCCCTTGCGGACTTCACCCGTCAGGGTTTCGTGACGCCGGGTCAATGCCAGCAAGAAACCCATTGCATGGTCGGCGACGGTGGCAGTGTTTGTACCGGGAGCATGGGTGACAACGATGCCGCGGGCCTGTGCAGCCACAAGATCCACCCCCTCGTAGCCGGCTCCAAAGACGCAGATGATTTCCAGATTCGGCAATTCATCCATCTGTTGTGCCGCCATACCGGTCGTTCCATTCGTGACGACTGCCCTGATGGCTTCACGTGATCCGGGCGGTACAACGGCCGAACGCGGATTGTCTCCCTGAGTGCAGACGCCGAAAGTATCCTGAAGCGCACGTACGGTGGCGGGCGGCAACTTGATCAATGAAAGCACTGTTGGATTCATGCCCACGCTCCTTCATGATGAAATACGGCAATCGTCACCGGCAGCCCAAAGGAGCCGACGGAAAATCGGTCGGCATTCCTTCCAATATTGCGATTGAAGCTATTGGGCATCTATGACTCCTGTAAAGATGAAGGGCTGACCAGATACGTACCGGCCGAGTGTTCCAAGCCAGGCAACCGCCCACGACATTTCGCACGGTCACATGCGTTCTTAGGTCTAGGCGCACGCCGCCTCGACGCCCGGGGCCGGAAATTGGAAGAGGTTGTTTCACGCATTGTCGGGTTCGACCTGGGCGACAACATCTCGCACGGCCCCCTTCCAGCCACTTTCAGTAATGTCGAAAACGATGCCATCGGGCGTGCGGAATTTCACTTCGTAGTACACATGCTCGTCCGCTTTTTCCGCCTGCTTCCGCCCCGTGAGGTAAGTTCCCCCTGCCTCTTTCACGCGGGCCTCTGTTTCTTCAAGGTTATCCACCCACATCCCGAAATGGATAACACCGCGCACGTCTTGATGGCCTTCGTATCCCGGGACCGGCTCATCGCCGAAATTCAGCAATGCCACGTTCATTACGCCATCTGTCATGTACCAGCCTCGCATGGCACGCCCTGCACGTTTCATGCCGAACGCCTTCTCGAAGAAGACAGCAGCAGCCTCCGGATCAGGGACCGAAAGAGCGATATGTCTAAGTTTTTCCATTCGTATATTCCAATACAGGGTGAATTGAGTTTCGCCGATCAATTTGATTGATTTCCCACAACCAACGTACCAGCGAAAATAATTCTATACCAATCATTATTTCAGGTATACCAGAATACATTTGGGGAATACCCTAATTATCTAGAAAGTACGTTGTGGCATTACAATACGAAAAACGCTCGGCACAAAATCAGCGTTTGTGGCCAAGCTCTCGCAAGAGGGTGTATGCCGCAGGAAAACAGGAACGGATCCCGCGTATCAAGAAATCAGGAGGTATAGATGGACGGCAGCAAAAACAGGGTTTTGGTGGTTGGGGCTGGGCCCGTCGGCATGACGTGTGCCTTGGCTTTGAATCGAAAAGGTATACCAGTGACGGTTTTCGAGCGCGAACCTGGTCCATTGGTCGACCAGAGGGCTGCCTCAATCCAACCTTCCACCCTCGCGCTGCTTAACGAGTACGGCGTAACAGAAAAGATTGTTCCGAAAGGGTTGGTCTCGAAGGTATACCAGTTCCGTGATCGGGCCACAGACGAACTGATCGCGAAGTTCGACCTCACAGACATGAGCGATGAGTTCGAATTCCCGTTCGTACTTCAATATGAGCAATACAAGATCACTCGCGACATTGCCACGCAGTACGGGAATGAGTCGGACTTCGACGTCCGATACGGCTACGAGGCTCTTTCACTGACCCAGTTCGATGATCGCGTCGAACTTACCGTAAAAGGCCCTGATGGCACCGAGGTGCATCAGGGATGCTATGTGGTGGGTGCTGACGGAGGCAGGAGCATCGTGCGCAAGAGCGCCGGAATTACCTTCGAGGGGTTCACTTATCCCGAGCACTTCGTGAAGATCGCCTCAACATTCGATTTCCAAGACGCCCATCCGGATTACGCATACAGGACATACTTTTCCGACCCGGACGAATGGTGCAATCTTTTCAAAGTGATGGGCGAAGAGCGGCCGCTATGGCGCACGATTTTCCCGACACGCGTCGACGAAACGCGTGAGCAGGCTTTAAGCCCCGAGGGAATCCAGGCGCGGCTGCAGAAGTTTTTCCCGAAAGAGGGGGACTACACAACGGTGTATGCCAACGTCTACAGTGTCAGCCAACTTGTCGCGACGACCTTTCGCCACCACCGCGTGCTACTTGCGGGTGATGCCGCGCATGTAAACAACCCAATCGGCGGTTTGGGAATGAACGGAGGCATACATGACGGGATCAGCCTCGCAGAAAAGGTATCTGACGTCATCAAGGGAATCACTGACGACTCGGCGCTGGATCTGTATAGTCGCCAGCGTCGTCATGTGACTGTCTCCTACGTACAGGCGCAGACAATCGCCAACAAGAAGATGCTCGAGGAAAAGAACGAGGGATCCCGTCAGAAGAAGTTCGACGAAATGCGCCGCATTGCGAATGATGCTGAACTCTCTCGCAACTATATGCGGCGGGCCGCGCTCGCGGACAGCCTGCGCGAAGCGAGCGCAATCGCATGAACCTAGACAACGTCTCCGCTGGCCTCGAGCCCTTTGAAGCACTACCACCCGAGGCCGCGGCCACACTACGTCGAATCGGTCCGGCTTGGGCCACCGATATAAACCGGCACCGGAAACTTGTCGTCGACACGTACACGCCAATCGTTGCGCGGATGCGCACCCACAGCAATATTGTTGTCGAACGCGATCTGCCCTATGGCCCGCACCCTCGTCAAAGACTTGACATATTCTTGCCGAAGCAGCAAGGCCAACATAACCCTGGCGCCGACATCGTCATCTTCATGCACGGTGGCGCTTTCATACGCGGGCAGAAAAGCTTCAACGGTGAAATCTACGACAACGTCTCTTACTGGTTTGCAAACGAGGGGCTCGTCGCCATCAATATGGAATACCGTCTGGCGTCCGACGCCCCCTATCCAGGAGGCGCCCTGGACGTGGACAGTGCGGTCCAATGGGCTCGCAAAAATGCAAGCCAATACGGTGGGAATCCCCAGCGAATCTTTCTCATCGGGCATTCGGCTGGCGGCACTCATGTCGCCACATATCTGCTCGACCCGATATGCAGCGGCAGGTCCCAGGATACAGTCAGCGCTGCAGTGCTTGTCAGCGGGCGACTCTTCGCAGACGTTCGCCCGGAAAACCCGAATGCGAACGGCGTGCGCGAGTACTTCGGCAACGATGAGGCACTGTACGAACAACGGTCCCCAATGACACACGCAGATAGAGCGTCAACGCCGCTGATGGTCGTCACCGCGCAATTCGAGAACCCGCTTCTGGACCAGTACGGACTGGAATTCGCATCACGCGTTAGCAGGTTCACCGGGCACACGCCTCGATTCATGCAAATGCGCGGCCACAATCATACGTCGATCACCGCGCACTTCAATTCTGGAGAGAACCTGCTCGGACGCGAAATACTGGCCTTCATGAGCTCGGTTTAAGTCACCTCCTTGGCGATTTTGCCAAAAACCTGTCAGATAGGATTTGAAAGGAAAACACAATGCGTGAGACATCTCTCCGTCGCGTTTACGCTCCAGTCGTAACACCATTCAAGCCGAACCTAGAAGTGGACCTTTTGTCTTTCCAAGAGCACTGCAAATGGCTGGTCGACCAAGGTGCTGGTCTTGCGATATTTGGTACTAACAGTGAAGCGAACTCCATTTCTCCGCACGAACGCAGCCAGGCCTTACGAGCACTGTTAGACGCAGGTATCAACCCAAAAAACATCATGGTGGGAAGCGGTACCTGCTCAATACCAGAAACCGTGCAGCTTACCCGTGAGGCCGTCGAGAATCACTGCGAGGGCGCACTGATATTACCGCCCTATTTCTACAAGAATATCAGCGATGACGGACTCTACGACTACTTCGCCCGAGTAATCGACGCGGTCGGCTCCGACGAACTCCGGATCTACCTCTATCACATCCCGCAATTCACAGGCGTACCCATCACACCCGGAGTCGTCGAACGACTGCTCAAATCCTACCCAAAAATCATAGCGGGCATCAAAGACAGCTCCGGAGATTGGTCAAATACCGAGCAGTTTCTCTCCCGTTTTCCAGGCATCGACATCTTCCCTTCATCGGAAGCTTTACTGGAAAAGGCATTACCGCTCGGCGCGGCCGGTTGCATCTCCGCGACAGCGAATGTCCAACCCAAAGCCATTGCCAGCGCCATTGGCGCGTATGGAACGACGGCGTATCCTCAGCGCCAGCGCACAATCTCCGCCGTACGCAAGGTGGTACAAGACTATCCGATGGTCGGTGCACTCAAACGCATTGTCGCACAGCGCACCGGCGAGAAAACCTGGGCGGCTGTGCGCCCTCCGTTGACACCCCTGCAAGACGAACCGGCCGGACGCCTCATGCGGGAACTGGCGGCTGCGGGATTTCAGGGCGCATGATCGGGGGAGACGACGCTGATATGAATGAAAACACTCAACACAGCCTCGCAAAACCGCTGGGGAGGTACCCATTCCTCAGGCGGGCGGGCGATTTCATCTACCTCTCGGGCGTCAGTGCACGTCTGCCGAACGGAACCATAGCGGGAGTAGAGCCGAATGATAACGGTTTCGCGACCGACATACGCGTGCAAACGAGAACCGTGTTGGACAAAATCCGAACGGTCCTCGCCAGCGTCGATGCGCAGCTCTCGGACTGTGTGGAAATCATTGCTTTTCTAACCAACATGGACGACTTTGCCGCATACAACGAGGTATATGCGGAATACTTTGACGCAACCGGCCCTGTCAGAACGACAATCGGCGTGTGCGCGCTTCCTCACCCGAACATGGTAGTCGAAATGCGCGCTGTGGCATTCATGAAGAGCGGACCTGAAACCGATCGCATACCCCGCGACATAGGTCGGTAATAAATAAGGGATAAGCAACGTTTGCGCACCTATGACCAACAAGCTGGCTGCCCTGCCACCGATCAGAGCCGTATCACCCCGCCTGGACAACCCCTTGCTCCACCCACCCCGCAATCTCTTCCTGCGAATAGCCCGCCTCGCTCAGTATCTCCCGGCTATGCTCGCCCAGCCTGGGCGGCGTGCGCTTGACGTCGCGGGCGCCCCCGTTGAACGTGACCGGGTGTGCAATATGCTTGACGGTGCCGGCCGTGGGGTGCTGGCTTTCCACCACGATGCCGCGGGCCTGGATCTGCTCGTGGGCCAATGCCTCGTCGAGCCTGTGGATGGGCGCGGCGGGGACACCCGCCGCGCGCAGGCGCCGCAACCACGAAGACGTCGTATCGCTTCGCATGCGGTCTTGCACCAGCCGACATGTCTCGTCGAAATGGCGGACACGGTCCGCATTAGTGGCGAAACGCGGATCGTCCCTGTAGTCCTCGAGGCCCGCCAGCGCGCAGAACCTTTGCCAAGCCCTGTCGTTCCCCACACCGAGCATGATCTTCCCATCCCGGGTTTCAAATACCTGATAGGGACACAATGACGGATGCGCGGTACCCATGCGCCGCGGGGGCGTCCCGGACGCCCAGTAGTTGTGCGCCAGATACCCCATGTAGCCCATTGCCGTATCCAGCAAAGACACTTCCACCAATGCGCCTTCGCCAGTCTGCTTGCTGTGCAGCAGCGCGGCAAGAATACCGGAGAGCGCATGCACGCCGGTACCCAGGTCGACCGGCGAAAAGCTGACGCGAGCGAAGTCGCCATCGGGCTGTCCGATCGTGCTGATGATGCCGCTGAAAGCCTGGAGCATCACGTCGTACCCCGGCTCTTCACCGAGCGGGCCGCTTCGGCCGTATCCCGAGATTTCACAATAGACCAGCGCGGGGTTGTGCTCGCGCAGAGTCTCGTAATCGATGGCAAGCCGCCGGGCTGTGCCTGCCCCGAAGCCCTGGATGACCACGTCGGATTTCTTCGCAAGCGCGTGGGCTATGCGCTGCCCCTCCGCGGTCTTGAGATCGACCGCCAGGCTGCGCTTGTTATGGTTCACGGCCATGAAGGTCGCCGATTCAGTTCCCTGGAAAGGCGGCCATGCACGGGTGTCGTCCCCCTTCCGGGGAGGCTCCACCTTGATGACGTCGGCCCCCATGTCGCCCAGGTATTGGGCGCACAAGGGGCCGGCAAGCACTTTGCTGAAATCGAGAACGCGTATGCCTTTCAAGGGTTCCATGGCGATGTCTTCCCGCGGGTCAGGCCGGGCGCTTGCGCAGCAGGTACTTCTGCAAGCCGTCCAGCACCAGTTCACGCTTCTGGTTGTAGACTTCCGAGCGAAGCGTGATGACGCCCGTGGTGCGGTTGGGGACCAGCTCGGTCACCTCCAGCGAAGGGTAGAGCGTATCGCCGACATAGACCGGCCTGAGGAAGCAGCTGCTTTGTTCAATGAAGGCTTTCAGGGATTCCTCGACCATGTGCGGAAAGAGCCCCGCCCCCGCCGCGGTCTGAATGAGCACCTGGAACCCATGCGCCAGCATGTGCGGCAGGCCGCGCGCACGACAATATTCAACGTCATAATGGACCGGATGGTTGTCGCCGCTTGCCATCTGGAACGCGGCGAACAGCGCATCGGTCATGGTGCGGGAAGGAATGTTGAAGCGCTCCCCCAGGACGAAGTCCTCGAAGTATCGCTGGTCGCATAGCGAGTGTGATGTGGTGATGTCCATATGGATGTGTTGCCCGCCTAGGTGGGCGGTTCCTTGATGAAATCGATCAATGCCCTCAGTGGAGATGGTACCAGCCGTCGCCCGGAATAATAGAGATAGGGTCCGGGAAAGCATGGCCACCACGGCTCCAGCACGGGCAGGAGCTTCCCGCTGTCCAGATGAGGCCGCAACCAGTCCTCGAACAGGTAGACGATGCCGACACCGGCAATGGCCGCGTCGACAGCCAGGTCAACCGCGCCGCCAATCTGCACGAGCAGCGGCCCCGTCGCGTCGACCCGCATGGTTTCACCATCACGCTCGAACTCCCACGGCGGCATGGCCCCGCTGGGGAACCGGCCGCGCAGGCAGGCGTGCCGGATGAGGTCGCGCGGATGGCCCGGCGTGCCATGGCGCGCCAGATAAGCCGGGGAAGCGGCGGCAGCGAAACGCTGCACACGCGGGCCGATCGGCACGGCAATCATGTCGAGCTCAAGCCGCTCGTCGTAGCGGATGCCCGCGTCACACCCCGCCGCCAGGACGTCCACGAAACTTTCCTCCGCCATGACCTCGAGGCGGATGTCGGGATACGCAGCCAGGAACGGAGGAATGATGGACGGCAGGATGAGCCTGGCTGCGCTGACCGGCACATTCAGCTTCAGCGTGCCGGCGGGCTTGTCGCGGAAATTGTTGACCGCGTCCAACGCCGCATTCACTTCCGCCAGCGCCGGAGCGAGTCGCGCCAGCAACCCGCTGCCGGCCTCGGTAGGCGCCACGCTGCGCGTCGTACGGTTGAACAGCCGGACCCCCATCCGGGCTTCCAGCCGGCGCACGGCATCGCTCAGGCGTGAAGCGCTGGTGTCAGCCTTCCGTGCCGCCTCGCGAAAGCCCCCGGCCTGTGCCACGGCGACGAAAGCCTTGAGATCATCCAGATCCGCCATGATTGTCCGAATTTTCGTACGACTTGTATAAATTGTATTGTATTTTCAATATAACAATGAGCGTCTATCGTTTCGGTTGAACCTCATCCGAACCCTATTCATCCAAAAGGAATGGCATGTCCATCATCGACAAAAGCGGCACCTTCAACCTGGGCACACTGTCCGTCAGGCGACTCGGCTACGGCGCCATGCAATTGGCCGGCCCCGGCGTGTTCGGCCCGCCCAAAGACCGCGGCGCCGCAGTTGCCGTCCTGCGCACCGCAGTCGCGGCAGGGGTGAACCACATCGACACCAGCGATTTCTACGGCCCTCATGTCACCAACCAGGTGATACGCGAAGCGCTTTCCCCCTATGCGGACGACATCGTGATCACGACCAAAGTCGGGGCGGTGCGCGGGCAGGATGGCTCCTGGAACCCCGCCTTCTCCGCAGGCGAATTGACCCGAGCCGTCCACGACAACCTGCGCAACCTCGGACGCGATGTGCTCGACGTCGTGAACCTGCGCGCCATGTTCAGTGTGCACGGCCCTGCGGAAGGCTCCATCGAAGCCCCGTTGTCGACACTGGCCGGGCTCCAGCAACAAGGCCTGATCCGGCACATCGGCCTGAGCAATGTCACGCCCCATCAGGTCGCCGAAGGCCGGAACATCTGCGAGATCGTCTGCGTGCAGAACCATTACAACCTGGCACACCGGGCCGACGACGCGCTGATCAACGATCTGGCGCGCGACCACATCGCCTATGTCCCGTTTTTCCCTCTGGGCGGCTTCACGCCGCTGCAATCGTCCATCTTGACAAACGTGGCAGAACGGCTGAACGTCACGCCGATGCAGGCAGCGCTTGCCTGGCTGCTTCGTCGCGCGCCCAATGTGCTGTTGATTCCTGGCACGTCGTCATTGACGCATTTGCGGGAGAACCTGGCGGCGGCGGAGATTGCGTTGCCGGAAGGGGTGGTTGAGGAACTGAACGGCATCGCAGGGAGTGTGAGAGATGGAAATGCGTGAAGCTGTCCCGGCTAGATATCACTCGCCTTTGAAGGCTTCCATGGTCGTCATCAGTTGCTGCAGCAATTGATTCGCCGCCGGCGAAAGCTGCCGTCCCAGGCGTGTCACGATGTGCGCCTCTACCGCAGCCAAGCTGGGATTTGCGATACGCACCGCCACAAGCTCACCGTTGCCGATCTCCTGCGACACCGAAAAGACGGGGAGCAGGCTGATGCCGAAATCCGCACGCACGAAGTGCTTGATCACGGAAATGGAATTGGTGGTGAGCTTGACGTTCAGCCGGATTTTG
>Ga0164242_10004811_pt1 | contig 15115 bp, 20 predicted proteins | sample OricomgcompostMG_FD_108783 | JGI IMG/M metagenome (GOLD analysis project Ga0164242, IMG submission 108783) | Miracle-Growth compost microbial communities from Emeryville, California, USA - Original compost - Miracle growth compost (MG) ... | reverse complement strand
GATCTCTGACAGAATTAAAATAGGTGCGCAAACACCCGCAAAGAGCTTGGCTCTCGGCTTGGTGTTTGCGCACCTTAATTATTTCAGGAGGTCAGAGTCCTGTAGTAAAGTCGGGGGCTTTTTTAATCCCCTTTAGGCATAAATCGGCTGATCAGCCACTTTTTAATATTGGGCCACTTGGCTAAAACCCAGATGATAATTCCGATGACCACCGCAATCCCTAAAACCTGAAGGACAGGCCACTTAGTCTTACTTTCTAGCTGTTTGCCCTTTTCTTTATTTTTAGCGGCCAAATGAGCCTTATTTTCACCAGAACTATCAATAGTTCTTAAACTGTCCTTTTTTCGTTGGGCAATAGAGTCCTTCGAGTTTATATCCTCTTTATCCTTTAGGTTGATTTCCCGTGTGTAGGTTGTTTGTTTTCCATGCCCTTTCGCGTAAACCTCGGCTTTAATTAAACCGGTTGAGGGGTCGTACTTGGCCGTTAACCTAATATCTCCGGAACTGAGCTCAATACCACCTCCTTTCGCAGAATCAATTTTAAAGTTCCCAGTTAAGACAATAGGCTCTCCGCTTTCCGTTTTTGTTTCTATAATGGACAAATCTCTGTCTTTGCTTGAAGTCAGGTTTTTAACGTCAATAAGAGAATTCGAGGCCGTTTTTATCTCTGCGTGTACATTAGCCTTGCTAAATACCGTTGAATCTGTTTTAACCGTTTTGCTGGACTTCGTTAAGTGTCTGGAATGCGAGCACCCCAGAAGCAATACGGCCAGAATTACTAACTTTTCCATTGCTGCGGTTTTATAGTGATTACCTTCGTTCCTTCAGACGAGTTCAACTTCATTTTGAAAATTTCAAACTGTTTTTTTGTCTCATCTTTATAAATATTATTCAGGACACCCTGCAAACTGTCATTTTTAGCCTGTATCTGCATCCTTTCATTATGCTCACGTTCTGCGTATGCATTGGCCCCCTGAATAATCTTTAATTTATCCGCGGAACAGTCTTCAACGCCATTATCATACTGCTTGCTTCCCCAAAAAAACAAAGAAGGGATAGCTGTAACAATAATTATCAGACAGGCATAAAACGCATAGGCAATAAAGCTCGTACCTTTTACTTTGTCCTTTGCGGCCCCGGTATCGTCCGTTCCTGCCTGTGGTTGGTTTATTGGTGGTGGCATTTGGTATTTTTTAAACAGTTATTGCGTCACTTAATGAACTCATCCCAAAATCGGAAACAAGACCTATTCTAAAATCATAGCCTGATACAAGGGAAAAGGAATGTTCCTTTTTGTATTCCTGATTGCTACGCTCAGACGGCATACTATCATAATCGTTCCCTCCAGTAAGAACATAAAACATTGTCGCCTTTGTGGGGACGTTGGTTACAATCTTAAGGACACCCGCATCAATTGAATAAGTAAATTCAGGCAATGACTCGTCATATATCCCATTTTCGCCTTCAGTCAAAAAAACACTAAGAAAACCCTCTTCATGGCTTAAAAACGGAATTTCTGCAATGTAAATATCATTATCCACCTTACGAAGCTTTCCAAAGGAGGAAACTACGTTTTTTCCCGCCAGTGACGTACCAGACAAATCAACCCTGACCGACAATGGTATATTTAAGGAATCCAACATAGTGGCCACTGATATGCCGTCTACAACTTCGTTTTTAAAAACATCATCCAGGTCAGCAATCAAAAATACCGTTCCTTCATATTCTTTTGCTATTACCCGGCTGCATAACTCTCTAATAAACAGATATTCTATAGCCTCACCATTACTGCAAGTCCAGACAAAATCTTCTCCAAAGGCTGTCCTGGCAATAGACATGAATTCATCTATTGACGCAATAGTTCCATTGTTGCGCATAGCATGAACATGTCCAAAGTCCCGATACCAGCCCTCATTTTGGAGCGTCAATATGATTTTTTCAATCATATAGTTAGTAGCCTCTTCCTTTGTTAATCCGCTATCATTCCACCCATCCCACCAGCGATAACTACTTTCATAATTAATATAATCCGTCCTACTAAATACTACGGTCACTGGAAGTCCCTTGCCGGGGCCATATCTTGTATCAGCTTCCCTGTCATTAGTGGCTGGAGATGGTGTTGAATTCCTAACAGCATTAAAAAACAAGTACATAAGGCCGGCCGTTGCCCTTTGCCCATTGCGATAGCTAGCGATAGAAATTATTCGACCAAGCAATGAGCTTAACCAGCCCTTTTGAGAAACAGGAACTCCAATAAACTCTTCAAGTTGGGTTTCGCCCATTGTTGAGGTATTGAAATCATACCCAAAATGGCCATTGCTAATATCAAACATCTGCTGACCACAATTAGGCGTTTTGGTTATCTTCGCCTCACCAACAGTTACGTTAAAAAAGGCTGCTCCCGCCTCAGTCCATGTGGTTTCATAATAATCAGGAATATATTCAATCACATTAGTGACTGGATTTTTCCACATGTCAGTCCCAAAGTAGATATCATGCCTGATTTGGCCAGATTTCTCGGCTTCGGCAATCCCGTCCACATATTGCCCCAATAGGTTGGTGACAAAAGCACCAACCCTTATATTATGTCTGAAACCATACATCTCTAAAGCATAGATGCTGGTATCAAACCGACTATCCGTCTGAAAGGAAAAGGTCATCTTGGCCCCAAACCTGTGGGTGCATTTTTCAATTGGTATCCCTTCCTCTCTTGGCCATGCCTTTACTATCATACCAATCTAGTTTTACGTGTTCCATCCGCAGCAGAGTCAATCCACTCATCCCCAATTTTACATTGAGCAGGTGGCACCCCATTTCCAACAGGCAAATCAGAAATTACCGCATTTGCCCTAATCGTAGTAAAAACCGCATCAGTATTTTCTTCAATCGGCTTAAATGGAAGCAAAAGCCCGTTTGAGCCATATTTAAACGCCATTCCAATATTATTTACGGGATTTGGCGCATCTGATAAATCGGAGAATTTCTGAACATTTGAGTTCCCTCCCCCTATGTCAGCTCCCAAGACCTTTAACAGGGTGGACTTTTCGGGGTCTTCATAATCCAGTAGCACCGTACCAAGGTTTACGGTTAGCTGTGCATACCCTGAGCCGTCAGCCGGATCGGTAGGCCGTGCCAGATCGAAGCACATATAACTATCAACCGGGGCGGCTGGCAATGTCAGAGGGATATAATTTGACTTGGCTATTGTCCCTTTTGTTCCGGTTTGGCTAACGCCATCCATATTGATAAATGAATAGTATGACGCCCACGTCATGTTCCAACGTCCAATAGTATAAATTTCTCCCTGCTTAACCGGCATCATAAACATTGCCCAGTCACCATCAGACAGACTGCCGGCATTATTTACATATTTACCAAATACGATAAAGCCTTTTTTTGCCACGTTGCTAGACTTCTGAATTACAACATCCGACTTCTTTATAGTGGATTCTACTTTGGTGTCAATCAGTGATACCCGTGTATTTAATTCGGATACAGTTCCTATTGTTCCCGTCATAGTGGCAATACCTGCCATAGCAAATTCAGCTGTAGAAGTAGCAACGACAACTGTAGCTCCAATAACCGAAGTAAGGTTACTTGAAGAATATGAGCCGTTTGCATTTGTCTTTAATGCAACTAATGCGCCGCCGGTAATTAAGGTAACGCCTAGATACTGACCGTTTAATACCGGAAATGCATCAAAATGAGTCCCAGCCGTGAAGGTATTGACACCTACCACAGCCGTTACTTCGACCTCATAGGCTAACGTCATGTGCGTATCATCCACCTTATTCCAAATACTAAATTTTAACGTACCCCCTGTTGTACAGTTTGCTTTTAATTGCTGCACATTGGCGGCACGATCTAAAACAAATGGGGCATTATTTATTCTAATATAGTGGGATGGATTGGCGTTTAAGTAGGTAGCTAGGTCGTCAGCCGCACCAATTTTAACCGGTGTATTATTCAGCAGGTTTGAAAGCTGCTCAACGTCTGTTTTCTTGGCGTATGCAGCAAGTGATATTTTGCTTATGCTCTTGCTCCAGACATTATCCTGCCCCCAAAGCTCAACAATGCCGGCATCAAGGTCGCCCTCAACATCATTATCAGGGTCAGCCGCAAGAACGTCTATAGGAGCTCCATTTACATCCAGAAAATTCACATACGTACCAGCTTCTTTAACGCTGTATTTACGGAAAACACCAGTCGTATCGACGGGAATGGTATTTAATTCAGCTACACCAACAATTGCAGTGCTTGCCTGAGCCGATACAATCCCTATTTTCTCGTTATAATCATCCTGAATACCCTGGACAACATCTTTTGTGCCTTTGGTGGTCAAAAGCGTATCTTCGGAAGGCGCATCTAATGTATTTGTGGTCTTCGGAGAAACCTCCTTGATAAATTCAGAATCCCCTTTTAATATTTCCGCAGCCTGATCTGCAACTACAGCTGAATCTGTATCATTTGGAATTGCATCAATAAGATTGGCGAAGTCCTCGGCTGTAGGTTCAGCTCCCGTCCTCGCAAATCGCTGTTTTAAGTAGTTTTTATCCTGTGCCATTATTAATCTATTGGAATTCTGTAAATAAATGCTAATGCGTAATATGGAGGCATGTTGTTGTGTGCTTCACTACCGCCCTCAGAACTTGTTTGAACAGTCGATGTGCCGCTTATGCCTCTCTGATTATCATTGCCGTCCGCATTGGCTATATTCCGGCTGGTATATCCGTGGGAGTGGGACGGCATTTCATCTATTGTTAGCTGGTGCTTTTCCTCTCCTCCGGTCTCCCCAACGGCATACTTTTCACCAGCGCCCAATACAAAGCTGTTCCTCAAATCGGGGGCATCATTCGTTCCGTCACATAACTGCCATCCTTCGGGTATATCTGAAAGGGTTCCAGACCATTGTACAATTATGCCATTGAACCCTTTAATAAGGGTCATTAGTTCGTTTTTTAAGTTGAAAAGACCGGTAATATTGGCCAAAACATTATCATTCCCTGCTGAGTAATCAGAACCGGACGCTGTTGGTAATGACTTAAATGCAGCTAATGATTTAATTTGAGAGAAATTCTCGAACGGAACACCGCCGGATATTGTCATGACAGCCTTCCGGACATAATAAACATCCTTTTGCGCCCCGTCGTCAAACTGCTCTTTTGTAACAAATTCCTCCATTTTGAACTGAGGAGCATAAACGCCTCCCTCATAAGGCAATAATTCGCCATTCAGGATTATCCAGCCAGGACTAACATTACTAGAAGCTTTTACACATCCAGATATGATAACATTATCCCCCAATGCGGCTGTTATAGTGGCTAGTAATGGGGCATATGTATTTTGCATAAACTCAAATGTGTCTTGATAAATCCATAAGCCCCCCGGTTGTGTAAAATCTAATCTATTCATGTCTATGCTTTATTAATGCTGAAAATTTTTCCAGCTAAACAATACTTATTTACTAATGCATTCATTTCATTCTGATCAAAAACAAGATATCTGGGCACCGTAACAATAAAATCAGAGGTAAATTGTGCGGTTTCATTTTTTCGGAACAGTAAAAGTTTTCTACTTTCTACCTTTTGTCCCACTACTGACTGTTTTGCCTCATCCTTAATGAACAGTGGTAAAGGAGGGTAATAAATACCCAAAATCACTTTAATACGTCTCTGGTCATAATCGAACCTGTCATTTAAGGCCTTTTCTAAATAACAGACCTGAGGCGTTATAGTTAAATCATATTCAGTGCTATATTTATAATTCAGAAACCTTGAATGAACATACTTTAGCCCAGACGTACAGGCAGTAACAAAAGCCAATAGCTTCGGTTGGCGTAAAACCACCGGAACAAGCCAGCGTGTCAGCTTTTTCCAGTCAAAATCATATATTGGTCTGTTGAACTGCATTACTTAATTGGGCTTTGTGGTAAATATGTAATTTCCAAATCTGTATCGGATGCAAATCTTAGATAGCCACTATCGGGCACAATCTTCGTATCAATACCTGTAAAATCAAAGTTTCCATATTTGGAACTGGCTGCATCGATCTGACAAATAACAACCCCGTCGACCGCCTGCACAGCATCAGTTACATATTGCAATACAAATGTTCCGTTAAAAGGAAGTGCTTTTAAATATGTTTTAATTGCCGTAGAAATTACATTTTCAGCCGAACCGTCGAGGCGGTTACCCTGACCGTTCAAAATAAGCGGATCATAATATACCGTCCACTTCATTTTAAGAGAATCAGGCGGCAGGCTATCAATGGATAGCGCAACCCCGGCATCCCCAACCCGGCTAAAATACTCCCGGACACCGTTTAGCTGTTCTTCGCTCAGTGGCCCTAAATCTTCTCCGGTATCAGTAGCGGTCTTTATCCTCAGTGTAATATGACCATAAGTATCAATTTGCTTAACCACAGCCGAGTATTTTACAACCAAACTGGCCGCAATTTCATCGTCTGTTTTGCTTGTATTGTCATACTTGTCGGACTCAAGAAGCAAGGCAAAACCATGTTGGTATAGTTTGGCCATATTGGCATACCATCGCTCAGTATGGGGCTTCATTTCAGAAATGGCGGTATTGACGTCCGTTTTATGGGTGTCGAATATTGTCTCCAATACCCATGTAACAAAAGCCACTATATAAAACAGAATGCTTTCAAAGCTTACAGCTGAGAACTCCTGCTCGAAAGTGTTCCCATCAGTAAGGCTATAGGCCGACTTGATATTGTCATCTTCCATGAACATATCAGTAGCCTGTTTTTTAATTTCTGCGATTGTTCTTGCCATTTTAACTTACTTTGAAATCAATTCCTATTCTCCAATAACCAATCCCTTTATTTATGATCACCCCATCATTTGAAGCTGGGTGCTTTAATTCCGTATTAAAAAACTTAACCACTTCCTTATTCTTGGCTGATGCTGTCTGGACTTCTGTCCCAATATCCGGGGCATCTGTCAGAGAAAACCCGTTATTGAGTGCCAGATCAAAGGCCGCAGAGACGTCGCCCTGTTCTTGGATGGCAACATCCAACATGTTTTGTCGTGATCTGGTTTTAATAACTGGCATCTATCATTAATTTGCTATTCGTAAATTTTACGTCCTTAACCAACTGTCCATCAATCTCCAATTGCATTCTTATTTTTCTGCGCCATTCTAAAATGTCGTTATCCAAGCTTATATCATCAATTCCACAACCCAGATAAGGCACTTCCTTTAATTCTCCTGGCTGCATTTTCAGGATAACCGCCTGATTCTGCGGCAAGGCTTCTTCAAGGGTCAGACCTTTGATAATCTTTCCGTCTGGCCCTCTCTGAGGTACAATCTTTAAATCAAAGTCATTGTCTAATGCAATTCCGATTCCCCGCATCTTATTCAAGTTTTCCGTTAAATGTTCCTGTTACGACTCCACCAGTTGCAGAGGTCAATCCATCCGTATAAACAATTTTGGCCCCCTTTGTATAGTCGTCAATTGAAGTGGAAAGTCGGTCTGCAAATTCTTCAATGGAGGTTTGCTCCCTTTTTAGCATATCGGTCAATAATTGGACTATAGCTGATTTTAAGGCCGTCTTATCTAAACTCATTTTAAAAGCTTTTTAAAATCCGTTTCAAATTGGTTCACCTGGAGTAATATCTCCGGCAGGATTTTTCCAGATGGGCCAACAGGTGTAAAAACTTTTAGCGCCTTTAGGATGGCCACCAGACTACCAAACAGACCCAAAAGGCTGACATCGTCATTTTTAATACTGACTTTCCCGTCCGTACTGTCAATCTCCAATTCAAGGCCGTTTTGGACGTATTTAAAAGATTCCACCTCATCAATTGCCAAAACACATAAATCCTTGAAATCCCCCGTGAATGACCCGCAGGTGACCATTGAACCGACCTTCGGAATTAATAAAAGGTAGTTCCCGCTTTCATTAATGGTGCTTTTGAGCCTTACTTCTGTTAACTCCATTTCATCCGAACCATAAAGAACTGTACAACTTTCGCCGGTGACCTCTTTAACCTGGGCATTGATGAGCGGTATATTATTATTACCGCCTACAACCTGCTTAAGAGTTTCGACTAATTTTTTATAGTTATCCATCAGATAATTTTCTACCTATTTGAACTTTACGTTTACCCCCTTCAGCACTTATACTGGTAGTTACACTTACCACATAATACCAGCCGTCTTTTTCTGGATACTCCTCATCTACTATTTCAGCTGACCAGGTCGGAGCCACATAAGGAACCAGCCACCCAGTAATAGAACCCTCATATCCATCATATAAAAGGCGGTTGTATTCATTTTCGGCCACTTTCTGCATAGAAAGCAAATCCATTCCATTCCCTTCTATTGTAGCCTGATCTCCGCCGGTAGTTCCAAATCTGACCTCTTTTACTTTTCCATCCTTGCCAGTGCTTTTTACGATAATCTGAATCTTTTTATCTTCAGCACGGATATATTTAAGGTCGTCAGATTCAATATTTTGCTGAAAGCTATACCGGACATCGCCGCCTTTGTCCAAATATGGAGGATGAATTTGCAGCGTTGGCCGATCGCCTTCCGTAATGAAAATATTAGCCTTTGTCTCCTCCTGCATCTTTTTCAACACATCATAGGCGGTGGCCTTACTAATTACAAATTTGTCATAGGTAATTGGCAGGCTGCTTTCCACTTTCATGTTAACACCCGTTTGCTGAATCAGGTAATTTGCTATGGTTTTAATATCAACCTTAGAAAATTGCTTGTCAGCAACTGGCTTGCGAAGCAAAAACATTGAATCTTCACAATTAAGGCTGATGCTTCCGCCGTCAGTGGAGATATTCTGTAAGTATCCAAAGAACTCATTTACCAGGTCGCCAGAATACCCGAACTTGACATTTACTTTATCACCTCTTTTAATCTGGTCTTCTATTTTCAGAACCGAATTAAGAGCGGTTCCGGGCAATTTGATTACACAATTGTCAGCCAGAAGGTCAACAGATTTGTGTATTTCGACACTATCCAATAACATCAGCTGGTAATCCCCGATAGTTATTTTAAAGTCGACATCAAAGAGCATTATTCTTTATTTTAATCAACAAATCCCAGTCATCGTCGGAAAATGCCGTAATTCTAAAACTCTGGTTTTCAATACCCTTTGTAAATGGAAGATTCCATTTATCAATTACAATGCGATCAATGTGCAGTGCTTCAAATAATGGGCATTGAACGTCAATGGCTTCCCTTGATTCGCAGAACTCTTTTAAACGTCTGGTGTCCTCCACCGGGAAGGACAACTGAGTGCTATTATCAATAAACACCCCTTCGATAGTGATTGCGTAATCTCCCTGCATCCACCGTTCTTTTATTGTTCCGCGCCTTTTATTGAGTGTGGAAGGAACTTTGGCGACATTCCTTCGTACCAAAATATTTTCACCATCTATTGTAATCAGTGGTTCAATTGGGAAAAGCCACCAATCATTTATAGTATCGCTAGACTTTTTAAATTTGAGAGGGGCGACCATTGGGGTTCCAAACCTTGTATATTCGGTTTTGTCAGGGAGTGCCACTTCTGGCACATCCGCATCAAACCCAACAGAAGAAGGAGTTATCCCAACCTCTTCCGGTCTTGGAAGGGTCAATCCCTTAATAAAACTTGGTATTTCAAAAATGTTCATGTTTTATCCTCCAAGTGAAGCTCCAGCGGCTACACCTCTGGTTACGGCACTGATTACTTTTTGTTCTAAATCTTTAATACCCTCTTCTGTATTTGATACTACTATCTTAAAGCCGTCAATCATTTTACCGATTGACATATTAACGGTGATATTCCTTTGACCGCCAGTGGCCACCGCATTATTTGATTTAGCAGCATTGCCCTTTCCGCCAGATATGGAATCCATATTACTGTTTACCGTCTGGCCACCGGGCATCTTTCCGGGTGATATGCCTAGCTTACTTTGAACACTGTTTTTGAAGTCTGCAAATGTTTTTTTATTCCAATGAACAGAATTATAGGCCTGTGCGAATTCGGAACCAGCTTGATTGCGGAGATTAATCAGGTTTTTTGCCCCGTCCACAATAGCCTTTTTCCGGGCATTCGTGTCGGCATTTATCTGGGCCAACATCTTATCATTTGCGGCACTATCTCCTAAGCCTACGGCATTTTTAAAATCATACCATCCTGCCTTAATTTTATTAATTCCAATCATCAATTGATTGACCATTGTTTCAAAGGCATACTTAAAAGATGATACAAACCATTCTCCAACCAGCTTCATGGCTGTAACGGTATGTTTCCAAGCCTGCCCCCAACCATCGGTTTTATATACTGCATAACCAATTAAGGCGATAAAGGCAATAATTAAGGCAATTACGGCTCCGATTGGATTTGCAGACATAGCTGCATTAAATAACCACTGGGCTGCTGTCCAAATACCAGTAGCGGTAGCACACAATAACGACCACGCTTGCATCAGGACTAAATAAGCGATAATTCCTCCTATAGCAGCCGTCAAAACACCAATCCAAAAACCGCCTCTTTGAAGAATGTCATACCACCCTTTGAAGAATTTCCCCACCCGGACAATTACGTCTATTAATCCAAAAAAAAGATTGCCTAATCCAATAATTAGAGGTTTAATGGCGGATAACATTGCAGGAGCCTTATCGACAAATGCTTGCATGTACTTTAACCCCTTTGCAAATAATGGTCGTAATGAATCCCCAAAATCTGTAAGAAACTTACTGAAATTATCTCTTGCGGTGCCAATCATTGCGCCCAGTGTTTTGCCTTGTTTCTCCAACGCTCCTGCATAAATACCTCCTTTTTGGGCCGCTTTATCAAGAGCTTTAGAAAGCGTTTCATAAGAAACATCCATCTTCATTGCCTCTTGAACTGATTTGCCAGTTGCCTTGCTAAGCAGCTCGTAAATATTTATGCCTGCTATTCCAAATTGCTTGATATCCATTGAGCTAGCCTTGCCGACAGTCTTAATTTGCTGCATATTAGCGGCCATATTAGACAACTCAGCATCACCTTTGCCTACAGCGGCAATGGCATTGGCTAAATTCAAAGCATCTTTTCTGGCCTGTTCAGCATTCAAGCCAGAAGAGATTAAAGCTCTATTTACATTAAGAAGAGAATCTGTGGAAAAAGGAGTCACAGCCGCATCGTGCTGGATGGCGTCGTAAACACGTTTGGCGTTATCCCCTAAAAAGGTGGTCAGGCCAATAATATCCTGTTCACGTTTTACAGTACCGTCAAAAATAGCCCCTCCCAGCAGTGGTACAATTCTGGCCATAGAAGTGGCCGCAGTGGCCACCATATTGCCCAGGGCTACGTTAAAAATGGAAATGCCGCCGGAAGCCGTTCTCTTTAATTGATTGTCAAGGCCGTTTATTTGATTACGGATGCCCCCGATTTGTCCTTGAGTATTGGCACTGTTGATGCCTAATTTTTGCAAAGCGGGGCTGATCTGATCTTTAAGCCTTAATATGTATTCAAGAACGTTCGACATCTATTTGTTTTGTTTAGCCTCTTCCTGGCGTATCCATTCCATTTCCTTTACTCGGAACGCCCATTCAGTTATACTCAAATTTCCGGGTTCAACTCGGTAGTAATAACGTAATTGGGCGTTCACCTTACGAATTTCATCGACCCAACTTTTGAGCTTCCGACCCCATTCGTGTATATCCATCTCCTTAGTTACCGGGATTGTATCTGTTTTCTCGCTCCCTTGTTGGCGAATGCCAAAACCGGCATCCTCTAAAGCTTTTCCACCTCAACCGCTGTAACTTCGATAATGGAAGTCATCTGCTGTGCAATGCCCCTCATTTTGGCCTCATCCTTACCGTCAAACTGATCACCGCCAAGCTGACAAATTCTAAAAAGAGTAATCCCAAAAGTGTAGGTTTTGCCCTGCATCAGGTTTACGCTTGCAAATTCAATTTCCTGCGTTGTAGGTTGGCGCACATAGGCCACCTCACCAGAGGCTAATTTTAATTTGGATACGCTACCGTACTGTTTTTTCCACGCTTCGATTTGTTGTGCTGTAACTTCTGTCATCTGTGTAGATTTTTATTTGAATTTTGGTTAAGAAAAATTATTTTGAGACTATATCAAGTGCAATGAAAGGAACTTCCGATTCCATAAACTTGTCACCTTGCTTCAATTCACGTGGAGCTTCAGTAAAAGAAATCCCCTTTATTGTTTCAGAAACCGGAGGGATACCCTTTGAAGGGTCTCCATACATGACCACCGCAGTAATTGAACGGATATTCAAAAGGCTGCCATTACCCGCAGCATCTAAGGCCAATAACTCAGACTGAGTGATTGACATAGACCCCTCTACTGAAAAGTTTCCGTGTTGGATAGAATGAGCCTTGTTTCCTTTAGCAAACAGGGCTTCTTTTTCCTGCTTTGGAGTGTATTTAATGCCGCGCACACCAGTAATCTCCACTCCACCCAGGATTAACCTAATATCGCTCCATTCGTATTCTCTCGTGTTAATCATTTTCTTTGTTTTTTAAATAGTTGAAATAGGGTTAAGAAATGGTTTGAAAGCCCAAATACACATCCACAAGGCGGGCATATCCGAAGGGGCGCACCTGAATAAGGACTTTAAACGGATTGCCGGACACCAGATTAACAGTTGTATCAATGGAGCAAACAACACCATTATCCCCATTTTCTGGGTCGGCGCTCAATTCTCCATTAGCCGTCATCTGAGTTACGATGGCATCCTCTACAGCGGCCTCCCAGCTTCTTGCATAAGGCAGCTGTATTGTTCCATCGGAATTTACAGGAACCTCATCCAAAATGAGGTTTAAAAGGACGTCATAAGCCACCCGGTATGCCTTGTCAATGGTTCTGCGATAGCTTAAATTGCTATAGTCATCCGTAGCGGATGTGAACAGCGGATCGTCACTGAAGAAATAACCTGAACGACCTACAAACGAGCGTAGCGTTATGTAACGTTTCGTGTTTAAGGTTTCAGAATCGGCCACCTCAACAGCTTTGTCGCCAATAAACCCGGTAATTGATGCGATTGCCCCGTCTTTTACACGGCCAATGTTGCGCTGTACAGGACTGGCGGCTATTTTACCGGCAATGGTTCCCATTGTCGCATTCTGGCTGTCAGAAATAGTATCGCCAATGAAAATGCCGACACGGTTATTTTGCCCTTCAGACAAATCAGCCAGTTCTGCCGGGTCGCCAGCATAGCCATAACCTTCAAGAATGATAAAGAGTGGCGCATACTTGGTATCGGTGGCCCATTCGGCCAAAGCCTGACCTTTGGTGGCGGCCAAAGCAACATCAGCGTCCAGCCCGTCCGTAATTACAGGTTCATAGCTGGCATCTGGAGTCCTGGACACAACCAGTCCTCTTAATCTGCCATTTGCGGCGTTGATCAACAGCTTAGCGTTGTCCTTATCCTTATCCAGAATATCGCTTACCAGTAAGGTGTCAGGGAAGGCCATCAGCCAAACTTCTGTCCCGGCGTCGGCGTTGCTGTAAAATTCGCTGACCAGTTTATAAATAGCGGCATTGGAGACCGCAGTAATGCCTAATTCGACAAGACTGTCCATAGAATACAGAACATAGGTCTTGTTCAGCTCGAACTTACCTGCAATCGCAACACCAGAACCAATTAAGCCTAAAACGCCGTCAGCGTTAGCTGCCTGTTGGCCTAAATTGCCGTTCTGGAAATAAATTTTTACGCGTGGTAACATTGCTGTGTTTTTACTTTTTTTCAAAAAAAAGGGCTAATAAATCAGATTATTAGCCCTTTGGCTAATATGTGCTGCTAAGCTCTAGGCATTTTCGCTTTCGCCAGCAGCATCGGGGTTTGTGTTATTTTCGGGTCCATCCTTGGAAGCTTTCGCTTCTTTAGACGCCTTGCCAGCCTTTTTAACAGCAGCAGGGGCTTTCTCTGTCTTGGTGTCCGGTGTCTTCGGCTTTTTTTCAGCCTTTGCGCCAGTATCGCCTGCGGTTGACTTTTCGGCGGTGGTAGTCTCCGGCTTTTCGGCCTCAACACTTCCGCGCTCAAAGCGTTTTACGGTCTTATCTTTTAGAGACCGGGCATGTGCATTTGCGTCAAAATCTTTGTGAAACAAGAAGCCGTCAGAGGTCTGAAAAACTTCGGACTTGTTATGGCTTTTGAAATGCTCTTTAATTTTATTGTCCATTACCTATAATTTTATCGGTTGGTAAAAAATTGTATTTTAATTCTCCTTTCCAGTAAAGCCATGCCTCGGCCTGTCTGCGGCGGAGTAATCCATTGTATGCAACCCCATTATCATATTTCCATCTTAAAAACTGCGGAATAATCGCTTCAAAATCATTTGGATTCTGATTAATAACCCTTCTCAGTGTGCTGTTTTTATATCCTCCTGTAGGGCCATACGGGCCGTCTATCTGAGAACTGCCAACATTGTAACCAAAGCTCACAAGTGCATCAAATTGATTCTGATTAATACTATCAACAGTTAAAGCATCAATATCTATAACAGTCTGCTTTAAATCAAACCGCAAAAGCTCATAAGCCTTGTCTACTGTTATGCAATCGCCTTTTGCGACTTTTCGGCCTCCGAAATACCGGATAGTGCCGATACCAATTGTCCAGACCCCACCGGTATCCTGATAGGCATTAAGCCATTTAGGACTATCAACATTGCCTGAACATTCAAACTGTTCAATAAGCTTCAGGCAATTGGAGGATATGGAAGTGATCTTGGTCATTTAAAAGGCTTTGAAATTGGATTTAAAAAGAGGTGCAACGCATCGCTGCGCCCTTTCTACACATCAGCATTAAGCACTAGCAGCTGAGTAAATTGCACCGATGTACTTGTTCATCACCGGCAGGGTAATGAAATAGTGGCGGTAGTTCAGCCTATTAGTCTGGTTTTCTGGGTCCAGATTGGCAGGCGCAAAATATTGCTTGGTGAGACCAGTCTTTTTGACGATGTTACCCACATAGTAGGCCACGGATGCCCGGTTGTCAGTTCCACCTGGAACAGCAGCAAAGGCCACTTTCGCACCAGCGGTAGTGAAGTAAGGCGTAGAGATATAGCTATACACCTCGAATCCGGCAATAATCGGAGCAGGCTGACCTGTCTTGAAATCAACAATCAGCTT
>Ga0164242_10004810_pt1 | contig 15115 bp, 14 predicted proteins | sample OricomgcompostMG_FD_108783 | JGI IMG/M metagenome (GOLD analysis project Ga0164242, IMG submission 108783) | Miracle-Growth compost microbial communities from Emeryville, California, USA - Original compost - Miracle growth compost (MG) ... | reverse complement strand
GACCGACGACTCCGAGGTCAACATCGGCATCTACTACGACGCCGAGAAACGGGCGATGCTGGCCAACGTCGTCGACGTGCCGCCGCTCTGCAACTTCATCCTCCCGGCGATCGTCCGCACCGGCCCGCTGGCGATCGCGATCTCCACCGCCGGCGCCTCCCCCGCCCTGGCGAAGCGGATGAAGCGCGAGATCTCCGACCTCTTCGGCGAGGACTACGCCCGCCTCGCGGTGATCCTGAACGACGTCCGCGGCTGGGCCAAGGGCACCCTGCCCACCTACAACGACCGCAAAGACTTCTTCGAGGGCATCGTCAACGGCGATCCCGACCCGATCGTCCTCCTCCGCGAAGGCCGCGAGGCCGACGTCCTGGCGATCATCGACGCCGCCAAAGAGCACGCGTCCGCGACCCTCGCCGCTTGATCAACTGAGGACGTCGCGAGGCGCCCTACGCCGGCCGGCTCAGTCGCCAGAACAGGCGGAGCCGCGGACCGAGTCGAGCGTCGTGCGGAGCTCCTCGGCCTGACGCTCGGAGAGGCGGGCGGCGAAGGCGAGCTCGAGCTCCCCGGAGACGACCGGGACCATTTCTTCGAGCAGGTCGTTGCCCGCCGGCAAGAGCGTCGCGTAGCTGACGCGGCGGTCCGAGTCGCAGAAGGTGCGCTCGATCAGGCCGGCCTTGACCAGCCGGTCGACCAGCTTGGTGAGGCCGCCGCGGGTGATCACCAGCGCCTCGGCGAGGTCGCCCATCTTCATCCGCTCGTCGTCGGAGGCGGCGATCGCCGCCAACATCTCGAACCAGGCGAGCGGCGGCAGCTCGGCCGCGGCGAGCGCCTCCTGGAGGCGGCCCGAGACGGCGGCGTGGGTCTGCGCCAGCGAACGCCAGGCCTCGTGGTGCGGCGAGCAGGTGCCGAGCGGGTTGCGCTCGGCCCGGAGCCCCGCGGTCGCGGCGGTGGCGGTCTCTGCGGTGAGGACGGACGTATCGGCCATGCGACAAATAATGACACATGGTACTTGTCAGGACAATAGTTGTTAGCTCAAGTATTTCTGGTACGATCGTTTCTGCGTCAATTATTTACTTCGCAAGATCCCCGAGCGCAAGCAACGAAAGGCCTCCAGATGAGCACCGACACCGTCAACCAGAAGGTCCCGGCCGGGACCTGGACCGTCGACCCGGTCCACTCCTCCATCTCCTTTGCCGTCACCCACAACAACGTCGCCACCTTCCGCAGCGGCTTCGGCGCCTACGAGGCGACGCTGACCGGCGGCGACGAGCCGCGGCTGGTCGGCTCGGTCGACGTCGACTCGATCGACATCGACGACGCCCAGCTCAAGGGCCACCTGATGACGCCGGACTTCTTCGATGCCGAGCGCGCCCCGAAGCTCTCCTTCAGCTCCACCCGCTTCGACGTCGCCGACGACGGCACCGTCCGGCTCGCCGGTGAGCTGACGATCAAGGGCAACACCCGCGAGGTCGAGGCGACCGGCCGCTTCGGTGAGCTCCCCGCCGACCTCGGCGGCAACCCTCGAGTCGCCCTCTCGGTCGCGACCGCGGTCGACCGACGTGACTTCGGCATCGAGTTCAACGCCGACCTGCCGAGTGGCGGCCAGGTCCTCGAGTGGGAGGTCGCGATCAACGTCGACCTCGAGCTCGTCGCCCAGGAGGCCTAGTCATGAGGGTCCTGGGCATATCGGGAAGCCTGCGCCGGGACTCCTACAACGCCGCCCTGCTGCGGGCAGCCGCCGAGCGGCTGCCCGACGGGGTGGAGCTCGAGGTCTTCGAGCGCCTGGCGGAGATCCCGGCCTACGACTCCGACCTCGAGGAGGTCGAGGAGACCCCGGACGCGGTGGCGGACCTGCGCGAGCGGATGCGCGCCGCCGACGCCGTCCTCGTCGCCACCCCCGAGTACAACAGCTCGATTCCGGGGGCGCTCAAGAACGCGCTCGACTGGGCCTCGCGCCCGGCCGGCGAGAGCGCCCTGATGGGCACTCCGGCGGCGGTCGTCGGTGCCTCGACCGGGATGTTCGGCGCGGTCTGGGCGCAAGCGGAGACCCGCAAGGTGCTCGGCGCCCTCGGCGGCCGCGTGCTGGAGCGCGAATTTCCCTTCCCCCGCGCGCAGGACGCCTACGCCGACGGCGAGCTGCGCCTCGCCCCGGAGCAGTCGGCCGCGCTCCAGGAGCTCCTCCGCGAGCTGGTCGCCTCCGCCGAGGAGGCGAACGAGGCCCGCACCGCGGCAGCGTCGGCCTAGCAGCATCCCCGTCTCATAAAGCGCCCCGGCCCCCCGGCCCAAGGCGCCGCCGGCGCGTCAGGACCCCCCAGGCGCGCCGGCGGCGCCTAGCCGTGGAGAGCGCCCCAGAGGCCTCCGTACCGTGCTTCGCGGCCGGCAGCGGCCGTCCGAGATCGGTCCCGGGACGTGAGGGAGATGCAGGGAACGTCACAGGGACGGGAGGATCTCCACCCTTCCGTCACAGGTCCCGCGGGTGAGTTCGCACTTTGCCGTAGATAGTCCGGAGAACTGCGAACTCACCTTGGGCGACGGGTTCTCTCCCGGGGCTCGTGACGAAGTCTCATCAGCTCCCTCACGGGCAGCCGTCCCCGTCCCTACCCGCTGTACACCCACGCGTAGCGCTTCGCCTGGCGTTCGTGGGCGCGGTGTTTGGCCTTCTCGAAGGCGAGGTTGCGGGTCAGGCCGACGCCGGCGACGAAGTGGCCGTTGCGTTTGAGGACCAGGGCGGCGTATTGGTTGCGGACCCAGACGGCGACCCGGCAACCGGACTGGTGGCACTGGGCGAGGGCGCGCTTCTTCGCGTGGTGGGCGGTCGAGTAGTCGTAGGAGACGCCGACCTTGCCGGTCCGCGGGTTGACCGCGATCGCGCCCCAGTCGGCGGCCGCGAGAGCCGGGACGGCCAGGGCCAGGATCAGGGCGGCGACGGCGGCGATGGACAGGGCACGGATGCGTCTCGTTCTCCCAGGCATGGGCCGGTCCTACCCAAGCTCGGCGCGTTTGATGCTCAGCTGTGGGGCATCGCCCAGAAGGCGATCACCGAGAAGTGGAGGACGGCGGCGGCGAGGACGAAGGCGTGGAAGACCTCGTGGTAGCCGAAGATCGCCGGGCTCGGGTTGGGACGCTGGACCGCGTAGATGACCGCGCCCGCGGTGTAGAGTACGCCGCCGCCGACCAGCATCAGCGCCGCGGTCGGGCCGAGGCCGCTCCAAAGGTCGGGGAAGGCGGCGACGGCGACCCAGCCGATCGTCAGGTAGACCGTCGCCGAGACCCACTTCGGGTGGCCGACCCAGACCATCTCGACGATCGCGCCGGCGATCGCGCCGACCCAGACGGCGATCAGGATCGCGGTCGCCAGCGGGCCGTTCATCACCAGCAGGGCGAAGGGCGTGTAGGTGCCGGCGATGAGGAAGAAGATCATCGTGTGGTCGAGCCGGCGCATCCAGGTGCGCACCTGCGGGCGCTTCCAGTTGACCCGGTGGTAGAGGGCGCTGGTGCCGAGCAGGGCCGAGAGGCTGAGCGCGTAGATGCCGACGGCCAGGGTCGCCTTCGGCGTCTTGGCGAAGAAGATCAGGGCGGCGCCGAGGACGAGGGAGACGAAGAAGGCCCACTCGTGGGAGACGCCGCGCAGTTTCGGTTTGACCGCGGCGATCGCCTCGCCGGCCGCCTCGCGCGCGGCGACGGCGCGTTCCCCGGCGGCCTCACGGGCGGCGACGGCGCGCTCGGAGACCGCGTCGCGGGCGTCGCGGGTCGCCTCGTTGACGGCGTCGCGGGCGTCGCGGGCGCGCTCGTTGACCGCGTCGCGGGCGTCCCGCGCCCGGTCGCCCATCGATTCCGCGCCGCGTCGAAAGTCATCGACCATGCGCGGAGGGTACTCGGCCTTCCCTAAGTTTCGCCCGTAATGCGGGGTTGTCACAATATGTAGAGCAGAACAGGCGTCCGTCGGCCCCAGAATCACGGTTTGCCGTCCGACGGTGAGAGGAACCTCGTCAACCCCAAAAGACGCCTGCGAGAGGAGCAGTTCTAGATGTCCAAGACCGCCACTACCAGTCCCAAAAACGGTCTGCGGGGCCTCTCCGTGGAGCGACGTTTCTCCACGTCCGGCGTGCATCCTTTCGACCAGATCGAGTGGGAGATCCGGGATGCGCTGATCGGTGACCCCGCCAAGCCCGCGTTCGAGCAGCGCGGTGTCGAGTTTCCCAAATCCTGGTCCCAGAACGCCACCAACATCGTCGCCCAGAAGTACTTCCGCGGCCGGCTCGGCAGCCCCGAGCGGGAGAGCTCGGTCAAACAGATGATCGGCCGCGTCGCCGGGACGATCGCCGGCTGGGGCCGCGCGGGCGGCTACTTCGCCTCGGTCGAGGACGCCGAGTCCTTCGAGATGGAGCTGACCGCGATCCTGCTCAACCAGAAGGCCGCCTTCAACTCGCCGGTCTGGTTCAACGTCGGCTTCGAGGAGCAGCCGCAGTGCTCGGCCTGCTTCATCCTCAGCGTCGAGGACACGATGGAGTCGATCCTCGACTGGAACACCAAAGAGGGGATGATCTTCCGCGGCGGCTCGGGCTCCGGCATCAACCTGTCGAACATCCGCAGCTCCCACGAGCACCTCTCCAAGGGCGGCCTCGCCTCCGGCCCGGTCAGTTTCATGCGCGGCGCCGACGCCTGGGCGGGCACGATCAAGTCGGGCGGCAAGACGCGGCGGGCGGCGAAGATGGTCGTCCTCGACGTCGACCATCCGGACATCGAGGACTTCATCTGGTGCAAGGCCAAAGAGGAGGAGAAGGCGCTCGCGCTGCGCGAAGCCGGCTTCGACATGTCGATCGACGGTGAGGGGTTCACCTCGATCCAGTACCAGAACGCCAACAACTCGGTGCGGGTCACCGACGACTTCATGGAGGCCGTCGCCGCCGGCGGGGACTGGAACCTGACCGCCCGCACCGACGGCTCGACGATCAAGACGGTGCCCGCCCGCGACCTGATGAACCAGATCGCCGACGCCGCCTGGCGCTGCGCCGACCCGGGCATCCAGTACGACACGACGATCAACCGCTGGCACACCAGCCCCGAGTCGGGCCGGATCAACGCCTCGAACCCGTGCAGCGAGTACATGCACGTCGACAACTCGGCCTGCAACCTGGCCTCGCTGAACCTGATGAAATTCCGCCTCGCCGACGGCAGCTTCGACGTCGACGACTTCGAGCACGCGGTCGACATCGTCTTCCTCGCGCAGGAGATCATCGTCGGCCCGTCGAGCTACCCGACCGAGGAGATCGGCGTCAACGCGCGCGCCTTCCGCCAGCTCGGCCTCGGCTTCGCCAACCTCGGCGCCCTGCTGATGGCCGACGGCATGCCCTACGACTCCGACGAGGGTCGTAACGTCGCCGCCGCGATCACCTCGCTGATGACCGGCCGCGCCTACCGCCAGTCGGCGCTGATCGCCGCGGCGGCGACCGGCCCCTACGACGAATACGAGAAGAACCGCGAGGGCCACAACGGGGTCATGCGGATGCACCGCGACGCCGCCTACGAGGTCGAGTCGACCGGGATCAAGGGCGACCTGCTCGCCGCCTCGCAGCGAGCCTGGGACGAAGCGGTGGAGCTGGGCGAGGAACACGGCTACCGCAACGCGCAGGCGACCGTCTTCGCCCCGACCGGGACGATCAGCTTCCTGATGGACTGCGACACGACCGGCATCGAGCCGGACTTCTCGCTGGTCAAGTTCAAGGAGCTGGTCGGCGGCGGCTCGATGACGATCGTCAACCGCTCGGTACCGCTGGCGCTGCAGACGCTCGGCTACTCGCAGAGTGAGATCGACCAGATCGACGCCTACATCGCGGAGAAGAACACGATCGTCGGCGCGCCCGGCCTGAAGGACGAGCACCTGCCGGTCTTCGACGTCGCGGTCGGCGAGCGGGCCATCTCCTACACCGGCCACATCGACATGATGGCCGCGACCCAGCCGTTCCTCTCGGGGGCGATCTCGAAGACCGTCAACCTGCCCGAGTCGGCGACGGTCGCCGACATCGCCGACGCCTACACCCGCGGCTGGGAAGGTGGCCTGAAGGCGCTGGCGATCTACCGCGACGGCTCGAAGACCGCCCAGGCGCTGCGCACCGACGCGCAGAAGGGCGAGGACGCCGAGGCGGAGGCCGAAGTCGTGATGGCGGAGCCGATGCGCAAGCGGATGCCGCAGGAGCGCGAATCGATCACCCACAAGTTCAACATCGCCGGGCACGAGGGCTACATCACCGCCGGCAAGTACGACGACGGCACGGTCGGCGAGATCTTCCTCACCGACATCGGCAAGGAGGGCTCGACGATGCGCGGGCTGCTCAACGCCTTCGCCACGGCGATCTCGCTCGGCCTGCAGTACGGGGTGCCGCTCGAAGACTTCGTGCGGAAGTTCTCCTACATGCGCTTCGAGCCGGAGGGGATGACCCAGAACCCGGAGATCCCGTTCGCCAAATCGATGCCGGACTACATCATGCGCTGGGTCGCCAGCCGCTTCATCGACGACGTCGAGACGCTCGAGGAACTGGGGATCATGACCCAGGAGGTCCGCGGCAAGAAAGAAGCGGAGACCTCGCAGCTCGGCCTCGGCATCTCGACCGACACGGCCGGCCCGGCCAACGGCGGCGGCAACGGCCACGCGAGGGTCGGCAACGGCAACGGCGGCGCGGCCAAGCCTGCCTCGGCGGCGTTCACCGAAACCCCCCCGGTCCGCCCGGCGCGGATGCAGGGCCTGGAGCTCGGCCCGGCCTGCGACCAGTGCGGAGGCATGATGCAGCGGACGGGCAGTTGCTACACCTGCTCCAGCTGCGGGAACAACACCGGCTGCGGATGAGCCGGAGCCCGCAATCAGCGGGCGAAGCTGAAGAAGGGCTTAAAGCTGGGTACTAGGCTCCCACTATGAAGCTCTTGAAGACGGCGGCGTTGACGGGGATCGTCATCGCCGCCGTCGTCGTTTTGGCCCTCGACCCCGCCTCGGGGGCGTCGACCCAGAAGAACGTCGCGACCTGCGCCGACAACGTGCTGATCGGTCACGGTGAACCCGGCTGGCGGAGCGAATCGAATTCGGCCGGGCCGGTCGGGGTGCCGAAGTGGCCACTGCGACAGATGAGCGCGACGAAGAACGGCGACCTCGTGACCAAGGCGGGGATCCTGGTCGAAGGCGACGCGCCGGTGATCGTCAAGGTGCCCGAGGAAATGCGCGAACGGGTCTTCCTCTACTACGGCCGCGGGCCGAACCACCGGCCGGTCTCCTTCGCTGAATCGCCCGGCTTCTCCGAGGTCGAATTCCACCCCTGCGAAGACCGCCCGCGGACGATCTGGCCGGGCGGCCTGCGGGTGAAGGGCGAAGGCTCCGTCCACCTGGTGGTCGAAGCCGAAGGCAAGACCTCGGTGCTGAAGCTAGGTCAGCCCAAGGTCTACCGACCGACGAGCTGAGCGCCGCTAATCGCGGATGCCGCGACCGCCGAGGAAGTCGCGAACCTGCGGCGGCGCCTCTTTGCCGAAGGCCATCCGCACGCCCTCGCGGATCACGTGGTCGGCGTTGTGATCCTCGTTGCGGTCGCGCGGGTTGAGGCCGATCCAGGCGGCCGCCGCAGCGGCCGCGAGGACCGCTCCGTCGTCGCCTTCGGGGTCGATGCCTTCGGCGGTCGCGACCAGCATCCCGGCGAGGTCCTCGACCGCGGTCACCGGCCGGTCGTCGTCCTCGTAGATCTCCTGCAGCGCCATGATCGCGTCGTCGGCGTCGCCGGGATCGACGATCGCCGCCCCGTCGCGAACGGCTTCGGACACGGTCGGGGTGCGGTGATGAGAGCTCTCTGGCATGGCCGGGAGACTATCCGTGTCGATTCGTCTGGCGTTCACCGCACGGATCGGTGTCACGTCGAATAGGTTTCCCGGCGATGTCCGAGTTGCCGCGACTGCCGGTGCCGCTCGAGCACCACGTCCTCAAGTGGGCCTGCGGCCTCTCGCCGCGGGCGAGCCGGGCGCTCTTCGGCAGGCCGCCGACGATCGACGGGCAGACGATGTCGACCGAGACGCACGCGCTGCTGACCCTGGCGCGATGGTCGGGGAGCAACGGCTTCTTCGCCGGCAAGGACGCCGAGTGGGCGCGGTCGCGGGCACGCTACGAGGCGCGCGTCACCGCCCGGCGCAAGCCGATCGCGATGGCCGAGGTCCGCAAGCTCGACATCCCCGGCCCGGGCGGCCCGATCCCCGCCCGCCTCTACGTCCCGCCGCTGCCGATCCCGGGCGCCGCGGCGCCGCTGCTCGTCTACTACCACGGCGGCGGCTGGGTGATCGGCGACCTCGACATGTACGACGACCTGAGCCGGCTGATCGCCGCCGCGGCCGGCTGCCTGCTGCTCGACGTCGACTACCGGCTGGCCCCGGAGCACCCCTTCCCGGCACCGCTCGAAGACGCCCAGGCGGCGTTCGAGTGGGCGGCGGCGAATGCCGAGAGCCTCGGCGCGGACCCGAAGCGGATCGGCGTCGGCGGCGATTCCGCCGGCGGCAACATGGCGGCGGTGGTCAGCCGCCACGCGCGCGACGGCGGCGGCGCCGTGCCCGCGATGCAGCTGCTCTTCTACCCGGTCACCGACGCGGCCGACGACACCCGCTCGCGCAAGCTCTTCGCCGACGGCTTCATCCTCACCCGCGCCGACATGGAGCAGTTCGAAGCTGCCTACCTGCCACCCGGCACGGACGCCACCGACCAGCGCATCTCGGTGCTCCAGTGTCCCGACCTCCGCGGCCTCCCTACCGCCTACGTGGCGACCGCGGGCTTCGACCCACTGCGCGACGAGGGCGAGGCCTACGCGCTGGCGATGCGCGACTGCGGCGTCCGCGTCGCCCTCCGCCGCCACTCCGGCCTGATCCACACCTTCGTCAATCAGACCGCGATCAACCGGACCGCCCTCGGCGCCGTGCTCGAAGCCTGTGGCGCGGTGCGGCTCGGCCTCGCCGCCTCGGCGACCTGAGCGAGACGAACGCGACCGACGCGACGGCCGCGGCGACCGCAAACCCCGCGGTCGACCTGAGCGGCGCTATGGGTGGGCCAGGTCGACCGCCTCGGCGCGCAGGGCGAGCTGCAGCTCGAAGCGGGCGTCGGGATCGTCGAGCTGGTCGCCGAGCAGCTCGCGCAGGCGGGCGATCCGGTAGCGGGCGGTCTGCGGGTGGACGTGCATCGCGGTCGCCATCGCCACCGCGTTGCCGTCGTGGCGCAGGTGGGCGAGCGTCGTCTCCCGCATCCGCTCCCGCGCCCGCGGGGTCAGCTCGGCGAAGGCGGCGAGGCGGTGCGCGGCGATCCGCCCGGCCAGCTCGCGCGATTCGTAGAGGAGCAGCGCGGCGAGGTTGTCGTCGACGCGGAGCGGCGCTTCGGGGCGGCCACCTTTGGCGCGGCCGCGCTCGAGGGCCGCGCCACGACCGCTCGCCGTCACCGAGTCGTCCTCGGTGCGGCTGATCGCGCCGGCTTCGTCGGCGTGGCGCAGCGCCAGGGCCAGTGCCCACGATTCGCCCGCGGCCGTCGGCGTCACCGTCGGCCCGAGCGCGATCGTGCCCTCGGCGGCGGCGCGCGCCAGGGCTTCGGCGCGGCCCGGGCCCTCGGGGTCCGGGAGCAGCACGCAGCCCTCGCCGTCGATCACGGTCGCCAGCGCCTCGGGCGGCAGCCGCCGGGTGATCCGCGCCAGCGCGTCCTCCGAGCAGGCCATCGCCGCCAGCCCCGCGGGCACGTCCCAGGAGGCGGCGCGGGCGACGGCCGCGACGTCGGTGGCTTCCGCCGGCGAGTCGGCGAGCAGGAGCGCGATCAACTCGCGGCGCCGGCGACGGCGGAGGTCCTCGACCTCGGCCTGCGCCTGGGCGAAACCCTCGACCGAGTCGGCGGCGAGCTCGTCGATGTAGGCGAAGACGGCCTCGGCGAGGAGCGCCAGCGGTTCCGCCCCCACCCCCGCCTGCCGGCAGGCGTCGGCGAAGCGCCGCCAGGAGATCCGCGCGCCGATCCGGTAGGCGGCCTGCAGGGAGTCGAGCGTCCGCCCGGCCCGCTGCTCGCCGCGTCCCAGGGCCAGGTAGACCTCGCGCCCGGCTTCGCGGCCGGCGTCGGGATCGCGGATCAGGGCGACGAACTGGGCGAGCGCCTCCTCCACCCCGCGCCGGATCCCGCGCCCGAAGCGCCCCTCCAGCGGTCGCTGGTACTCCGGGATCTCGTGGGCGATCGACTCGAGTATCTCGGTGGAGATCGGGTCGATCTCCCCTTCGACCAGGTCGGCGACCTCGGCCGGCAGCTCGCGCCACGGCTCGTCGTCCAGGGTGAGTCGGTCTTTTCTTGGCATCTTCATTACAAGTTATGGGGTATCGAACTTGGTTCAGACGCTAATACATATCGCCCAAGTAGGCGTAACTTGGTCTCCCATGCCTGAGATGACCAAATTCGAGAAGGGCGCCAACCTGACCGGCGTCGTCGTCCCCTTCGTCGCCACCATCGTCGCGATCGTCCTTCTCCCCTCCAGCCTCGTCAGCCCCGGCATCCTCGCGATCGCCGCCTTCATGTACCTGATCACCGCGGTCGGCATCACGGTCGGTTTTCATCGCCTTCTCACCCACCGTTCGTTCCAGACCTCGAAGCCGCTCGAGTACACATTCGCGGTGCTCGGCACGATGGCGGTGCAGGGCCCGGTCCTCTCCTGGGTCGCCGACCACCGCAAGCACCACGCCCATACCGACAAGGAGGGCGACCCACACAGTCCGCACGTCGGCCACGGTGAGGGATGGCGCGGTTTCTGGCACGCCCACACCGGCTGGCTGATGGAGACGCAGGGCCGCGCCGACTGGAAGAAATACGCCAAGGACCTCTACGAGGACGACGGCATGCGGTTCATCTCCCGTCACTTCGTCGCCCTGATCGTGGTCAGCCTGCTGATCCCGGCGGCGCTCGGGTACGCGATCACCGGCACCTGGGTGGGCGCGCTCGCCGGCTTCCTCTGGGGCGGTCTGGTGCGGGTGTTCTTCGTCCACCACATCACCTGGAGCGTCAACTCCGTGTGTCACTTCCTCGGCAAACGACGCTTCGACACCGACGACCAGTCGACCAACGTCTTCTGGCTGGCGATCCCCTCGCTCGGCGAGTCCTGGCACCACAACCACCACGCCTTCCCGCGCTCCGCCGTGCACGGGCTGAAGAAATGGGAGATCGACCCCTCGGCGCTGATCATCACCGGCATGGAGAAGGTCGGGCTGGCGCGCAAAGTGGTCCGCATCTCCCCCGAGCGCCAGGCCGAACTCACCCGCTGAAGTAGCCCTGAAGGGGACTGTCCATCCGCCTGGCGGGACTGCCTGGTTCTTAATTGTCACCGTTTGGTGACTAGTCCGACCGGCCAAAAGGGTTTATTGCATCCACCTTTTCGGTTAAACAGTGTCAGGGTTCGTGTGCCACACTCGGCACCAATTAGACGTTTCACACTCTCTGGCATGGATGGAAAGGAACTAGATGCCCAGCACGACGAACGTCCTTGACGAGGCTCGCGAGCTTCTCGAGCGACGCCTTGCCGACCTCGATGAGGAGCGCCGCCGGCTCGAGCGCGCCCTCGGGGAGCTTGGTGGAAAAGTGACGAAACGGCCGGGTCGGCCGCGCGGCAGCGCGTCCTCGACCAGCGGCGGCACCGCCGCCGCGCCGAAATCGTCCGGCCCGAAAAAACGCCGTCGTCGCCGCGGTGGCACCCGTGCCGATCAGGCGGTCGATCTGATCACCAGCCAGCCCGGCATCAGCGCCTCCGACGTCGCCAAGACGATGAAAATCAAACCGAACTACCTGTACCGAGTGCTCGGTGACCTGGAGAAAGAGGGCCGGGTCAAAAAGGACGGCCGGCAGTACTACCCGGCGGGCTGACCCGCCGTACGCGCCCCGCGGCGCGTTCGCACTTTGCCGTAGCTATTACGGAGAAGTGCGAACGCGCCGCCGGCGGGCGCGCCACCTCGCCTAGATCAGGCCGAGGTTCGAGACCGCGTCGCGCTCCTCCTGGAGCTCGAAGACGCTTTTCTCGATCCGCTCGCGGGAGAAGTCGGGGACGTCGAGGCCCTCGACGATCTGCCACTCGCCGCCGCTGCAGCGGGCCGGGTGACCGCAGATGATGCCCTCGGCGATCCCGTAGGAGCCGTCGCTGGGGACGCCCATCGACACCCAGTCGCCCTCCGGCGTGCCGAGCACCCAGTCGTGGACGTGGTCGATCGCGGCGTTGGCCGCCGAGGCGGCGCTTGAGGCACCGCGCGCCTCGATGATCTCGGCGCCGCGTTTCGCCACCCGCGGGATGTAATCGTCGGTGATGAAGGCCTGGTCATCGACCTGGTCCCAGGCGCTGCCGCCGTCGACCTTGGCGTTGATCAGGTCCGGGTACTGGGTGGTCGAGTGGTTGCCCCACACGGTCATGTTGGTGACCGAGGTGACCGGCTTGCCGAGCTTGTTGGCGAGCTGGATCTTGGCCCGGTTGTGGTCGAGGCGCATCATCGCGGTGAAGCGCTCACGCGGGACGTCGGGCGCGTTCGACATCGCGATCAGGCAGTTGGTGTTGGCCGGGTTGCCGACCACCAGCACCTTGATGTCGTCGGCGGCGCCGGCGTTGATCGCTTCGCCCTGCGGCTTGAAGATGCCGCCGTTGGCCTCGAGCAGATCGGCGCGCTCCATGCCCGGGCCGCGCGGACGGGCGCCGACCAGGAGGGCGATGTTGGTGCCCTCGAAGGCCTTCTTCGGGTCGTCGGTGATGTCGACCCGGCTGAGCAGCGGGAAGGCGCAGTCGTCGAGCTCCATCGCGGTGCCCTCGGCGGCTTCGAGCGCCTGGGGGATCTCCAACAGGCTCAGCTCGACCGGGGTGTCGGGGCCGAGCATCTGGCCGCTGGCGATGCGGAACAGCAGGGCGTAGCCGATCTGTCCGGCGGCGCCCGTAACGGTGACCTTCACGGGGGTGCTCACAGATTGTCTCCTCGGAATCGGATTACGACGAGGGCTAGGCAGCCATCGCCCGCTGGAGGTTGTCGTCGATCGACGCCAGGAACTCCTGCGTGGTCTGGTACGCCTGATCGCCACCGACGAGCAGCGCCAGGTCTTTGGTCATCTTTCCTTCTTCGACCGTCTCGATGCAGACGCGCTCGAGCGTGCGGCCGAACTCACTGACCTCGGGCGTGCCGTCCATCCGGCCGCGGGCCTCGAGGCCACGCGTCCAGGCGAAGATCGACGCGATCGGGTTGGTGGAAGTCGGTTTGCCCTGTTGATGCTGACGGTAGTGACGGGTGACGGTGCCGTGCGCGGCCTCCGCCTCGACCGTCTTGCCGTCGGCGGTCATCAACACGCTGGTCATCAGCCCGAGCGAGCCGAAGCCCTGCGCGACGGTGTCCGACTGGACGTCGCCGTCGTAGTTTTTGCAGGCCCACACATAGCCGCCTTCCCACTTCAGCGCGGCGGCGACCATATCGTCGATCAGCCGGTGTTCGTAGGTGATCCCGGCGGCCTCGAAGTCGGCCTTGAACTCCGCCTCGTAGACCTCGGCGAAGAGGTCTTTGAAGCGGCCGTCGTAGCGCTTCAGGATCGTGTTCTTGGTCGACATGTAGACCGGGTAGCCGCGGTCGAGCCCGTAGCGCAGCGAGGCGCGGGCGAAGTCCCGGATCGACTCGTCGACGTTGTACATCGACATCGCGATGCCGCCACCGGGGAAGTCGTAGACGTCGAGCTCGATCGGCTCGGAGCCGTCCTTGGGGGTGAAGGTCATGGTCAGCGTCCCCTCGCCCGGCACCACCAGGTCGGTGGCGCGGTACTGGTCGCCGAAGGCGTGACGACCGATCACGATCGGCTTCGTCCAGCCGGGCACCAGGCGGGGCACGTTGGCGATCACGATCGGCTCGCGGAAGATGACGCCGCCGAGGATGTTGCGGATCGTCCCGTTCGGCGAGCGGTACATGTCCTTCAGGCCGAACTCCTCGACCCGCGCCTCGTCCGGGGTGATCGTCGCGCACTTGACGCCGACGCCGTACTTCTTGATCGCCTCGGCGGAGTCGACGGTGATCTGGTCCGAGGTCGCGTCGCGGCTCTCGATCCCGAGGTCGAAGTATTTGAGGTCGACGTCCAGGTAAGGCAGGATCAGCTGCTCTTTGATGAACGACCAGATGATGCGGGTCATCTCGTCTCCGTCGAGCTCGACGACAGGGTTCACAACCTTGATCTTCGGCATCGGCGAGCGATGGTATACACCTGCGCCGCTTGGCGTCCCGGCCCCGTCAAAGGGGGCGGCACGAGGTGGCGAGGACGCCATGCCGGCCGGCGAGCCGGCACAATCGGATACCTGATGGCAACCAGGGAGCGCCCCGTGCCGGTCGGCACTCACATCGTCGCCAACCAGCCGCCGCCGCTGGCCGACTACAACGTCTTCGAGGCGGACAGGCCGCTGGTCGAGGCGGTGAGGCGCGAGGGCGCCGAGTGGGCCTTCGAGCGGATCAGCGCGGTCGGCGAGTTCGCCGGCTCGGCCGAGGCACAGGAGCTGGGACGGCTCGCCAACGACAACGGGCCGAAGCTGAAGACGCACGACCGCTACGGCAACCGCGTCGACGAGGTCGAGTTCCACCCCGCCTGGCACGACCTGCTGGGGACCGCGGTCGAACACGAACTCCACTGCGCGCCCTGGAAGGACCCGCGACCGGGCGCCCACGTCGCCCGCGGCGCCGCCTTCATGTGCTTCTCCCAGGCCGAGGCCGGGGTCGGCTGCCCGATCTCGATGACCTACTCGGTGGTGCCGGCGCTGCGCACGCAGCCGGAGCTCGCCGAGCGGTGGGAGGCGCACTTCCTCACCCCTTCGTACGACCCCCGCAACGCGCCCGCGCCGGAGAAGCGCGGCGCCCTCGCCGGGATGGGGATGACCGAGAAGCAGGGCGGCACCGACGTGCGCGCCAACACGACGGTTGCCCGGCCGGTGGACGGCGGCGGGCCCGGCGCCGAGTACGAGCTGACCGGCCACAAGTGGTTCATGTCGGCGCCGATGTGCGACGCGTTCCTCGTCCTCGCCCAGGCCGAGGGCGGCCTCTCCTGCTTCCTCTTCCCCCGCTGGACGCCCGACGGCGAACGCAACCGCTTCCG
>Ga0164242_10004809_pt1 | contig 15115 bp, 11 predicted proteins | sample OricomgcompostMG_FD_108783 | JGI IMG/M metagenome (GOLD analysis project Ga0164242, IMG submission 108783) | Miracle-Growth compost microbial communities from Emeryville, California, USA - Original compost - Miracle growth compost (MG) ... | reverse complement strand
CTCCATCGTGGCCCGATCCGAAGTGCCGAAGGCGGTCTCCCATGTCACTTCGAAGCCGTATTTCTTCTGTGTAGGAAGCTTTCTGTGCAGAACCAATCCACCCCTTTGTTCAAATCGGTCGATCAGTTGGCGTGGCAGCTTCTTGTAAACCGCTCGCATATCGGCGATGGGAGTTTGGCCGCCTCCGCCAGGAGCAGTTTCGCAAAAGAACATCACTTTGTCGGGTGTGGGGTCGGGGAATTCCGGTGAAGGTGCAAGATAGCTCATCTCCTGATGGAGCCCGATGACGACGTGGCGGGGAGCGTCGGTCGAGGTAACGATTTTTCCCGTAACCGCACTGCGGGGAGTTGTGCCTCCAGCGTAATCCAGAATGACCGGAGCCATTCGCCGGGCCACCTCAGAAAAATCTTCCGCGGTGCGAATCGAGGAAAAGCCACGGAACAGAACCGCGCCGGCACGATGCAATTGATCCTCGCGCCATGCGGTGCTATCCGTGATCCAATCCAGCAATTCGGCAAGCGGCACATCGGCCGCCTCTGGCCGGGCCTCGATGACGAATGGCAGGCCGCCGCTGTTTTCCAGCGTAGGATGTGAAACACCTATATTGGCGATCACTGTTGAACCTCCGCATGCGACTCGGACATGGAATAATTTAATGGATCGAAAGCCTGAGGCAGTGCTCGGCGATAAATCGGCTCGAATCGCATGGACCATAAAATTTATGAGGACTATCGCAGAGTGTCAACGCATTTCGGCTTATTGAACAGGGTCGAAACAACCTGTTTAGGGTTAGCGTTTTCTCCTAAGGAGACTCTGATTAAGTTCTTACGTTTCCACTTGCTTATGTTTTAGGTTGTGTTGATCGAGGTGCAGGCGATGAGTCAGCAGCAGACATTGGCGATGGCGGCGGGGTTTGAGAAGCACGCGAAGGTGACGCGGCGGGCGGAGTTCCTGCGGCAGATGGAGATCGTGGTTCCGTGGCGGGAGCTGGTGGACGAGATCGAGCCGTTTTATCCGAAGGCGCCAACGTCAACGACGCGAAGGCGCTGTCCGCGTTGCTCCACGGCAACGAAACCGCGGTGTGGGGAGACCAGGCCTACCAGGGGCAACAGGCGGTGCTGGCCGAGCACGCGCCCCGGGCCGAGGACCGCACCTGCCGGCGCTGGCGGAGCAAGCTCCACGTCTGGCCTGAAGTGCGCGAACAAAATCGCATCAAGTCGAAGATCCGCTCGCGCGTCGACCACGTCTTCAAGACCCTGAAGCTCGACTTCGGCTTCGTGAAGGTCCGCTACCGCGGCCTACGGAAGAACCTCCACCGGCTCCAGGTCAGCTTCGCGCTCATCAACTTGCTCACCGCGCAAAAACATCTGGCCGTCGCCGGGCAGTAGTGTGTCCGGAGAACGAAAACAACTACTTCTGTAGAGCCAGAAGACCTAAAATCGATTTTCTAACCCTGCCGATACCCAATCGCTGAATCGAAGGACTTGATCAGAGGCTCCCTAGAGCACTATTCAATTCCCCAGGTTCGCCGGCATATCCAGGTCGTAACGGAGAAGGCTGCTGCCTACCCTGTCACATGTGACATCAATAGTCGTCGCGCCCTAAACACGATTCCCGGCAATTTAGTATCGCGTGTAGATCGTGCTTGGAGTGAGCAGTGGACAATCTATCCTCTCCTCGACGATTGGACGAATGAAGAGCCAATCCTGCTTACTGTTCTGTTCAACCGCGTGCTGGGTACTGGGCTTCTGAGCTTCCCGGCTTCAAGATGTTCAATGGATCTCACCTGAAGGAACTCGAACCGAGCCCAGCGACATGAGTACGTTCCATCGAGAGATGGCATTGCATAAGGATGATTCTTTTCTCAAAGAGTCTGCCGCCACGTCTACCGACAACTGCGGCGTGTTATGGATGTCAGCTGACCAAGTTCCCCAATCATACGGCGGTTTGGCAGAAACGCCTCGGTACCTCAAACTTCTTTTAGAAGACAAATCACCTATTCCTCATGAGGTATGGTCGTTCAGACCAAGAGCGGAAGGACAGCGCGTCATATGACGGGTTAAAGAGCTGAATAAAGCTTTTATGCCTACAGAAAGTGCCTTGGACATAGCAATTCGTCTCGTCAGGCAATATGAAGCGTATGAATGTGTATCTGGGTGCTCACCCGGAGGAGGCAATCTGAATATTGCTTGATTAGGGCGATCGGTCTAATTTCGCTGAGCCGCTAGATCAATTTTTGGGTATTGTTGAAAGTAGGATCGTGCTCCATGTTCGGATTGCTGTTTTTCTTCCTGCTCCTAATCGCAGGAACTTTTCTTGCCTATAGGTTTTCGTCCGCGTCGAAGGTAAAAAGGCGGATGCAGGAAACCTTATCGCCTTTTGAAGAGTTGGATGCAGAATCGCGACGCCTGCGGCAAAGCCTCCAGAATGAGATCGAACTGTCATCGAGCCAATATATTCAAGGAGTTCATGCAGCCCGCCTAAAAGCGATTCCTCTAGACGAATTGAAAAAATACGCAACGGGTATGCGCCTGCAAGCGCTTAAGGACGTGGGGATCTGGTCAGTTGCCGATCTACAAGGGTGGAACGAGTATAGAGTCTCGCAGGTGCGAGGCGTCGGTCCAAAGTCAGCGAGCGCCATCGTCCAAGCGGTTTCTAGAATCACAGCGATGACGAAAGCCGTCCCAATTAATCACCCTGCCCCGGCTTTCTCCACTGATAACGAACGCGAGCTGATGCAGGCTCTCTATCGCCAACATTGGTTCGACACGCACATCGGTGAACAGGGCGATGCGTTTACCAAAGCTTTGGCTCTCTATCAGAATACGCGTGATGAGGTCGTAACAAAAATCGACTTCAGCCGTTGGCTATGGAAATTCGGATCAAACAAGACGATTCTTCAGAACGTAAATCAGGCGAATGCAATGATCAGAGCTCTGGAGGATGACGGCTTTCGATCTATGCGAGACAAACTCTCAACGTCCCTCAATGAAGGTCGTGTCCTTTGTGCCAACCGCATACCAGTCGAGTCAATTATCCAGGATTTTAATGAGACCCGAGAGTTATATGATGCTTGGTTGGCCCATAGGCTTGGAAAAGAACTAATCAAAGCTCCTGCGAAGCCTACATTGCCGCAAATAGCACCAAATACTTCGACTGCATCGGATCTCCTTCATGTTGAGTTTGGCCGAGTGGTTCCAGGCCCCCCACTGCCACCGAAGGCAGAACATCCAACGGCATCCACCTTGTCACAAGCATCGCCAGCGCATTTGGAGGGGCTGGTCTCTGTCAGTGTCGGTTCGAATATTGCGCAACAACCGACGGAATTTGCGCTCCCTATTACACAGCGAGCGGCAAGATCAAAAGATGTGCGATGGCTCTCGAAAGGCGAGTCCATTCAACTTCAAGGCCACACGCTACCTCATGGCTTGGTGTACGTCGGGAAGGGCAGCCACTCCGAACGGCACTACGTCCTTGATCCCTCACCTTCGGCGAAGCCGGAGAGTCACTATTCTTTCAGCTATCCCACTCTCAGTCCCGAACACCGATCGCAGTATCTCGCCTGGCTCGCCGACGGGGCTACGCCCTCAACCGACGCCGGTTTTGGCATGCTGTATTTCTATGGACTGGAGCGGCGCATTCTAGATCTGATCCAAGGGAAAGTCTCCCATCCTCTCACGAAAGAACTGGAGCACCTTCTTGAAGAAGTGCATCGGCTTGGAGATATCTTTCAGGGCAAACCTGGGAGCGTAACGCAGTGCTGCGTTCGTCTTTCAGACTTTGCGGTGGCATGTGCCTGCGACGGCACATCTGTTCCGAAATTACCGGTGGTATGGGAGAGAACGTATGAACTGCCGTTCGTGATGCGATACGGCCTCGGATGCTTCATGCGGGACGGCAAACCGGTTCCAGTGGAATGGGCGCTCTGCTGGGCTTATGTTGAACCGACGGTTTCTTTGAGGACGCCGGCAACGCGGTGTCCTCAGGAGTTTGCAGCGGCGTTCACTACCCTATATCGCGAGAAGTTTGGCGAAGGATTCATTGTTCCCATAAATAAGACAAAGCTCAAGCTGGCGTATCAGCCAGGCTGGCCCGTGCATTTGGAGCAGGAGATCAGGTACGAATTTTCCGAGATTCCGGATGTGGCTGCTCTGACCGGACCGCAGCGAACGCTTAAAGTGTTGGTCGAACAGAGCACGGCCGTGATCGATAGGTATAGCCGCTATCTTGGTCGAAATACGGCGAAGGCAGGAACGCTCGAGGCGATTCTCAATCTTCCTCTTCGCTTCTGGCCAGCAGCGGAAAATGATCGCTGGCATGCTTTTCTGGCTTCCGTCGTCGACCCAATGGAGCCGATTACGTTTGAATCGGTGCTGCGAGAACTCGGATACGTGGGCGATCCAACGATTGCAAAAATCATGGAGATTGTCGCGAATCTCAACCATGCTCTAGTTGGTTTCGAACCTGACATCCTTGCCGGAGCACGTTGGCCAAAGCCTTCGGAGACAGTTGTCCTCTTTTCACTTACATCCGAGTCCGATCCGGATCGGAGCACAGATGAATACAAAAAAGCGTCGCTGACTGTTTCCCTGTCGGCGTGCATTGCTCTGGCAGATGGTCATGCCAGCGAAGAAGAAGCTGGGGCGGTTGAAACGAGGATCTCATCCTGGCAACACCTCCACGCAGACCTGCGCACCCGATTACGCGCCCAATACCGGCTTCAGATTCGGCAAGGAATCTCTCTGGCCAGTCTTAAATCGCGCTTTTCGAGTCTAGCAGCGGACGGACGGATGCAATTGGCGCTGGGTTTATCTTCCTTGGCAACGGTCGATGGAAACATCGCGGCCAATGAAGTGAAACTGCTGGAACAGGCATACCGGGCTCTCGGGCTGGAGCCACAGTTGCTCTATAGCCATCTGTACGGCGGCACTCAGGATGCACAACCATTGGAATCTCCAGCACTCTCGACTTCTTCGGTAACACATGGCTACACAGTCAATACTGCACGGCTGGCCGCATTACGACGGGAAACCGAACAAGTAAGTGCGTTGCTGGCTGGGGTCTTTGTCGAGGAAGAAGTGCCAAAGGAAGCTCCGACTCAAGCAGAGAATCTGGCCTCGGCTGTAGAAACGCGTCCACAAGAGGAATTGCTTCCCGGTCTTGATTCCAAACACCAGAAGTTCCTCGCAGAGCTTCTTCAGAAGCCGTCATGGACTCGCTCGGAATTAAAAGCGGCGGCAGCAAAAATGCAGATTATGCTGGATGGAGCTTTGGAACATATCAACGAAGCCGCCTTTGACCTTATCGGAGAACCCCTCACGGAAGGTGATGATCCGGTTTACGTGCAACAGAACATTCTGGAGACTGCTGAGTAATGGCCCTCATTCGACCTCGTGAACGCGATGCCGTCCTGCAATCCCTCCGCGCGGGAGTCGTGCCGCGCATTGGCCAACACCTTATTCAGGTGGGTCGGGCACAGGAATTGCGAGCCCTTATCGAAGACATCGACCGTGTCGCTGACGGTGGTTCGACGTTCCGGCTCATTATTGGGGAATACGGGGCGGGCAAGACATTTTTCCTCAACCTCGTCCGTTCCATTGCTCTTGAGAAGAAGCTCGTCACAATACATGCCGACCTCAACCCCGACCGGCGGCTTCATGCTTCGGGAGGGCAAGCCCGTTCCCTTTATGCGGAACTTGCCAGGAATATGGCGACCCGCACCAAACCCGAAGGCGGGGCCTTAGCCGGTATTCTCGAGAAATTTATTACGCAGGCCAAATCTGAGAGCGGGCAAACCGGAGTTTCGACCGACCAAATCGTCCGCCAGAATACACAACAACTCGCCGAGATGGTGAACGGCTACGATTTTGCTGACGTTGTACTGGCCTATTGGCGCGGGTTTGAGGAAGACAACGAACAATTGTGCGCTGATGCGGTTCGCTGGATGCGCGGAGAGTTCACTACCAAAACAGACGCGCGCGCGGCCTTGGGAGTTCGCACCATCGTAGACGATGCTTCGGTGTACGATCAGCTCAAGTTGCTTGCGCGCTTTGTCCGGCTCGCTGGCTATAGCGGGTTGCTTGTTTGCCTGGACGAGATGGTGAACCTCTATAAGCTTGCGAATACTCAAGCACGCACCTCAAACTACGAACAAATTCTCCGAATCCTGAATGATTCTTTACAAGGATCGGCAGAAGGTCTTGGTTTTGTCTTAGGCGGGACGCCTGAGTTCTTGCTTGACACTCGGGGCGGCCTTTATAGCTATCCCGCATTGCAGTCACGGCTTGGCCAGAACACATTTGCGAAAGACGGACTAGCCGATTTTTCCGGACCAGTGATAAGGTTGGCAGCACTGACGCCTGAGGACTTTCACATATTGCTAGAAAAATTGCGCTATGTCTATGCTTCGGGGGATCCTGCAAAATATCTATTGCCGGACGAAGCTATCCCGGCGTTCATGCGTCATTGCAGCCAGCGTCTAGGTGATAACTACTTTCGTACACCACGAACCACGATTACTTCATTTATCGACCTGTTGACGATCTTGGAGCAGAATCCGCAGGTACAGTGGACGAACCTTATCGACGGCCTCGCCGTTCACCCGGACACTGGTGGTGAGGCGGACAAAGCCATCGAAAGCGAAGATGAGTTCACTACCTTCAAACTCTGAGACTGCCTCGTTTGGGTTACTCGATGAGCGCATCCAGCGATGGATTTGGTCGCAGGGTTGGACGAGTCTGCGGTCAGTCCAGGAGTTCGCGATTCCGCCGCTCCTCTCCGGCACATGCGATGTTATTCTTGCTGCCGCTACCTCGGCAGGAAAGACTGAGGCAGCTTTCTTCCCACTGCTCACGAGCCTCCTCAAGTCGGATGTTCCTTCGGGATACATTCTCTCCATTAGTCCGCTCAAAGCACTTATCAACGATCAGACGCAGCGACTCACACAGCTTTGCGAACTATTGGATTTGCCGGTACTGGGCTGGCATGGGGACGTGTCAGCATCGCGAAAGCAAAAGTTCCTGAAGGAAATGTCCGGCGTTCTCATTATTACGCCAGAATCCTTAGAAGCTCTTTTCGTGAACAAGGGAACGACAATCCCCGCGCTCGCTAGGGCTGCTCAATGCGTGGTCATCGATGAATTGCATTCCTTTATCGGGACGGAGCGCGGTAAACAAGTGCAGTCTCTGCTCCATCGCCTTGAAATAGCTGCCGATCGAAGGATGCCGCGGGTTGGTCTTTCGGCAACTTTGGGAGATAAGTCTCTCGCTGCAGAGTATCTTCGCCCAGGAGCCGGGGATAAAGTCCAAACGATCGACGCTGGGGCCGAGGGGTATGAGCTGAAACTGATTGTGAAAGGTTATTGCGACGAATGGGTCGTCCCGCAAAAGTCTGAGCTGGGCGCAGAGGAGCTGGAGATCCCGGAAGAATCTATTGATAAAACAGAAGATGAAGAACAATCGGGTTCGGCCTCGCTAGCGATTGCTGACTACCTCTATAGTCATCTGCGCGGAAGTAACAACCTAGTCTTCCCAAACAGCCGATCTAAGGTCGAATACTATGCAGACAAACTTCGGCGACGCTGTGAAATGGAAAATGTCCCGAATGAGTTCTGGCCACATCACGGAAGCCTTTCACGTGAACTGAGAGAGGAATCGGAAGCGGCCTTGAAGAGTGGTGAGACCTCCGCGACCGCTATCTGTACGACAACACTCGAACTCGGCATCGACATTGGCAACATTCGCAGCGTAGCTCAGATCGGACCTCCACCGTCGGTCGCTAGTTTACGGCAGCGCCTTGGCCGTTCAGGGCGGCGTGCTGGAGAATCCGCCATTCTGCGCTGTTTCGCGGTGGAGCGAAAGTTGACGCCCAAGTCGAATTTCTCGGACCGAATTCGGGAGGGACTGGTACAAACGGTCGCGATGGTACGGCTCCTGATTGCGCGATGGGTAGAGCCGCCTCCTCCTGAAGCCTTGCATGCGTCGACACTCGTGCAGCAACTTCTTTCCGTGATTGCACAGAAAGGCGGCGCTAGCGCCGCCGAGTTATGGGGAACGCTCGTGCGGAGCGGAATCTTCGATCAGGTAGGTGCTTCGGATTTCTCTGCGCTGTTGCATGCGTTGGGTGCCGTTGATCTCATTACGCAGGATCATGGAGGTTCTCTCTTACCAGGAGTGCTTGGCGAAAAGCTCATTAATCAATTCGACTTTTACAGCGCCTTTAGTACGGGAGAAGAGTTCCGCCTCATAGCGGAAGGTCGCGTGCTGGGATCGCTTCCCATTGAAAGGCCGCTCACCTCAGGTCAAAGAATCATCTTCGGTGGACGCAGGTGGAAAGTCCAGGACATCGACACGCACGGCAAGGTCATCTACGTAGTTCAGGATCGTGGAGGTGCGCCGCCGTCTTTCGATGGCATCGGTGGAAAGGTTCATGATCGTGTAAGGCAGGAGATGAAACGGGTACTCACAGAAGTCGAGCCCATTTCTTTTCTTGATTCAAAGGCTGCGGAATTTCTCGAGGAAGCACGTCAGTGGTTCAAGGCAGATGATTTGGGAACAACACCCTGGTCTGTTGACGGCCATAGCATCCTTTTGTTGGGCTGGCACGGAGATTCGGTGCAGGATGCGCTTGCTATGCTTCTGACAGCGAGGGGCATACAAGCATCAAACGAAGGCGTGGCAATGCGCATCTCTTCAATCGACCAACAACACCTTCAAAAATTGCTGCGAGAAATTGGGGCTGGATCAGTACCGACAATTTTCGATTTGAAGATCAAGCCAGAACATGCAGTTCGCGAAAAGTGGGATTGGGTATTGCCCGAGGATCTCCGGCTTCGCTCGTTTGCCAGTGCGCAACTAGATTTACTAGGTGCGCAGAAACTGGCGCTAAATCTTTGGCAGGCATTCACTGTTCATCAGGAATAAATGCTGCCTCATCAAAAGTTTTGGTCGAAGATTCATTCGCACGCACTACAAGGGAAGCTTGAGAGTTCGAACGCACAGCAGGATCTCACGCCTCGTGATACACCTGAAAGCAACTGAAGCTGATTGGTTAGCTTTAATTTCAAAGCTTCACGCGTTCGCTCATTGGCGAAATAGGGTTATCGATGGTGGCCGGGGACGGCTTGGTCCACTGATGCGCCTCTTTGCAATTGCCTACAACATGAAACCATCTCTGAAGACTATCTTCCAAAAAAGTTCACAACCGATTGACTACAAGATCATTAGTTTGATTTTTATATTGTTGTTTAAACGCATTTACGACTGCTACTTCCGGTCATCGCTGGTGTGATTATGGTGGCCCTTCGACCAATTGATGAGGGATTTCCATTTCTATACCTTAAGAGAATAGGGACAGGGCAATAGTCACCTATATGCCAGATGGGACATCACTTAGAGTTGGTAGTCCATCGCAGGAGAAGCCATCGTCAATGGCCGGAGGAGACAGGTAATATTGCTTTCGGCGGTTCTAAACCAGTCCATCTTATTGATAAATATAAAACGTGTGATGGTGGCCAGAGACGGGATCGAACCGCCGACGCCGGCCTCTTCAGAGCTGCCTAGCAACACAGCTAACTGGTCTGGAATCAGCGCATATACTTGGTGCCGTTGGCCTTACGGGCTAGCGGTTTTGGGACGGTTTAGGACGATTTGGGCTGTTTTCGACCATACGATGGTCGTGTATTGGTCGCGTGGATGACGAGGACCTTGTTTTGGTCATGCAGCCATTCGAAGTGTATAGCGGAGTGGAAGGGGCGGAGCGCAGCGGAGGTCTGCACAAGCGCGGCGCGGAAGATTGGGGTGCCTCTTGTCGCGCGCCAGGGACGGAGTCCCTCAGCAGGCTTGGTTTCCTTGCATCAGCGTGAAGCGCGGAGATTGCTTTGGCAATTGTTCTTCGGGCGGATGTTGCGGGCAGGAACAAGACTGTTACGAAACTTTTCGGATGGATTCAGATTCATCGCTGCCATTACTAACAGCGTGGTTCGTCTTTACCGACGCGGCAGTAAATACTGGAGCCATAGGGAGGGGAAAACCATAGAGCCAGAGAGGCTGTGAATCTGATCGCACTGTTTAACGTGAACGTAGAGCGGTCGCAAGGACAGATACGCCGCGTCGTAGCTCCGCCGGATTGCAACCTGCGAAGCCCAGCATCAGAGCCGGAGGTCGTTCGTATTTCACGGTGAACGTCGAGAGCGGTTCTACTTCGAGACCTAGTTTTCGCGCTTGCAGCGCTGCCTCGATGTCGGACTTCCATATTTTGAGCCAACCTAGTGTCCGGATGCCTGCGGCAGCGTGCTCGACATCGAGCAACCCACTCAAGTGGTTATCCGCAGCGATTTTGAGAACGTCGTTGCGTTCCGCATAGTTCTGTCGCATGTGGCGGATGTGATGACCGAAATGGCCTTCAGTGATGAACTCCGCCAGGATGGCTTGTTCGAGCGTAGGCGGATGGCGGTCGACCAGGCTGCGGGCAGATGTGAACGGCTCGACGAGGCGCTCAGGCAGGACCATGAACCCGAGGCGCAGCCCGTTGAAGAGTACCTTTGTGAAGGTGCCGACATAGATGACGCAACCTGAGTTATCGAGCGACTGCAGTGCAGCAACGGGATAACCAGAATAGCGGTACTCGCCGTCGTAGTCGTCCTCGATGATCCATGCGTTCGCGCTGGCGGCCCAGCGCAGAAGGTCCAGGCGGCGGTCCAGGGACATGGTACCGCCCATGGGAAACTGATTAGCCGGTGTGACGTATGCCAGCTTTGCCTTGGGCGCAAGCTTTCGGCCTGCCTTGACGATGATGCCATCATTGTCGACCGGTACTGGAACGATGCTTGCACCTGTGGCGCGGAGTGTTTGCAGTGCGCCGGAGTAACCGGGATCCTCCATCCAGACCTGTTCGCCCGCGCCCAGCAGAAAATGGCCAGCGAGAGTAAGGGCCTGCTGTATGCCCGAGGTGATGATTATCTGCTCGGCCGAGCAGCGCACTCCGCGTGACGCACCAACATACTCCGCGATGGCGCGACGCAGCGGTTGGTAGCCTGCAGCGTGACCATGACCATAGAGGGAACGCGGAGCTTTGCGTAAGACTCTCGAAGCAACGCGCGCCCAGAGATCCACGGGAAAGAGATCGATCCCCGCCTCGTAGGCGCGGAACGCCTTACCGATGGCATGAGACGCAGGGGTTACTTCCACACCTTTCAGAAATTCCTGCGCGCGCCTGGAAAAAACGGCCTTGGAGATCGGCAAGGCAGAGGTCGCGGGTTTGCGAGTTAAAGGCAGCAATCCCTCAGGAACGCTTGAAGCAATGTAGGTTCCTGAACCCAATTCGGTGCGCGTGTATCCCTCAGCCTGTAGCTGGTCAAAAGCAACGGCCACGGTTCCCCGCGAAAGCGAATACTGCTTGGCCAAGTTACGTGTGGAGGGCATGCGAGCGCCGGGTTTCAACCTTCCGTCAAGGATGGCACCGCGTAATTCCGTATATAGCCAACGCCAGAGTTGCTGCTTGCCGGATGGCAGGTTGAGTGAGAGGTCCTGAAATGTTTCTTCTTTAGACATTGCCTGGCTGTGTCTCCCGTCAAAAGCACCACAAGTGGCCTAGCCCATGTTTGCATTATGGCCCTTTTATCTAAATCGCCCGACGCCTAGTGTGGAGATAAGGAGATTACACCATGCAAACAACCATAGCGACATTCAAACGAATTCTGGCGGTGTCCTTTCTCGCAGTCGCCACCCTTCTCTTAACCAGCCCTCTAATGGCGGAGGAAACCATCACGCCGATCATGACGCATACCTTGGCGGCTGCCTCCGGCAGCGAAGTTCTGATGTACACCGTGGACTTTCCTCCGGGCTTTTCGAGTTCCATTCACCGCCACGACGCGCAGGTGTCTGTTTATGTGCTGGAGGGTTCAGTCGTAATGCAGGTGAAAGGCGGAAAAGAACTCACGCTCGGTCCCGGTCAGAGCTTTTATGAAAATCCCAACGATATTCACGTTGTCAGCCGCAATGCCAGTAGTTCAAAGCCTGCAAAATTCCTCGTTTTCTTGATCCATAAGAAAGGTACCCCTCTGGTGATACCAGTCAAGTAAGCAAAGACTGCGTGCCACTGTGCAAGCGGCTTTAGAGAGTGGCGATGTCCACGAGGAGAATGAAATGTCTGTTCAAAATAGGAACATAAGCTCGGTGGTTTTGCGACTGGGGTTGGGTCTTGGTTTTCTGTCAGCTGTTGCAGACAGATTTGGACTTTGGGGCCCATTTGGAGAGCGGAATGTCGAGTGGGGAAATTACTCACGGTTCCTCGATTACACGCAAACCGTCAATGGATATTGGCCGACAAGTTTAATCCCGACCCTGGGAGGAGTCGCTACAGGCGCCGAGATTCTTTTCGGTCTTCTTATCCTTGTCGGCTGGCATACACGCATTGCCGCACGGCTAGGCGGCGGTCTACTCATCGTCTTCGCCACGGCAATGACGATTTCCCTGGGAGTCAAGTCGGTCCTGAACTACGCCGTTCTTACCGGGATAGGAGGGGCATTCCTACTGGCAAATTGCGACAGCTTCCCGTTCAGCCTGGATGAACTGCTGTCCCGCCGAGCTCATTTCAAAGTAACCAGTACTGATGTTCCGACTAGTCCAGTGGCGGATTAGGCCTAGCGGCATAAATAGCCAAGAATGCGCGGGATCTAGTTCCGGCCAAATAAAAGGAGAAAACATGAAAGTTTTTGTTGCGGGAGCAACTGGAGCGATTGGTCAGCCGCTCATTGCTGAGCTGATTGCCCAGGGTCACACAGTGACGGGTATGACACACTCTGAAGCTGGAGCAAAGAGACTGCGAGCAGCCGGCGTGGATGTAGCGATTGCTGACGCTCTTAACGGCGAAGCGGTTGAACGAGTGCTGCGAGCTTCTCGTGCGGAAGCGGTGATCGATGAACTGACAGCGATACCGAGGACGCCTTCGGAGCTTTCGGCTCATGCCCACGTTGACCAGAAGCTGCGCATCGACGGCGGGAACAATTTACACCGCGCCGCTCTTGCTTGCGGTGTGCGGCGTTACATCCAGCAGTCGAGTGGATTCTTTCTCGATGCGAAGGAAGCACTGGCCGATGAGAGCTCTCCACTCGCTTTGAATGCGAGCCCTGGCATCGCAAAATATGCGCAGATGTATGCCTATGTGGAGCAGAGGGTGCTTGAGTCATCGATCGAGGGCGTCGCCCTGCGTTACGGATTCTTCTACGGGCCTAACACCTGGTACAACCCGGATGGAGGAGCAGCAGATGAGATTCGCAAACAGCTCTTTCCGGTAATTGAAGGGGGCAAAGCGAAATGGTCGTTCGTTCATATTGAGGACGCGGCACGCGCGACGGTTGCGGCTCTCACGGCTGAGCCAGGTAAGTATGTGGTGGTGGACGATGACACGTCGCCGGTGAGTGTTTGGCTGACCAGCTTTGCGAGCTTTGTGGACGCTCCACCTCCACCGTTCATTACAGAGGACCAGGTGCTGCAGACTGCGGGTGAGGATGCCGTCTACTACCAGACGAAATTGTGCGGAGCCTCAAATGCGAAGGCGAAGCGTGAGCTTCACTTCGCACCGCGTAAACGCGAGTGGCTCAGTGAGTGATCCAGAAACGCTTTTTCGTTGACACTTCACTCTGAAGCCTTGCTGCCACAGATTTACGCATTTCATCGAGGGGGCGCGCCTGATAACCACGCCTCATCAGACCAACGGCCAGCGATTTCACCTGGCGAATGAAGGCACGGAGCAGTCACATGGCATGGACACTACTTGGTATTGCCGGCATCGTCGAAATCGCCTTCGCTTTCGCGATGAAACGGTCTGAAGGTTTCACCCGTCTGATACCTGCGCTGTTTACGGTCGGCACGGGCTTATTGAGCGTCTTTCTTCTTTCTATTTCGCTGCGCACACTGCCGGTGGGAACAGCTTATGCGGTTTGGACCGGCATCGGTGCTGCGGGCACTGCGATTTTAGGGATAGCACTCCTGGGTGAGTCCGCTGCGCCGATCAGAATTATCTGTATCGTCCTTATCCTGGCAGGCGTGATCGGGCTCAAGCAGGTCTCTTAAGTCGCCACGTCCTGGCACAGCAGGACTCTGCAATTCCACTGAACTTCAGCAAAATACCCCCCAAAGGAGATTCAAAATGACTGTTATCAAAGCCGCCGCCGTACAACTTAGTCCCATCCTCTACAGCCGAGAAGGTACCGTGGACAAGGTCATCCAAACCATCCTCGATCTTGGCAGCAAAGGTGTGCAGTTCGCGACCTTTCCGGAAACAGTAGTGCCGTATTACCCTTATTTTTCCTTTATCCAACGACCTTACGAGTCGGGCGCGGAACGTCATCGCCTGCTGGAGCAGTCAGTGACGGTACCGTCGGCCACCACGGACGCCATCGGTGAGGCCTGCAGACGGGCGGGGATGGTGGTCTCCATTGGCGTGAACGAGCGCGACGGGGGCACGATCTACAACACACAGTTGTTGTTCGACGCGGACGGTACACTGATTCAGCATCGACGCAAAATCGCCCCGACCTACCACGAACGTATGGTCTGGGGGCAGGGCGATGGATCAGGACTCCGCGCTGTGGATAGCGCCGTCGGGCGCATCGGTCAGCTGGCCTGCTGGGAGCACTACAACCCATTAGCTCGCTATGCCCTGATGGCTGACGGCGAGCAGATTCATTCGGCAATGTATCCCGGGTCCTTCGGGGGAGACATTTTCTCCGAGCAGATGGAGATCAATATTCGCCAGCACGCGCTGGAGTCAGCCTGCTTTGTTGTGAACGCCACAGCATGGCTTGATGCCGAGCAGCAGGCGAAGATCCTGAAGGATACCGGTACCGACAAACTTGGTCCGATTTCGAGCGGCTGCTTTACCGCAATCGTCGCACCCGACGGCCAGCTAATTGGGAAGCCTCTCCGCTCGGGAGAGGGCGTAGTGATTGCCGATCTTGATTTCTCCTTGATCGACAGACGGAAACAGATGATGGACTCACGTGGCCACTATAGCCGCCCTGAACTCCTGAGCCTCATGATCGATCGCACCCCTGTCGCTCATGTCCACGAGCGAAGCGAACGCTTCGCCGAGGCTGCTGCCCTTGAAAAGATCG
>Ga0164242_10004808_pt1 | contig 15117 bp, 13 predicted proteins | sample OricomgcompostMG_FD_108783 | JGI IMG/M metagenome (GOLD analysis project Ga0164242, IMG submission 108783) | Miracle-Growth compost microbial communities from Emeryville, California, USA - Original compost - Miracle growth compost (MG) ... | reverse complement strand
CGCAAGAACGACACGCTGCCCAACATGGCGAGCATCGAGGCGATCGACGACGAGACGGTGCGGGTGACGGCGAAGAAGCCGGAACCGCTGTTCGAGGTGCTGCTCAACACGCAGCAGACGACGATCGTGCCGAAGCACTACATCATGGGGCTTTCGGGCGATCCCAACGCCATCGAGGATTCCGACTACGAGGCCTTCGGGCTGAAGCCGGTGGGTACCGGTCCCTACAAGATCGCCGAATACGTGCCCAACGAGAAGCTCGTCTACGAGCGGTTCGACGGATACTGGGGCGACAAGGCGCCGTTCGAGCGCATCGAGATCAGGCGCGTGCCGGAGCTGTCGGCGCGCATCACGGCGCTCAAGAACGGCGAGGCCGATCTCATCACCAACGTGCCGCCCGACCAGATCGAGGCCATCAGCGGCGATCCCTCGCTCAAGGTCGAGGGCATGCAGACGCCGCTCTTCCACGTCATCATCTTCAACACGCAGAACCCGGCCGTGGCCAATCCAAAGCTGCGCCAGGCGCTGTCGCTGGCGGTCGACCGCGATACGCTCAACGAGGCGCTGTGGTTCGGCAAGGCGAAGGTGCCGAGCACGCATACGTTCGAGCAGTTCGGCGAGCTCTACATGCCCGAACTCAAGACGTTCCGGTACGATCCGGAGGAGGCCAAGCGCCTGGTCGCGGAATCCGGCTACACGGGCGAGACGCTGAAATACGACCTGCACGCGGCCTATTACACCAACGAGATGCTCGTCGGGCAGGCACTGAAGGAGATGTGGGAGGCCGTGGGCATCAAGGTCGACCTCAACGTCACCGAGGAATGGACGGGCGCCGATCCCAACATGGAGATCCGCTCCTGGTCCAACCCGATGTACTACACCGATCCCGCCGGCGCCTTCGGCGTCATGTGGGGCCCGACCGGCAATTCCGTCGGCGAGAACCGCTTCAAGCCGTCGGAAGAGTACATCAAGGCCTGGGACCGTTTCCGCTATTCGACCGACGTTGCCGAGCGCAAGGCGGCCTATGCCGAACTGATGCAGATGATCGCCGACGATCCGCCGGTGCTGCCGCTCTACCAGCCGTATGAATCGTACGGGATGAAGGCCAATCTCGACTGGAAGCCGCTGCCGGGGCACATCCCCTACGTGCTGAACTTCCGGGCCGGGCACGCCGCCTTCACCGACTGACGCGCAAGTTCCAGCGCCGCAGAGGAGCCGACCATGGAAAAATGCCTCCCATGCATTTCATCACCTGGCGGCAGGCTGCGGCGCTGGATCCAACGGGGCTTGAAGCAATGACCGATACGCCACCGGCCGGCGGCCACGATCTGTTGACCGTCGAAAACCTGAGCGTTTCCTTCCGCAGCCGGCACCTGGCGCTGCCGGCGGTGCGCGCCCTCAACTTTTCGGTCAAGCCCGGCCGGACGGTGGCGCTGGTCGGGGAATCCGGCTCGGGCAAGTCGGTGACGGCACTCTCGATCCTGCGGCTCATCGAGCGCGAGGGCGGCACGATCGATGGCGGCACCATCCGTTTTGCGCCGGCAGGGTCAAAGCCCGTCGATATCCTGGAATTGCCCGAAAACGATCTGAGGCGCATCCGCGGCAACGCCATCTCGATGATCTTCCAGGAGCCGATGACCTCGCTCAATCCGGTCATGCGGATCGGCGACCAACTCGCGGAAGTGCTGAAACTGCATCGCGGCGCCACACAGGCAGCGGCCATGACGGAGGCCAGGCGGATGCTCGACATGGTGCGCATCCCCGCTTCCGCCAGCCGGCTGGAGCAATATCCGCATGAGCTCTCCGGCGGCATGCGGCAGCGCGTGATGATCGCGATGTCGCTGCTGTGCCGGCCGCAATTGCTGATCGCGGACGAGCCGACCACGGCGCTCGACGTCACCATCCAGGACCAGATCCTAGCGCTGATGGCGGAATTGCAGCGCGAGATCGGCATGGCGCTCTTGTTCATCACCCACGACCTGGGCGTCGTGGCGCAGATCGCCGACGAGATCGTCGTCATGCGCCATGGCGAAAAGGTCGAGCAGAATTTCGCCGCCGGGCTCTTCGCGGCGCCGCGGCACGACTATACGCGGCTGCTCCTCGATGCCGTGCCGCGCCTCGGCCAGGAGCAGGGCCCGGCGGCGCAGGTCAATGAAAGCGAGCCGCCGCTGCTGCGGGTGCGCAACCTCACCAAGCGCTTTGCCGTCCGGCGCGGCCCGTTCAAGCGCCTCACCGGTTACGTGCATGCCGTCGAGAACGTTTCGCTCGACCTCGAGCGTGGCGAGACGCTTTCGGTCGTCGGCGAGAGCGGTTGCGGCAAGTCGACCCTTGCCCGCCTGATGATGCGCCTCATCTCGCCCTCCGCCGGCAGCATCACTATCGGCGATACCGATGTGACGAGGCTGACGCAGCGCCAGGTCCGGCCGATCCGCCGCAACATCCAGATGATCTTCCAGGATCCCTATGCCTCGCTCAACCCGCGGCTGCCGGCGATCGAGATCATCACCGAGCCGCTGGCCATCCACGATCCCGGCGTCACGCACCGGCAGCGGCGCGACCGCGCGGTGGAATTGCTGGAGCGGGTCGGCCTTTCCGCCGACCATCTCACCCGCTATCCGCATCAGTTCTCGGGCGGGCAGCGCCAGCGGCTCAGCATCGCCAGGGCGCTATGCCTCAACCCCAAGATCATCATCGCCGACGAGCCGGTCTCGGCGCTCGACGTCTCGATCCAGGCGCAGGTGGTGGACCTCCTGCGCGACCTGCAGGCGGATCTCGGGATTTCCTATGTCTTCATTTCGCACGATATGGGCGTCGTCGAGCAGATGAGCCACCGCGTCGCCGTCATGTATCTGGGGCAGGTCGTCGAGATCGGGCCGGCGGCGTCGGTCCTGGGCGATCCCAAGCATGCCTATACCAAGCGCCTCCTGGAAGCGGTGCCCATCCCCGATCCCAAGCGCCGCTCGGAACGCCGGCTATTGGCTTCGACCGAGATACCGAGCCCGATGCGGTCCGTCGACGATCCGCCGAGCACGCCGCCACTGAGGGAGATCGGTCAGGGCCACTTCGTGCAGGTTGCCTGAGGGTCAGCGGGCCTGCTGCCAGGCCTGTCGCGCCAGATCGGCCAGGACCAGCGATTCCGCCCAGCGGTCGGTGAGGTCGCGTCCGTCCGGACCCGAAATGGCATAGGGCTGCGGGCCCAGTTCGCAAACGAAGGTGAGTTGCCCATCAGCAGGGGCGCGGCGGCTCCAGCTGGCGAACCCGGCCGACCACCAGTTGACGAACTGATCGACCCAGCCCCGGTGCTGCGCAAAGCCGAGCGGCAGCTGCACCTGGTTGCTGCCGGCTACGCGCCCGTGGAAGGCCCAGGAGTGATCGAGAATGACCGCCATCTGCCGGTCGGTCACCTCGTCGACCGGCAGTTCCATTTCGCGGGCGACGACGTAATGGGAAAGATCGGCGAGCAGTTTGAGGTCGGGGTGCCGCTCGAGGATTTCGAGCGTGAACAAGAGATCGTTGGTCAGCCGGCCGCGATGCGTTTCGATGTAGACGGGTACGCTCGCCTGCGCCAGAAGCTGCTGGACGGAAGCGATCACACGCGACGCTTCCTCAACCGTCCGCGGCAGGATGTTGAGCTGCAGATTGAGGTGGTGGACGGGAAACCGCGCCGCCCGCTCCAGCGCCTTTTCGATTTCGGCAAGGCTTTGCGGAACGGCAAGACCTTCCAGGGTCAGGCCTTCCGCTGCGGCAAGTTCCGCAGCACGGCCGGCAGTGGCGTCGTCCTGCCAGAGCACGCCGAAACCATCGAAGCCGGCCGCCTTGATGCGCGCCACGTTGTCTTCGAGCGGGCGCTCGGCGGGGCCGTCGTTCAGGCCCTGCATCGCCCACAGCGACTGGAGCACGAGAAGTTTCTGCATCGGCCGGGCACCTTCACAAGCAGCATCCACAACGATCGCCGCGCTAAGGATTAAGAGCAGCTTTCCGGCGGAGTCGACAAGAGCTTGCGCAAACCCCCGCGCATTTGCGCGCGGCAAAAAAAACGGCCGCACCGGGGGCAGTGCGGCCGATAGTCGGGAGGTAAGTGCGGATGGGATCAGCCGAGGATAGTGTCGTACTGCTCCTTGAGCTTTTCGATGACATCGTCGGCGGTTTCGTCCTGATCGCCCCAGAACTTGAAGATCACGTCGGCGATCGAGCTCTGCCAGTCGCTATCGGCGATGTTGGCGGGGTTCTGCACCGAGAAATCCGGCTTCTTGAGGGAATCGAGGACCAGAAGGTTGCACTGGTCGAGCCCTGCCGTCGGAGCATCGATGCGCACCGGGGTCGAGCCTTTCTTGGCGGCGAAATCGGCTGTCGTCTGCGGCGAGGTATCGAGCAGGGCGAACTGCTCTTCGGCGGCCTTCTGCTCGGGCGTGACGCTCGGGCCATCGAGGAAATTCCAGGCATCGACCGTCACCACCAGGGCCTTGGTGCCGGGAATGTTGATGCAGCCGAAATCCTTGCCCGCTTCCTTGCCGGCATTGCGCCATTCGCCCTTCATCCAGTCGCCATGCACCTGCATCAGCGCCTTGCCGGTGATGACGAGGTTGGTGGTTTCGTTCCAGGAGCGGTTTTCCGAGCCGTTGTCGACCTGCTGGCTGAACTTGCGTTCCCATTCGATCGCCTGCTTGAAAGCCGGCTCGTCGAAAACGCTCGGATCGACCTTGGGGCCGTAGAAGCGGTTGTAGATGTCGGGACCGGCGACGGCGCCGACCAGGGCCTGGAAGAGATAGGCGGCCTGGAAGTTCTGGCTGCCGACGGCCAGCGGCTGGAAGCCGGCGGCCTTCACCTTATCGAAGTCGGCCCACATGTCGTCGAGTGAGGTCCACTTGGTGGGATCGACCCCCGCCTTCTGGGCGACATCGAGGTTGTAGTAGACCATGCCGTCGATATGAACGCCGGCCGGCGCCTTCATGATCTTGCCGTCGACCGTCGCCGCCTTGAGCACGGTTTCGGGGAAGTTCTGGGTGACGCCGTTGTCGTCGAAGAGCTTGGTCAGGTCCATGATGAGGCCCTGGCCCTGCAGGTCCCGGATGATGCCGGGATTGGAGTTCATGAAGACGTTGGGCGGATTGCCGCCGGTGACGAGGTTGACGACGCTGACGGTGGAGCCGGTATCGTGCGGAATGGCGATCTCGTTCCAGCCGATGCCCTTTTCCTTCAGCCCCTCCTTGAGAACGTTGAGGGCAGCCATTTCGCTGGGGGTCGACCAGGAGTGATAGACGACGAGGTCTTCGGCGGAGGCCGCCGAAGCGCCGGCCGACAGCATGAGTGCCGCGGTCAATACGGGTAGTAGTGCCTTGCGATACATCTGTAGTCCTCCCTGAAGCGGGCCGTTGCGGCCCGATATCGAATGACGTCTCAGAGCCTTTGTCCCGAACCGGCGTCGAAGACGTGCAGCTTGTCGTGCGGAAACGAGACCTCGAACGCTTCGCCGGCCTTGAGGCGGCCGACGCGTTCGGGCGATAGGCTGACGGCGAGCAGCCGGTCGCCGGTCTTCAAATAGGTGGTGGCGTCGGCGCCGGTCTTTTCGGTGTATTGCACCGGCAGGCTGAAACGGGCGGCGCCCGCGCCGTTGAGGGTGCCATCGGTCGAAAAGTGCTCGGGCCGGAGCCCCAGGACGACGGCGTCGCCGTCGCGGGGCCGGGTTTCGAACGGATAGCGGCCGAGATCGACCTCGCCGCCATCGGCGCCGACTTTTGCCTTCATGCCGCCACCGGTGACGGTGGCATCGATGAGGTTCATGGGCGGGGCGCCGATGAAGCCGGCAACGAAGAGATTGGCCGGTCTGTCGTAAACCTCGTCGGGCGTGCCGAACTGCTGGATGACGCCGGCATTCATGACGGCGATGCGCGTCGCCATGGTCATGGCCTCGATCTGGTCGTGCGTGACATAGACGACGGTGGAGCGGGTCTCGTCGTGCAGGCGCTTGATCTCGAGGCGCGTCTCGGTGCGCAATTTGGCATCGAGGTTGGAGAGCGGTTCGTCGAAGAGGAAGACGCCGACCTGCTTGACCAGCGCCCGGCCGATGGCGACGCGCTGGCGCTGGCCGCCGGAGAGCTGGCTGGGCTTGCGGTCGAGGAGCGGCTCGATCTGCAGCAGCTTGGCGGCCCAGGCGATGCGGCGCTCCTGCTCTTCGCGGTCGAGCTTGAAGGAGGACAGGCCGAACTTGAGATTGCCGCGCACCGTCTTGGTCGGATAGAGCGCGTAGGACTGGAAGACCATGGCGAGGCCGCGGTCCTTGGGGTCGAGATCGGTGACGTCGCGCGCCCCGATGCTGATGCGCCCGGACGATACGTCGATGAGCCCGGCCAGCAGGTTGAGCAGCGTGGTCTTGCCGCAGCCGGACGGCCCGAGCAGGACGACGAATTCGCCGTCGCCGATGGCGAGGTCGAGATTCTTGAGGACGGTGACCCGACCATAGGTCTTGACGATCTGTTCGAAGCGAACGTCAGGCATGGACTATCCCTTGATGGCGCCGGCCGTGATGCCCTGGACGAAGAAGCGCCCGAGCACGAAGTAGATGACGAGGGGTGGAATGGCGGTGAGGAGCGCGGCCGCCATGTCGACATTGTAGCGGACCTCGCCCATGCCGCTGATGACGACGTTGGCGAGGATGACGGTCATCGGCTGGGTGCCGATGCCGCCATAGGTGAGGCCGATGAGGAAGTCGTTCCAGATCGAGGTGATCTGCATGATCAGCACGACGATCATGATGTTCCCCGACATCGGCAGGATGATCTCGAAGAAGATCTTCCAGAACTTGCCGGAATCCATCATGGCGGCGCTCATGATCTCCTGCGGCACGTCCTTGTAGTAATTGCGGAAGATCAGCGTGAGGATGGGCATGGAGAGGATCGCATGCACCACCGCGATGCCGAGCACGCTGCCGTAGATCTTGAAGAAGCCGGTGATGAGGATCAGCGGGATCATGATGATCTGGAAGGGCACGAAGGCGCACATGAAGAGGATGAAGAGGAAGGAATTGGCCCACTTCACGTTCCACAGCGCCAGGCCGTAGCCGGTGACGCAGGACAGCCCGATCGAGAGGATGAGGCTCGGGAACAGGATCTCGATGGAATTGAGGAAGCCGACCTTGACGCCCTGGCAGAGCGTGCCGGCGCAGGACTTGTCCCAGGCGGTGACCCAGGCATCGAAATTGAGGCTCCAGGGCAGCGCGAAAATGTCGCCCTGCCGGATCTGGTCCATGCTCTTCAGCGAGGTGACGACGACGACATAGAGCGGCACGCAGAAGAACAGCGCGCACATGGTGAGAAAGAGGAGGATGACGACGCTGCGGGCGCTGATGCCCTTCTTCCTGCGCGGAAAGGCGGCGGGCTCTTCGGCGGCACCGGCCACGGCCAGCGAACGTTCGACGATCGTGCTCATGAAATCATCGCCTCCCTGCGGCGGCGCTGCCAGGCGGTGAGAAGGACGAGCGGCAGGAAGATGGCCGCGGTGATGACCAGCATGATGACGGCAGCCGCCGAGGCGAGGCCGAGATTGGCCTTCGTCGTATAGGCGTTGATCGTGTAATAGGCCGGCGTCCAGGTGGATTGGCCCGGCCCGCCATTGGTCATGGCGTAGACGATGTCGTACGCCTTGACGACGCCCAGCGAGAGCAGGATGGCGCAGGTCAGGAAGGTGAACTTCATCATCGGGATGATGATCTCGAGATAGAGGCGCCAGAAGCTGACGCCGTCGAGCCGGGCGGCGCTCCAGATCTCGGAATTGATGGATTTGAGGCCAGACAGCATGAGGGCCATGTAGAAGCCCGACCCCTGCCAGACGGTGGCGAGGATGATGCCGTACATGGCGGTTTCGGGATAGTTCAGCCAGTCGAAATTGACGCCGGTGAGACCGGCCTGGTGAAGGAAGTTCTCGACGCCGAGAGCCGGATTGAACAGCCACCGCCAGGCCAGGCCCGTGACGATGAGCGAGACGGCGAGCGGATAGAGGAACACCGTCCGGAAGACGTTCTCGCCGCGCTTTTCACGATCGATGAGGGCGGCGAGGATGAAGCCGAAGACGATGGCCAGGCAGCTGCCGATGCCGAGGATGACGAGGTTCCGCAGCGCCACTTCCCAGACATCGTCCTTGAACAGGCGATTGTACTGACGGCCCCATTCGGCGGGATCGAAGAAATATTCGGGAAAGCGCCGGCTGCGCGTCATGGACATGAAGATGGTCCAGCCGATGCTGCCGAAGAAGGCGATGAGGGTGACCAGCACTGCCGGCGCCAGCGCAAGCTGCGGCGACCATCGGCTCCACCGAACGGCCATGCTCGTCCCTCCCGCCCGTGGCGCTTTCGCCGGTTCTTGCCGGTTTCGAAAACCCCGTTTCAGGCTCTCATTTGTATTATCGTTAATCTATCGGCAGTTTGGCAAGGCGGTCAATACCCTGCGTGTTTCTGTGAATTTCCCCACATTCTTGGGGTGGATTGACACGGCTCCGCCTTTCAATATGCTCAATGGTATTATCGTTCATACGAATGTAGGGCCATTCGTTACGGCTGCGGGAGGCAGGCAGATGCAGGGAATCGTGGGACTGGCGCATGTAGCGATCAAGGTGACCGACCTCGACCGATCGCTGGACTTCTACGTCAACCGGCTCGGCTTTCCCGAAATGATGCGGCTCAACAACGACGACGGCAGCACCTGGCTCGTCTATCTCAGGATCACGGACGACCAATACCTGGAGGTCTTCCCCGGCGCCGAGACCGACCGCGCCCCCGGCTGGAACGCCAACGGCATGAACCATATGTGCCTCGCCGTCGAGGACATCGATGCCGTGGTGAAGCGTATCGAGGATGCCGGCATTGCGCTGTTGCTGCCGCTGAAGCTTGCCGTCGACGGCAACCGGCAGGCCTGGATCGAGGATCCGGACGGCAACCGCATCGAGCTCATGGAAATGGATCCCAATTCGCTGCAGCTCCAGGCCATCGCGCGGTTGCGGCGCGAGGCGCAGCCCGCCTGAGGCAGGGCCCAGCCATGCGCGCCGTTGTATCGTTTCCGGGCTTCACGTAGTCAGATGCCGTACCCCGCCGCCGCACCGGCAGGCGGGCCAAAGAGACAGGCGCCTGCTTCAGGCCGGCGCCGCAACGGCAGACAGGCGAAACTCTTGCGCAACTCAAACCCGACCCGCCTCAAGGACATCGCGGAAAAAACCGGCTTTTCGACCAACACCGTGTCGCTGGCCTTAAGGGAGAGTCCGCGCATTCCGGCCGAGACGCGCGAGGTGATCCGGCAGGCGGCGATCGAGCTCAAATATTTCCCCAACCACGTCGCCAAATCGCTGGTGAGCCGGGAAACCAAGACGATCGGCCTGGTTTTGACGCACATCATGAACCCGACGCTGACGCAGACGGCCCAGCACGTGGAGCTGGCGCTGGCGGAACGCGGCTACGGCACGCTGTTCGCCACGTCCAACGGCACGCTGGCCGAGGAAATCCGCGTCATCGAGATGTTCCGGGCGCGGCGCGTCGACGGCATGCTGATCTATCCCGCCGTGCACAACAGGCTCGAGCACCTGAAGCCGCTGCGCGAAGCGGGCTTTCCCATCGTGCTGATCGCCGGGCCCGACGCCGGGTTCGACCTCATCGGCATCGACGACCGCAGCGGCGCGCAGCGGGCGACGCGCCACCTCATCGATCTCGGCCACAAGCGCATCGGCTTTCTCGACCCCTGGCACGAACTGGGGAACGACGAAAAGCGCGAGGGCTACGAAGCGGCGCTGAAGCAGGCGGGGATCGCGTTCGACCCGGCGCTGCTGATCGAGACCAGCGGGCATTACGCAACGCACGGCTATTACGCCATGGACGAATTGATGGCGATCGCCGAGCCGCCGACGGCGGTGTTCGCGCACAACGACTCGCTGGCCCTGGGGGCGCTGCGCTGGTGCCACAAGCACGGGCGGCGCGTGCCGAAGGACGTCGCCATCATGGGCTACGACAATATCGAATATTCCGAATTCGCCGAGCCGCCGCTGTCGACGATCAACTACGCGGTCGACGTCGTGTCGCGCATGGCGGTCGAGCGCATCATGCGCCTGATCGCGGCCGGCGACCAGCAACCGGAGCCGCGGGTGACGCTGATCGATCCCGAACTCGTCGTCCGCGGCAGCACCTGAACATTTTTTGCAAGAGGAGGCTTTCTTGGCAGCATTCAAGAGCGTCGGGCACATCGCCCTCAGGGTCAACGACCTCAAGGAGACGCTGGATTTCTACGAAAAGCTCGGCTTTCCGGAATTCCTGCGGCTCGACCAGGAAGCGGGACGGCCGTGGATCGTCTATCTCAAGGTGAGCGACGAGCTCTATCTCGAACTCTTTCCCGGGGGCGACGGCGGCAAGGCGGCGGGCCCCGAGCATACGGGCGTCCATCACCTGTGCCTCACCACCGAGGACATCGAGGCGACCGAGGCCCATCTCAAGGCGGTAGGGATCACGCCGACGAGCGCGCTGAGGAAAGATCATCGCGGCGTCGACGGCAATCGCGGCATGTGGATCACCGACCCCAACGGCAACCGCATCGAGATCATGGAGATGGCGCCCGGCTGCATCCAGTACGAGGCGCTGCAGGCGCTGCGGACGACCGGCGCGCCCACAGCGCTGCTGCGCCCGGTGTGAGCTTGCCGGTGGATTGCGCCGGACACTTCCGCTAAGCGAGAAGCCGGGCCCCTCGTAAGGATGCCGGCTTCATGAACCTGAGACAGCTCGACTATTTCCTGGCGGTGCTGCGGACCGGAAGCTTCACGGCAGCGGCGGAACTGCTGAGCGTGGCGCAGCCGACGCTCACCAAGTCCATCCATGCGCTCGAACAGGAACTCGGCAGCAAGCTGTTCGAGCGGTTGCCGCGCGGCGTGGCGCCGACGCCGGCGGGCGAAGCGCTGCACCGGCATGCCGAGCGGGTGGGTGCGCAGGTCAAGGATGCGGTCGCCGAATTGCGAAGCCTGCGCGGTGGCGCCGGCGGGCCGGTGGCGATCGGGGCCGGGCCGTCGTGGCTGCGCAGCCATCTGCCGGAGGCGATCGCAGCGGTGGTCGCGGCCAATCCCGGAGTGAAGGTCAGCGTCATCGGCGGGTTCGACGACCAGTTGCTGAAGGCGTTGCGGGCAGGCGAGCTGGATTTCGTCGTCGCCGAACTGCCGGCCGAGGAGAACGCGCGGGACCTCGCCATGGTGCCGCTGTCGTCGGATCGGCTCGGCGTGCTCTGCCGCAAGACGCATCCGCTGACGCTGCGGCAGGGCAGGCTGACGCCGGGCGACCTGCTCGGCTATCCGTGGATCATGCCGCCGGGCACGACGCGGGCGCAGCAGCGGCTCAATGCGCTGTTCGTCGCCATGGACCTGCCGGCGCCGAACATCGTGGTCGAAACCGAGTCCGTGGCGTTCCTCTTGCGCTTTGCCACCGAGTTCGATGCGCTCACCTTCACGGTGTTCTCGACGATCGACCTGCCGGAAGCCAGGGACTGCGTGATGCTCGACGTGCCGGGGCTGGTGGCGGAACGCTCGGCCGGCATCATCACGCGGCGCGACGGCTGGGCGGCGCTGGCGGTGCAATTGGTGATCGAGGCGCTGACGGCGCGCTGCGCCGGCCGCATCCGCAACTAAGAAACATAGCTTTACGCTATGGCGCATGCATTGTTTATTATTTGTGGGAATGGCGCTGCCTGTGGCACGTTTCCCCCAGGACCAACGCCGTCCGAGGGAGGAACATATGCCATTCACGCTCAACCGCCGCCAGGCCCTGATCGGCCTCGGTGCGGCAACGCTTGCCAGCCAGGCCCGCATCGGCTTTGCGCAGACGCCGGCCGCGCCGATCAGCATCGTCATCAACCAGTCGCCGTGGCTGGCGAGCTTCAGCGCCACCGTCGATCTCTACCAGAAGGAGACCGGCAACAAGGTGAACCTGGAAGTCGTGCCGTTCGACGGCATGCTGGAAAAGCAGCGCAATTCGGTGCGCGCGAGCCAGGGCGACTACGACATCCTGATCCTCAATTCGGGCTGGTTCGTCGAGATGTACTATGGCGGCTTCGTCACCCCGATCACCGAGATCGACCCGGGCTTCACGCTCGATCCGGGCATCTTCACGCTCGGCGACACCATCTATTTCGATGCCGAAAAGAAGAACATGACGCCCGAGGGCAAGCTGATGACGCTGCCCATCCAGCCCAATATCCCGATGCTCTACTATCGGGGCGATCTCTACCAGGAGAAGGGCTTGAAGGTTCCCGAGACCTTCGAGGAGCTCTTCAACAACGCCAAGGCGCTGCAGAATCCGCCGCAGATGTACGGTATCGTGCAGCGCGGCGCGCGGGGCGCCAACACCGTCTCCTACGACTTCTACCCCTACCTGTTCGGCATGGGCGGAGCCGTGTTCAAGGACCAGACCGCCGGCGATTACTCGGTCGTGCTCAACGACGACAAGGGCAAGGCTGCGCTCGACTATTACCTCAACCTCGCCAAGGAAGCGGGCCACCCCAAGACCGCGTCGCAGGACCAGGCGCAGATCGTGCAGGCGCTGGTCACCGGCCATTGCGCCCATGCCAGCCTCGTCATCGCCGCCTATTCGACGATGGACGATCCCAAGCAATCGGCGGTGGTCGACAAGATCGAATATGCCCCGACCCCGCATGCGCCCGGCCTGCAGCCGGGGCCGGCCCTCGGCCATTGGCTGGGCGGCGTCGCCCACAACGTTCCGGATGACCGCAAGCGCGCCGCCGTCGCGTTCCTGAGCTGGTTCCAGACCAGGGACGCCCAGATCGCCAACCTCAAGGCCGGCGGCATTCCGCTCAACGCCACGGTCTACGAGGACCCGCTGGCCGACGAGCGGCAGAACCGCTGGATGAAGCCGCTGGCGGCCGCCCTGCCCCACGCCATCAACCCCTATGCCTTCCCCGAGGCGACGGAAGTGGTGGCGGTGCTGGAGCTCGGCCTCAACCGCGCCATTGCCGGCGAGATCACCGCGGTCGATGCGCTCAACTCCATGTCCGACGACATCTACAAGATCATGGAGAAGTACAAGTACAAGACGGCCGAACTGCCCAAGCTTACGGCCTGAAAGGCCAGCGCATCGTGACCCAGGCCGGCATCAGCACAGCCTCCATCGCACCCCTCGCGCGGCCCGCCCGGCCGCGCGAGGACGAAAAGCTCTGGCGCTGGCTGTCGTTCAGCCCGGCGCTGCTGCTGATGCTGGCCATGGGCGCGCTGCCGCTGGTCAACCTGCTGGCGACGAGCTTTTTCGACGTCACCTGGACCTCCGGCAGCGCCAACTGGCAGCCGGTGGGCCTTGCCCATTATCGCGAACTGCCCGCCGATCCGCTGGTGGCGGCAGGCATCACCAATACCGTGCTGTTCGCGCTGGGGGCTGTCTTCGGGCAATTGGTGCTCGGCCTCATCCTGGCGCTGCTGGTGACGCGCATTCCGCGCGGCAAGGTGTTCTTCCGCGCCCTCTTCATCCTGCCGATCCTCATTCCCGGCATTGTCGTCGGCGCCATCTGGAAGCTGATGCTCAATTACGATTTCGGCCTCGTCAACCAGTTGATCGGCTTCGCCGGCCTCACCGCGCAGGACTGGCTGGGCGATAGCGGCACGGCCCTGCTGTCGGTGATCGCCGTCGACATCTGGCACTGGACGCCGTTCTGCTTCCTATTGTTCCTTGCCGGCATCGAGGCCCTGCCCAACGACATCTACGAGGCCTCCCGCATGGACGGCGCCTCGCCCTGGCAGGACTTCCGCTACATCACGCTGCCGCTGATGATCCCGACCATCGCGGTGACGGCGGCCTTCCGGCTGGTGCTCGCCTTCAAGGTGTTCGACGAGGTTTACCTGTTGACCGGCGGCGGGCCGGGAACGGCGACGGAAGTGATCAGCTTCACGCTCTACCAGCGCTTCTTCACCGAAGACAAAGTCGGCTATGGCGCCGCCATGGCGATCGCCGTGATCTTCGTCATCTCGCTGCTGCTCATCATCGGCCTGCAGGGGCGGCGCCTGGGGAGGACGGCATGACGCAGCGCTACTCGCTCGCCTACCTGCTGCTCGCCGTTTCCGGCCTCATCGTCGTCGTGCCGGTATTCTGGATCGTGCTCGCCGGCTTCCGCACGCCGATCTCGCTGTTGAGCGGCACCTGGCAGTTCGACCCCGTGCTCGACAATTTCCTCGAAGTGCTGTTCTCCTCGACGTCGGACCTTCTGCTCAACTACCGCAATTCCATCATCGTCGGGCTGGCTTCGACCTGCATCTGCCTCGCGGCCGGCACGCTCGCCGCCTGGTCGCTCGACAGGCTCAACTGGCCGGGCTGGGTCACCCACGTCTTCCTGGGCTGGGCCCTGGTGTTCCAGATGATCCCGCCGGTGGCGCTGGCCAGCGCCTGGTTCGGCATGGAACGCGCCGTCCACCTCGACAATACGCTGATCGGCCTCATCCTCGCCCATGCGACGCTCAACCTGCCGATGGCGGTGTGGCTGATGGGCGTGTTCGTGCGCGACGTGCCCAACGAACTGGTGGAGGCGGCCAAGATCGACGGCGCCAGCGGGCGGGAATTGTTCTTTTCCATCGTGCTGCCGATCATCGCGCCGGGCCTCGCCGCGACGACGGTGCTGTGCTTCGTCTTCAGCTGGAACGAATTCGCCGTGGCGCTGAACCTCACGGCCAAGGAGACGGCGACCGTGCCCGTCGCCATCGCCAAGTTCGCACAGGACTACCAGATCCAATATACGCAGATGGCGGCGACGGCGACGCTCTCCATCCTGCCAGCGCTGGTGCTGCTGCTCATCGGCCAGCGCTATATCGTCAACGGCCTCACTACGGGCGCCCTCAAATAAAGCCGGCGGAATTCACCTCATGCGCACTGTCTTCGTCCTGTTCGATTCCCTCAACCGGCACATGCTGAACTGCTATGGCGGCAACAGCCCGGTGCCGACGCCGAATTTCGACCGGCTGGCCAAGCATACGGTAACGTTCGATCGCCACTATGTCGGCAGCATGCCGTGCATGCCGGCGCGCCGCGACATGCTGAGCGGGCATTTGAGCTTCCTGCACCGCAGCTGGGGGCCGATGGAGCCGTTCGACAACGCCTTTCCCGAACTG
>Ga0164242_10004807_pt1 | contig 15119 bp, 17 predicted proteins | sample OricomgcompostMG_FD_108783 | JGI IMG/M metagenome (GOLD analysis project Ga0164242, IMG submission 108783) | Miracle-Growth compost microbial communities from Emeryville, California, USA - Original compost - Miracle growth compost (MG) ... | reverse complement strand
TTCGTCGGTATTATCACCATTGAAGATGTGCTGGAGCAGATGATCGGCAAACCCATCGTCGACGAGTTCGACCGCTATGACGACCTGCGGGCCGTCGCCGCAGCCGCCGCCCGGAAAGAGCATATAGCTCACACCGAGCCAGACCCCAAGCCAATCAACAAACCCACCCCCCCACCCCCCAAAGACTAACCATCCAGTCTCACACCTTTTAACAAATCGTGTCTAGCTAGACGCGATTTGTTAAAACTACAGGGGGAGGCGAGCAGCTTCGTAGAGTTGGACACAATCTTGGAGTCCCAGTTCCCGCGCGGCTTCACGGACATATGCGCGGTGATCGTAGCTGGTCATCCAGACACTTTGCTGGACCTGGGTGAATTCCAGCTCCCGGAGTACCACTCGGAAGCGTCGTCGCAGGTGGTCTCTAGATTGGGGTACGTCAAAAATCACCATTAACCGGCCGTTTTTGCCGAGTTTTTCAGCCACGAACGGCTGTAACTTTTGATGTCCGAGCTTGGTCAGCCTCGGATGCGATCCGCTATCGGTGATATAGCCAGACTCCCGGGCTCGATAAAACGTCGTCTTAAGCGTAGCCTCGCTGTATTGGCTGGCGCGAGCCAGGTCACGAAAGAATTGGTGGGGCTTGTAATTCAGTAGAACATTCTGCCGGCTATACGGCAAAAGTGCCTTTAGCAAGTAAACCATGGCGGGGTGTTTATGTCTCATACGCTCACATTAACATTTTGTGTCTAGCTGGACCAAATTTGTTAATGAGTGGTCATAAGGGGTGGGGAGTGATAGAATAGGGCTGATGATACGGACGGCGAATTCGGATACGAATGCACGGGTCGGCAGCTACTAGCCGGCGCTAGTTTCTGTGCACCCGACCCGCTATCCGGCCTGCCTACCAACTAAACCAGGAAATTCATATGAGAACATTTGTAACCGATACCGTGAAAAAGACGGGCGAAAGCGTCACCGTGAAGGGCTGGGTGAACTCGCGCCGTGACCACGGCGGCCTGATTTTTATCGACCTGCGTGACCACACCGGCGTGGTGCAGCTGAACATCCGGCCCGAGCAGGCGGAAGCGTTCAAGCTTGGCGAGCAGCTGCGTGACGAATTTGTCATCAGCGCTACCGGCCAGGTGGTGGAGCGCGAAGCAGGGCTCAAAAACCCCAACATCGCCACCGGCGGCGTGGAAATCAAGGTCGAGACGCTCGAGATTTTAAACCGCAGCGAGGCGTTGCCGATTCAGATTTCTGGCGACGCCATGGCTGGCGAAGACCTGCGGCTGCGCTACCGCTTTTTGGACCTGCGCCGTCCCAAAATGCAGCACATGCTGAAAAAACGCGCCGAATATTACACGCTGATGCGGCGGTACGTCGAGGAACGCGACTTCGTGGAAGTCACCACGCCCATTTTGGCCAACAGCAGCCCCGAAGGCGCCCGCGATTTCCTCATTCCGTCACGTGTCCACCCCGGCAAATTCTACGCCTTGCCACAGGCCCCGCAGCAGTTCAAGCAGCTGCTGATGGTCGGCGGCGTGCCGCGCTACTACCAGCTGGCCGCCTGCTTCCGCGACGAAGACCCGCGGGCCGACCGCCTGTACGGCGAGTTTTACCAGCTTGACCTGGAAATGTCGTTCGTGGAGGACGGCGAAGAAGTGCGCAGCACCATGGAGCCGCTTATTAAGCAGCTGGTGACGGACTTTGCCGGCAAGAAATTACTGAGTGACGATATCCCGCGCATCCCCTACGCCGAAGCGATGGAACGCTACGGCACCGACAAGCCGGACCTGCGCTTCGGCATGGAGCTGGTGGAGTTGACCGACGAACTGCAGAACACCGAATTCGGGGTGTTCAAGAACGCCGAATGCGTCAAAGCCATTTGTGTGAAAAGCGGTGCTGATTTGAGCCGCTCGCAAATCGATAAATTCACCGACATCGCCAAAAGCGAAGGCGCGGGCGGCCTCGCCTACCTCACGTACACAAACGGGGAAGTGCAAAGCCCCATCGCCAAATTCCTGAAACCCGAGGAGCTGGAAGCTATTAAAAACAAGCTGGATGCGCAGAATGGCGACATCGTGTTCTTTGGTGCCGACACGCGCCGCGTGGTGAACAAAGTGCTTGGCCGGCTGCGCAACGAATTCGCGGTGCATTTCAACCTCAAAGATCCGAACGTGGTCGCTTTGTGCTGGATCGTCGATTTCCCGTTCTACGAAGAAGACGACAAAACCCACCAGCTGGATTTCGGGCACAATCCGTTCAGCATGCCGAAGGGCGGCCTGCAGGCGCTCGAGGCCGAAGACAAGCTCAGCATCCTGGCCGACCAGTACGACATGGTCATGAACGGCTACGAAATCTGCAGCGGCGGCGTGCGCAACCACTCACCCGAAATCATGTACAAAGTCTTCGGCATTCTCGGCTTCGACGAGCAGTATGTGAATGACCGCTTCGGCGCCATGATCAACGCTTTCAAATACGGCGCGCCGCCGCACGCCGGCTGCGCGTTCGGCGTAGACCGCATGTTCATGATCTTGATGGACGAAGACAACATCCGCGAAATCGTCGCCTTCCCCAAAAACGGCAGCGGTGTCGATGTCATGATGAACTCCCCCAACACCGCCCAAATCGAGCAGCTCGACGAACTCAATCTCCGCATCATCGAGGGCTAACAAAATAAAAAACAGTGCGAAGTTTTGTGCTCGCACTGTTTCTTGTAATGCCTCGGCCGTTTTACCAGTTGAAGGTTTGGCCGAGGATCCAGACGGTCCCGGCGCAGGCCAGGAAAAATAACCCCAGGCCGACCGGTGAACCCCAACTGAACCACGAACCCCACGCACGCCAGTGCTTCATGTGGTCTTGGTGCAGGTCGCGCCAGAGTTCCATGTTTTCTTCGCGCTTTTTGTCATCTGCCATGACAAGCTCCTTGTTTAGGTTAGTAAAGAGCCGTTTGCCAGTGTAGTTTTTGCCGGGGCATGGTGTTCGCGCGAACGGGTACGCGCATGCCAGTGTGGGCACTACTTGCCCCTATTGTAACTACGAAACCGTCATCCGCGCAAATCGGTAGCTTGCCCATGTACGGCGATGGACGGTGCAGCTTGTGAAAAATGGAGTACAATCGTGTGTATGGATGATAACGGTCCATCTGTGCCGCAGAACAACTCCGGGCCGGAAACTACTCCGCCACCGATGCCTGAACCGATTGCCAACAAAAGCTCGCATCGCAAATGGTGGATAGTGGGTGGCGTCGTGCTGCTCGCAGCCATTGTTGTAAGCGGAGTGCTGGCCCTTACCCGAAAAGCCAGCGCACCTGCTGTGGCCAGTACGTCGAGCAATCATCAAACTACTACCGCGACTAGCACGCCGAAGGTCCAGGGCCTGCAACTGGATACCAGCAAAGATTATGGCAACAAATATGCCGACGGTGTGTTACCGGTGGGTGATGGCAAATATGTGACGACCGGCGCGCAGCAGGGCTATGTGTACACCTGTAGTAATTACGCGCGCAACCTTGCGACCGACAAGGGTGGCGCCATGACGCGCGGGCCGTGGTTTTCGAGCGACGGCAAGACCTGGAATATTACCAAAAAGATAAACGTCAGCGGGGTAGTGTACTGGCCTGGCAGCATGACGGATACCGTCAGCGGCAACACGCGCACCATAGTCAGCAACGACTTACCGCTGAAAGACCCGACCGGTACTTTTCCAATCCAGTCGAGCGACCCAGCCTACCAGTACGACCGCAACCCGAACACTATCGCCGCGCAATCATACACCTACGCGCTGCCGGCCAACCCTACTTACGGACCGCCGAGTTGCATCGGCGGGCAGGTGGGCGTGATGACGACCGGCGTGGCGCTGTTTAGCGCTTTTGATGCCGGCGGCCGCGATGCCGGCGCCTGGGAGGTGCAAGACGGCTGCCAAGGCCACCCGCAAGGGCAGGGCGAGTACCACTACCACACCCTGAGCTCCTGTATCAAGAACAGGAGCGTGCACGATGTCATCGGTTTCGCGCTGGATGGTTTTCCCATAACCGGACCCGATGTCGGCACAAACAACGTGTTGACGACCGATGATTTGGATGAATGCCATGGTATCGTCAGCCAGATCGATCTGGACGGCAAAAGCGTCACCATGTACCACTATGTGATGACCGAAGATTTCCCCTACAGCGTCAGCTGCTATCGCGGCACAGCCATCACCCCGCCCGCCCTGCCTGCCGGGGCCGGCAGCCAGGGCGGACAGCCCCAGCCGTAACTCTGCTACAATTGCGGTATGAATATACTCTTGGGAGCTGTGGGAATTGCTTCCGGTGTCATCGGGCTGGTGGCATATCCGCCGTATGTGCGGGATATGTTTCGGCGTACCACCAAGCCCGAGCGGGCGTCGTGGTTTATCTGGACGGTTTTGAGCGCCATCGCGCTCGGGTCGCAGCTGGCTGCCGGAGCAAAATGGTCTATCATCATGACGCTGGCCAATACACTGGGCGTAACGGTCATCTTCCTGCTGTCTCTTAGGTTTGGCTACGGCGGGCTGCATCGCCGGGACATCATCTCGCTGATTTTTGCGGCGCTGGGCCTGGTACTTTGGCTGTTTACGCACCATCCGCTCGTGGCGCTTCTGATCGTGGTCGCGGTCGATGCGGCTGGCGCGTGGCTGACGGTTTATAAAGCGTATAAAGACCCGGGTTCCGAAACACTCGCTACCTGGTGGCTTGATTGCCTGAGCAATCTGCTGGGCCTTTTGGCAGTAGGCTCGCTCAGCTTTTCGCTGATGCTCTACCCAGCCTACCTGCTGGTTGCGAACGCGGCAGTGGTCGCTGCAATATACCTAGCCCGAATGAAGCAGCTCCGAGCTTCGTAAAAGGGAATTGCCTGCGGCGGCAAAGTCTCGACTCTTTAGGGTTTTTTGGGTTTGAGGTTGTCTTTGACTTTTTCGAGAGATTTCATAAGAGCGGCCATTTCTTGCTCGCTTTTGTCGCTGATTTCTTGCAAACGCTGCTGTAGCCGCTTCTTGCGAGTGGCTGGGGTGTCTGGTGCCTGGCGTATTTGCTTGGGTCGTTTCATGCTTGGTACTTCCTTGTGTGTGTTCTGTGACCCGACGAGGCGATGGAGAGCAGCCTGGTTGATAGAAGCTTCTTCTTCTTTGCTCGCTATAGGTAAGTATAGCACTTTCACACCGGTTACAAGCGATTTTTATATCCGTTTCTCCAGGGGTCGGTCGGCGCAGCCTGTCGAACCACTGAAGACTGCGGCGACGGCCCCGATAGCCGCCGCTTACCGCAGGGTTTATACTGAAGGTTATGGATAAGAACGATCCTAGGCGTACGCCGACCGATGAAGAACTCGATGAACTGAATGAGCACTGGGAAGAGCCGGGCGACCCCGACGGCGTATTTGCCGAGGAGCAACGGCGGAAGTGGCGTGAACTGCACCCGGCGGCTCCATTGCCGGCCGCGCGCAAAAAGCGGCGCTGGCCGAGAGTGATCGTAGCGTTGGTGCTGCTGGTGGCAGCCACGTACGGTGCCTACTGGATTGGCGACCATCAGGCGTCCACACCGGCTTCGAGCCAGCCGAAAACAGTCCAGAAAACCCAGCATCAATCAGCTCCGAAGCAACCTGTTGCCCCGCCCGTAAAAACATACGAATCGGCGAATTTCCATATGGTGCTAGACTATCCTGCCACCTGGAAAGTCACCGATACCGTCAGCAAGCTGACCTTCGCGTCACCCAGCCTGCAGCTGACCCAGGCGGACGGTACGAAAACGAGCGGCCATGTGCTGGTGACGGTGCAGCCCAAGCAAACGGCGATTGCGCGCTACCCGGCCGATGGTGCAGTGGCGGTGCTGGAATCGCAAAAGCTGACCTACACGCACCCGACGCCTATCCAGCGGGCGCAGACGTACCTGAGTTTGCTGAGCTACCAGCAGTCTGATGGCCTGGATGCGCTCTACATCACCGGAGATAGCGGCTATGTGCAGCATCAGCTGGTACCGCTCAGTGATGTCTTGGCCGGCGATCCGCTCATCGGTGCATCGTTCGCGAGCTGTAGCACGCCGGATTGTGCCAGCGGTACCGTGACGCCGCTTACCTTGCTCGCCAGTAGCTGGCCGACAGCCTCATTCAGCAGCCAGGTGGTGAATCTGCTGCAATCGATCCAGCTGAATTAGAGCGCCGGCGCGTTGTCGAGCGACTGCCAGATGTACCAGCTGGCGACGCTTTCGTACGGATGCCAGTGGTTTCGAGCGGCCAGCTCGGTGATCTGATGCGGGGTCGGAGCGTCGTCAAAACCGTAGAGTTTGCGGATGCCGTTCCGGATGCCGAGGTCGCCCACCGGCAGTATGTCGGTGCGGCCCATGCAGAACATCATGAACATGTGCGCCGTCCATTCGCCGATGCCTTTGACGGCCGTCAACTCGGCGACGACTTCGTCGTTACTGCGGCTATCCAGGTGGTCGAAACGCACCTTGCCGGTAGCGATGTGCTGCGCCAGATCGAGCACGTACGTGGCTTTGGCGCGGGAAAAGCCGATGCCGCGCAAGGTTTCGACATCGGTCGTTAAAATCTGTTCGGCGCTGGGAAAGGTGCCGCCGAATAATTCCCGGAAGCGATTTTCGATGCTGCGCGCGGCGTACACGCTCAGCTGCTGGCTGATGATGGCATCGACCAGCTCCTGGTAATAATCGGTGTTCGGCCGGATGGTGCACGGGCCCGCTTGCTCGATAACCGGTCTGAGGACCGGGTCGGCTGCGCACAGGTGCGTGGCTGCCGCCCGGGCGACCGCTGTGCTGATGCGTTTCGTCATGCTACCAGTATATATTCCGGACTGATTTTGGTACTATTTTTATAAGAATAAGCAACATGCCAGACGCCAACGAATTGCATAGCACGCCAAAAGTTCCCGAAAACCGGTCGATTGCCGGAAGAGGAGTGCTCGATGGCGTGCTACCGCCGGCCCGGCCGGCGAGTACCCCGGCTCCTGAACCGGTGGCTGAGCAGCCCTCCACCGCGCCGCCGGTGCCAGAGGCACCAGCCGTGGAAGCGGCACCGGAAGCAGCAGAGAAGCCAGTGGAAACGCCAGACGTGGTGGCTGAACCCGCCGATACTGAAACCGACGAAGCAGTCGAAGATATCATGAAACACGATGGCGACGAGGCACTGAAAGCCCAAGACGAGGCCGCCGCTGAAGCACCGACACCCGCTGGCCGTTGGCGGCGGTTCAAAGCCGGGTGGTCGGCTTGGTGGAGCAATCCCCGCAAGCGGTGGGGGAGCGTGGGCGGCATCGTAATCGTCCTGGCTGTTTTGTTCATCGTGCCACTCACCCGCTACAACATTTTGGGCGTGGTCGTGAAAGCGCCGGTAGTCGTCCGGGTGGTAGATAACACAACCGGCAAACCGGTGAGTGGGGCGCTGGTGGAACTTTCGGGCAAGCACGCCGAAACACAGGCCGACGGCAAAGCGACGCTGCGGGTAAACACCGGCTCGGGCACCCTGAAGGTTTCCAAGAAATATTACCGGGGAGTGTCTACGGACAAGCTGGTGGCGTTTTCGGGCAATGATTTCCGGGCTTCGCTGGTCGCGACCGGCCGCCAAGTGCAGGTGCGCCTCGTGAATAAGCTGACGGGCAAGCCGCTGAGCGGCGGAACCATCAGCGCGGGTGGGGCGAAAGCTACATCTGACACCAAAGGCTTGGCGACGCTCGTTATCGCTTCGAGCGCGACTACGCAGCGCGGCAGCGTGAGTATGAACGGCTACAACACCCTCCTCGTAACGATCACAGCGGACGGAAACCTGGCCCAAAATACGTTTGCGGTGGTGCCGAGCGGCAAATTGTATTTCTTATCGAACCTGAGCGGCAAGATCGACGTCGTCAAAACCAACCTGGATGGCAGCAACCGCCAAACGGTCCTGGCTGGTACTGGCAGCGAAGACCCGAACGGCACCTCGCTGCTGGCGTCGCGCGACTGGGAATACCTGGCGCTGCTGGCGAACCGCGGCGGATCCGGCGCCAGCGTGTATCTCATAAGCACCGCGAACGACAAAGTGCTCACGGTAGACCAGGGCGCCGCTACGTTCTCGCTGGTCGGTTGGAGCGGTGACACGCTGGTGTACCAAGTGACGCACACGGCCGTTGCCGATTGGCAGCCCGCCCAGCAGACGCTCAAGGCGTTCGATCCGACCACCGGTAAACCACTGCTGCTCGACCAGACACAGGCTTCCGGCACGACCGAAGCCGATTATGTGAAGCAGTACTTCGGCGCGGTGTACCTCATGAACAATCAGGTCGTGTACAGCAAAAACTGGACGGCCAGCTACGCCGATTGGAGCCAGCTGAGCACCAAGCAGGCCGAGCTCGATAACATTGCGGCTGATGGCTCCGACCACAAAGTCGTGAAGACATTCGCGCTGGCGGACGGCACGCAGGCCGGAAGCGTTTCGCTAGACACCGAACCATACGGGCCCGGTAGCCTCTACCTGCACTTCGTAAATGGCAGCAGCGACCAGTTCTTTGACTATGCAAACGGGCAGGTGAGTGCCGACACCAAGCTGACGACCAATCAATTCTGGTCCGGAGCCTACCCTACCTATCTGCAGTCACCCTCGGGCCACCAAACCTTCTGGGCCGAGCAGCGCGATGGGAAAAACACTTTGTTCGTCGGCAATGCGGACGGTAGCAATCCGAAGCAGATCGCAAGTTTGAGCGACTACCGCCCGTACGGCTGGTACACCGACAATTATCTGCTGGTATCGAAAAACGGCAGTGAGCTGTACGTTATGCCGGCAAGCGGCAGTCCTGCTACCAAAGTCACCGACTACTACAAATCGCCCCTCAACTACAACGGCTATGGTGGCGGCTACGGCGGCCTGTAGCGAAATTACACATTTTCTTCCCTGTTAGAAGACAGTCTTCTAGAAATTTGTGGATTTGATCGGAAGGTTTCGTGGTCGGCTATACTAAAAGGAGTGCGTTTGAGTGATTCACAGATTCAGACATTTCAGGAAATCATCTGGGATAGCTACCGCCAGTATGGCCGGGCGGACCTGCCGTGGCGCGTGCCGGTAGCAGACGGTTGCTTCGACCCGTACTTCATCATGGTCAGCGAGCTGATGTTGCAGCAGACGCAGGTACCGCGGGTGATGCCGAAATACGAGGCGTTCCTCGCGCAATTTCCCACCGTGCAAGCACTTGCCACGACGAATCTCGGAGGTGTGCTGCGTGCCTGGCAGGGCCTGGGCTATAACCGCCGCGCCAAATTCCTGTGGCAGGCGGCCCAGATGGTTGTGGAGCAGGGGGCGTTCCCGGCTACGGTGCCGGAGCTGGTACGGCTGCCAGGCATCGGTCCGAATACGGCCGGTGCCATCCTGGCCTACGCGTACAACCAGCCGGCAGTTTTTGTGGAAACCAATATCCGCACGGTGTATATCCACCACTTTTTTGCTGACACAACTGACATTGCTGACAAAGAAATCATCATGCTACTGGAACAGACGCTCGACCGCGAGCATCCTCGCGAATTTTACTGGGCACTGATGGATTACGGAACCTGGCTGAAAGCTACAATCGGCAATCTGAATACAGCCAGTCGGCACTACGCTAAACAGTCGAAATTCCATGGTTCCCGCCGTCAGATCCGCGGCCAGATCATCCGGCTGCTCGGCGAGCGGCCGCGTACATTCGCCGAGCTAGAAACGACTGTTCTAGATGGGCGGTTGCCGACCGTGCTGGCGGAGCTCACGGCAGAGGGATTGATCCGCGAGCAACGCGGCACCTACGCTCTCTAAATGATGTACAATGGAAGCGTTATGGAACCGCGACCCCCAGCCGATAATGCACGCAAACCAATCGTGGATGTAGCCCGGCCGCACCCCGATGCGGCGCCCGCCCCGGCCTCGCCGCCAGCCCATGGCAGCCCCACCCCGGCTGCCAAAGCGGCCCCACCGACGCCACACGTTCCCGCGCCGACACCGCAGCCCCACGCCACGCCGGCGGCCGCGATCACGCTGGCCATCGTCGTATTTATAGTCCTGGCCGGTCTGGCTTATTACGCGTACATTAAGGCGAATTAGGGTGCGGATTTTTTCAGACCTCCTGGATCCGGATGTGCCGCGCCTGCTGCAGAGCGGTAAAGTCGGCGTGATGCCGACCGACACGGTGTACGGACTAGTGTGCCGGGCATCTGATGAGTCGGCAGTAGCAAAGCTCTACGCTTTGAAATCGCGCGAACACAAACCGGGCACTATCATTGCTGCCAAGCTCCAACAGCTCATCGATCTGGGGCTGCGCGCCCGCTACGTAAAGGCCGAGGAAGATTTCTGGCCGAACCCGCTTAGCGTGGTCACTCCATGCGGTGATGAGCTGGCCTACCTGCACCAGGGCCAGCACTCGCTGGCGGTACGTATTCCGGCCGATGCACGTATTCGTGAGTTGCTAGAGCGCACCGGGCCGCTACTGACCAGCAGCGCGAACCTGCCCGGCCAGCCGACGGCCACAAATCTGGCCGAGGCGCAGGCCTATTTCGGCGACCAGGTAGATTTTTATGTCGATGGTGGCTCCATCATCGACCCGGTGCCGTCCACCGTCATCCGCATCGTCGATGACGCTATCGAAGTCTTGCGCCAGGGTGCGGTCAACATAGATGAAAACGGCAGGATTACGTCGTGAGCATGACATTCGATGAATACCAGGAGCTGTCGAAAGGCACCGCGCAGTACTCGGAATTTCTGCCGCCGTGGGTTTACCTCGCGCTCGGGTTGGCCGGTGAAAGCGGCGAAGTGGTCGACAAACTCAAGAAAGTCGCCCGGAATCACAATGGTGAGTTTTCGGACGAAGCCAAGCTCGAAATTCAGAAAGAACTCGGCGATGTGCTGTGGTACGTCAGCCAGCTGTGCGAGCAGCTCGGCTTGTCGCTCGGCGAGGTTGCTCGGCTGAACCGCGCCAAACTCGAGGACCGCAAGCAGCGGGGCGTCATCAGATCCCGCGGAGACAACCGTTAGGTGGTTTCGTGGGCGACTCATACTTCAGTAAGGATTGAAAAAACAGGGTAAAAATGGTAAAAATATAGCTAGTTATGTCACCCGAAGGCCCCCGGTTTCATTCGTCCGAAACAGATAAGGACGAAAAAGATAAGAAGCGCAAGAAACGCGCCAGCTTTGTAGCACCTATCCCTTTGGATACCAGCGAGAAACCAGCCGAAAAGCCGAAGCGCAGTGTCCTGGACGAAGCTATGGATAAGCTGGATGCCACCAAGCAGGAAGCAGCCGAAAAAAAGACTGTCCGCGAAAAACCGGAAGCCGAAAAGCCAGCGGCTGCCGAGCAATCGGTGACAGATACGGAGTCGGATGCTGTCGAAACGCCTGACGAAGCGGAAGAAGCAGACGAAACATACGAGACACTTCCGGACCAGACACTTGAACCGAACGAATTCAGCGGTGGGGAAGTGATTATCCGCTTGCAGGGCGATGAGCCGGTGGCCGAGCGGGTGATCCCGCTGCATGACGAATCAGCCGGTGAAGCACCGGAACATCCTGAGCGACCCGAGCCGGCCGAAGAACCGCAGCCTGTTTTTGCACCACCGGAAACTCCCGGGCCGCAGCCGGAGCCCGTCGCAGAAGGCAGCAGCGGGGAACTGCCACCGCCACCTCCGCCGCCTGAAGCATCAACGGCTGCATCCGAACCACCCGAGCCGGAGCGTTCGGTGCCCGTCATCGAACCTCCGGTAGAGGTGCTGCGACCTGAGTCGGCCGCCACGCTGCCCAGGCTTGCACCGGCGGCTGCTGAACGCCCGGCCACCAAAGCGGAAGTGGAGGATGCCCTGCACCGCAGCGCCAAAATCCACACCCAACGTGGCGCTTTAAGCGGCCTGCTGGTCGGTACGTGGTTCGCGAACCGGGGCTTGCGCCGCCGCCAGAAGCAGGAGCGGGCGGAGCTGAACCGCCAGGGCAAACAACTCGAGCAGGTTACCAAGGAGCTACACGCGGTGCACCGGGCTCAGGAAAGCCAGCGCACGAATACCGAACGGCGGTTCAGTACCGTCGAAAAACGTTTTGAGAACCCATCCCGACCACAAAAGACAGCTGCTCGTGCCGAGAAGCCCGAGCCGACCAAAGAGCCGGCCGAGCAATTGGAAATCCCCAAGGACCATCACCTGGAAACCAGCGCCTGGCATACCATAGAAGTCGATAGTAAAACCGGCAAACCAGTTGAAAACCCGACATTCGCCTATGGCCACGAGTATTACCAGGAGCGCGCCCACGAGGCTGCGCCGAAAGATCAACGCAACGCTGCTGCCGGCGAAATCGCCCTGGTAGCTGCTGCGATGGCTGGTGAGCCGGGAACAGCTGGCGCCAGTCCGGTATCGTCCGCCCACATACCGCTCGCCACGACGCAAGGTGCCCCGCACCGATCCGCGGCCGCCAAACAAGCGGATGCACCAGCCAAACCGCCCACCCCGCTCCTCACTGCCACCGGCCCGCTCTGGCCCTGGGTGGCCGCGCTAGTGGTGATTATCATTCTGCTGGCCGTCGTGATCCACTAAGCCAAAAACGCCGCTATGATGTCCGACGCCTCGGCAGTCGTACGGTACTCGTGGTTTGTTACCCGAGGGCTACCTAAAACCATGGCCGACAGCTTCCGTTCTGGCCGGGGCCTATACAGCGCCAGCACCGGCTTTCCCCACTCCTCGGCCTTGGCGATTTCGTAACCCACACCCAAAGACGGGTTCGTCACCTCGGCGATAACGGCGTCCGCTTGCTGAACCCAGGCGAGGTCGGTTTCCCAGATTTCCCATGCCGGTTTGTTCATGCCCTGCGGCGTCAACTTCTTATCGGCGAATATCTCGGTCAGCACCTCTGCGTGTTCTTTGATGATTTGTACCAGTTCAGCGTACAGCTCGGCATCATCCCGCCCACCCCGTATAGAGCAGGCAAAATACACCTTTTTCATGCTTGGAATTCCTTACGGAGCCATTCGTCCAAGGAGTGGCCGCCGCCGGCGGTGAGGCAGAGGACGGTGTCGCCGGCTTCGAGATGCCGGATGATGTGCTCACGAAGATTCGCATCCAGAGCGGCTGCCTCGGTCACTGTCTGGGTCTCAGCACTCAGTAGCAGCTTGAGGTCATCCGGCGCCAAAAGCTTCAGCGATTCGTCTTCGCGGGCCAGGTAGCTCGGCACGATGTACAGCTTTTTGACACCATCAAACAGATTACGCAGCTCGTCTTTTATAAAATGCTGGCGGGTGTTGTGCAGGCCTTCGTACACGACTACCACATTCTCGCCAGCTGTTTCGTGTGCCAGCTGCAGCGCACCGCGGATTTTCGGTGGCGTGTGGGCGTAATCGCTATATAAACCAGGGATGATTTGCTCGAACCGTCGCGACACGCCGGGGAAATCGTTCAAATACCGCACTAATTCATCCATGTCCGTTCGGAGCAGAGTATGGATGGCATTCGCGACCAGCCAGGCATTCTGCCGGTTGACCAGCCCCGGCAGCGTCAGGTCGGTATTGATAGCCGGCTCGGACTCGTCGAGTATGGCTAGCAGACCATCTGGCTCCAAACCGAGCCGGTCGGCATCCGTCTGCCACAGTACGGCCCGCTCGCTCTGCTCCAAAAACTCATTGAATGCGGCGTTGTAGTCCTCGCGCGTCGGATAGATGTCCGGATGGTCGTAGTCGATGCCGGTTATCAGGCTCAGCTGCGGCTCAAAGCTCAGGAAATTACGGTCGAATTCGTCGGCCTCGTACACGAAATATTCAGCGCCCGGCTCGTAGGCACCCATTTCGGCAAAGCTGCTTTTGGCCGGCAGTATGTAGCCGAGCGGCAGCCCGAGCCGTTTCAGCAGCCAGACGGTCATGGCCGTGGTGGTGGTCTTGCCGTGGGTGCCGGCTACGGCGATGAGTTTCAGCTTTTTGTCGGCAATGATTTGGTTCAGCAGCTCGTCGCGCTTACTCATGCGGATGTTCTGCTCGCGGCAGAAGGCGAACTCCGGCGCGTCCGATTGCTCGATAGCCACGGCAGAAGAGTATACGTACCAGTCAACCGGCTTACGGTCGTGCGCGGCCGCAATGTCCTCACGCGTCTGGCCGATGGTGATGTTTGTAATCCCGTGTTTTTTGAGGTTCTCGATGTATAGGCTATCTTGCTTGTCGCTGCCCGATACGGTGTAGCCTGCCTGGTGCGCCACCAGCGCTAGCGGCCCGATTCCCGTCCCCCCGATCCCTGAAAAGAATATATGCATGCCCTAATAGTAACTAGAAATTAGAAACTAGGGAATAGGTAGGCGTCCCTGCTTCCTAATTTCTATTTCCTAGTTTCTATAGCTATAATCATGAGTGGTATGACACTCAGCAAGCGGCATCTGCACCAGGCTTGGCGGTATTTCCGCCGTATCCACCCGTGGTACTTCTTAGGCTTAGCCATCGTGTTCGGTATCATTAGCCTGGTCAGTCTACGGCACAATAACGAGCAGATGGTGCGGCTGCGCGACGCGGTGTACGCGGCGGATAAAAATGGCGGTGATATAGAGGGGGCGCTGCGGGATCTGCGCGAGTACGTCTATGGCCACATGAACACCAGCCTGGCGAGCGGCCCGAACGCCGTCCATCCCCCTATTCAGCTTAAGTACACCTATGAACGCTTGCAGCAGGCCCAGCAGAACGTGTTAGGGCAGGGTAATAGCGCCCTGTACGACGAGGCGCAGGCGTACTGTGACAAGCAGACGGAAATCGGCAGTGAGGTGATCAGCTGCATTCAGAACTACGCGACGAGTCATGGCGCGCAGCTGGCGGCTATTCCTTCGGCGCTGTACGAGTTTGATTTTACGAGTGCCAAATGGTCGCCTGACCTGGCTGGCTGGAGTTTGGTGGTGATGGTGCTGGCAGGCTTGACGTTCGTAGTGAGTGCTTTGTACCGGTGGCTTGTCAAGAAATACGCTTAAGGTACCTCCGCCCTAAACCCATTGACCCACTCCCGCCCCAGGAAGGCTTAGCCACCTACTATGATTCCCGCGCCGGGAAAAGTAGCGACCCGGCTTCCCGCAGGGAGACCGGGGTAGCGTAAGGGAAACCCAGAACAGTCCAGTGGACTGTTTCTGTAGACACTGAGGGAACCGTCGACAGTTTCG
>Ga0164242_10004806_pt1 | contig 15119 bp, 14 predicted proteins | sample OricomgcompostMG_FD_108783 | JGI IMG/M metagenome (GOLD analysis project Ga0164242, IMG submission 108783) | Miracle-Growth compost microbial communities from Emeryville, California, USA - Original compost - Miracle growth compost (MG) ... | reverse complement strand
CGCAGCACGGTGTCGACGTACGACCTGACTGCGGCGTCCATCCCCACGTCGTGGCCGGCGGATTCCGACATGTACCAGCGGTGCACGAGCACCTCGTGGAAGAGTTCTGCAGGTTCGAGCTTGCCGAGCAATTCGGGCGGCACCCGCTCGACGACCGGCTCGAAGACGTCGGTGAGCCAGTGTCGGGCAACCGTCTCCTCGTCGACGTCGACACCGGGCATCACCGCGGCCGCGCGGTAGCTGTCGAGGTCGTTCAGGAGTCGGCGAGCCTGGTTCTCCTCGACGTTCAACCCGGTGAGCTGGGAGAGCCGGCGCTGATGGTGGCCGGCCTCGACCACCTGGGTTTGCAGTTTCAGCCGGGTGCCCCCGGGCTCGTCGACCAGCTGCACCTCGCCGACATCGAAGCCGAGATCGTTGAGCTTTTGCAGGCGGGCGTCGATGCGCCACCACTCGTTGGGGTCGACGTATTCGGTGCGGGTGAGTTCCGACCAGAGCGCCTGGTAGCGCGAGACGACGCTCTCGGCCACCTCGACAGCGTCGACGTTCTCGGCTACCAGACCCGCCGCCTCGAGGTCGAAGATCTCGCCGGCGATATTGGTCGACGCGATGTCGAGATCGTGCGCGCGCTGTCCGTCGGACAAGCTCGGGTGGATCTCGCCGGTCTCGGCGTCGACAAGGTAGGCGGCGAGCGCTCCGGCGTCGCGACGAAACAGCGTGTTCGACAGCGAACAGTCTTTCCAGGCGAAGCCGACGAGGTGCAATCGCACCAGGAGTTGGGCTAGCGCGTCGAGGAGTTTGTCGGCCAGCTCAGGATCGAGCTTGCGGGAGAACAGTGCGCGGTAGGGCAGTGAATAACGCAGGTGCTTGGTCACCAACGCGGAATCGAGAGGGACGCCGTCCGGTGTGGTGCGCTCGATGACGACGCCGCGGGCGCGCACGACAGGCACCTCGCGTTTAGAGAGCTCGCGTAGCAGCCGGTACTCGCGCTCGGCGACCTGTTGTGGCAGCTCCTTTACCGCGTAGACCGTGCCGGAGACGCGGACGAATCGCACCACGTGCCGGGAGATGCCGCGCGGGAGCGAGACCAGTTGCTCGGCCGGCCACTGGTCGAGTGGTGTCGACCAGGGCAAGGCGAGGAGGTCGCCGGGGTCGGCTGTCGTCGCGAACTGCAAACGCACGCGACTACTGTCACATGGCGGGCCCAACGCCGCGCGCGGTGGGCGTTAGGATCGGCGGGCAGTCTCGCCGGTGTGGCGCAATCTGGCAGCGCACCCGACTTGTAATCGGGAGGTTAGGGGTTCGATTCCCCTCGCCGGCTCATACGGTTTTTTTAGTCCAGCGAAGCCGCCTGGCGCGGCGGCAGCCGCGAAGCCGCCTTGCCGCGGCGTCGCCTTGCAGGGATCGCAGCCGCCGGGAAGGCGCCTACCGTTGATGAGCGCCGAGTAGCCCGGCCAGCACCGGCTTGGCCTCTTCGAGCAGCCGGGCCGGCTTCCGCAATATCGCGTAGGGCAGCTGGGTCACGAAAGCCGCTGGGTGGCGGACGGCACGCTTCGCCATGCGGCCGGGTTTGGTACGCAACCGGCCTTCGAGATCCTTCAAGTACGCTCTGCGCAGATCGCTTTCGTCGTGCTTGACGACGGCGCCGCAGTTCAGGCAGGTGGAGCTGGCCAACAACCGCCCGGCGTAGCGCAACTCGTGCAATTCGCTCTGGCCGCATTGACGGCAGACCAAGTCGACATGATGTGTGCTGTCGGCCCATCGTGGGTCTGCGGCCATTTCTCGACCTTTCGTCACTTCAAAGAATACCCTGACGCCGCAAGGATTTGTTCCGCCATGAACAAGTCTTGGGGGTAGGTGAGCTTGATGTTTCGCTCGTCACCCGGAACGTGGCGGATCGCGGCGTCGGTGAAGCGCTCGATGCATGACGACGTGTCGCTGCCGGTGAACCCGTCTGCCGCGGCAGCCGCGTACGCCGCCACGACACGATCGGCTCGAAATGCCTGTGGCGTCTGCACGCGCACCAAGGTCGAGCCGCTGAACCGGTCGCGAACACGGTCGTGTCCGTCTACCTCGACGACATCGGTCGCGGGCAGGCCCGGCACCGCCCCGCCCACCTCGCGCGCGACGTCGATGATGCTGCAGATGAGGGACGGCGCTATCAGTGGTCGTGCCCCGTCGTGAATCATGATGACGTCGATCTCGCCGGCCAGCACCGCAGGCTCGAGATGGCGGATCGCGTTGTGTTCCGACGTGTGGCGGGTGTCACCGCCGTCGATCAGCGTCACCGCGATGCCGGGCAGTTCGCGATCGAGGATTTGCGCGGCCAGCTCGCGGTCTTCTGGTCGCACCGTGAGGATGATCCGACTGATTTCGGGGACTCGAGCGAGCGCCATCAGCGACCACGACACGACTCGGCGGCCGGCGAGCGGGAGGTAGACCTTGTTGTGGGCGCCGCCGAAACGACTTCCGCCTCCGCCCGCGAGCACCACCGCGGCAACTGTCGCATGGGGCGGATTCATGGCGCTACGGTATCGCGGCGTTGACGCGCTTCCCGATCCGCAGGCGAGGCGTGCGGCCGCTCGCGGCTACGGCAGAAGGTGGTCGACCAGCGACGGCAAGTCTTCGAACCGCTGATGCGCGGACGGGATTCCTTCTCCCCGCCGGTCAAGGCCGAGAACGTGCATTCCTGCCGCCGCGGCGCTTCGCGCACCAAGCTCGGTGTCTTCGACCGCCACGCAAAGCGATGCGGCGATGCCCAACTCGGCCGCGGTACGCAGATAGCACTCGGGGTCGGGTTTTGGTTGGCGGACGTCGTCACCGCACGTCGTCGCCGAGATCAGCTCTCGCACGCCGAGCATGGTGAGCACGTGGTCGACGTATTCGCGGGTGCCTGAGGTCGCGACGCCGACCGCAAAACCCGCATCACACAGTCGGCGGACACCTGCTGCGGCGCCTGCCATTGCGGGGAACTCGTGGTGGAGCAAGTCCCAGAAACGTCGCTCCCGCCCGGCGAACAGTTCGGTGGGATCGTGGCCGGTCAGATCGCCGACGATCGTCATCTGGTCGCGTACCCGCATGCCGATGAGCCGATCGAACAGTGCCGGATCGATCGGTGTGCCGAGTGATGCGAGATGTTCGCTGGTGGCCCGGGCGTGCGCGGGCTCGGAATCGACGAGCACACCGTCACAGTCGAACACCACCGCGCGCAGGCGTCCGATTACCTCGACTTGCTCGCCGCTGGTGACGGTCATCGCGTCGTGCTGCGACGGCGCTCCATGAGACGCGCCGGCGTCGCGACAAGTGCGCCGAGGTCGGCGAGGAACCGGCCCGCGTCGGCGCCATCGGCCGCACGATGGTCGACCGTCAAACCCACCGAGCACGTCATGCGAACGGCGAGCGCGCCGTTGATCCCGACGGGAGCCTCAGCTATCGCGCCGATCGACAATGCGCACACCTGAGGCGGGGTGACGAGTGCCTGGAAAGCGCGGACCCCGAAGCCGCCGAGGTTGGAAAGTGTCACCGTGGCACCCTGGAGCGCGTCGCCGGCCAACTGCCCGTTTCGTGCTTGCGTGATTACCCGGCGGGTGAGGGCGTCGAGTTCGTCGAGCGCGAGTTCGTCGGGATCGGTGAGCACCGGCGCGATAAGCCCGACCGGAGTGTCGACGGCCAACGCGATTCCGACGTGGTTCGCGGGCACAGGTTCGTTACCTTGCCACACGCTGTTAAGGACAGGATGGTCGCGCAATGTTCGAGCGAGCGCGTGGACGAGCAGCGGCGTCCACCCGATGCCGTGCCGTGCAAGCGACAGTCCTTGCAGATCGAGGTCGGCGTACGCGGTGAACTGAGGAACGGTCGCGCTTTCGGTCATCTTGCTCGCGACCGCCCGGCGGACCGCACGACGCCTGGCGCTCAAGGCATCGGCGAACGCGGGCCCGGCGTCGGAGTGGTCCGGCGCGTCGGGTGCGTCCGGTGTGCGGTCCGCACCCGCCTCGTGGTTTGCGTTGGTCTTAACCCGCCCCGGTGCCTTTGCCTGCGCGGCTAGCTCAGCGGCACGTTCGACGTCGTTCTTTGTGACGGCGCCACCGATCCCGGTGCCGGAGACCGTGGCGAGATCGATGCCGAGTTCGGCAGCTCGACGTCTCGCCAGTGGGGCGGCGGCCTTCGGCCCCTTCCGCGATGGCGGGCTGGCCAGTCGCTCAGCTGTGACAGGTTCTGCCGCGACAGGTTCTGTTGTGACGGGGTTTTCCGCTGCCGCGCCGGCCGCGCCGGGTCCGATCGAGAGACCTTCGAGCAGGTCGTCGGACTCTGTCGCGATGTAGGCGATCGGTTCGCCGACCGCGATGGAATCGCCTGCGGGCACGACGATTCGCGCGAGCGTTCCGTCGACCGTCGACTCGACGTCCATGTCGATCTTGTCGGTCATGATTTCGCACACGACTTCACCGGTGTGAACCGGGTCGCCCTCGCTCTTGTGCCAGGTCAACACCTGGCCGTCTTCCATCGTCATGGACAACTTCGGCATCACGAGCGCCATCTCGCGCATCAAGACTCCTGGACGAGTGCGCGGCCGGCCGCAATGATGTCGGCGACCTGAGGCACGGCCGCCTTTTCGAGTTGGGGCGCGTAGGGAATCGGGACGTCGAGACCGCACAGGCGTTTGATAGGCGCCTGCAGATAGTTGAGCGCATCCGATCCGGCGATGATTGCTGAAACTTCTGCCATGAATCCGGCGGTGAGTGGCGCCTCCTGTACGAGCAGGACGCGCCCGGTCTCTTTGACGGCGTCGAGGATCGTGTCGGAGTCGAGCGGTTTGAGTGTGCGTGGGTCGACGACGGTTGCCTGCACACCTGACTGGGCCAGGGCCTCTGCCGCTTCGAGCGCTCGCGGCACCATGACTCCGGTGGCGACGATCGTGAGATCGTCACCTCGGCGACGGACGGCCGCTTTTCCTAGTGGCACCCGCTCGGCTCCCTCGGGGACTTCGCCCGATGTCTTGTACAGAAGCTTGTGCTCCAGAAAAATCACCGGATTCGGATCGTCGATGGACGCGAGCAGCAAACCCTTCGCGTCAGCAGGCGTCGCGGGCATGACGACCTTCAGTCCGGGCACATGAACGAACCATGCCTCGAGGCTTTGCGAATGCTGCCCAGCCGCGCCGGTGCCTGAACCACCGGGCGCCCGCAACACCAGGGGGACATTCGCGGCGCCGCCGAGCATGTAATGGATTTTGGCGGCCTGGTTGACGATTTGATCCATCGCCTGCGCGGTGAAATCGGAGAACTGGATCTCGACGATGGGCCGCATATCGCACAGTGCGGCGCCGACCGCGGCGCCGACGATGCCGAGTTCGGAGATCGGGGTGTCGCGAATGCGTTCGGGGCCGAACTGCTCGAAAAGACCAGTGCTGACGCCGAAAGCCCCTCCGTAGACGCCGACATCTTCGCCGAGAAGAAAGACCCGGTCGTCTTCGGTCATTGCCTGTGCCATCGCGTCCCGGAGTGCTTCGGAGTACGTCATCGAACGAGACGTCGAAGAGCTGGGATCACCACCGGCGGTCGTATTCGTGATTGTGGCTGTCGTCATCGATATTTCCTTCTCGTCAGGCGTGGGCGTCGGCGGGCGTGGGCGTCGTCAGGCGTAGACGGCGTCGACGAGTTCGTCGGCGCGTGCATCCGGAGCGGCGCTCGCACGCCTGATCGCGTCACGGACGGCATCGCGCGCGATGGCCCGCGCGCTTTCGATTTCTTCAGCGCTTAATGTCGCGGCGTCCTCGAGAGTTGCCTCGAAACGGCCGATCGGGTCTCGGGACTTCCAATCATCGATTTCTTCGCGCGTGCGGTAGAGGTTCTTGTCGCTCTTCGAGTGACCCTTCCAGCGATAGGTGTTTGCCTCGATCAGCGTGGGACCGCCACCGGCTCGGGCGCGGTCGACAGCGACCGTCACTTCGTCGTAGACCGCCTGCAGGTCGTTGCCGTCGATAGTCACACCCGGGATGCCGTAGGCCGTCGCTCGCTCGCTGATCCGGTCGATTTTGAAAGCCCGTTCGGTCGACATCGACATGCCGTAGTGGTTGTTCTCGCAGAGGAAAACCACCGGCAGATTCCAGATCGCGCCGAGGTTGACGGCTTCGTGAAAGGCGCCCTCGTTGGCTGCCCCGTCGCCGAAGAAACTCAAGACAACACGGTCGAGACCGCGGAGGTGTTGCGCGAGTGCGGCGCCGACAGCGATGGGGATGCCACCCGCCACGATCCCGTTCGCCCCGAGATTTCCCTTGGCCACGTCGGCGATGTGCATCGATCCGCCACGACCACGGCAATAGCCGGTCTCCTTGGCGAGGAGTTCAGCCATCATCCGTTCGAGGTCGGCGCCTTTGGCGATGCAATGACCGTGACCGCGGTGCGTCGACGTGATCAGGTCGTCGTCACGAAGGCTCAGGCAGCCGCCGGTGGCCGTCGCCTCCTGGCCGATCGAAAGATGCATGGTGCCGTGCATCAAGCCGCGGCCGAACAGCTCATCGACCGCTTCCTCGAATCGCCTGATCGACCACATGGTCACGAGGGCAGCCTTCGCCTGTTCTGGATCCTGCGTGAGCTTCACCGACTGCTCCTCACTGCGCCGCCATGCTCAATGTGAAATCACATGCGTGCGTATATGTTCACGTCCGTTCCTTCATGGATAGCAGGCTCGATTCCGGATGTAAAGGCGGGCAGGGCATGGAGAGGCGGCGGGGCAACAGAAAGCGGGTTGTCGGACGACGCTTCAGCGCGGGTCGACCCGCGTGGGGGGCTCGGCATTGCGTGTGCGGGACGCCGTCAGCAAGGTGCGCCATTCGCGTGCCAACTTGCTCGGCTGCGCCGCTACTCGCGTGGGCAACGTCGTGACGAAGCCTTTCGGGTCGCTCAATGCGCGCCGGAGCAGGCGGCGTGGTTTCGATTGCAGCCGCTGCTCGAGATCGCGGAGGTATTCGGTCCGCGCCTCGCCGGCGTCGCGTGCCACCACGGTGCGGCATGCTTCGCACCGCGTAGAAACGACGAGTCGTCCGGCGTAGTGCACGGTGTGCACGGCGAGTTGGTGACAAGACTCGCAATGAAGATAGGCAGACTCCGACGTCGTCATCTCAGGCCACAACGTAGTGCAAGGCAGCCAGTAACCCCTCGGCAGCGAAGAGATCGTGTGGTGAGCGAATCTCCACGTTGCGAGTGTCGCCAGGCACGCCGCGCACCCGGCGTCCGCAATAACGTTCGACGGCTTCGGTGGCGCTGCCGACGAGAAAACCCTCGGCGGCCGACCCGCGGTAGGCATGTAGCAGGTCATCAGCCCGAAACGCTTGCGGTAACTGCACTTGGATCTGATCGTTGTTGCCGCTGAAGCGCAGCGCAGCGCCCATGCGGTCGATCCAGACGAAGTCGTCGATGCCGAGATAGGGCACAGCTGAGCCCCACCGCTGCGCGGCCGCGATGACGTTTCTCACCAGATGAGGTGGGACGAGCGGCATTGCGCTGTCGTGCACCAGCACCATCTCGTAGGCGCCGTCCTCGATCCGCTCCGCCAACGCCTCGAGGGCGAGATGCACTGTTTGCTGGGTGCTCAGGCCCGCGGGGACGAGTTCGTAGGAGATTCCGACCGCCTCACGAGCGAGCGTGCTTCGCGCTGTCGGCAGGTCACTTTCGTGCACCGCGATGGCTACATGGCTGACGCCCGTCTCCTCGGTCAAGGACGCGAGCGCACGCGACACCAATCGGCGTCCGGCGAGCGGCAGAAAGGCGACGTCGGGCCCACTGCGCTGCTGCGCGGATCTGCCGCCGGCGAGCAGGATCGCCGCATGCCGAGCAGTGCTCGCATGGTTGCGCGCGGGCCTCGATACTCGGTTCACCCACTCATGCTCTCGCTACCTAGAGGCCTCATCAAGCCGTGGCCCGCCGTGGGCGTGCACCGCCGACTGTCTCCAGCGCCGGTGCTCGGCCGGCGTTCGACACGAGGTGATCCTGCATCGCCCTCATGTTCACGATGATCGAATCGGTCGCGAGTTCGACGTCGTCATAGGTGAGCGGTGCGTCGACGGCGACATTGCGTACCACTCTCGCGCCTGCGACAAGACCGAGCGGGAGTAGGCCTTCCGTCCGGGCAACGGAGGCATTTTCGGCGAGACCGTAAACGGTCGTGCCGCCGATGTTGTCGAGATCTTCTCCGGCGCGCAACGGCCGTTTCGCGGTTGCGACCACCTCGGCGGTCCAACCGCACGGGGCGAGGTCGACCTGGTGGTCGAGTACGGCGGCCGCGACCGATAGGGGTGCCTCGATGCTCGCCAGATGGTATGGGCGGTAGAACGCGTAATACGGCCCGCTGCCGAACTTCAGGTACGCCAATTCCTCAAGGACAGTTGGTTCGTCCGTGCGGACGACGGCAAAGACGCCGGGCGCCACCGGGCCGGTCGTGTAATCGACCACGCCAGCGCGATCGAGGATGCCACCGTCGGCGACGAGACTGAACGTGGTGGTGAGATCCTCGACAGTCGCGTACGGTCCGTTCATCCCGCGCCTGCTTACCTCGAGACCGGTGGCGTTGGCGAGGGCGACCATTTCGATCATCGCCTTGGATCCGTCGACGAAGCTCGTCAACATCTTGGGATTCATGTGTTTGGCGAGTGCCTCAGCGCGGAGTTGATCGGGTATCGCGTGGACGTCGAGCGGGTTGTTCTTGCCCTTGCCCGCGCACACGATGTCGAACGAAAGGTCGCGGGCGTAGTCGACGAGCCGCTTGGCTTCGACGGGTTCGTCGCCTCGGCACACCGTGTAAACCAATCCGGCGCTTTGAGCTATCGACGAGAGTAAGAACCCCACGGTGACATCGGTTTCGACGTTGAGTAACGCGACGTGACGGCCGGTGAGCAGCGCCTGCATGGCAATACGCGCTCCGATATCGGGAACGCCTGTCGCCTCGACAACGATGTCGATGGGTAGGCGGGTGAGCTGCTCGGCGTCATCGGTGATTACGTAGCGACCGTCGTCGACGGCACGCTCCAGTTGGTCACCGCTTCCGCTGGTGACGACGTTGTCGATGCCGACCGACTCGAACGCCGCGCCGGCCCGATCGAGGGCGATGTCGGCGATGGCAACGACCTCCATGCCCGTCATGCGGCGGACCTGTGCGACGTAGCCACGCCCCATCTGTCCGGCGCCGACGAGGCCGATGCGGATGGGCCGGCCCAGTTCGGTCTGGCGTTGACGAAGACGTTCCGAGTAACCCACTATGACTCCCTTTTTGCTTACCCTGCTGTGGGTAGTGCTGTGCTGAGGACCGCGTGCGCTGCGGCTTCGTCGCACACGAGTGCGTCAATGAGGCGACCTCGAAGCGCGCCGCGGATACCGGGGCCCTTGACCGCGCCGACGGCGACCGCGAGGACTGTGGGGACGGCGCGCAGATCGTCGAGGTTGACTGCCAGGACGCGATCGTGGACCGCGGTATCGACTTCGCGCCCGTTGACGTCGAAGTATCGTGCGCAGATGTCGCCTACCGGCGCTGCGGCGTCGAACGCTTTTCGTTCCTGCCGGTTGAGGCGCAGCGCCTCGACGATTTCGCCCGACGACCCGACCCCGGTGACCCCGACCCCGACGCACGCGATATCCGCGGCGCGTGCCGCGTCGAGTGCCGTCGCGATCGCGGGTTCGTGAAGCAGCGCGCGCAAAGCGGTATCGGATTCGAACAACGCAGGGGCGTGCAAGTAGCGGTACCGGCACCCGAGCCGGTCGGCCAGTTCGCGAACCAGTTCCTGTCCGCTGACATGCATCGTCAGTGACGACAGGCCGCCGACGAGTTGCACGATCTCGACGTCAGGCATCGACTTTGCCGCAACGGCACGGACCATCGCCTGCAACGTGCCGCCCCAGGAGACCGCGACGCGTTGATCTGGTTGGAGCCGTTCGACGAGCCAGTTGGCGGCGAGCTGTCCTGCTTCGGAGAGCACATCTTGTCGGGGCTGGTTGGCCAAAACCCGGGCCTCGATGGCGGGATAGCGAGTCACCAGCTCGTCTTCGAGGCCGTACGCACGCTGGATGGGCTCGTTGATCTTGATTTCGACGATGCCTTGTTCGCGGGCCGCCGCGAGGATGCGGGAGACGTTGGACCGGGTGGTACCCAGCGACTCCGCAACCTGCTGCTGGGAGAGGCCGTCGACGAAGTACATGCGTGCTGCCTTGACGAGCTGTTCGCGCTCACGAGACGGTCTCATCAAACCTCACATTCGTGCATATGCACTCACATTCGCGCATTGGTCCTATCACGCGCGCTCGTACGCCGCAAGGAATCGGCGGGTACAGACGGCCGATCGCTGCCAGTTTGAGCCGGGGCTGGACGCAGTTTGGGCCGTGACTGGGCGCAACGACGCGTGCGTTGACACCTGATGGCGTCGTCGCTCAGAATAGTCACGTCAGATCATAAAACGCAACTACGTGAGACTTGGTGCGGTGTGAGGGGTTGCGCGGCATTGGGAAGCCAGGAATGACGTCGACCTTGCGCTTTTTGGGCGGCACCGACACCGTGGGCGGCGTCCAGATCATGATCTCGGGTGCGAGCGGGCGACTGCTCTTCGACCTCGGTGTCGTCGGCAACCCGGGGATCGTCAGGCGGACGACGCTGTTCAACCCGTTGTTGCCGCCACGCGAGCGCGGGGTTCTGCTCGACTACTTACGAGCGGGCATGGCACCCCTGGTCGAGAATCTTTACGACGCGAGCGAACTTGGCGCCTCGGTCGCGACGGTCACGCAGCGGCTTAGAGCCCCCGGTTACCTGCTCGACGGTTTCCCGCTCATCACCGACGCCGACCCCGCGACGATGGCGGTATTCGTCAGTCACCTGCACGAAGACCACATGTTGCTGCTTCCATTCGTGGCTGCCGACGTGCCCGTCGTCATGAGCGAGCCAGGTGCCCGGCTGCACCGCGCGTTGGTCGCGGCGGGTGCGCTGCCCCCTGCAAGGGCGCGGGTCACCGGTATCGCTTCCGAATGCTCGTATTCCGTCGGCGATCTGAGCGCCGAAGTGATCGAGGTCGATCACGATGTTCCTGGCAGTGCGGGATTGTTGGTCAACACGCCCGAGGGCTCGGTGGCCTACACCGGTGACTGGCGCCGGCACGGTAGGCATCCCGAGTTGATAGAGCGCTTTGCGGTTCGGTGCGCGGGTGTTGACGTGCTCGTGACCGAAGCATCGACCGCTACGTCCGCCGGCGTAGCGCCGGCGACGCTGCCGAACGTGCCGGAGCATGACGTCGCCGAGGCATTCGAGAAGCTGATCGCCGGGAGTCGGCGTGGCGTCTACTGCTCGTTTCACGAGCGCAATCTCGAGCGCCAACGAGAAATCCAAGCGGTGGCTGCGATTCACGGGCGCACCCTTGTCCTGAGTGCTCGCACGTACGCAATCTGGCAGGCGGCCAAAGCGGAAGGCTTCGACGAACTCGACACATCCGATGGGGTCACGTTCTGGGCCGACGAGGCCGGGTCGGCGCAGGCGCGACCCGGCGCCGCCGGCGTCACGGCGTCCGATGTCGCGTGCAATCCGGAGGCCTTCGTCTGCGAGATGCGCCGGTGGGATCGTGCTCGATTGCTCGATATGGCCGCCGGCCCGGGCGACTTGTACGTGCACATGAACGGCTATCCGCACGGTCCTGCCGACCCGGGATGGCAAGTTCTCCAGACATGGACCAGACGGCTCGGCGTCCGGTTCGAGGCGATTTCGTCGCACGGCCATGCCCTTCCCGCTGATCTGCAATGGTTGGTCGATGCCGTCCGGCCCGGCCTTGTGGTGCCGGTGCACACCAACGCGCCCGACAGTTTTCCAGCGTCGTCGGCGCCGGTGCGCAGCGTGCGTCGAGGCGAGGAGTTGTCGCTGTCCGGCGATCTGTGTGGAAGGACTTCGCCGTGACGATGCCTGCCGCGATTCTCTTTGACTACGGCGGCGTGCTGACGGACGTCCACCACGTCGACGCCGGTTTTGCGGAAGTCGCGGGCGCCCTCTCGAAGCTGCTTTCGGATCGGGGCTCGTCGTGTTTGGCAAATGACGAAATCGAAGCAGACCTTCGTGCCGGCGCGAAAGCATATGAGGCGTGGAAGCAGGCACAATCGAGGTTTATGCGCCCGCGCGAATTGAGCCACGAAGAGTTCTGGGAACTGGTGGTCTGCGACTGGCCCGCGCCCGAACGCGACACCGTCCTTTCTGAGGCAGCGCAATTGTGTGCGCATTTCGAGTTCGCCACGCTGCATCGGCCCGCGAAGGCTGACGCGCGCGCGGTGTTGATGAAACTGCGTGATCGAGGGGTACGGACCGCGCTGGTCTGCAACTGCCTGTCAGGCGATGCCGCCCGGCGTCAGATGAAGATTGACGGACTCAACGGGCTGCTCGACGTCGAACTGTTCTCCGACGAGACCGGGTTGCGCAAGCCGAATCCAGGGTTTGTGCTCGCCGCCGTCGACGCGCTCGGTGTGTCCGCCGACGAGGCGTGGTTTGTGGGCGACAAGTTCAACCGCGATGTTCTCGGCGCCCGCAGAGCTGGCCTCGCGAAAGCATTGTTGATGTCGTCCCCGGCGGGGCCGGGGAACGCGGTGCGCGGGATCGTTCCCGACGTGGTCATCGACTCGCCGACTGACTTGCTCGCGTTGATCACCTAGGCCCGCGAAGTCCGCGATTTCAGCGGCTACGCTTCATAATCCCGTCGGCCAGCGCGTCGGCCGCCTCTCCGAGTCGAATCCCTACGACGTCGATACGGCGAAGCAACTCGCGGCGCTTCATCAACTCGACATCGAGTGGACGCTGGAACAGTTCGGCGAGTTCGAGTTGGTAAAGCTGACGCACTCGATTTCCTGATTTCTTCGCTGCCAGCGTCGTGACGGCAGCTCTGGAATTACGGGCGACCATCTGGCGTACGGCGTCCTGCAGTGCGCGGAGTCCTTCGATGAGGGCGTCGAGCACCAGTGCGACGGATGACTGGTCGGGCAATGCGTACAAGTCCGATTCGCGGACGAAATCGCGGAGTTCGTCGAGAACGTCGTCGACGAAGCGCGACAACCGGAAGAGATCTTCGCGGTCGATGGGCGTAGTCAGTGACGCGGACAGCGCGGTCACGAGAGCGGCCCGCCGTTCGTCGCCGAGATGCTCGAGCTCGCCCATCTGCGCGCGCGCCTCCGGCGTGGTGACCTTGCCGACGGTCATCATCCGAGCGAGACGTGCGCCATCGGTGGCCGCTCGGATTTGGCTGACCACCAAATCGACCAGTTGCTGGTCGGAGCGACCCAGCAGATCGGTCACCATCCGGTGCAGCCGGGGCCGCTTCAGCTCAGTTCCCGTGCGACTGCCGCGGCGCCGAGCGCCAACAGCACACTGGCCGGCAGGGTCACTGCCCACGCTGTCCCAAGTCTCATGACCGCTCTCCACCTGACTCTCCTCGAACTCTCGCTTACGCCTGCGCCGACGAGCGCCCCGGCTATCGACTGCGTCATGCTGACCGGCATTCCTGCCGCGGCACTCGCGAACACCGCTGCCGACGACGCCAATTCCGCCGAGAGGGCGTGCACCGGCCGCACGACGAGCAGGTCTCGCCCGAGCCGGCCGGCCAGTCGGCGAAGGCTGATCATCACGCCGATGGCGAAGCTGACGCCCGTCGCGACGAGCGTGCCGGCGTCGGCATGCACATGGACGGCGGTCGTACTGCCGACTACGGCGAAGACGGCGAGCATCTTCTGGCCGTCGTTGACCCCGTAGGCGAGGCTTTGTAGCGCATACCCCGACAGGGTCGCCCACTGGACTGCGCCCGGCACGTGCTGTCCTGTCGGCAGCCATCGCAACATTCGGGCGAGCGCGAGTCCGCCTATACCGCCCACCAGCGGGGCGGCCGCACCAAACGCCAGCACCGTCGCGACGCCAGGCCATGAGACCGGCAGGCCGTACCCGAGGCCGGCGCCGGTGATGCCGCCGATCATGGCGAGCGTCAGGCTGGTCGGGAGACCTTGCGCTGTCAGCGCCGTTACCACCAACAGCGCGGCGCACAGGCCGATCAGGAAGGCCGTCCGGCCGTCAGAAGATCCAAAGGCGACTAGTCGCCGCGCGAGCGTCTCCGCGACGTGGACGCCGAATACCAGCGGTGCCAACGTGACGCCCAGCGCTAGGACGGCGATCGCCCCGAGGGGGCGGAGCAGCGGCAACCGCAGGCCCATCGTGAGGATGGCGCCACCGTCGTTCGCACCGGTGACGACCGCAAAAGCGATGGCCACCAGCAGCAAACCCATCGGCGTATTCGCCGTGCTCGCCGTGCCTGCCGTGCCCACGGTGTCGCTCCTCACAGGTCGCGTGCTCGCTGAGACGTGCCGGCCGTTCGCCCGGGCGTTGGCCGGCAGAGAACGACGTTAAGGCCGGAACTCTAACCCGAAATCCACACACGTGCACCAGCGAAATCACGAACGTGAGGCTTGCTGTCGCGGGTCGAAGGGCCGCCGCAACGACGCCGTCGCATGGGTGGAAACTCAAAACCTTAAGCAGTCTTGCGAAAGACAGATGCGCTGCCGATCGTCACAGCTCGGAGAAGTTCGTGGGTGAGGGCTTGACGCTCCGGGTGATCCTGGAATCTAATCTACACCAGTGAACGGCATCATTCACGTTTGTGAGTTTTGTAGCGAGGGTTTACAGATACTCCGCACGACGAGGTTGTACGCATGCTCCGTACGAGGCGGCGAGAACGCCGAAGCTCGTCACAGGAGGAGTGTGCGAACTGGCGCGAAGCCGCCCCGCTCAGGGGCGGCCACCGAAACAGGACGTTAGGAGTGGGTTGGCAATGAAACGAGCGCTCGCCTCAGGAGTCGCCGTAGCGGCAACGTTTGCCCTAGCCGCGTGTAGTAGCTCGAACAAGGCGGCGGAATCGCCGACGTCCGCGCCACCAGCATCAACTACCCAGACAACCGCTGCGGCATCTACCCCGGCATCTGCCGCACCAGCGAGTTCCGCGTCGTCGAGCGCAAGCGGCAAAGCCACTGTTTATGCTGCCTTGACGGCGGCCAACGGCACCGCCCTTGCCGACGCGTTTCACGCGACTCATCCGAACGAGACGCTCGACATCGTCACGGGCGGCACGGGCGCGT
>Ga0164242_10004805_pt1 | contig 15121 bp, 15 predicted proteins | sample OricomgcompostMG_FD_108783 | JGI IMG/M metagenome (GOLD analysis project Ga0164242, IMG submission 108783) | Miracle-Growth compost microbial communities from Emeryville, California, USA - Original compost - Miracle growth compost (MG) ... | reverse complement strand
TGTTGTCGCCGAAGATATGCGTGTAGTTCTTCAGCCCAAGCCACTCGCCCGCGCTGCGGGTGATGATTTGCTTCTGGCCGTAGTTCTGGAACGACAGCAGCACGACCTTGACGAGCGGATAGCCGAGCACTCCGGCGAAGACGACGATCGCCGGCGCCAACATGAGATACGGAAGGCCGATGAAACGCCGCTTTCGGCGGCGCCCAGGGCCCTCCGCGGATTCGGGCGGCAAGCCGGACCGCCGTCGAGACGGGTTACGTCCCGCGTCCGTCTCGACGGCGGTCATGGCGTTGCCTCCTGCTTGGTTCTAAGCCTGACGACTATTCGCCGCCGTCAGGATGTCGCGTTGAGCACGTCGTTCAGGTGCGAATCAGCTGCCTTGGCCGCATCCATCGGAGACTTCGCGCCCGAGGCGATTGCCGAGAACATGTTCTCCATCGTCGCGTCGCCCTCGATCGTGGCCCATCCTGCGCTTGCCGGAGTGCCACTGCTGGTCGCCGCCGCCGCGTACCACGCCGCCGCCGGACCGCTGCTGCCGAGGCTGAGCAGGTTGGTCGCGTTCGGCATGAGGCCGTCGTTGGCCTGCAGCGCGGTCTGGCCGGCGGTGTTGGTCATCGCCTTGATCCACGCGACCGCCCAGTCTTGGTGCTTGCTGTTCTTGGCGACCGCGATGTCGGAGCCGCCGAGGAAGACCGGCGCGCACTTGCCCGCGTTGATGCTCGGGAAGCAGAACGCGCCGAGGTCGTCATCAGTCAAGGCGCCGTTCGAGTCCTTGACCACCGCGCCAGGCTCCCAGCTGCCACCGATGATCATCGCGGCCTTGCCAGCCCCGATGATGGTGTCCTGGTCGGGCTGGTTGGTGTTGACCGTCTGCGACGCCTTGGTCGACAGCGAGTTCTGCAGGTCCTTGAACTCGGCGAGGCCGGCCTGTGCGCCGTCCGACTCCAAGGCGCCGGTCCACTTGCTGCCGTCGGTCGTGGCGATCTGACCGCCGTTGTCCCAGACCATCGCGATGCCGGCGTACCAGTACTGGCCCGGCAGGTATAGCGGCGAGAAGTCGGACGCCGTGTTCTTCGCCTTGAGCAGCGCGGCGTCAGCCTTCAACTCGTCGACGCTGGTCGGCGGATTGGTGATGCCGGCGGCGGCGAACATCTTCTTGTTGTAGATGACGGCGCGGTCGCCGGCGAGCAGCGGCACACCGTAGAGGCTGTCGCCAACCTTGGCCGGGTCGGCCAAACCGGCCAGCCAGTTGTCGCTGTTCTCGAAATCGCCCTTCATCGGCGCGAGGTCGAGCAAGCCGCCGGACGCCGCGAACTGCGGGACGTCGGTGTTGCCGATCTCCATGACGTCAGGCGGCGTGTCGCTGCCGAGCGCGGTGGTCAGCTTCGCGCCGATGCCACCCCACTGCTGGATCTCGATCTTCACCTGGACGTTCGGGAACTGCTTGTGGAACTCGGCCGTGACGGCGTCCGAGGTCTTCGTCGAGACTTCGCCGGTCATCAGCCAGACGTCGAGCGTGCCGCTCGTGGTGTCGACCGACGGCGCGCTCGACTCCGCAGGCGCGGTGGTCGCCGGGGTGGTCGACGCCGCGCTGGTGGTGGTGGTGTCTGTCGGGCTCGCCTTGCTGCCCGTGTTGTTTGAGTTGTTGCTGCTGCAACCTGCAACAGCCAATGCCGCGGCCAACCCCACCGCGGTCAGGTACCGAGCTTTCACGCGCGTCCTCCTCAGGATCACGGTTGGCCGAGTGCGCCCGAACCCCGGCCCCGATTGGTTTAGACCAATGGGGAGGCTGGCATAGACCACCGGGGGTGTCAAGGGGTGCGAGCGGCGCCGTTCGATGTCGTGTCGCAACTGTGATCTGGCTGCGAACCGGCGTGCTCGCGCCTGAAACCGCCGCCGTGCGGCGTGCTCGCGGCCCGATTCGGGCTGGCGGACCGCTGCGAATGCTGGTCTAGACCAGGTGCGTTCGCTCCCCTCGACCACGTGCCGGCGCGGATCCGCGTTGACACTACGCCCGGACCAGGGCATCCGGGGCGAAAAGCGGACGACACAGATTGCGTCTGGCAGCACGGCGTCCGTTCTCGTACTCTCGATGCGGACCTTTCGAATCGGCATGCGCCGGCGGCGCCTCCAGAGTTGGTAGCGTTGACCGCGGCGGTGATGAGAGTCCCACCGGTTTCGTCCGGGCCGGCGCAGTGTCTTTTCCGAGTCTTTCGAGTCTTTCCGAGGGTTTGGGGCTAGTCAGTGACGGCCACATCAGAGTCCACGACTGGTGACGACGCGATCCTTGGCGAGCCCCGCATCCCCAAGTACTACGGGCTGAAGCGGCATCTGCTGGAGATGACGCAAACGCTGCCGCCGGGCAGTCCGGTGCCACCCGAACGCACGCTCAGCGTCGAGTTCGGCACCTCCCGAACCACGGTGCGCCAGGCGCTGCAAGAGCTCGTCGTCGAGGGCCGCCTCGAACGCATCCAGGGCAAGGGCACGTTCGTCGCCAAGCCCAAGGTCGCACAGGCGCTGCGGCTCACCAGCTACACCGAAGACATGCGGGCCCAGGGCTTGGAGCCCACCTCGACGCTGCTCGAGATCGGCTACGTCGTCGCCGACGACGTCCTGTCGGAGCGGCTCGCCATCAAGGCCAGGGCGCGCGTGTTGCGGATCGAACGGCTGCGGCTTGCCAACGGCGAGCCGATGGCCATCGAGACCACCCACCTGTCGGCGCAGCGCTTCCCCGGCCTGCGCCGCCAACTGGCCCGCTCCCATTCGCTGTACACCGCGCTCTCGGAGAAGTACGGCGTCCGGCTGCTCGAGGCCGAAGAGACGATCGAGACCGTGCCCGCCCCGCCCCGCGAGGCCCATCTGCTCGGCACCGACGTCGGGCTGCCGTTGCTGCTGCTCAGCCGCCACAGCATCGACGAAGACGGCCAGCCGATCGAATTCGTGCGTTCGCTCTATCGAGGCGACCGGTACAAGTTCGTCGCCCACCTGCAGCGCCCCACGCCAAGCTGAGGCGCCGTCCTCAGGCTACGAGCCCCAGCCTGCGCAGCTCGACCGTCAGGTCGTGCGGGTTCGTCGACGCCGCCATCGCGGCCTCGAGCGTCACCGCTCCGTCACGGATCAACGCCACCAGGTGCTGGTCGAACGTCTGCATGCCGTAATACGCGCCCTCGGCGATCAAGTCGTTCATCAGCGCGGTCTTGTCGGGCTCGCTGATCGCCTCGGCGATCCGGCCGGTGTTGAGGCAGATCTCCATCGCGACGCACCGGCCCTCGCCATCCGCTCGTGGGATCAAGCGCTGGCAGACGACGCCGCGCAACGCGCTCGCCAGCGAGAGGCGCACCTGCTTTTGCTCGTGCGGCGGGAAAAAGTCGATGATGCGGTTGACCGTCTCCTGCGCGTCGGTGGTGTGCAGGGTCGACATGACGAAGTGCCCGGTCTCGGACGCCGCCAGCGCCGCCTTCACCGTCTCTTGGTCGCGCATCTCACCGACGAGGATCACATCGGGGTCCTGCCGCATCGCGGCGCGCAGCGCGGTGGCGAAGTCTTCGGTGTCGACCCGGACCTCGCGTTGATTGATCATCGCGAGCTTGTCGAAATGCAGCACCTCGATCGGGTCTTCGACCGTCACGATATGCACTTCTCGGTTGTTGTTGATGTGGTCGATCATGCCCGCGAGCGTCGTCGACTTGCCGACGCCGGTCGGACCGGTCACCAGCACCAGGCCGCGCGGCTCCAGCGCGAGCTGCCCGAGGATGGGCGGCAGGCCGAGGTCTTCGAGCGGAATCGCGCCGACGCTGACCCGGCGAAAGACCAGGCCGGCGGAGCCGCGCGAACGGAACGCATTGACCCGGAACCGCCCGACCCCCGGCAACGAGAACGCGAAGTCGGCCTCGTTGGTGCGGGCGAACTGGTCGATGAGGTCTTGGCGCATGACCTCGCCGACCATCCGCTCGGTATCGGCCGCGGTGAGGTCGGCGGTCTGCAGCTTGCGCAGCCGACCGTCGATGCGCACCCGCGGTGGCGAACCGACCTTGCAGTGCAGGTCGGAGCCCGCGGAGTCGACGAGGGCACGCAGGAATGGCTCGATGCTCGGGCTTGCGGTCACGAAGATTCCTTCGGCGGATCAGCCGGTCGGCTTGACCCGCGCGACACCCGAATTGCCCGAGTCGCCGCCTACTCGATGACCGCGATGAGGTCGCCCTCCTGGACGACGTCGCCCTCGGCGACCTTGAGCTCGCGGACCGTGCCGGCCGACTCGGCGATGACCGGAATCTCCATCTTCATCGACTCGAGGATCACCAGGGTCTCACCGTCGTCAACCTGCTGGCCCTCGGTCACCACGATCTTCCAGACGTTCGCGACCATCTCAGCACGTATCTCCTCGGCCACGGAGCTCCCTTCCACACATCGACGGTGATCGCATCCAACCATGACGACGGGGCGCGCCCACCCCCACCCCTTCGCGTTGATCATGGGCAAAGCGCGGTGTGGGAGCAAGAAAACACCGCATCTTGCCCATGATCAACGCAGGACGGGAGGTCGCGCGGGCGGCGTCAGGCAGGTTTGGGCTTCGTAGCGCGCATCCTGGTGATCAGCCCGGTGTCGTAGGCCCCGGCCGCGTATTGCGGATCGTCGAGCAGTTCGACGAAGAAGGGCAGGTTGGTCTTGGGCCCTTCGACCACGAACGCCGCCACCGCCTCGCGGGCCAGTTGGAGCGCCGCCGCGCGGTCGACGCCATGAACGCACAGCTTGGCGAGCAACGGATCGTAGAACTGGGTGACCGTGTTGCCCTCCTCGTATCCGGCGTCGACCCGGACGCCGGGGCCGCTGGGCTCCACCCACGTCGTGATCGTGCCAGGGCTCGGGAAGAACCGCTTCGGGTCTTCGGCGTAGACCCGAAGCTCGATGGCGTGGCCGGTCGCGGTGAGCGTGTCGGGATCGAACGACGGCGGTTCGTCGGCGGCCGCCAGCAGTTGCTGCTCGACGAGGTCGACGCCGGTCACCATCTCCGTGATGGGGTGCTCGACCTGCAGCCGGGCGTTCATCTCCAGGAAATAGAACTCGCCCCCGCTCTCGAGGCTGGCCGGATCGAGGAGGAACTCGACCGTGCCGGCGCCCCGATAGCCGACCGACTCGCCGGCGCGCACGGCGGCGGCGATCATGCGTTCGCGCAGCGCGGGCGTGAGCACCGGGCAAGGCGTCTCTTCGGCGACCTTCTGGTGTCGGCGCTGCACCGAGCAGTCTCGTTCGCCGAGCGCGACCACCCGGCCGCCGGCCAGCCCGAGGATCTGCACCTCGACATGCCGGGCGCTCGCGATGTAGCGCTCCAGCAGGATCGACGGGTTGGCGAAAAAGCGCTGGGCGCTGCTTTGCGCGGTGGCGAACGCGGCGCGCAATTGCTCTTCGTCGTGGGCGATGCTCATGCCGATGCCGCCACCGCCGCCGGCGGCCTTCACCATGAGCGGGTAGCCGACCTCCTTGGCCGCGAGCACGGCCTGCTCGACGTCAGCGACCGGCTCGCGAGTGCCGGGCGCGATCGGCACGCCGGCGTCGCCGACCAGGTTGCGCGCCGCGACCTTGTCGCCCATCGCGACGATGGCGCGCGCCGACGGCCCGATCCACACCAGGCCGGCGTCCGCGACCGCCTGCGCGAAGCTGGCGTTCTCGGAAAGAAAGCCGTAACCGGGATGCACCGCTTGCGCCCCCGACTGCTTGGCCGCCTCGATCACCTTCGCGACGTCGAGGTAGCTCTCGGACGGCGCCGCCGCGCCAAGCAACACCGCCTCGTCGGCGTCGCGCACGAACGGTAGGTCGGCGTCCGCCTCGGAATAGACCGCGATCGCCTTCAGACCCATGCGCTGGACAGTGCGGATCACCCGGCGGGCGATCTCGCCCCGGTTGGCGACCAGGACCGACTCGAACACCTGACTCGACCTCTCGTTCGGCTGGCACGACCCGACGGATGTCGTTTCGCGGCAGACCGAACCTACCGGGGCCAAACCGGCAAGACCCCATCGCCGTCCACCACGTTCTAGACCGAGATTTGGCGGGAACCGTCAATCGGCGCCACCGCGAAGCCGCCGGCCGCGGCCGTGCGCGTCGCAGGACCGGCGCTCTCGGCGGCGGTGGCTTTCGGCGTGGCCGTGCCCGACGCCGCCGCCTTGGTCACGACGCGCGCGAGCATGTCGACCACCTGCGGGTCGTATTCGTAGGCCATGCCGAGGCGCAGCCGCTCCAACGCGTCGGCGCGTGTCTCGGCGCCCCGGGCGATGCCGACGAGGTCGTCGTAAGCGCTTACGACCTTGATGATGCGACTCTCGATCGGGAGGGTGTGGTCAGGCGCCTCACGGTGGCGACGATAGGGGTCCGCTTGGCGCGCCACGATCTCGGCGACGTGGTCGAGCACGCCCGTGGTCTTGATGATGTCGGCGCCCAGTTCGGCGACCCGCCGCCGCTCGGCCGGCGCGACCACGAGGGTCGATCCACCCGGGATCGGGTCGGTGAGCGACAGCTGGCCGATGTCGTGCAGCAGCGCGGCGTACTCGAGCTCGGCGATCTCGTTCTCGGTGAGCCCGAGCTCGCGGCCCACCTCGACGGCCAGCACGCTGACCCGCTGAGCGTGGCCGGCCTCGACGTAACCGCCGACCTCCGTCACCCGTGACAGCGATTGGATCGTTTGCCGATATGTCGTGCGGATCGCGGCGTACCGCCGAAACGCGAACTGCGTGAGCAGCAGAGGAACGCAGAAGATCGGCAGCGCGTAGAGCCGCATCGACGGTGTCGCGAGCGCGGTCAGGACGCCCGTCGCGCCGATCGCGGTCCACAGGCCGGCGGTGGCGCTGATCTCGTCACGCACCGTCCAGCCGAAAGCCGCGGCCCGCGCCCGCAAGCGAAGCGCCGCGGCCAGCATCATGTCGACGATCGCGGTCAGCGCCACGATCGCGACCATGAGCAGCGCGACCCATCGCAGCTCCTCCTTGAATTGCGCGAAGCGCAAGGTGGTAAGGCCGTGCGGCGTCGCCAGCCGAAACGCCACCGCGGCCACGCCTGCCGCGACGACGCGACGGGCCGCGAAGGCCAAGGGCGGACGCCGCCCCGCAGCGCGCTGAACCATGCAACCGGCGGCGCAGCCGAACGCCACCACCCAGACGACCTGCGCGGCGCTCTGCGCGACCGGCGCGCCGCCGACGTCGAACAGCATCGCGTACCCCAACGCGCCCGCGCTGGCGATCGGCGCGGACAGCCGGTCGCCAGGCAGTCGCACCGGCGCCAGCTCGCCGACGGCGACGAGCGCGGCGAAGGTCGCTGCGACGTCGAGGCGGACGACGCCGGCGTGCAGGCTGCCGGCGAGCGCGGCGACGCCGATCACGGCGACCCCGACGACAAGGACCCGGGTCGCGGCATTGGCGCGATCGAGCACGCGGGCCGCGCCGACGAGGGTCGCCATCGTCACGAGACCTCGGCGCGCATCGAATAGGAATGCGCGCTGAACGCCGCCGCGAGCTCGCCGGTCGGATCGTCATGGTCGCGAAATGCCGTGGCCGCCGGGTCGGCCGCGTCGTCGGTGACGTTGATGTTGGCGTCCCAGCCGTTCGCCTCGACCGCGACGATCAGCGCCTCGACCATGGCCGCGTCGAACTGGGTTCCGGCCCACCGGCGCAACTCGTCGACCGCGGCCACGACGGTGCGGGCGCTCCGGTACGAGCGAGTCGACGTCATCGAATCGAACGCGTCGGCGACGGCGATGATGCGCGCGAACGACGGGATTTCGTCTCCGACCAGACCGTCGGGATATCCAAGCCCGTCGACACGTTCGTGGTGATGCCTGATTCCGAGCATCGCCTCATCGAGGAACGAGATTCCGTTGACCATGTCGAAACCCCGGCTGGGATGCATGCGGATCGCGGCAAACTCGTCGTCGTCGAGCGGCCCGGTCTTTTGCAGCAATTTCGTTGGCACGCCGAGCTTTCCGACATCGTGCAGCATGCCGGCGTAGCGCAGCATTTCGATGCGGTCTTCGCGCATGCCAAGCTGCTGGGCGAGCATGACCGACGCTTTCGCGACACGTTCGCTGTGCCCTCTGGTGTAACGGTCTTTCGTCTCGACGGCCCTGATCAGCGACGCGACGGTCGCCTCGTAAGCCTTGTGCTGCTCCCCGTACTGCTGGAAGGCCCAGCGCGCGATCAGCATCGGCGCGAGAACCAAAAGGCCGGCGACGGGGCCGACCCCGCCGCGCCACAGAACCGCCATGATGAGCCCGAGAAACCCGTATCCGAGGCTCGACACCGCGATTTCGCCGGCGCCGCCCCACCACACGCTGATGAGCGAGACCCTGGTGGAGAGCTTGATCACATAGGCGACGAGGAAGTTGTTCACGATGAAGAAGGCCATGCCTGCGATCACGATCGACGGCAAGACCTGGGGAAAGCGCGCGTCGCCGAAGCCGATTCCGGCGGCGCCGGGCACGAGATGGCAGAGCGCGGCGGCGCAACAACCGCTGAGCGCCATCTGCGCGCCGTTGAAGAGCCGCTTGAACCAGGGCCTTCCCTTGGCGTAGGTGGCCGCGCCAACCATGCACAACAGCGCCGCGCCCCACGGATCGAGCAACAGCACCGCCGCAAGCGCGAGCGGAAAACCACTGGAAACACTGAAGAATCGCAGACGAGTGTCGACCAATGCGGAGTCGGCGATCCAGAACAGCAAAGCAAGGATGGCGAGATCGCGCCACGAGATTGCCGTGCGAGCGGCCGCGACGGCGCACAGGCCCACGCCGGCGGCGATGACCGCGCACACGTACAGCCGCGCGGCCCTCGGCAACGTGCGCATGCTGATCCTCACGACGGGGAAAGGCATAGGCGAGACGGGAGCGGCCGGTTGTGAACTAGCTCCACTGGGCGCAAGCGCCGTTGACGATCTTCTCGACAACTTTCGCGATCTTGTTCATATTCTCGCCGCCCTACGGGTTTCGTCACGGCGTCCGCTAGTGCCGCGCAAAGACCGCTCCGCTCAGGGTCGATGAGGTGACGCGTGTCGTGCTGGCCGCACCCGTCTCGCGCTATGCAGTTGTCCGCAACCCGGGAAATTGGGGGTTCTCGGGGTGCGAGCGACGTTGACAACACCCTCAACAGGCGTCACCACTGTCACTCGATAGCGAGTGAATCGGTCAAGATCGGGGCAAGTCAAGACCCAGACGACACTCGAACCACACGGCTTTTGGAGCACTCCGGGTAGACCAGTCAAAAGTGACTATTCGTCGGGCTGAATACCGTCACCACAACGGAACCTTCATCACGTTCATCCTGTTCTGCTCTTGTTGCGACTACGCCAAATGGTCGCCTTCCGACTGATCACTGGAATACGCTCGCTCCGCGCGGCGCATTGATCGCCGCGCCCGCTCGACAGGCAGGTGGTGACGGCATGGCTGGCCACAGCTCGACCGCCGCGCGATCGGCGTCGAACCCACCCGCGTCATCCAACCCGCCCACATCATCCAAACCACCTACGCCGTCCGACCCGCGCCACGCCGCGGTGGTCGCCGCGCTGATCGACGTCCGGCCAGACGAGGCGACGGCCAAGTTCGACGCCGAGGTCGCCGCCGCGCTGGCGCACCATCGCATCGACGCGGAGACCGCGCGCGCGTTGCGATGGTGGCAGCGAGCCTCGGTGCGCGCGGCGCAAAGCCACGCCGGCGTCGGGGCCACGCCGGACGCCGCCACCGTCTCGCCGGCCACCGCGCCACCTGCGCCACCCGCGCCGCCTGCGCCGCCGATCGCCGAGCTGGCGGCCGCACGGCTGCTGGCCGGGCCTGGTCCGCTCGCGTCACGCGCGCCGTCCACGATCGATCTTGCTGTCACGACGGTCACCACCGAGGGAAAGGACCGGCTCGACCATGCCAACCCTGCGACTTCTGCCTGATCTCGAAGAGTCGCTGCGCCAGCTGCCTGGGATCCGGGCGGTGAGCGTCGTCACGGGCCCGGACGCCGTCCCGACCGAGATCCACGTCGTGGCCAGCCGGAGCAAGGGCGCCAAGCAAGTGGTGCGCGACGTGCAGTCGCTGGCGTTGGCCGCGCACGATCTCGACATCGACCACCGCATCGTCAGCGTCGTCCAGCTCGACGACGAGGTGTCGTCGGTGATCCGGCTGCCAGACACGCCTGGCCACGACGAGGTCGTGATGGCCGACGGCGCGGCGCGGCCGTCGATCGCGTCGATCAGCATCCGCACGGCCGGCTCCGAGGCCGACGCGTCCGTCATCGTGTCGGCGGGCGGCACCGCGTATGAAGGCCGGTCTATCGGCCCGTCGACGATGAGCCACCGGTACACGCTCGTCGCCCGGGCCACCCTCGACGCGCTCGGCGAGCTGCTCGGGCTGCCGGCCGAGATCGAGTTCGCGACCGTGTCGACCATGGGCACCCGCGAGATGGCGGCCTGTGTCATCCAGGTCGCGGTGCCGCGGGTCGGCGAGCTGGTGTTGACCGGCTCGGCGCTCGTGCGCAACGACGAGGCCGACGCGGTCGCGCGGGCCGTGCTCGACGCGCTCAACCGGCGGCTAGCCGGCTGATGCCGAATCGCGCGCCCACGCGAGCGTGCGTGCCACGCCGTCCGCCAGCGGCGTGAACGGCTCCCATCCCAAGCCATGACGGGCGGACGACGCGTCGAGGGCGCATCCTCGCGTGTCGCCGAGCCTCGCCTCGGCGAAACGTGGTTCGTCGGGCGTTCCCGCCGCGCTCGCCACGATGCTGTGAAGCTGGCGCACCGAGGTCGAGACGCCGGTTCCGATGTTGAAGCGTCGGCCGTCGCCGCGCGGTGACGCGGCCCGCGCGAACGCGTCGACGACATCGTCGACGTAGACGTAGTCACGCACGGCCGTGCCGTCGCCGTAGATCACGCCCTGACGGCCGTCGATGTGCGCGGCGCAAAAGGCGGCGACGACGCCCGAGTCGCCACGCGGATCCTGCCGCGGCCCGTAGACGTTCGCCAAGGCGAGCGTGGTCGTCTGCAGCCCGTACAGCTTGCGATACGCGCCGAGATAGACCTCACCGGCGACCTTCGACGCGGCGTACGGCGACACCGGGTTGGCCCCCATCCGCTCGCCGACCGGCGAGCGGGTGGGCTCGCCGTAGATCGAGCCGCCGGACGACGCGAAGACGACCTTGCGGACGCCGGCCCGGCGCGCGGCCTCGAGCATGTTGATCGTGCCAAGCACGTTCGTGCGGGCGCAGCCCACCGGGTCTCGCACGCTGGCACGCACGTCGATCTGCGCGGCCAGATGGAATGCGATGTCGGGATCGGCGGCGGCGACAATGTCGGTGAAGGCCGGGTCGGTGACGTCGGCGCGCACGAAAGAAAACCGGCGCCGCGGGGCAAGCTCGCGGGCACGGGAGAGGTTGTCGAGGCTGCCGCGTGACAAGTCGTCGACACCGACCACCCGATGCCCGTCGGCGAGCAGGCGGTCGACGAGGTTCGAGCCGATGAAACCGGCGGCGCCGGTGACCAGAACGCACGCCTGCCGGGCGGCGTCCATCGCGGCCGAGCCCGGCCTGATCAGCTCTGCGCGCCGGACGCCGAGCGCGGCTGCCATGCCGTCGCCGCAGCGCCCGCCTGGGCTGGGCTGAAGCGCCCCCGCTCCATCTGGCCGGCCCACACGCAAGTCGAGCACCGCATCCCGAACTCCTCGCGTGCGTAGAGGTGATCCGCTCCGGGCGGGCCGAAGCCTAGCAAGCGCCGCTTGCGCGAGCGCCGGATCGCTACTCGGCTTCGGAGATCTCGATCCGCACTTCGCGGATGCGCGCGAGCACCTTGCCGCGCAGCTCGCCCGGCGCATGGTCGCAGCCGCAGCTACGGGCCACCAGCGCCTTCACCGCCTGGTCGAGGCCGTACTGGCGAAGACACGGCCCGCACTCCTCGAGATGCTGCCGGATCTTGTCGCAGTCGGCCGGCTCGATCTCACCGTCGAGATAGACGTAGACCTGCTCGAGCACCTGCGAACAGGGCGTCTCGTGGTGCTTACCACAGCTCATCGGCCCGCACCGCCCTCGGACTGCCCGGCGTCGCCATCGACGTCGCGGTCGGCATCGACCGGCGCGCGCACCACGCCTCGCTCAAGCGCGTAATCCTCCAGCGCCGCACGCAAGGCCCGTCGGCCACGATGCAGCCGAGACATCACGGTGCCGATCGGCGTACCCATGATCTCGGCAATTTCTTTATAGGCAAAGCCCTCGACGTCGGCAAGGTAGACCGCGATGCGGAACTCCTCGGGAAGCGCCTGCAGCGCCTCCTTCACGTCGGAGTCGGGCAGGTGGTCGAGCGCCTCGGTCTCTGCCGAACGCAAGCCGGACGACGTGTGCTCGGCCGCGCGGGCCAGCTGCCAGTCTTCGAGCTCGTCGCCGCCGGCCTGCTTGGGTTCGCGCTGCTTCTTGCGGTAGCTGTTGATGAACGTGTTCGTCAGGATGCGATACAGCCAGGCCTTGAGGTTGGTGCCCTCTTCGAACTGGTGGTAGGCGGCGAACGCCTTGACGAAGGTCTCCTGCACCAGATCTTCGGCGTCGGCGGGGTTGCGGGTCATGCGCAGCGCGGCCGAGTAAAGCTGATCGAGGAACGGCATCGCGCTGCGCTCGAAGCGAGCGCTGCGCTCCTGCGTCGACTCCTCGACTGTGGCCAACGACGGTGCTCCTCGTGACGGCATGCTCATGCGCTTCGTGCCCGAGGGGCGCCGAAACGAACCGGACAGCTCTCCCACGGAGACTACCGGTTGGCGCGCCGCCCGCGGCCGGCCCGGGCTGGCCGCGCCGGTCGTGGGGGCCGCGCCGGTCGTGGGGGCTGCGGCGGTCACGGGGGCCGCAAGGCCGGTCGGGATCGCCACCTGGGCCGGCCAGGCCGGCCATCGCAGCGGCGAGCGCTCGGGACGGATCTGGATCACGCGAACGTCGCCACCTTCACATTCCTCTTGGGCGTCACATCGGGTCTGGCGTGGCCCATCGGTCTGGCCTGTCACATCGGGTCCGGTGTTGTCGGTCACAACACGCCCGGTCGGACGCCGATTCCCGGCCGCGCCGTGATCCCGCGCCGTGGTCATGCGCCGCGCCGGGGGATTCGCGCGTCAGGCTCGGGAGGCGGCAAGCTCTCGGATCCAGGCCACCGCCCGCGCGGCGGCCGCGGGGAACGCCGCCGACTTCAGCCCGTGGTCGGAGCCATCGACCTCAAAAACCCCTACCCCGTCGGGAAATTCTGCCGGTCGCCCGAAGGCGTCACGACTTCCCTGGACGACGACGAGCGGCACGTCGATCGAGAGCTCGGCGGCGCGACTGCGATCCGGGCGGCCCGGTGGGTGAAGCGGAAAGGCCAAGGCGACGACGCCCGCGACCTCGCCCGCAGCCGCCGTCCGGCAGGCGACTCGCGCCCCGCTGCTGCGCCCGCCGGCGATCACCGGGCGCCCCCGAAGCCGCCGCGCGCTGGAGGCGAACCCGCCGGCGCCCTCGCGCAACGCGGCGAGCACGGCGAGCCATGCGGCGTCGAGCTGGCGGGCCGGCGCCGGCGCCCGGCGGCCCGCGACCCGATACGGCTGGAGCACCCGCGCGACCGCGATCTGCGCCCGCAACGCGGCGTCGCGCACGACGACCAGGTCGGGGGCGTCGATGCCGCCGCCGGCGCCATGACCGAGCACGAGCAGCGCCCGTGCGGCCGACGCCGGCAGCTCGAGCGCCACCCGCGCCTCGCCCGCGGGCGTCGGGACCGAGACGACGAGCGGCACGGCGGGAGACGCCGACGCGGCGGCGTCCGATGTCGTTGTTTTCAGCGGGACTCCGACTCCGATTGGGCCTGGCAGACCATACAACGGGCGGCTTCGGGCTTCGCTTCGAGGCGGCCTTCGGGAAGCGGCGTTCCGCACCGGACGCACAGCCCGTAGGTGCCGTCGTCGATCCGGCGCAGCGCCTCGATCACCTGGCGGCGCTGGCCGGTGGCCACCTCGACGAGCGCGTTCGCCCGGGCGTTGTCGGCGAGATCGAGCCCGGCGTCGGCGTCGCCAGGCGTGCCGTGCTGCTCCGAGCGATCCGCGGTCGGGGTCAGCGTGGCGACCGACCGGTCGAGTTCGGCCAAGATCGCCTCGAGCCGCTGCCGAGCCTGCTGGGTGTCCACGGTGCGCACCGGCGTCCTTTCATCGAGCTGGTCGAGTCGGTGTCGTGCCTCTACCCACCTTTGGGCCAGCTTCATGCGGACACGCCGATCACGAGCCGGGCAACGCGACGCCCTCCACCGGCTCGACCAACTCCGGCCCGTTGTTGCGCACGTCGTTCACCGACGTCGACACCGCGTATGCCTCGAGCCGGCCGGGCGCGGCAGGCACCAGCAGCCGGACCAGCGCGCGGGTGTCGTCGACACGCGGATCGAGCCAGCGGTCCCAGCCGTCGGGCTCGACGAACATGGGCATGCGGTCGTGAATTCGTCCGAGGTCGTCGGCTGCCTCGGTGGTGACGATCGTGCATGACCACAGCCAAGGATCGGCGTCGTCCGCCGCCCGTGGATCGCGCCAGAACTCGTACAACCCCGCGATCGGCAAGATGCCGCCGCCACGCCGGCGAATGAAGAACGGCTGCTTCGTGGCGCCCTTCGTGGGGCGGTCGCTGACGGCGTCGCCCTCGTGCCACTCGTAGTAGCCGTCGGCGGGCAACAGGCAGCGCCTGGTGGCAAAAGCCTTGCGGAACGCGGGTTTTTCGGCGAGCGTCTCGGCGCGCGCGTTGATGAGCCGGCTGCCGATCTTCGGGTCTTTCGCCCACGACGGAACAAGACCCCAGCGGACGACGCGCAGCTGGCGCTGCGGCGGCCGCTCGGGTTCGCGCTTGTCGAGCCGTTCGACGACGGCGTAGACGCTGTCGGTGGGCGCGACGTTGTAGTTGTGCGGCAAGGGAAAATCGGGGACCGACCGCTCGTCGACAGCCACCCGCTCGATGCCGAACTCCTCGACCAGATCGTCGGGATTTCGCGCTGTCGCGTAACGGCCGCACATGCTCTCCAGCGTCTCACCCCGGCTGGTTTGCCCGATAGATTGCACGGTGTGAGCGAACCCCTCCCCCGGTTGTGGCCGGCGCCGGCGGAAAGTGCGATCTCGACTCGTCGCTGTCGA
>Ga0164242_10004804_pt1 | contig 15122 bp, 10 predicted proteins | sample OricomgcompostMG_FD_108783 | JGI IMG/M metagenome (GOLD analysis project Ga0164242, IMG submission 108783) | Miracle-Growth compost microbial communities from Emeryville, California, USA - Original compost - Miracle growth compost (MG) ... | reverse complement strand
TTTACGTACGGATCCGTACTGTGCGTGCCGTTTGCAAAAACGCGAAGGGCTGGGTGCGGGCGTCCCTCCTCTTTTTAGATCGGAGTTCGACGACTTACGGATACGGTTAACTATTTTCATGGCGCGACGAGGTACTTGCTGATTGTACCTCTTACAGCAACCCCGTTTGCTTACATACTGTGTTGATCACCGATCAGCTCGTAAAATCGAGAGGCGGAAAATCGAGGGGGCATTCTGATCTGCCGTTCGAGTGGCTTGCTTATTTAAGCCAAACACCGTCTGTTTACCCAACCACCACCATCCCGATCCCCCTTGTCCTCCAACTGACTGCGGTGAGAGGCGAAAGAAGCACATGTGCCATACTACGTACTTCACTGGGCTTGCTTGGTTACCTCCGGTCATTTCGCTCCCCTGATGAATGTGCGCGCAAGGCACGCCTCCTTTACCAGCGTCGAGGCCTCCGCGAGACAGCTCCTTGTTGTCAGCTGGACGCGTCCGTCCGCCTGAGGACTTCTGGATAGATCCCGATAGACAGATAGAGACAGGCCCGGTCATTTGTTGCGAGTAGTTACTCGTTCTTCGTGTGTACCGTGTAGCTTGCCTATGAGCCCTACAAAGTGATTTGCCTGATGAGTAAGGTAGGCAGGGTCTACGTTCTAGATATGCTGTTAGAGCTTGATCACGACGACGATGCCCGTTCTTGCCGTCCGCCGTCTCCTATGATCACCAGTGATTTAACTCGGCTAACGAGCTGGCGAGGCACTAGCAAACCAAAAGGACCGCCCCAGGGAGAGTGGCCACCGCTCATTATGACGACGAAAAGCAGTTGGCGTAAAGTCTCAACGGGATCGGCAGCAAGCCCGAGTGATATGTGGAGGATGTCGACAACAATGACGTACGACGTGTTAAAGAGAACTAGCAAAGTCGCTACCGGAACTAACAACAAAGTATCGCAGGGTCAAGGAGTAAATGATTTTAATTGCTGTCAATACCTTATTGTTGTTTGATAGGGGTACACAGACGTGCTTATTGTGGGTATATAGGGTAGTTGGATAGTAAGGTCACCGGTGGGATCGGGGGCATTACCCTGAGCTTTAACTGACGGTTCTGAGGGATGAGGGAGGAGGTAGTCTGACTTGTACCAACCCTACTTTTTTATATATACATTTTCAGCAAGAGCAGTAAGTCCTTTACAAGCTTGCCTGACCACCTTCTATGGAAGCCGTTCCTAACCAATCGACACCATTTGCGTGTTTGCGCGATCCCATTTGTCGTGGATTGGGTTGCACGTGACTGAGCACTTAGAGATGATTGCTTGAGCTGACCTGCGAGGCTGTCTTCGATACATCGTAACCAAAAATGCGTCTTTTTCCGCAGTGACGAGTAGGAGGCGGTGGAATTTATCGATTGGTGACCCAACAGGCCTTATTTCATAATACCGGGATTAGAGTCAAATCACAAATACTCCGGCCATGTTTATTGCGTCCGAACTCCTGAGATGTTTGACGCCGGTGCAATTCGACGGCAGTGACTGTGACTGGGCACATGTTTGGAATAGACACGTCCCGTCAGACTATCTAGTGGCGTATCTATATATGTTGTATACGCAAGTCCCGATAGGTTCGTCGATGACTAGATCGCCAACCCAAGAGCAGCCACCTCCTTGGCCTGACTGCTTGGATGGCTGTTTCGTGCTCGTGCGCCTCGTTCGCATTCTCGTGAGAGAGCGCCTATGTTGCGAGAGGAAGGCTAGAATCCTGGCCGGTCGGGGCTGTAGCTATTACGCTCTGGTCGCAAGACTAGACGCCGGGCGCTTGAGAGCGGGTGTTTGCGATGTGGGATGGTGTCAAGGACCACGACCGGACCACATCCCGACGGCAACGCACCGCGTGGGGTCAATGAAGACAGTACGGAGACGGTCTTTAAATGCCCTTGATGGCTCAGCGCTTAGAGGTCCAGCCGTGTTCTGGCTGTTCGACTCGGAGTCTCGTCAATCGGGGTCAAGAACCACATCGCGCAGCTCTGGTTTTGCAACCCAGTCGACTCCACTTCCAACCACGACAGCACTCGCTGTGCCCTTCATGATTTTCCACCTTTGACGGCTTGCTTTCACCTCTGCTTCTAGTTTGGAGATCTCCTTCCTGACAGCCGGATCGTCTGTCGAGTCACTGTTAGTCCGTTCGGCTGCCTCCGCAAGTTGCAGAACCTTCGAAGCCAGCTCCATGTTGCGGCGGCTGATCTGGACACTCTCGACCTGGACCGCAGTAAGCTCATCGTTGATCCTCCGCACTTCAGATTCCTGCCTTGCGACGGTGCCCGATACCGCGTCTCGTTGCTCAATGTGCGGCAGTAGGTCGCTGTTTGCCGGAGAGTGACACCGTTAGTATGTGTTAAAACCAGTCGGCGCAAGCAAGGCTTTAACTCGCATACCGCTCGATGGGTGAGGCATCGGTTCCCCTGTGCACTGCTTTGATAATTGGGTTGACCATCATGACGCTGTTGACGACATCGTTGCGCAACGTATAGGACGCCCTTGACTCTAGAAACCGCTCACGGGCGATTCTGAGATCTTCTTCTGTGGCTGGATGTGACCCGTCTTTGAGTATATTAGATATTGAGTTTCCTAGCACCCTGCCGCACGGTGGGCGATTTAGGTTGGCCTTACTCGCTGTGTGTGGACCTCGAGCGGCTAACAAGGCGATCTCGAGGTCCAGCTCCTGAAGGTGATCATAAAGCTCTAACACGCGTCTCTCCTTATCAGAGAGGAGGAGGGGCGCATTCGCGCCAGACGCGTTCACACCAGCGTCATCGGCATCCTGCATGTCCGAGTCCTGCTGGTTCATGTTGGATATGGAGGACGAGAAGAGAGTTTAAAAGGCGGCTTATCGTCAATAAACCGTGCTCTCGCACAAGTGCCTGCCCCGGGAAGTGATTATTATTATGTATGCACTCGTACGCTCTTACGAGACAATTGTGGGGGTCACGAGCTCCCACAGCATCACGTTGCCCTGTGCACGGTTCAACCTGAGCTGCCTCGACCGCCGATGTTTGACAACCTCCTGCTCCAAAGTTAATGTCACGCCCCTCCCGTTCTGGTGTCGCACATCAGCTGGGACCTACTCCGGTTTGGTAGAGAGCCTTGGATTATAACACCGCTGTCCTCCTGCCATGAGATAGCCCCCGCATCTTTATCCCGTAACCGATCGTCCGCCCGCGACTTGCCCTTCTCTTTGCTATTGTTGAGAGATGCAGGGAAATGGCGACGCAGGTGTTGATTGCCCACACGGGCCAGCGCCTGCAATTAGACACATCTCAGCTCCTGTCGTGGGTCCATTCCACTCCTCTAGCCACCTCGGCGGCTTGCTGTAGCTAACTCCCTGTGTCAAAGACTCGATGACTTCAAAGCTTCGGTAGCTCGACAGAGCGGCATACCCACCCAATGTATCATCACCCTTACTCCACAGGGGCGGCCGCTTAAGCTGCAGACCATCCAGACCGAGGTTAGTACCGCTAAACCCCCCTCAACATCCTACTCTTGGAAAGCGGTAGGTGCTGACAAACCCCCATAGAAGGAGATCTACGTCTACGACAACAGGTTCACCCAGGCCGCTTCGCAAGGAAGCTCGTCATTGCCCAAGTCCGAGATCCCCCTACCTAAACGCTATAGCGCGTCGAGCCCGCCCAACGCTATCGAAAACACGAGATCCGTCCAGACATGGCAGGAGCTCTTCAAGTCGCGTCAAGCGTGGGCTACGCAGATGGTCGAGGACTGCGAGCTTATGGCGAACGCCACCCAAGAGCGGTATAGCGAGATGGACGTTATGATGCGCTGCCTAGATGCTGCCGTGGCCAACCTCGAGTCCGTCGTCAAGGCCCTTGAGCCGAAGTATGCGGAGCTTCAGAAATGGATCCCTGCCGCCCAGGCAGACTATTCCGCCCTCACAACGGGATGGGAGCAATACCTATCCCTCGCTAGGAGCATATCAATCTCGCCACCGATGGTTCACTTCATGACGGGACGCGATATGGGCGGTGGGAAAGGAAGGCCGCAGCGCCAGGCAACCTTGGAAGATCTAGTCGACCTAGAGACTGCGCGGAAAGCCGGCCGTCTGGCGCCTGCTGCCTTGCGAAAGTTCAATGGGCGGATCGGGGATTTGACCAAGGTCGCGTCGAGGCTTTTCCAGGACGCAGAGGACCTTGTCCGCGAATTTGAACGGACCGTGGCCCGTTCCGCTTTGTCCCACGACGGGGAGTCTCTACAACTGCTGCAGGACATCGAGGCAGTAGTTCAGAAGATTGATACCGACTACCAAACCACCCTAGAGTTCTCAAACACAACTCGGGATGTCCTTCAGGCGTCTAAGATAGCGTCGAACCACACCGAGAGGCTTCTGCCTAGCATCAGAAATAGAGCGCTCGAGATGGACGAGATGCTACGGTATGCAACACAGTCACGGAACGCGTTGGCCGCTGAATCAGTCGAATTCATGCGAAATATTACCGACATAACCTCGTTGAGTCACAGCGTCAAGTCCCAGATCAACTCGGTCAACCAAGATGACGAGCTTGGAACCTTTGACTATCTTCGCTTGATCCAGCAGGTTCCATACATGTATGCCTCCTTTGTAATCGAGGCTATTAAACGCCGCGAGTGGCTCGACAAGGTAAAACAGGACTCCTCCACCCTGGCCAACGAGATGGCCCTTTTTCAAGATGAAGAAGTGAAGCGGCGACGACGGTGGCACAAGTCGATCGGAAATGCGTACGCGCACGAGACGCCTGTTGTGGACGGCAAGGTACCAGGGCTCGAAGTCAATCTGCTTGGGGAAGACGACAAGTGGCCCGCCGTAACCAAACAAGAGCTCGAGGATTTCTATGATGCTTTGCAGAGGCAGAGAGCCGACTCTGATCTCATCACCGATATTGGGAAGATGATCACGGAGCTCAACAACCCTACGAAACAGCAATCGAAGAGACTGAAGGCATTCAAGAATGGTAGTATCCATGAGGCGGCATTGGGCAGAAGTGGCTTGATGATTAGAGGGGATGACGACCTTCTGAGGAGTCTTCAGGACGACAAATCGAAGTTGGAAGGCAAATTAAAGACGGCTGAGAGCCGCGTTAGACGTCTTGAGGATTTGCTTCACCGCCAAAGCCAGAGCTCTCGGCCCAGCCTGGGCGCTCTCTTCCAGACGCCTAGCCAGCAACTGTCCGACCGTAATGACTCAACGATATCCGTCAAGCCATCCCGCACCTCGGATGACCGCAGAAGGTCTTCTGAAGGGCCAGACATGCTTTACCAACGCATTCAGCAACTCGAGGGCGAGCTAACGCCGAGAAGGAGCGATCCGCAGTTTTCGAAAAGGATCTTAGCACAAAAACGGCGCAAAACGGCGATATCAAGGACCAGATGGAAGAGGCAAACTCGACCAAGAAGGACCTTCTCGAGAACATGGAAGCCCTAAAGAGGGAGTTCATGGAAGAGAGGAAGTCACTCGAAGACGAGATCAAACGATTACAGGCGCGACTGGAGGACACCGAAGACGAGATCGAGCACTTTGGAGAATCTAGAGAGCATGAAAAGGTGTCCTATGACGAGAGGGTTCGTACTCTCGAGCTCGAGGTTGATAGGCTCACGAAGGAGAAGCATGACGAGGCACTGAAAGCTGAAGGCCAGATCGAGTTTCTCCGCAAGGAGACCCGGCTCCAAAGGGAACGTTTAGAAACGCTGGAGGTGCAGTTGCAAACCGCACAGGACGAAACCAAAGCGTTGGATAAGAAGTTGGAAGTTTCTAACGAAGACGGAGCGACCTATCTCCGCGCTCTTACGGACATTCATGAGCTTCTTTCGCCGGAGGACGTTGTTCCCAGCGACTTGGTCGACCTTGTCGAGGCAGTTCTTAGCAAGTCGGCCAATCTCCTTTCCAAGGTTCAGGTTGCAGAAGGAGACAGGTCCCTTTTCAAATCCAACATGGACTTGGCGCATACCAACCTTCAGGATGCCCGCTCCGAGCTCGCTAGCACAAGGAAGAAACTATCCGAGGAAGAAATTACAGCGACGCACCTTCGAGAAACTCTCGCGGCGGAGGAGGCTAAAGTGGCAGCGCTGGAGGGCGAACTAGCCGAGGATCGTGGCCAACTAGATCAACTACGCGCTAAGATCGCCGACGGCGAAACTGGCTCGGAGTCACTCCGGAAGAGGCTGGAGGAGGAGGAGGAAACTATCACGTCTATGACAGAGGCGTTAGCTTCGCGGCAGTCCCAAGTCGGCAGTTTGGAAGAAGAGCTGCGGATGCACAAGGAGAAACTGCATGCCTCGCAATCGAAGCTAGCCGACCTCACGTCTCGTTTCGATGCTCGGACGGAGCGAACGAAGGACCTGACGCAACGCCTATTCTCGCAGAACGATCGATTGGCTCGGCTCCTCGAACGATTAGGATTCTCTGTCACCCGCCAAGGCGAGTCCATGGTCATCCAGAAAGTTCCTCGGTCGGAGCGCTCGTCGCAAAACGCAAACGATGTATCGGATCCAGGATCATCCTCTCTGCGTAAATCGGGAACTTTCAATAGCCGCATCCTAGGGAACAGTGCTGATCCGGAGCTGGTACACTGGATGAACGCCGCGGATTCCGATGGCGAGTCTGAGAAGTACAGCGCGTTCCTGTCTGCCATCGGCAACTTTGACATCGACGCTCTCTCCGAAGCTGTATATCGACGAGTCAAGGACATCGAACACACGGCACGCAAGCTTCAGCGAGACGCCAGGGCATACCGAGAGAAGGCCCATGCTCTCCAGAAGGAGGGTCACGACAAAATTGCCTTCAGGCACTTCAAAGAAGGAGACCTAGCCCTGTTCCTCCCCACCAGGAATCAGGCGACTGGGGCTTGGGCAGCCTTTAACGTCGGGTTTCCGCACTTTTTCCTCCGCGAACAAGAGGCTCATAGGTTGCGAAATCGCGAATGGCTCGTGGCCCGCATCACCAAGGTCCAGGAACGAGTTGTCGATTTGTCAAAGAGCCTGCACCAGGGCTCGACCGGGGGCACCAAAGACGGGCAGAACGGTGGGAGCAATGAGACCGATTCTATGAATGACGAGAATGACAACCCCTTCGACCTGTCGGACGGCTTGCGCTGGTATTTGATCGACGCTCATGAAGACAAGCCAGGGGCTCCGTCGACACCGGGGCTTGGTAAGAGCACAGTCGCTGCTAACAATGTCGAGGCTATGGCGGACATGCACACGCATAACAGGACAGGTTCTAAGGGAAGCGTCCTGGGCGGCCGTGCGGGAAACCCGTTGGGCATCGAGGGTGTTAGTAAGACTCTATCCAAGAGCCTTGAAAGTCGCCGGTCTAGCACCGGCTCAAGGAAAGCCATCCCATTCGCGATCGGAGGTCGGGGCCGAGAGAGCGCTTTGGCAAGCGAGACAAACTCAGTCCGCGCCGCTCCCGCAGACACTCCTGTGGCCACGAGCCCAAACCAACAGCATGGGGTGGCCGCCGTGGGTCAAGCTCAGGCGCGGCCGCAGACACCCCTAGGTCAAACGGGAACGAGCCCGGCCGAGCAACACGGCGAGGCGAATGGCGCGAATAACGTGCCGCCAACGGCCGAGGGTCAGGGCGAGCAGTCCGCGCGCCAGCAGTCTCCCGAGGTGCGCAGCGCAATCGATTCTCTTATTGGGCCCTAATCCCTCCTACCTACCTACCTATCCACCTACCTACTCGTCCACCCAACCCACATGTTCGGAAACTGTCGGTTCGCTGATCTTGGGTGTTCCGCTAGGCCCGCCACGTCCACCGCCGAAGCCCTCTACAGCGCGAAGAGAGCGCCGCATCGGTGGAAAGCCCGTCGAAGAAGTCGGTCGTCTGGGACTCGCTCTGGAGCCTGGATGTTAGTTACGAGAGTGGCCGGAAAGCAAAGTGAAAGAGTTTTGTCGTTGTGGCGCGTGTCTCTTTTGACTGGATTCTAGAGTTCTGGTGTGGGCGTTGTTTAGGTAGGTCAGCATTGCTTGAGGCTGTCCATTGCATTGATATTGGGATACCCCTCGGTACTTTCTCAACGCTGAGTAGGGTTCCTCGAGGGATCACTGGAGTTATTAAAACCTAGGGTAGCCTGGCGTTCGTTGCCGCAGCGTAGCGCTGTTGTTGTAGGAGCATAGGCGCTAGGTGCCCGGTCAAGTCCCATTAATAGAGAAACTACATTGTATTTCTACACAATTGGCTATTACCAACGGGAAACATCTATTTCTACAAGTTACACCATACACCCTCGTGAGCTCATCCATTCTTAGAACAAGCCCAAAGTCGCGCAACTAGTAAAGCTACGCGCCCCTATTCTCCTCTATACCTAACAACCCCAACTCGCCTTCCTTTATTCCCCAGCCACAACCTCGACAACCTTCCGAATAGGCTCAACTTCCGGGCCCTGGCCGGCAACAGCAATCTCGACGCTCCACGTCCCGAGACTCTTGACGCGATCGTGTCCGTCCTCAAGCCCCACGAAGCGCACATCGCCAGGCTCGAGAGCGATCCGGCTGGCCTCGGGGTCGGTGATCAGCAGGGCCCTGATGGCGGTGACGACGTCGGTCGAGGACACGGAGCCGAAGATGGCGTGCGGTGAGGGCACCGGCTCTGTTGCGGCGGCTGGCTTCTTGGAATCGTCGGGAGAGGGTGAGTGCGGCTGCTCTGACTGTTGCGGCTCGGGAACGGGAGCGGAGGGGGCGTGGATGGGCTTCCGCGTGAAAACTAGGGTCTCGGGGACGAGGAAGGATAGGAGGGCGTGGGCGCGTTCGGCCTAGAATATCTATGCGTTAGGAATCTCACACAGCCATGGGAAGATATGGCCCGGGAGAGTTGGGGGTGAGTGCTTACAGGCAGGCCCTGGATCTCGATCGCAGGGGCGGCTTGGACTTCTTCGACCACATCGAGCTCCTCGAGCACGGGCTCGGCAGTTCCGAAGGTGGTGTCGCGCTCGCCAACGTCATCGCGGGTGAGACCCAGCTCCTGAAACCGTGCGGCCGTCATGTACTCGGCCTTGTTGGACGGGTACCACTGGTTGCGCATACGACCACGCTCGACGGGGAAGATGGCATCTGTGTGGAAGGGTCGCCGCCTTGGTTAACGGACGGGGGGGAAGACAATTGTGGGCTTGGGGTATATTACCTTTCCGGCCGAACTTGGGAATGTCCTCAAGCAGCCGTACGACAATTCCATGGTCTCCGCGGCGGGTAGACTTCTTCTTGCCCCGGACTTGGATGTGAGGAGTGGTAGCTGTCAGAGGCGCCCATTTGCTGCTAGCAACTGGGCTCGTGAACCGCCGCAGACAGCTGAGGCATGTCGGGGATCTGTTCAGCAATGGAGCTGCCATTGGATTGAGGCGGGCAGTGGAACGGCCGCTGCAGTTTGTCAATGAGATACTCGACCCTGGAAATTTCGACGCAAGCAGAGCTTGAAGCCATTGAGGTTAGGTCGAAGCTTTTGGCGGGTAAAGTTCGGCTAATTGATTGTGCAAGGGTTGTTTGATCTTCAATATCACCGAATGCCCCAAGTGGAGAGCATCGGTGTTTAAGCTCTAACGCCGATCGATGGGTGTCATAGTTGTAAGACTTGACAACGGAGCTTGCAAACAGGTACCTCTGTAGATCGGGGATATATTCTTGTAGTTGGGTATTTAATCAGAGGTATTCCCAGATTCGACCCATCTCTAATATGTCAAAATCCAAACATGGCTGATCAACCTCCTCTCACCTTAAAGGGCAAGACTGCTATTGTAACTGGGGCTACTCGTGGCATCGGCGCAGCAATCGCCTGGGATCTAGCTTTACGAGGAGCAGATGTACGTTTTGCCCTTTTTCCGACTTATCGCGTACACCTACCATATCGGCAATACTGACCTGTACGAGTTAGGTGTGCCTCGTTTATGTCTCTGAGAAGAGTCTCAAGCTAGCAGAAGAGTTGGCTGCGAAGATCAAGGCACTGCCCCACAAACCGACAGCCTATATCTGCCGAGCAGATGTATCTACGCTCGAAGGTCCACAGCAGATAATAACCAGTCTTCTCGAGGCCACGGACAAGAATCTCGCTGTCGATATCCTTGTAAACAACGCCGGGCTGGAGAGGGTGAAGTCATTGGCTGAGCTCACGGTCGACGACTATGACGCCGTCTATAACGTAAATGTGCGGGGTGTGATCCTCCTGACGCAAGCCGTTCTCCCCTACCTACAAGCGAACGGAAGGGTCATAAACATATCATCTGTCGGGTCGAGAGAAGGGTTCCCGGAGCTTGGACTTTACTGCTCATCCAAAGCCGCAGTTGAGGGCCTCACCAGAGTGTGGGCGGCAGAATTGGGCCACAACGGCACTACGGTCAACGCTGTGAACCCGGGCCCGGTACAGAGCGAGATGCTCGACAATATCCCCAAGAGTATTGTGGAGATGCAGAAACAAAAGACACCAGTGCAGAATCGAGTGGGCACCGCTGAGGAAGTCGCGAAGGTTGTATCGTGGCTCGCTGGAGGTGACAGCGGATGGGTCTCAGGGCAGGCGATAAGTGCTAGCGGGGGATACTCCATGTATTGAATGGATGACGTGCCCACGCCGGGCAAGCCATTTATTTCTCAAGATTGATTCCCAAGACAGCTGGATTGGTGGCATGTTTTGGTGTCCAGTTTAATTATAAGCTGGCTTCGGGCAATCCCATGTTGCACTAGCCAAATATAGACTAGTGTATGCCTCGACCGTTATTGTGGCCCGTGCATGGTGTTTGTCCCAATGTTGTGCCAGGAAGTCGCGGTTGTCTTGTCCAACTCGGGACCAAGATACAAAGCATGAATAGTCAATCGCAGTCGAGGTATTGACGGCAGGGAAGTCGCTGCCTCGCCCGTCAAACTTCCTTCTGACTTCCTGTCTGGCTTCCCGTCTGACTTCTCTTCCACCTGCTATGACTCCACCCGACGACAGACCAGCTTCCTGAAGCTATGCCTCGCCCCACCTCTTGATCACCACCTCTCCCATTCCTTGCGACGATCTCACCGATCTGATAATGGAGCGCGACAAGTTAAAGGATCCCGCGGCCATCCTAGCTGCGCGCCCGAATGGCCGGACTACCGCGCCACTTGTTGTCAACAGAAACGGCCCGAGGCGGAGCCTGTTCACCAGCACAGAACCCAAGGGCGACCGCGTTGCTGAGAATGCCGAGAATCTTCCACTTGCCAGGCCCGTGAGCTCTGCCTCTTCGTCCGACCGCGGACTGCCCTCGCCTCGCAACGCCACCAAAATCCCGCGTCCTGCCCAGCAACCGCTTTCGAGCGGACGGAAACCATTCTCTCTGACGAATGCGTATAGAATGGCTGCGCAAGAGGAGGACGACGCTGTTCAAGGCTCGCCTAGCCCAGCGCCAAGGTCATGGCGGTCGAGGACAACAGCAAAAGAAAACCAGGCGCCAAACTCGCCTAGTCAACGGTCTCCGAAGCAAGGGTGGAGACGACGTGGCGCGAGGACATCGACCGAATCGCTGGGACAAGAAGGCAATAGGCGCTCCGTGGAGAGCTTCGACTCTGGTTCGCAGAGAAGCGATTTATCGGAGAGCGATATAGACCAAAAATTGAAGCAGTTCGAGCAGGACCAGCTACGGCTAGCTCACCCCGATGGCAGGAACATCTTCTCCGTCCAGAAACTCGGCCCGAAAGTCACTGAGACTGGGACCCAGCTGGCTAGGAAGGCAAGCAATGGCAGCCTCGATGGGGCTTCTCCTTCGACGGGGTACCAGTCTTGGGGCACCAAAGCCCAGTCTCGTCGCGGATGGCTCAAGCGCGTGGTAGCCTCCCCTGATACGAGCGATGGCAACCAAGAGCATGCATTACACCTACCTGGGGCTCGCGCTGATCGACGTTCCCCAAGCCCAGTGAGGGCTATTCATGGGAGGCATTCTCCCCCCCCAACACCAATCTCCAATGCCTTGCGCGACGGGACCCCGAACAAAAGCTTTGCTTGGCAGGCTGATGAAGACTTCACCGCTGGCGATCTCCAAGTTTCAGAAAGTCCTCCCGTTAAGGCCGGGATAGCTTCGCAGCCAGCAGTACATGAGCAAGCATCCGACATTACCCGGCCAAACTCACGAAACACGAAGCTTGACGAGATACGCGCTCTTGAGATAGAGGCGGCCTTGAAATTTCCCGATGAGCCTCCAGGTCCTCCTAGCGAAACGGACCGTAACCAAGAGAAATTGTCGGACGAAGACGGCGCCTCTCCTCAGGGGCGACATCTTGCCCGGACGAACACCAAAATTGACGAAATTAGAGCTCGGGAAATCGAGACACTGTCCAGGAGAGCACTAGCAACGGCGAGGCTAGACGAGATTCGGGAACGTAATGCAGAGTCTCGATCACGGTCTTCATCACCCGAATTCGCACGGAAGCCAAGCAAGGCCCTGCTATCTGAACCAACCCCTTTAGACATTGGGACTCGGAGTCCGAGTCACGAATCAAACCCGAAGAATGATGGAGAGCAAATCCCAAATACTCCGATTACGATATTCAAGAAATCCTCATCAATCGCCCCAGCCAAAGTCGGTGATGGAACGACCGGTGGCAGCTCGCAGTCGAGTCGGGGAGGCATTCTCCGCAACGACTCGCATGATCTATTACGCCAGCTGGCACGCGCGGCAAGCACCAGCCCTGCGTCGGAACCTCAGGTACCAGGAGGTGATGTTAAGGACATCCAGCGACCCCCTGCTGGTTCGGACAAAAGCGACTCAGGGAGCTCGAGGAGAGAAAGGAAACTCGACAAGACACTGGACGATGCAAAGCCGAGAGTCGGGTTCGCCGGCTTACGACGAGAACCGTCAATGGAGTCGACAACTTCCGACAAACGGTCAAGTTTTGCAGCTTCCGACTCTGACCCTACAGAACGAATAGAAAGGGAGTTGCAGTTATTCGCGCCCACAGAGAATCATTCGGAAAGGGGCTCATTACGCGCTCCCTCTCCCGATCTGGAAGAAGAAGAGTGTCCAGAAGAAACACCGAGGCCTCCTAAGCCTGACCCTTTAACACAACCTACCCCCCGAGTTACTGGTGCCTACGTCGAGACCCCAGCAACCACCAGGGTTGAGAAAGTCGAGAACCCCACCCTACCTGAGATAATCGAGCCTGAACTAGCCAAGCCCCTATTTGGAGACCGTTCACTTGCCCGAGGCAGAAGGGCAGAATCATCACCGCCCCGCAAACCTGTGCACTCTCTATCTTCCAAAGGTGATAGAGACGCAATCAGATCAACCTCACTTCTAAGGGGCCGCCGGTCCAAGTCCCTCCCGAGGGTCCGATCACCCCTGATCAATACAGCTCGACCACCAACAGTCAAGGATGACCTACTAGAAATTCGCCGAACGCACCAGATTGAGGATGACACCCTGGATGACTTTAGTGAATTGCTTCCCGGCCAAGGAGAGGACCTCATCATGGCCCCGGATGACAAGATGGAAGTGCCCGCGAGCTACGAAGAGGAACAGCAGGCATATGCTAGGATGACCAAGTCACTCAACGCTGGTCTCGACGGCATAAAAACAGCGAAGCGAGGGATTGAGCGCCTCCAAGATAAGGTTTCACATGCTGAGACCTTGCCCAAACCAGAGACGCCTCACGTCGCCCATGCAAACCATACAGAGCGCGCCAACTGCCCCATCTGCCTCGCTAGTGGCTCCCACTCTTCCTCTACTATGGTCGCATACATCCACCTACCGGTCCCCCGTCTTTGGCGCCGGCAGCCGCACTTCCAGTTTACCATCCTAGGTCTCGTCGTCTTCCTCCTATCCTGCTGGTATGTTGCCGAGTCGACGATGTGCTTCTACTATTGCAAGCCCGAATCATGTTACCCAGGCCAGCCCTGCGACTGGTCACACGACGACCCCTTCTGGGGCTATTCAATCCCGATAAAACTCGATCAGTGGACGACCGGAGGCCAGGGTAGAGCCCTTGCTCGTCAGCTAGGTCCGGACATTGCGGACTGGAAGGCGGACCTGTGGGATGCGATCACCGGCACGGACTTCACCAAGGTCGATACCACCAATTTCGACTGGGATCGGAGAAAGCAACACAGGAGGCGGCTGATGAAGCGAGGCCTCATCAAACCGCTCGCCGAGCTACCCGAAGACAGGGCAAAGCACGAGGCCTGGAGAGCGGCTGCGGCCGCCAAAGAGAGGGCCGATGCGATGAGAGAGATGGGGTATAATACCGAGGAGGACGAAAGCATGACGGTGGACGAGAAGGTCCACCGATGGTGAACCGTTTGCGAAGCAGTGTCTGCTCTCGATAGCATCATGGTGTAGCCGTGGTATGTGGGACACACTACAGAGTTTTGCTAGGGGGTTGGGAGATTACTTGCATTTGTGGCCGAGGAGGTCTAGCGGAGTCCTGTCCCCACGTTTTCTACCTCGTGGATATATGGTAAAAGGCGATGGTTGTCTGAAGTAAGGAGTTGGAACCGAACATGCATATACCCCTAGGAGCACTTTGTCACTCTCTACCGGCTGGCTCAACTTGGAGGCGAGCTCAACTCGCGTTGTACACTTTATATCAACCCGAATATTCACAATGTATTATTGAGGGCGGTTTGCTTTTGCTACTTCCCGGGCTAGATATTCCATGTCAAGGGCATGTTTCGCGAGGCGTTGCTGTCCAGACAAGCAAGGTTGTGCAGCAAGTTTTTGACTTCAATTAACTGTTAAATATTTAACGATGGGAAAAGCAAAGATGGCATTAACCGCATCGTGAATTATCAGGGGTATCTCGAGAAGTATTGGGGGTATCCGGGCCCGGTGCTAAAGCCAACAAGCAAACCCATGCCAGATCAATCAACGCCCCATATGAAAGCCAATCCTTCTTTCGCCGTGCGGCCGTCCATGGAGAGCCCCTACGCCGAGATGCTTGCTTTTTATGTTGTAACTGACAGAGATCTTGTCCTTCTCGACCTCGATGTGCTTTAGCCTTGCTTCAGCTGACGGGCCTTCTCCAACGCAAGGTCCTCAGCCAGCTGCTTATAGACATGCGCAGCCCAAGCAATCTCTCCCAGCACCTCCAAGTTGTCCTTGATGAAGTCCCGCACAGCTTGGATGTCGTAGAGCCCACTGGG
>Ga0164242_10004803_pt1 | contig 15123 bp, 16 predicted proteins | sample OricomgcompostMG_FD_108783 | JGI IMG/M metagenome (GOLD analysis project Ga0164242, IMG submission 108783) | Miracle-Growth compost microbial communities from Emeryville, California, USA - Original compost - Miracle growth compost (MG) ... | reverse complement strand
GAACGCGGCCAGCACCACCAGGCAGCTGCGGCCCGCGCGGTCGACGGCCGTCATGCCGATGAGGATCAGCCAGGGCATCGTCCACGTCAGGTACTGCTCGAGCACGAGTTTGCTGCACAGCATGAACAGCACGAGCGTGAGCGTGGTGTACCAGCGCAGGTCGGCGACGGCGCGCAGCCGGATCGCGCCGACGACGAAGACGGCCAGCAACGCGTAGCTCAGCAGCTTCGCGCCGCCGCCGCCGAGCGGTGCGAGCAGCAGGTACTGCCAGGACAGCCCGGTCGGCGTCTTCGTGACGTCGTGCAGCACCAGGTCGTGGAAGAAGGCGACCGGCGTGATCAGGAACGGCAGCGACAGCGCCACCAGCACGAGGCCGGAGCCGACCAGCACCCGCACTCGCACCCGCGTCCGGCCCACCTGGCGCAGCACGCCCGGCAGCAGGAAGCCGGGGAAGGTCTTCGCCGCGATCGCGAGGCCGTACCAGAGCGCGATGCCCCGGCTCGACGCCGGCCTGGTGCGGATCAGCCGCAGTGTCATCAGCAGCAGCGCACACGCCAGCGCGTCGAACCGGCCGTAGTAGGCGCTGTTGTAGAGCACGAGCGGGTTCAGGAAGTACAGCGCCGCGCCGGCGGCCGCGCGCCGGGGGTTTGCTCCGTGCCGCCGGAGCTCTGCGGCGATGAGCACCGCGCAGGCGACGTCCGCCGCCGCGATCGGCAGCTTGCCCAGGATCGTGAACGGGATGGCGCTGTGCAGCGCGAGCCAGCGGAACGGCAGCTCGAGGTAGACCCACAGCGGTACATACGCGAACGGCCCGTGCGGATAGCCGGGGTGGTAGGCGTAGAAGTTGCTGCCGTGCAGCAGCGCAGCGCTGGACTTGTCCCACACGACGAAGTCCTGGCCGCTGGTGATCGGGATCAGGACGGCCCGCACTGCCAGGCCCAGAACCAGGACAGCCGCAAGCGCGCGGTTGGCGCGACTGACCATTGCGGGCCTCTCGGATCGGCGAGATCTTGCGAGACTATCGCCTCGGTGTCGCCGTCGTGATCAGGCGGTTACGGTGGCCGTTCGGGGGGTGCTTATGCGCGGCTTACGGGTTGGGCACGATCCTCGACGGCTGACGGACAACGACTGGGAGACCGACGTGCGCGTGCTGCTCGCCGACGACGAGCGCCTGCTCGCCGACACCGTCGCCGACGGCCTGCGCAAGCTCGCGATGGCCGTCGACGTCTGCTATGACGGCGCGGCGGCCATCGAGCGGCTCGGCGTCAACGACTACGACGTCGCCGTGCTCGACCGCGACATGCCCCGGGCCACCGGCGACGAGGTGTGCCAGTGGATGGTCGGCGAGCAGCTGGGCACACGCATCCTGATCCTCACCGCCGCCAGCGGCATCCGCGACCGCGTCGACGGTTTCGGGCTCGGCGCCGACGACTACCTCACCAAACCGTTCGCCTTCGCCGAGCTCGCCGCGCGCATCCAGGCGCTGGCCCGCCGCCCCCCGATCGGCGCACCGCCGGTCATCGACAGCCACGGCGTCGTCCTGGACACTCCGCGCCACCAGGCGTTCCGGGACGGCCGGCTGCTGGACCTGACGCCGAAGGAGTTCGCCGTGCTGTCGGTGCTGATGCGCTCGGCGGGTGAGGTCGTCAGCTCCGAGCAGCTGCTGGAGAAGGCGTGGGACGAGCACGCCGACCCCTTCACCAACGCCGTGCGGGTCGCGGTGATGACCCTGCGCCGCAAGCTCGGCGCCCCGGCGATCGTGCACACCGTGCCGCGGGTCGGCTACCGGTTCGGCGAGTGACGGCGCCGTGCGACTGACCGTCCGCTGGCGGGCGTTGATCGCCGTGCTGGTCGGCTTTCCGGTCGGCTGGATGTACATCGACATCGGCTGGCGCCTGCTCGGCGGCCTGATCATCAGGGCCAGCGGGCACGACGCGATCAGGGTGGTCTGCCGGGGAAGCGGGCTCCCGCACACGCTCGGGATCTTCAACGGCTGCAACAGCTTCGACTACCACTACGGCTACGCGCTGGTCGAGCTGATCATCGGTACGGTGCTCGCCGCGGTCATCGCCTACGGCCTGGCCCGCTGGGTCACCGTGCCGCTGCGGGAGATGCGCGACGCCGTCGAGCAGCTCGGCCCGACCAACCTCGGCCTGCGGCTGCGCAGTCACGGCCCGGCGGGTGACGAGAGCCGGCGGCTGGCCGACGCCATCGACCGGATGCTCGACCGCGTCTCGGAGGGGTACGAGGCGCAGCGGCGGTTCGCGTCCAACGCCTCGCACGAGCTGCGCACCCCGTTGGCGACGCAGCGCGCCCTGATCGAGGTGTCGCTCGGCTCGGCGCTGACCGCTGACCAGCTGGAGCTGCTGTCCCGGCAGCTGCTGGCCACCAACGAGCGCAACGAGCGGCTGGTCGATGGCCTGCTGACCCTGGCCGAGACCGAGCGCGGCCTGGCCACGGCCGCCCCGCTGCGGCTGGACGCGATCGTCGACGAGGCGGTCGAGGTGCTGCGGGCATCGGCGCGCGAGCGCGGGGTCGAGCTGCACGCGCGGCTCGCGCCGGTGACCGTTCAGGGCGAGCAGCCGCTGCTCGACCGGCTGGCCACCAACCTCGTGCAGAACGCGATCAAGTACAACGAACCCGGTGGGCGGGTGGACGTCGAGGTCGCCGCGGGCGGCGTGCTGACCGTCTCGAACACCGGCCCGGTGGTGCCCGCCGAGGCGGTCGACTCGCTGTTCGAGCCGTTCCGGCGGCTGACCGGGGAGCGTCTCGACCACGGCGGGGGCGTCGGTCTCGGCCTGACCATCGCGCGGTCGGTGGTGTCGGCGCACGGCGGCACCATCGGCGCGCGGCCCAACCCCGGCGGCGGGCTGACCGTCGAGGTGCGGCTGCCGGCAGGACGGTGACGGCCGCCGGTCAACTGCCGGCGAAGCCCAGCTGCCGCCACGCCTCGTACGCGGCCACCGCGGCGCTGTTGGACAGGTTGAGCGAGCGGCGGCCGGGCAGCATCGGGATGCGCAGCTGGTCGGTGACGTGCGGGTCGGCGAGCACCGCGGCGTCGAGCCCGGTCGGCTCGGGCCCGAACATCAGCACGTCGCCGGTCACGTAGGCCACCGACGCGTAGGACGTCGTCGCCGACGTAGTGAACGCGAACACCCGCGCCGGCAGCACGGCGCCCCACAGGTCGTCCAGCGTCGGGTGCACGCTCACCGTCGCGAGGTCGTGGTAGTCGAGGCCCGCGCGCCGCAGTTGCGCGTCGGTCATCGTGAAACCGAGCGGCTCGACGAGGTGCAGGTGCGCGCCGGTGGCCGCCACCATGCGGATCGCGTTGCCGGTGTTGGGCGGGATCCGTGGTTCGACGAAGACGATGTGGAACACGCCTGCAGTGTGTCCTATGTGCACCACAGGCGGCGCATGGCAGGCTCGCAGTCGATGTCCGCACTCACCGACACGCTCTCCGCGCGCACGTCGCTCGCCGACGCCCAGATCGCGCACGTCGCCCGGCTGGTCGGCGAGTGGCAGCTGCTGTCCGACCTCGCCTTCGCCGACCTGCTGCTGTGGGTGCCGATCGCCTTGCCGGCCGCCGAGGCGGGTGCCGTCCCGGCGTTCCTCTGCGTCGCGCAGTGCCGCCCCACCACCGGGCCCACCGCCTACCAGCACGACCAGGTGGGCGTGGTGCTGCAGGGCGGCCGCGTCGCGTCGATGCGCGTCGCGTACAGCGAGGGCCGCATCTTCCGCGAGGTCGACCCGGACTGGGAGGGCGACCTGCCCATCCGCCGCGAGACGATCCCGGTCCGCCACGACGGCGAGGTCATCGCGGTGATCGGCCGCGACGCGAACCTGGCCAGCGTGCGGACGCCCTCGCAGCTGGAGCTGGTCTACCTGCAGAGTGCGGCCGATCTCGCGGGCATGGTCGCCGACGGCACGTTCCCCGCGCCGGACTCGCGGCTGGAGGAGGGGTTGGGCCCCCGGGTGGGTGACGGCCTCGTCCGCCTCGAGCCCGACGGCACCATCATCTACGCCAGCCCCAACGCGCTGTCCGCGTTCAGCCGGCTCGGGATCAACGGCAACGTGCTGTCCGAGCCGGTCGACGCGCTGACCAGCACGGTGGCCGACGACCCGTTCGACGCCGGCGATCTCGCCGTCGCGGTGGCCGAGGCGATCGACGGCGGCCACCCCGCGGGCATCGAGGTCGAGGGCGGCGGCGCCATCATCGCGTTCCGCGCGCTGCCGCTGCGCCCGCGGGGTGAGACGCTCGGCGCCCTGCTGCTCATGCAGGACGTCACCGAGCTGCGCCGCCGGGATCGGCAGATCATGAGCAAGGACGCCACGATCCGCGAGATCCACCACCGGGTGAAGAACAACCTGCAGACGGTGGCGGCGCTGCTGCGGCTGCAGGCGCGGCGGGTGTCCGTCCCGGTCGCCAAGCAGGCGCTGGAGGAGTCGATGCGGCGCGTGCAGTCGATCGCGCTGGTCCACGAGACGCTGTCGGTGTCGATCGACGAGTCGGTGGACTTCGACGAGATCGTCGACCGCCTGCTCGGCATGCTCAGCGACGTGATGGGCTCAGGTGCCCGGGTGTCGGCCGCGCGCTCGGGCAGCTTCGGCGACGTGCCGGCCGAGGTGGCCACCGCGCTCGTCCTCGTCGTCACCGAGCTCGTGCAGAACGCGATCGAGCACGCGTTCCCCGACGACCGCGGGGGAGCGGTGACGGTGCGTGCCCACCGCGAGCGCGGTCAGCTGACGGTGTCGATCCTGGACGACGGGGTGGGCCTGCCGGCCGACTTCAACCCCGGCAACACCGACCGGCTGGGCCTGCAGATCGTCAGCACGCTGGTGTCGGCCGAGCTCGGCGGGACGGTGACGTTCCGCCCCCGCCCGGACGGGCCAGGGGCCTGTGTGGAGATCTCGATGCCGCTGGCCGGCAAGCGCCGCGCCACGATCGAACGGTGAGCGGCGGACGTGCCCTCAGGCCAGCCGGGCGCGGGCGCGGGCGTTGCGCCGCTTGAGCGCGCGGCGTTCGTCCTCCGACAGCCCGCCCCAGACACCGGCGTCCTGACCGGACTCGAGCGCCCAGGTCAGACACTCCTGGACAACAGGGCAGCGTCGGCAGACAGCCTTCGCCTGTTCGATCTGCAGCAACGCCGGACCCGTGTTCCCGATCGGGAAGAACAGCTCGGGGTCCTCGTCACGGCAAATCGCGCGGTGCCGCCAGTCCATCGGTACGTCTCTCCTCACTAGGCGCCGGGGGCCCTGGGGTGTCGAGCCCTTGCGAACGCTTGTGAATCCTTTCACGAGCTGCGGCGGTCTTCAAGGAAAACGCCACGGGGTGCAAGCCACGTCACCGCGCGGCCTCGGGCGACGGTACGCGGGATCGGGTCCGAACGCGAGTGGTTACGCCCCGACTTTTCCGGTGTTAAGGAATTATTCGGGTGCGGCGCCGAGGACCCGGACGGCCCTCGGCACCGAACGAAACGTCACTTTCTCGCGCAGATCCATCGCGTCGCCGTCGACCTGGAACGGCAGTGGCTCGTCCGCGACGACGGTGACGGAGTCGACGTCGTGCAGCTGGAACGCGCCCCGCCTGCCTACCCGGGGGTTGTCGCCGGACAGCCGCGCCATGCTGAACAGGACGCCGGGGGTGAACATCCGACGGCGGGCGTAGACCCCCAGGCCGTTGTCGAACGAGGTCTGCGGGGTGGGGCGCAGCGGGCGGTTGCCGACGAAGGTCCAGGGGTCGGAGTTCGCGACGATCGCGAAGTAGACGTCGTCGAAGCGGGTGCCGTCGCCGAGCTCCAGGTGCAGCTTCGGGTGGCGCCGATCGGCGGCGAAGAACTCGCGCACCCCGACCCGCGCGTACAGCACGTGCGTGGACTTCCTGCCCTGCCGCCGCCTGCGCTCGACGCCGTGCACGATGGCCGCGTCGAAGCCCAGCCCGGCGGCGAAGCAGAAGTAGCGGTCGTCGGCGATGCCCATGCTGACCACCCGGCCGCTGTCGGTGCGCAGGCCCTCCAGCAGCGCCCCGGTGGCCTCGATCGGGTCGTTCGGCAGGCCGACGGCGCGGGCGAAGACGTTCGTGGAGCCGACCGGCACCACGCCGAGGGCCGGAACCCCGTCGTGCACCCCGTCGGTGAGTAGGCCGTTGATGACCTCGTTGACCGTGCCGTCGCCGCCCATCGCGACGACCAGGTCGGTGCCGTTGCGCATCGCCCGGCAGGCGAGCGCGGCGGCGTGCCCGCGGTTCTCGGTGGCCTCGACGTCGAGCTCGGCGACGCTGCCCAGGGCGTGCGCAAGGACGTCGCGCTCCCGCGGCGTCGTCGCGGTCGCGCGGGGATTCGTCACGACCAGGACCCGCATGGGGGGACAGCCTACGGCCTGCGCCTGGCCCGTCACTACTCTCGTCCGGGTGAGTCCGACCAGCGACGACAGCCTGCCGCGGGAGCTGAACGTCGCCTGCGTGGTGGTCGCGATCGAGGCGTTGGGGCTGCTCGTGGCGGCCGTCTGGCTGGTCGTCGACTCCGCGGCCGGGCACACCGCGCACCCCGCCCGCGGGCTGGTGACCGCCGTCCTCGCGCTGATCGGAGCCGCCGCGCTGCTGCTGGCCGCCCGCGGCCTGCGCCGGCTGTCGCTGTCGGCGCGCACGCCGGTGGTGGTGCTGCAGATCCTCGCGCTGCCGGTTGCGTACACGATGGCGTTCCAGGCGCACCGCCCGACCTGGGGCGGGCCGATCCTGGTCGCCGCGCTGGTGGTGCTCTACTGCCTGTTCACGCCGCCCGTGCGGGCGATCTTCGACCGCCAGCCGCGCGACTGACACCCCGCCGGCTGTGCGCCGGACAGCCGTCAGCCGCGCCGGCGGCGCGGCTGCTGCGGCGGCTCGGGGGCGCCGAGCGTCTCGCGCATCCGCTTGAGCCCGCGGGCCACGAGGCGCGACACCTGCATCTGCGAGACACCGACGATGGAGGCGATCTCGGTCTGCGTCTTGTTGGCCACGAAGCGCAGCAGCAGGATCTCCCGCTCGGACTCCGGCAGGGTGGCGATGACGTCGCGCAGCACGGCCCGGTGCTCGACCTGCTCGAAGCCCTCGTCGACGATGCCGAGGATGGGGTGCTCGGGCACGGCCTCGCCGGGCGCGGCAAAGATGTCCAGCGGCACGCCGGAGTAGGCCCGGGCGGCGTCGAGGGCTTCGAGGACGGTCTCCTCGTCGATGTCGATGCGCTTCGCGAGCTCGGGCACGGTGGGCGCCCGGCCGAGCTCCTGGCTCAGGTCGGCGCGGGCGGTGTTGAGGGTGGTCTGCAGCTCCTGCGCGCGGCGGGGCACATGGATGAGCCAGCCGGTGTCGCGGAAGTGCCGCTTGATCTCGCCGAGGATCGTCGGGGTGGCGTAGGTGGAGAACTCCAGCCCGCGCTCGGGGTCGAAGCGGTCGACGGCCTTGATGAGGCCGATGGCGCCGACCTGGACGAGGTCGTTCATCGGCTCGTTGCGGCCGGAGAAGCGGCGCGCGAGGTAGATGACCAGGGGCATGTGCAGCTCGACGAGCCGGTCGCGCAGCGTCGGGTGCCGAGGGTCGTCCTCGGCCAGCGAGTGCAGCTCGGTGAGCAGTGCACTCGCTTCGGCCCTGGTCTCCCGGCCAGGCTTGTCGGGGGTTGTCACGCGCTTGCTGCCTCGCGTGTCTTGGTGATCGTGATGGTGAGCCGGCCCGCGGACTGCTCGACGTCGACGGAGTTGGCGAGCGCGCCGAGGACCGTCCAGGCGAAGCCGGCGCGGTCGGGTTCGGCGTCGCCGCCGGTGTCGACGGTGGCCGACACGGCCAGCCGCCCTGGGGCCAGGTGGAAGCGGGCGGTGAGCGCCGAGCCCTCGACGGCGTGCGGGAGCAGCAGCGCGGACGCCTCGTCGACGGCCAGGCGGAGATCCTCGATGTCGTCGATCGTCAGGTCGCAGCGTGCGGCCAGGCTGGCGGCGGTGAGCCGCAAGGTGGCGATGTAGACGACCGCCGTCGGGATGCGGACCTCGACGACGTCGCCGTCCGGAGTGCCCTGCTGCTCCGCCATGTGCTCAGCTCCACTGTCAGCCCGGTCAGCCCGCCGGGTTCGCGATGTTCCATCGGACGATAACCGGCTCGGCATGCTCGCCGCCCAACACGCAGGCGGCAGCGGTGCCGAGCAGCAGGTGCGCCCCGTCGCGTGCCGCGCCACCGATCCACCGCGCGCCGAGCACCCGGCTCAGGTGGCCGTGGCCGACGAGCACCACCGGCCCGCGGGTGGCGGCCTGCGCCGCGCGGGTCAGGACGCGGTCGGCGCGGGCGGTGACGTCGGCCGCCGACTCGCCGTTCGGGGCGCCGTCGGCGAAGATCGTCCAGCCCGGCCGCTCGACGTGGATCTCCTTGCTGGTGCGGCCCTCGTAGTCGCCGTAGTCCCACTCGGCGAGGTCGTCGGTGACGGCGTCGACGGCCAGCCCGGCGAGCGCCGCGGTGTCGAGGGCCCGCCGGCGCGGCGAGCTCAGCACCAGCGCCGGCCGCACGTCGGCCAGCACCGCGCGCAGCGCGGCCGCCTGCGTGCGCCCGGCCTCGGTGAGCGGCACGTCGGTGCGCCCGGTGTGCCGGCCGTCGAGGCTCCACTGCGTCTGCCCGTGCCGGACCAGCCACACCTCGGTGCGGTCGGTGAGTGCAGGCACGACGAAGGCCGACCCCGTGGTGGGGTCGGCCTCCGACGTGATCACGAACGCGAGCCCGGTTCAGGCGTTCTTGGTCTCCCAGAAGATCTTGGCGATCTCGTCGATCTTGGCCAGCAGCTCGTCGGCCTTGGCCGCGTCGAGGTCGCCCTTGACGCCGCCCGCACCGGCGAGCTTGGTGGCCTCGTTGACGAGCTGGTGCAGCTGCGGGTACTTCTCGAAGTGCGGCGCCTTGAAGTAGTCGGTCCACAGCACCCACAGGTGGTGCTTGACCAGCTCCGCGCGCTGCTCCTTGATGATGATGGCGCGGGTGCGGAAGTCGGGATCGTCGTTGTCGGCGACCTTGGCGATCACGGCCTTGATCGACTCGGCTTCGATGCGGGCCTGCGCGGGGTCGTACACACCGCAGGGCAGGTCGCAGTGGGCGTACGCGACGGTGGACGGACGGAACAGACGCATATCCTTGCCTCCTAAAACGGACGGACTGTGGGGCTGACAGCTGTGGGTGGGCGCTCGTGGAACGCTCCGATCTGACCCTACTCCCGGGCGCCGGGCCGGATGCGGGGGAGCGAGCGAACAGTGCGTGAGTCTGTGTTGCCGTGGCAGCGAGTCGAGGTCGCGGGCCCGTCGATGGTGCCGACGCTGCGGCACGGCGACGTCGTGCTGGCCCGGCACGGGGCCCGTGTCCGGCCCGGCGACGTGGTCCTCGCGCGGTTCCCGACGCTGCCGGGCCGGCTGGTGGTCAAGCGGGCCGTGCGGCCGGTCGAGGGCGGCTGGTGGCTGGCGTCGGACAACGCGGCGGCGGGCAGCGACAGCGCGACCTACGGCCCCGGCGAGGTGCTCGCCCGCGTGGTGCTGCGGCTGCGCCCGGGCCGGCCGCGCCGCCTGCCCGGTCGCCGGCCCTGACCCGCCGGCCGGGTGCGGTGCGTCGCAGTCGTGGCCGCGAGTTGGCCCCGCGTGCAACACTTGCTGCGGGCGAACCCCCCGCAAGGCCGTGTACGACCTCCCCGAACCCAGGGCGGGCGTGCTGTGACGGCAGCTGACGAGTTTCGATCCTGGAGTCTGAGCAGTGGGGTTCGACGAAGACAGTCCCGTTTTCCGAGCGCATCAGGGCGGCAAGCTGTCCCTGCACAGCACGATGCCGCTGACCGACCGCGAGTCGCTGTCGCTGGCCTACACACCCGGCGTCGCCGAGGTGTGCTCGGCCATCGCCGTCGACGAGTCGCTGGCCCAGCGCTACACCTGGCGATCGCGGCTGGTCGCCGTCGTCACCGACGGCACCGCGGTGCTCGGCCTGGGCAACATCGGCCCGGCGGCCGCACTGCCGGTCATGGAGGGCAAGGCGGCGCTGTTCAGCGAGTTCGCCGGCCTCAACTCCGTCCCGATCTGCCTGGACACCACCGACGTCGACGAGATCGTCGAGACCGTAGCGCGGATCGCGCCGTCGTTCGGCGGCATCAACCTCGAGGACATCTCGGCGCCGCGCTGCTTCGAGATCGAGGCCCGGCTGCGTGAGCGGCTGTCGATCCCGGTGTTCCACGACGACCAGCACGGCACCGCGGTCGTCGTGCTCGCGGCGCTGCGCAACGCCGCCACGGTCACCGGCCGCACGCTCGGCCAGCTGCGGGTGGTGGTCTCGGGCGCGGGCGCCGCCGGGGTGGCGTGCACCAAGATCCTGCTCGCCGCGGGCATCGGCGACATCGCGGTGGCCGACTCCAAGGGCATCGTGCACAGCGGCCGCACCGACCTCTCGCCGGTCAAGCGCGAGCTCGCCGCGATCACCAACACCGGCGGCTACGCCGGCTCGTTCGATGATGCCCTGCGCGGCGCCGACGTCTTCCTCGGCCTGTCCGCCGGCTCGGTCACCGAGGACGTCGTGGCGACGATGGCGCCGAACGCGATCATCTTCGCGCTGGCCAACCCGACGCCGGAGGTCGACCCGGTGGTGGCGCACCGGTACGCCGCTGTCGTCGCCACCGGCCGCAGCGACTACCCGAACCAGATCAACAACGTCCTCGCGTTCCCCGGGGTGTTCTCCGGCGCCTTCGACGCGGGTGCGCGCGCGATCACCGAGAACATGAAGGTCGCCGCGGCCACCGCGATCGCCGACGTCGTCTCCGACGCCCTGGACGCGCAGAACATCGTGCCGACGCCGTTCGACCCGCGGGTGGCCCCGGCCGTCGCGGCGGCGGTCGCGCAGCAGGCCGTGGTCGACGGCGTGGCGCGGGTGCCGGTGGGAGCCCACCCCGCGCGGTAGTGCTCAGGCGACGACGAGGCGGCGGCTGGCGAGGTCGACGCCGTCGGTGCCCGCCCCCGCCGCGAGCTGCTGCCAGACCCCGGCGATGCGCCGCACGGCCTCGTGCAGCCGGTCGGCGGGCTGGGCGAACGGCAGCCGGACGAAGCGCTCCAGCGTGCCGTCCACGCCGAAGCGCGAGCCCGGCACGAGCACCACGCCCGCCTGACCGGCGAGCAGGGCGAGCGGGGTCGACAGCGGCGCGGGCAGCTGCGCCCACATCGACAGCCCGCCCTGCGGCACGACGTCGACGCGCCAGTCGGGCAGCTCGGCGGTGACGGCGGCCAGCAAGGCGTCCCGGCGGGGCAGCAGGTCGGCGCGGCGCGCGGCGGCGACCGCGTCCAGGTCGGCGAGGATCTCGGTGGCGACGAGCTGGTCGAGCACGGCCCCGCACATGTCGATGGACGTGCGCAGCGCGGCCAGGCGTGCCACGAGATCGGCCGAGGCGCGCAGCCAGCCGATGCGCAGGCCGCCCCAGACGGGCTTGGACAGCGACCCGATCGTCACCACGCCGGGGTCGATCGCCGCGGCGGGCGTGGCGCTGCCGGCGAAGCCGAGGTCGACGAACGACTCGTCGACGACCACCGTCGTGCCCGTCCGGCGGGCCGCGCGCAGCACCGTCCGGCGGTCGTCGTCGCCGACGAGGGCGCCGGTGGGGTTGTGGTGATCGGGAGTGAGATAGGCCAGCCGCGCGGAGGTCTGGCGCAGCGTGGCCTGCAGCTGGTCGACCTGCCAGCCGCCGTGCGGATGCATGGGCACCGGCACGATGCGCCCGCCGTGCGCACGCACCGCGTCGAGCGCGCCGGGGTAGCTGGGCAGTTCGGTGACGACGCGGTCGCCGGGGCCGATCACCAGGCGCAGCAGCAGGTCGACGCCGTGCAGGGCGCCGTTGGTGACGAGCACCTGGTCGGCCCGGGTCGGGATGCCACGGCCGGCGAACCGGGCGGCGACCGCCTCGCGCAGCGCGGGCAGGCCCGCCGGGTCGTAGCCGTCGCCGAGCAGGTGCGACGGGAGCCGGCCGGCCGCCGCGGCGACCGCGGGCTCGATGACCGACGGCGGGGCGGGGAGGGTGGCGCAGGACAGGTCGATGACGTCGCCCGGGGCGGGCGCGCGGGTCGTCCACCGGGCGACGACGTTGTTCGGGGTGGAGCCGGCCGGCACGGTGACGAAGCTGCCCGAGCCGATGCGGCTGTCGAGGAACCCGTCGGCGCGCAGCTGGTCGTAGGCCGAGGTGACGGTGGCCCGGCTGACCCGCAGCGCGGTGGCGAGGTCGCGCTCGGAGGGCAGCCGGGTCTCGATGGCGACCCGGCCGTCGAGGACGAGGGCGGTGAGCGCCCGGGCGAGCGCGGCGTACACCGGCCCGGGCAGCGTGCGGATGTCGGGGAGCAGCGCGGCGAGCGCCGGCCCGCCGATACGCAGGGGAGCGGCCATGCCTCCATGGTGACCGCTCATTGGCCTGGTCGGCCAGTCCATTGATCGGTCAGTGGCCGGGGAAATCGGTGGCCCGGGCCGGTCATGCTGGGCCAATGCTCGTGCGTCGGCTGGTGCAGCTCTACGTCGGCCTGTGGCTGTACGGGCTGTCCGGCGCGCTGCAGGTCAGCGCGGGGCTCGGCCTCGACCCGTGGGACGTCCTGCACCAGGGCGTGTCGCACCACATCGGGCTGCGCATCGGCACCGTCGTCATCGTCGTCGGCGCGCTGGTGCTGCTGCTGTGGATCCCGCTGCGGCAGCGGCCCGGCCTGGGCACGGTCAGCAACGTCGTGCTCGTCGGGGTGTCGATGAACGTCGGCCTGGACATCCTCCCCGCGCACGCTCCGCTGGGCTGGCGCATCGCCGAGCTCGTCGGCGGCGTCGTGCTGTGCGGCGTGGCCAGCGGCATGTACATCGGCGCGGAGTTCGGGCCCGGCCCGCGTGACGGCCTGATGACCGGCCTGGCGCGCCGCACCGGCCGGTCGATCCGCCTGGTGCGCACCTCGCTGGAGGTGACGGTGCTCGCCGCGGGCTGGCTGCTCGGCGGTCAGGTGGGCGTCGGCACGGTGGCCTTCGCATTGGCGATCGGCCCGCTGGCGCAGGTGTTCCTGCCGCTGTTCGCGATCGAGCGCCCGGCGACTACTCGTCGTCCTCGTCGTCGCGGGCCAGCCAGGTGGCGAAGCGGTCGACGGCCGTCTCGAACTCCGGGTGGACGTCGACGAACACCTGCAGGCGATCGGCCAACCACTCCAGCGTGACCTCCTCCTGGCCACGCCGGCTCACGAGCTCCTCGATCCCGCGGTCGGTGAAGTACACGAATCGGTCCTCCTGCTCAGCCCTCGTCAGCGGGGTAGCGCACGCCGAGCTGGCGCCGCGCCTCGTCGAGCACCTCGAGGATGCCGACGGTGTCGTCCAGCGGCACCAGCGGGCTCTCCAGCTCGCCGGCCCGCAGGCAGCGCGCCACCTCGGCGACCTCGTAGCGGTAGCCGTTGCCCTCGGGCGGCGGCTGCTCGATGACGTACTCGTTGTCGCCGACGTGCACCACCAGCCGGGTAGCACGGTGCAACCTCGGCTCGAGCCTGAGCCAGCCGTCCGTGCCGGTGACCAGGGCACCGAACGGGCTCGGGCCGGCGGCGCTGCAGTAGATCTGCGACAGCCGGTCGCCGTGCAGCCACTGCATGCCGACCGTGACGTCCGTGCCGGTCGGGGCCAGCGACCCGGACGCCTGCACGGAGTCGGGCCGGCCGAGCAGCAGCCAGCAGAAGGTGGCCGGGTAGACGCCGAGGTCGAGCAGCGCGCCGCCGCCCTGCGCGGGGTCGTAGAGCCGGTGCGCGGGGTCGTAGGGGAACAGCTTGGACAGGTCGGCGCGCACGCCCAGGACGTTGCCGATGGTCCCGTCGGCGGCCAGCTCGGCACAGCGGCGGACGAGCGGCTGCAGGCGCAGCCACATGGCCTCCATGCAGAACAGGCCGCGCTGCCGGGCCTCGGCCACTACCTCGCGGGCCTCGCGGGCGTTGAGCGTGAACGCCTTCTCCACGAGCAGCGGCTTGCCCGCCCGCAGGGTCAGCAGCGCCTGCTCGTGGTGCTGGGCGTGCGTGGTGGCGAGGTAGACGACGTCGACGCCCGCGTCGGCGAGCAGCTGCGCGTACGAGCCGTAGGAGCGGGCGACGCCGTGCCGCTGTGCGAAGGCCGCGGCCCGCTCGCCGTCGCGCGCCGCGACGGCGGCCAGCTCGTTGCCGGGCACCCCCGCGATGTCGGCGGCGACCGTGGCGGCGATGCCCCCGGCCCCGAGGATCCCCCAGCGGATCGCGTCCACTACGCGAAGGCGGTTTCGACGACCTCGCGTTGCTGGGCCTCGTGCACGCCGTGCGAGCCGACGGCAGGCGATGCCGACGCCTTGCGCGACGCCCGCAGCAAGGGGCGCGGCGCGCCGCTGGAGGCAAGGTGCTCGGGCAGGTTGAGCGCGATGAACGGCCACGCCCCCTGGTTGGCGGGCTCCTCCTGGACCCAGACCACCTCGGCGTCCGGGTACTTCGCGAGCTCGGCGGTGATCTCGTCGGTGGGCAGCGGGTACAGCTGCTCGACCCGGACGATGGCGACGTCGTCCCGGCCCGCGGACTCGCGGTGGGCTGCGAGGTCGTAGTAGACCTTGCCCGCGCACAGCAGCACCCGGGTGACCTTGTCGGCGCCGGCGGTGCGGTCCGGCAGCACCGGTGCGAAGGCGCCGGTGGTGAAGTCGTCGAGCTGGCTGACGGCCGCCTTGTGCCGCAGCAGCGACTTCGGCGTCATCGCGATCAGCGGCCGGCGCACCGGCGAGAGCGCCTGGCGGCGCAGCAGGTGGAAGTAGTTGGCCGGCGAGGAGCACATGGCGACCGTCATGTTGTTCTCGGCCGCGAGCTGCAGGAACCGCTCCGGCCGGGCCGACGAGTGGTCCGGCCCCTGACCCTCGTAGCCGTGCGGCAGCAGCAGGGTCAGCGCCGAGCGCTGGCCCCACTTGGCCTCGCCGGAGGAGATGAACTCGTCGATGATCGTCTGCGCGCCGTCGGCGAAGTCGCCGAACTGCGCCTCCCACAGCACGAGCGCGTCGGGCCGCTCGACCGAGTACCCGTACTCGAAGCCCATCACCGCGAACTCGCTCAGTGACGAGTCGTAGACGAGGAACTTGGCCTGGTCGTCGCCGAGGTTCGCCAGCG
>Ga0164242_10004802_pt1 | contig 15125 bp, 12 predicted proteins | sample OricomgcompostMG_FD_108783 | JGI IMG/M metagenome (GOLD analysis project Ga0164242, IMG submission 108783) | Miracle-Growth compost microbial communities from Emeryville, California, USA - Original compost - Miracle growth compost (MG) ... | reverse complement strand
GTTGTCATTGAGTGGGTACTCCAGATATGGACATGAATCAGGCCCGGAAGGTGTGCTTCAGTTGGATTCCCGCCGGGCAAGCGGATAGAGACGTCACAAAAGTGACTCTCCAGACTACCGTCGGGCGGCAGCCTCCTGCAACAACGGCGCCGACGCCCGCGATATTCCGCGCCGCAGCGCATCCCTCCCGCCGAGGCGTCGGTCACCCGGGTTGCGGCGCGCGTGCCGCGACCGTCTCCTCTTCAGGGGGCCGGGGCGGGTAGACCCAGGTGACGAGAACCACCGAGATGATCATGAGCAGGAACCACGAGACCACCTTCTCGGGCGACACGGGCTGCCAGCCGCCCGACTGGTCGGGGTAGGTCCAGGCCTGAGCGAACGTGCCGATGTTCTCGGCGAGCCATATGAAGAACGCGACGAGGGCGAACGCGAGGATGAGCGGCATCCTGAGCCGGCGGCGGAACACCTGGAAGTGCATGACCGCAGGCCCGAAGACGACGGCCACGGCGACGAGCAGCAGCCAGCGCAGGTCGACGAAGAAGTGGTGCGTGAAGAAGTTGACATAGATCGCGACGGCCACGACGGCGGTGACCCAGCGTCGTGGATACCGGGTGAAACGCAGGTCGAACAGCCGGTACACGCGCACGAGATACGAGCCGACCGCGCCGTACATGAAGCCGGTGAACAGCGGGACGCCGAGGATGCGCAGCACGCCGCCCTGGTCGTACGCCCAGGAGCCGACGTCGGTCTTGAACAGCTCCATGGCCGTGCCGACGATGTGGAAGACCACGATGACGCGCAGTTCGCTCCACGTCTCCAGGCCGCGCCAGATCATCACGACCTGGATGACGATCGCCGCGATGGTCAGCGCGTCGTTGCGGGCGAGCACGGAGTCGACCGGATACCACAGGCGCGCGGCGAGGATGACGGCCAGCAGCGCCGCGCCGAAGACGCACGCCCACGCCTGCTTGGCACCGAACACGAGGAACTCGACGACGCCGCTCCAGAGCCTGCTGTGCGGCGCTCTGGCCAGCAGGCGGTGGGCGGCGTCGTCGAGGCGGCGCTCGACACCGGTGAGGTCGGGTCGTCGCGCCATCAGGTGCGTGCCACGCTCAGGACAGCAGCGCCGTCTTCAGCGTGTCGAGACCCACGCCGCCGATGTCCAGGGCCTTCTTGTGGAAGGCCTTGATGTCGAAGGCGTCACCCTCTCGCCGCTGGTACTCGTCGCGGATCTGCTCCCAGATGCGCTGACCGATCTTGTACGACGGCGCCTGCCCGGGCCATCCCAGATAGCGGTTCACCTCGAACCGCACGAACGGTTCGTTCATGTTCACGTTCTGGCCGAGGAACTCGAACGCGTAGTCGCCGGTCCACGGCCCCTGTCCGTCCGGCCGCTGCTTCGTCAGGTGCACGCCGATGTCGAGCACGACGCGCGCTGCGCGCATCCGCTGACCATCGAGCATGCCGAGCCGGTCGGCCGGGTCGTCGAGATAGCCGAGCTGCTCCATGAGCCGTTCGGCGTACAGCGCCCAGCCCTCGGCATGTCCCGAGGTTCCCGCCACCCGCCGCCAGGTGTTCAGCTGGGCCTTGTTGTAGGTGGCCGTCGCGATCTGCAGGTGGTGGCCGGGGACTCCCTCGTGGTACACGGTCGTCAGCTCGCGCCAGGTGTCGAACTCCGTCACGCCTTCCGGCACACTCCACCACATGCGGCCCGGCCTGGAGAAGTCGTCCGCCGGTCCCGTGTAGTAGATGCCGCCTTCCTGCGTGGGGGCGATCATGCACTCCAGGCGCCTGACCGGTTCGGGGATGTCGAAGTGCGTCCTTCCGAGCTCCTCGACCGCGCGATCGCTGGTCTCCTGCATCCAGCGCTGCAGGGCGTCGGTGCCGTGCAGTTTGCGCGACGGGTCGCCGTCGAGGAACGCGATGGCTTCCGCCACGGATGCGCCCGGCTTGATCTCGCGGGCGATCGCCTCCTGCTCCTCCACCATGCGGCGCAGCTCCTCGACGCCCCACTCGTACGTCTCGTCGAGGTCGACCGTCGCGCCCAGGAAGCTGCGCGAGGCCAGCGCGTAGATCTCCCGCCCGACGGCATCCTGCTCGGGTGCGTGCACGGCCAGCTCGTCCTCGAGGAACACGGCGAGCTCGCCGTAGGCGGCGGCGGCCTCTGCGGCGCCCTTCTCGAGGTCCCGCTTGAGACCCTCTGGCAGTTCGCCCTCCGCCGGCTTGGCGTCGCGTGCCAGCGAGAAGAAGAAGCCGCTGGGTCCCACCTGCTTGTTGGCCTGCGCGATGCCCTCGCGCACCTGCCGGATGGCGGGCACGTTGCCGGCGTGGATGCCGGTGCGCAGCGTGGCGATGTAGCCGCGCATGGCAGCAGGCAGGTTGTGCATGCGTCGGGCGATGTTCTCCCAGTTCTCGACCGTCGCCGTCGGCTCCAGGTCGAAGATGTCGCGCAGCTCCTGTTCCGGCGAGGCGATCACGTTGAGATTGCGCTGCTCGAAGCCGGCGTCGTGCTTCTCCACCTCGAGCTGCAGTTCGCGCGCCAGGTCGAGCTTCGTCACCCTGTCGATCTCGTCGACGGGCTCTGCTGCCTCGATCCGTCGCAGCATGTCGGCCTGGGCCTGGGCGACGCGGTCGGCGCCTTCGGGCGACAGGTCGCTGTATTCGCCCTCTCGACCCGGCCGGCCGAGCCAGACGTGCCACTCGGGGGCGAGATCGAGCTGGATGTCGACCCACTCCTCGGCGAGTGCGTCGATGGGAGTCGGGGTTCTCTGCTGCTGGGCTCGTTCCTGCTGGGGCTGTTCCTGCTGGGTCATGATCGCCAGCCTATGGGCAACGATCGCGTTCCCCACCTGCGAGATCCTGCTCGCACGAGCGAAATCGGCACGTGACCGCCTCGCCCGCCCGTGCCTTCAGCGTGCGAGGACGGCGTCGCCGGCACGAGGCCGCCGGCCACGGCACCCTGCGCCGCGCCGACGTGCCGTTTCGTCAGTGCGCCGCGATGTCCCAGTTCTCGCCGCGGCCCACCTGCACGGTGAGCGGCACGCGCAGCTCCGCCGCCGTCGACATGCGGTGCGAGACAATCTCGGCGAGCACGTCCCACTCCCCTGCGCTCACCTCGAAGATGAGCTCGTCGTGCACCTGGAGGAGCATGCGCGAGGCCAGCCCGCGCTCTCGCATGTCGGCATCGATCCGGATCATGGCGATCTTCATGATGTCGGCCGCCGAGCCCTGGATGGGCGCGTTGAGCGCGGCGCGCTCCGCATTGTCGCGCAGCACCCTGTTGGTGCTCGTGAGGTCGGGGAACGGCCTGCGACGACCGAAGATGGTCTCGGTGTAGCCGTCGCCGCGCGCCTTCTCGACGACATCGCGCAGGTAGTCGCGCACGGCACCGAACCTCGCGAAGTAGTCCGTCATGAGCTGGCGCGCCTCGGCGGTCTCGATGCGCAGCTGCTTGGAGAGGCCGAACGCGCTCAGCCCGTACGCGAGACCGTACGACATGGCCTTGACCTTGGTGCGCATGATGGGTGTCACGTCCTCAGGGGCGACGCCGAAGATGCGGGCGCCGACGAAGCGGTGCAGGTCCTCTCCTGCGTTGAACGCCTCGATGAGGCCGGCATCCTCGCTGAGGTGCGCCATGATGCGCATCTCGATCTGGGAGTAGTCGGCGGTGAGCAGGGTCTCGTATCCCTCGCCGCGGATGAACGCCGACCTGATCTGCTTGCCCACCTCGGTGCGAACCGGGATGTTCTGCAAGTTGGGGTCGTTCGACGAGATGCGGCCGGTCGAGGTACCCGTCTGGTCGTACGTCGTATGGATGCGCGAATCCGGCCCGACCGACTTCTCCAGCGTCTCGATGATCTGCTTGAGCTTCGTCGCGTCGCGATGCTGGAGCAGGAGGTCGAGGAACGGATGCGGGTTCTTCTCCTGCAGATCGGCGAGCGATCCGGCATCCGTCGAGTAGCCCGTCTTCGTCGATCGCGTCTTCGGCATGCCGAGCTCGTCGAAGAGCACCTGCTGGAGCTGTTTCGGCGAGCCGAGGTTCACCTCGTGGCCGATCTCGGTGTAGGCGGCCTGGGCCAGGCCGTCCGCGCGGACGGCGAGCTCCTCGCGCTGGGCGCGCAGGATGCCGGTGTCGATCGCGACGCCGTTGCGCTCCATCCGGGCCAGCACACCGGTGATGGGCAGCTCGATGTTCTCGAGCACGCGACGCGTGCCTTCCTCGAGCGCCACGGAGACGGCGTCCGCGACACGGTGCACATACCAGGCCTCCGTTCCGGCGCCGACCGGCTCGACCTCCGGAACGAGCTGCGCTGGATCCGACTGCGGCATCTGCTCGCCCAGCACCTCGTACACCTGGTCGGCGAGGCCCGCCGGAGTGCGGTTCGGGTTGACCAGCCAGATCGCCACCCTCGCATCGCACTGCAGACCGCCGAGACGGACTCCGACCGCTTCCAGCGCCTTCAACTGGTTCTTGGCGTCGTACAGCCACTTCGGCGAGTCGGAGGCGAGCCACCTCGTGAGCTCGGGATCCAGTACCTGGCCCTCCCCCGTGCGCACATACGCCGACGCCTCATCCGTGGACAGCCCCACGCCCAGCAGCGTCGGTCCCGCGAGCTCGAGCTGAACGGCCAGTGGGCGTGAGCCGTCGTCGGATGCCCGAACGAGCCATCCGCGCAGCTCCTCGCCAGCCAGCTCGCGCACCTCGGGCACGGTTACCGTGCCCACCTGGGCGCCCGTCACCGCTCCGGTGTCCGAGCCGTCCCCCTCGATGAGCTTGAACACCCGTTCGAGCAGCGTGCGGAACTCGAGACGCGCGAACAGGTCGCGCACCGCCTGCTCGTTCATCGGGCGACGACCGAGATCCGCGGGTCCGACCGGCAGCTCGACATCGCGCACGAGCTGGTTCAGCCTGCGGTTGCGCAGCGCGTTCTCCTTCTGGTCGCGAAGATTCTGGCCGACGACGCCCTTGATCTCCTCCGCGTGGTCGACCAGGTTCTGCACGTCGCCGTACTGCAGCACCCACTTCACGGCCGTCTTCTCGCCGACCTTGTCGATGCCCGGCAGATTGTCGCTCGTCTCGCCCACCAGGGCGGCCACTTCCGGGTACTTCTCCGGCGGGATGCCGTATCGGTCGAGTACCGCCTGCTTGTCGTAGCGCTTGAGCTCCGAGACGCCGCGCACGTTCGGGTACAGCAGCGTGATGTCGTCGTCGACGAGCTGGATGGTGTCACGGTCGCCCGACACGACGAGCACCCGGTATCCCTGGGCTGCTCCCTCTGTGGCGAGCGTGGCCAGGATGTCGTCGGCCTCGAAGTCGTCCTTCTCGATGACCGGGATGTTCATGGCGGCGAGCGCCTCTTGCAGGAGCGGCACCTGCCCGGAGAACTCGGGGGGCGTCGCGCCGCGGGTGGCCTTGTACTCCGTGTACTCCCTGGTGCGGAACGAGAACCGTGAGACGTCGAAAGCCACGGCGAGATGGCTGGGCCGCTCGTTCTGCAGCAGCAGGAGGAGCATCGACAGGAACCCGTGGATGGCGTTCGTGTGCTGGCCGTCCCGAGTGGTGAAACTGTCCACGGGAAGGGCGTAGAACGCTCGGAAAGCCAGCGAATGGCCGTCGACGATCAGGAGGGTAGGCTTTTCCGGGTCCGACACGCCTGACAGCCTACAAGCGGCCACGGACACCCGATCGAGGCCCGAGCCGGATGCCGGCATCCCTTCCCGGGATCGCCGGGACTACCGCGTGTGGCGGTGGCGGACATCCCGACGATGCCGGCCCATGAGCACCAGGAGCACCATGCCCGAGACGCGCGAACCGGATGCCGCACCCGACGCCCTCGCGTACGTCCGGCGCCGCGGAATGGGCGCTCTGGCCGCGAAGATGGGCATCGAGATGATCGAGTTCTCGACCGATCGCGCGGTCGCGACGATGCCCGTCGAAGGCAACACGCAGCCCGCGGACCTGCTGCACGGCGGCGCGTACGTCGTGCTCGGCGAGACGCTCGGCTCCATGTCGGCGAACCTGTGGGCCGGCGAGGGCAGGCTCGCGGTCGGCATCGAGATCAATGCCACGCACACGCGTTCGGCCACCAGCGGCATCGTCACCGGCGTGTGCACGCCCGTCCACCTCGGTCGAACGCTCACGACTCACGAGATCGTGGTGACGGATGACCGGGGCCGGCGCTGCTCGACGATCCGCATCACGAACTTCATCAAAGACCTGAAGCCGACCGCCTGAGCGTCCGCACTCCCGGTTACCGCGGGTTGAGCCTGTCGATACCGCGGGCTAAGCCTGTCGAAACCCCGAACGTAGAACGACCTGGAGATCTCGACACGCACCGCCAAGGCGGTGCTGCTCGATCTGAGTGCTCCGGCCTCAACGCTCCGCATTGAGGCCTCCGCACTCACTTCTTGGGGGCCAGCTGGTCGATGATGGCCTTGGCCACGTCGTGCATGGTGAGGCGGCGATCCATCGAGGCCTTCTGGATCCACCGGAACGCCTCGGGCTCCGTGAGCCCCATCTTCTCGTTCAGGAGACCCTTCGCCCGGTCGACGAGCTTGCGGGTCTCGAAGCGCTCGTTGAGGTCCGCCACCTCGGATTCGAGCGCGATGATCTGCGCATAGCGGGCCAGCGCGATCTCGATCGCAGGCAGCAGGTCGTTCGGCGTGAACGGCTTGACCACGTATGCGAGCGCACCGGCCTCGGTCGCGCGCTCGACGAGCTCCTTCTGGCTGAACGCCGTGAGCAGCACGACGGGCGCGATGTGGTTCTTGGAGAGGCGTTCGGCTGCCGAGATGCCGTCGAGCTGCGGCATCTTCACGTCCATGATGACGAGGTCGGGACGCAGCTCGGTGGCGAGGGCGACGGCGGTCTCACCGTCACCGGCTTCGCCGACCACCTCGAACCCGTTGTCTCGCAGGATCTCGACGATGTCGAGGCGGATCAGCGACTCGTCCTCCGCGACGACGACTCGACGCGGTGCAGCGGTGTTCTCAGTGTCGGTCACGGTGAACAAGCCTACGGTATGAGCGATCTTGGCGAGGGGCTCGGCGCAGCGCGCTGCCGGCTCTTCGCCGGGATCCGGTGCACGGCGAAGCCGCGATATGGTGTTGCACGGTGCCGGATGCCGGTGTGGCGGAATGGCAGACGCGGAGCACTCAAAATGCTTTGCCTGAAAGGGCGTGTGGGTTCGAGTCCCACCACCGGCACGTCATGAGAAGGGGATCGCCTGCCGGCGATCCCCTTCTTGCTCCGCTCCCCCCCAGCAGCATCCGGCTCAGATGAGCAAAACGTCCGGACGGTTCTGGCGATCGGGACAGCCCGCCGATACCGTGCACGCAGACCCCTGTTCGGGGGTGTCAGGCAGGACGAGGCCTCGACGAGGAGGCCTGAGCACGGGGGTGTGGAATGCAATCTGGGCAGGACAGCACCGCGACCAGGCATGCTGGGCGCACGGCGACGAGGTGGTTCGCCGGCGCCGCTGCTGTAGCGGTGACGATCGGAGTCGGCTTCGCCGCAGCCGCGCCGGCGCAGGCATGGAGCGGCGGTGGAGGACACGACACCCTACTGGCCCCTCGCACGTCGTTCACGATGGCGCCGGACGGCTCGAGCGGCGCGACGCAGGGCGGCGACGGCATCCCGAACATCGACTCGGTGAAGAAGACCATCTACACCTACTACGGCGACCCGGGCACGGGTATCGCGAACAAGGACTCGTCGCCGTACATCACCGAGATGAACGGCATCGTGGCGAACGCGACCGCCCAGCTCAAGCCCGAATACGACGCGGCGATCGCGAAGGGCGAGAAGCCGGCCATCGTGTTCGACGCTGATGACACCACGCTGTGGACGTACGACATGGAAGTCGGCGACATGCACTTCAACTACAACCCCGCCGAGCAGGATGTCTGGGTGCAGGGCGAGAAGTTCCCCGGGGTCCCCGGCATGGTCGGCTTCGTCAACGCCGCCGCCGCCATGGGGTACACGGTGTTCGGCCTGACCGGACGCAACGACGACCAGAAGGCGGCGACGCTCGGCAACCTGACGAAGGCCGGCTACACCGCCTTCACGTCCGACGACTACTTCACGAAGTGGACGGGCAACGGGGCGTCGCAGCAGCCGCCCTACATCACGTGCGCCACGAGCAGCTGCACGACCGTGGAGTACAAGGCCCTCACGCGCAAGCACATCGAACAGGATCTGGGCTACACGATCACGCTCAACGTAGGCGACCAGTGGTCCGACCTGCAGGGCGGCTTCGCCGACAGCATCCTCAAGCTGCCGAACCCTACGTACTACCTTCCCTCCCCCGACCTCCCTGGAGCGTCGGAGCCGAAGCTGGCACCGCGCACGCATTTCACGATGAAGCCGGACGGCTCCAGCGGGTCGACGCAGGGCGGTGAAGGCATCCCGAACATCGACTCGGTGAAGAAGACGATCGCGACGTACTACGGCGACCCGGGCACCGGGATCGCGAACAAGACCTCGTCGCCCTACATCGACGAGCTGCGCCGGATCGTGGCGATCCAGACTCCGATCGTGGCCGCCCAGTGCTTCGTCGAGAAGAAGCTGCACAGGAACCCTGCCATCGTTCTCGACGCCGACGACACCACGCTGTGGACGTACGACATGGAAGTCGGCGACATGCACTTCAACTACAACCCGGCCGAGCAGGATGTCTGGGTGCAGGGCGAGAAGTTCCCGGCCGTCCCCGGCATGGTCGCGCTGGAACGCGCAGCGCAGAAGGCGGGCTGCACGATCGTCGGCCTGACCGGCCGCAACGACGACCAGAAGGCGGCGACCATCGGCAACCTGACGAACGTGGGCTACACGGGACTGACGCCGTCGAACTACTACACGAAGTGGACCGGCAAAGGCGCGTCGCAGCAGCCCTCGTACATCCACTGCGCGACGGCGAGCTGCACCACCATCGAGTACAAGTCGCAGACGCGGGCTCACGTGGAGTCGAGGCAGGGCGGCAGGTACGACATCGTCGCCAACTTCGGCGACCAGTTCAGCGACCTGATCGGCGGCCACGCCGACCGCACGATCAAGCTGCCGAACCCGACCTACTACCTGCCATGAAAACCACAGCCTGAACCGCAGCCGTGGCACCTCGTCGGTGCACACGGTGCGACAGACGGAACCGCCGCCCGGTGCCTCGCTCTCCGGGCGGCGGGTTTGTTCCGCCGCTCCGAAGGGTCAATCGTTCGCCGGTTCCACGGGATCCCCGGGTCGAGCGGGCGGACGGCACGGCGCGCCCAGCCTCGAACGTGAGGCACCGTCGTCGCGATAGTCTGCACACCATGTCAGAAGCCCCCACGTCCGCCGCTCAGGGCGCGACGACGAAGCCCGACCGAGAACGGGCGTCAGTGGATGTCGCTGCGGCAGGCAGGGCAGCGAATCTCCCGCTGTCGAAACGCCCCATCGACATCCTGTTCCTGGTGATCTTCGCGGCGTTCATCGTGACCTGCATCATCAGCGACTCCGTCGAGGGCCTTGGACTGGATCAAGTCAAGGACTCCCCGAACGTCCTCGTGCAGTGGAACTACTGGTACGCGTCGAACTTCGATCCGCTGTACCAGTCGCATCCGGTGTGGCTGCGCTTCATCAGCGGCACGTCCGCGTTCATCTACGTCGCGTTCTACGTGCTGCTGATCCTCGCGATCGTGCGCAGATGGAACTGGATCCAGCTGCCGAGCGTGATCTACGCCACGATGATCATCTCTCTGACGGGTATCCCGATCTTCGGCGTCGAGTTCTTCGGCTCGGCGGCGGAGCGCACGCCGCACCCGGCCGTGTTCCTGGCGTTCAACCTGCCGTACATCGTGTTCCCGCTCCTGTTGCTGCTGCGCATGCGCAAGCCGATGCCGTTCACCAGGCGGTTCTGACCCAGCGGCCACGCGGACGAAGAGGGGCCCCGCGACCTGATGTCGCGGGACCCCTCGTCATGCGGATGCGCGCTAGGCGAAGATCTTCACGCCGTTCGCCAGCTTGAACGTGGGAGCGAGGATCACGGCGAAGAACGGAACGACGATGCGCAGGAAGTAGACGATCGGCAGGATGCCGCCGAAGTCTCCGACCGCGAAGCCCACAACGGCGATCACGGCGAACAGCAGAGCGACGCCGAACCCCTTCACGGTGCTCAGGAACGGGGCGGCGAACCCGACGCTCGCGATGACAATGCCGACGTCGACGACGAACGGCTGCCAGGCTCCGGCCTTGCCGAGCGCGACGCCCGCCACGATCCAGGCGGCGATGGCCACGAGCCAGAACAGCACGAACACGGCGCCTGCGATGCGCTTGTCGAGTTCACCCTTCGGTGGCCGAGCGATCATCTTCGAGGATTCCTTCCGAAGGCGGTGATGCCGTCGGCGTTCGAGTCGACGGACGTGAAACGGTGGCCCCTGTGGCTGTGAAAGCCGTGGCCGTGAAAGCCTGTGGCCCGAGAGCCCGAGGCCATGAAAGATAGTACCGCCGTGCGAAGGGCTCGCCGAGCCTGACGCACGCCGGCTGCGGATAGCGTTGAGGCATGTACACGAGCTACGTGGCCATCGGAGACAGCTTCACGGAAGGCGTCGGCGACGAGCTGCCCGACGGGCGTGTGCGTGGCTGGGCCGATCTGGTGGCCGTCGGCCTCGCCGTCGCGGCCGGACAGCCGATCTGCTACGCGAATCTGGCGGTTCGCGGCCGCAAACTCGGCCCCATCGTGGGCGAGCAGCTGGATGCCGCGATCGGCATGCATCCGCAGCTGCTGAGCATCAACGGCGGAGGTAACGACATCATGCGGCCGCGCGTCTCGATCGACGACGTGGCCGTGGCGACGGCCGAGGCGGTGCACAAGGCCGCGGCGGCCGGCATCCACGTGCTGCTCCTCAGCGGAGCCAACCCGAGCGACAACCTTCCCGGCGGCCGCACCATGCAGAGAAGGGGCGATCAGCTGGCGGAACGCGTCCGTTCCTTCGTCGGTCACGACAAGGTGGCCGCGGAATCCATGACGTTCGTCGACAACTTCGCGGATGCCGGGCTTCGCGACCTGCGCTACTGGTCGGTCGATCGGCTGCATCTCAACGCGTTCGGGCATGCGCGCGTGGCGTCCAACGTGCTCACCGCGCTCGGGGTCGCCGCCCCCGCCTCGTGGCGTGTCGCCGAGGTGGCTTCGGAGCCGCCGATGGGCAGGCGCCGGCCGTCTGTCGCTTACTACCGCGAGCACGTGCTGCCCTGGATCGGGCGACGGCTGACGGGCAGGTCTTCAGGCGACGGCCGTAGCGCAAAGATCCCGGAGCTGACGCCCATCGACCCCGACATCGTGCTCTGACCGGCCCTGGTGACCGGTCGCGGTGACCGGCCCTGGTGACCGGTCGCGGTGACCGGCCCTGGTGACCGGTGGAGGCACGCCGGATGCCGCGACGTGCGCGAAGCGTGGAAGCGCCGTGCGTCGCCCGGTGCAAGGGGTTGCCGGAGCGGATCGACTGCTCGTAACGTCTCTGCGTGGCCGCTGAGGAGGACGCATGACTACCGACGAGCTGAAGACCATCACGACGCGCATTCCCGCTCGGATGGACCGCCTGCCCTGGTCGAAGTGGCACTGGATGGTCGTGGTCGGCCTCGGAACCGTGTGGATCCTGGACGGCCTCGAGGTGACCATCGTCGGCGCCATCGGCAGCAGGCTCACCGAGAAGTCCAGCGGTCTCGGCCTCACGACTGGCGAGGTCGGGCTCGCTGCCGCGGTGTACGTGGCCGGCGCCTGCCTCGGCGCGCTGTTCTTCGGATATCTCACGGACAGGTTCGGGCGCAAGAAGCTCTTCATGATCACCCTCGGGCTCTACCTGCTCGCTACGGTGGCGACGGCGTTCTCGTTCTCGCCGATCTTCTTCTTCGCCTGCCGGTTCTTCACCGGTGCCGGCATCGGCGGCGAGTACTCTGCGATCAACTCGGCCATCGACGAGCTCATCCCCGCCAGGCGGCGCGGGGTGGTGGACCTTGCGATCAACGGGTCGTACTGGCTCGGCACGGCGTTCGGAGCCGTCCTGACCGTGTTCCTGCTGAACACCGCGATCTTCGCGCCCGCGCTCGGCTGGCGGCTCGCGTTCGGGCTCGGCGCCGTGCTCGGGCTGACCATCCTGCTGGTGCGGCGCAACGTGCCGGAGTCGCCGCGGTGGATGTTCATCCACGGCCGAGACGAGCAGGCCGAGAAGGAAGTCGGCGAGATCGAGCACCAGGTCGAAGAGGACACCGGCGAGAGCTTGTCCGAGGTCGGCGGCGACAAGTCGATCGAGATCGCTCAGCGCAAGTCCACCGGCTTCGGCGAGATCGCGCACGTCGCGATCACCAAGTATCCGAAGCGGTTCGTGCTCGGGCTCTCGCTCTTCATCGGGCAGGCGTTCCTCTACAACGCGGTGTTCTTCACGTACGCGCTCGTGCTCACGAAGCTGCTGAACGTGCCGGATGACATAGCGCCGTGGTCGCTCGTGCCGATCGCCGTCGGCAACTTCCTCGGACCGCTTCTGCTCGGCAGGCTGTTCGACAGCATCGGCCGCAGGATCATGATCTCCGTCTCGTACATCGGCAGCGGTGTGCTGCTGGTCGTGACGGGCATCCTGTTCGATGCACGCATCCTCGACGGCACCTGGTTGACGGTGTGCTGGGTCGTCGTGTTCTTCTTCGCCTCGGCGGGAGCGAGCTCCGCCTACCTCACGGTGAGCGAGATCTTCCCGATGGAGACCAGGGCCATGGCCATCGCGTTCTTCTACGCGGTGGGAACCGCCCTCGGAGGCATCATCGGACCGCTGCTCTTCGGCCAGTTCGTGTCCATGGGAATCGGCGCGGTCGCCATCGGATACTTCATCGGCGCCGGGCTCATGATCGCGGCCGGGCTCGTCGAGGTCTTCCTCGGTGTGAACGCGGAGAACAGATCGCTCGAGGACGTCGCCGAGCCGCTCTCGCGGACGGATGCGACGCAGCCGCAGACGTCCTGAGCGCGAGCGACGGGATCCGGCCGAGGAACGGTGATTCGGATGATCTTCGAAGACCGATTGGATGCCGGCCACCGGCTCGCCGCCGTGTGCCGTCCCTTCGGCCACTCCTGGCCGCGCCCCGTCGTGCTCGGCATCCCGCGCGGCGGCGTCCCCGTCGCCGCGGTGGTAGCAGAAGCGCTCGACGCCCCGCTCGACGTGATCCTGGTGCGCAAGCTCGGGCTGCCGCGCAACGAAGAGGTGGCGATGGGAGCCATCGGTGAGGGCGTTCGCGTGCTCGACGACGACCTGATCAGGGCCATGCGGGTCAGCGACGAGCAGCTGGAGCGCGTCCGGGGCCGGGAGGAGGCCGAACTGCGCAGGCGCGTCGAGCGCTACCGGGAAGGCAGGCAGCCTGTCGAGTTGCGCGGCAGAACGGCCGTCATCGTGGACGACGGCCTGGCCACCGGGGCGACCGCTCGCGCGGCGTGCGCTGTGGCGCGAGCACAGGGTGCAGCGACGGTCGTGCTCGCCGTTCCGGTCGCTCCCCCGGACTGGGCGCCGCGGCCGGGCGTCGACGCCGACGAGTTCGTCTGCGTCGCGCGGCCGGAGCGATTCTTCGCGATCGGCCAGTGGTACCGCGATTTCAGGCAGACGACGGACGCGGAAGTGCGCAAGCTTCTCGGGCTGCCAGCGGAATCCTGACGTGCCTTCCGGGCAAGCGCGCTGCCGCACTCCTGGGTCCGGTCGGGCCGTTATCGCCCTGGCTCGGGGCCGCTGAAGCGTTCAGGCCACGGTGAAGGCGGCCGCCGTGACCTGGAGATCCGTGCCGCTACTTCAGCGCTGCGTACGCCGGTGCCGCCTCGTTGTGCACATCGCCGACGACGTGCACGCGCACGTCGTTCGTCGAACCCGAGATCCCGGGAGGCGAACCGGAGATCACGACGACCTTGTCGCCCATCTCGGCGAGGCCGCGGCCGATGAGCACGTCGTCGACCTGTCCCATCATCTGGTCGGTGTGCGTGACACGGTCGACCAGGAAGCCCTCGATGCCCCAGGTGAGCGCGAGCCTGCGGCGCACGGCCTCGTTCGTCGTGAACGCCTTCATCGGGATCTTCGAACGCAGACGCGACATCCTGCGCGCGGAGTCTCCCGACTCCGTGAACACGCACAGGTACTTGGCATCCACGAAGTCGGCGACCTCCGCCGCCGCGAGCGTGATCGCGCCGCCCTGCGTGCGAGGCTTGGTGCCCAGCGGCAGGATGCGCTCGAGACCGTGCTCCTCCGTCGACTCGATGATGCGGGCCATGGTCTGCACGGTCACGACCGGGTACTCGCCGACGCTCGTCTCGCCGGAGAGCATGACCGCGTCGGTTCCGTCGAGCACGGCGTTGGCGCAGTCGGATGCCTCGGCTCGCGTCGGCCTCGGGCTCGTGATCATCGACTCCAGCACCTGAGTCGCCACGATGACCGGCTTGGCCATGCGGCGCGCGATCTCCACGGCGCGCTTCTGCACGATCGGCACGGCCTCCAGCGGAAGCTCCACGCCGAGATCGCCGCGCGCCACCATGATGGCGTCGAACGCGTCGACGATCTCTTCGAGCGCGTCGACGGCCTGAGGCTTCTCCACCTTGGCGATGACCGGAACCCTGCGGCCCTCTTCGTCCATGATCTCGTGCACGCGCTCGATGTCGGCGGCGTTGCGCACGAACGAGAGCGCGATGTAGTCGGCCCCGAGCTTCAGACCCCAGCGGAGGTCGGCCTCGTCCTTCTCGCTGAGCGCCGGCACGTTGACGGCGACGCCAGGCAGGTTGATGCCCTTGTTGTTCGAGACCGGGCCGGGGACGACGACCTGCGTCTTCACGCGCGGGCCGTCGACCTCGAGAACGCGCAGCGTGACCTTGCCGTCGTCGATGAGGAGCGGATCGCCCGCCTTGACGTCGTTCGGCAGCCCCTTGAACGTGGTGGACGACGTGTGCCTGTCCCCCAGGATGTCCTCGGTGGTGATGGTGAAGATGTCACCCTCTGCCAGCTCGTACGGGCCGCCTTCGAACTTGCCGAGCCGGATCTTCGGTCCCTGCAGGTCGACCATCACGGCGACGGCGCGCCCCGAGTCATCCGCTGCCCGACGCACGTTGGCGTAGACGGCCTCATGCACGTCGTAGCTGCCGTGG
>Ga0164242_10004801_pt1 | contig 15126 bp, 14 predicted proteins | sample OricomgcompostMG_FD_108783 | JGI IMG/M metagenome (GOLD analysis project Ga0164242, IMG submission 108783) | Miracle-Growth compost microbial communities from Emeryville, California, USA - Original compost - Miracle growth compost (MG) ... | reverse complement strand
GCGTCGAGCGCATAGGCGACGAGCGAGTTCTCGGGCTGCAGGTCGAGGATGTAGAACTTGTTGATGCAGGGCGGCACGATCAGGAGCGGACGCTCGCGGACCGTCGCCGCGCGCGGCTTGTACTGGATCAGCTGGAACAGTTCGTTCTCGAAGACGACCGAACCCTCGGTCGTCGCGAGGTTGCGGCCGACGACGAAACGCGATTCGTCGGTCTGCGAAATCTTGCCTCGCGTCAGGTCGCCGAGCAGGTTCATCACGCCCTGGCGCAGGCTTTCGCCCTGCGATTCGAGCAGCGCGTGCTGGGCGTCGGGATTGAGCGCGAGGAAGTTGCTCGGCGAGGTCGCGGCCGTCCACTGATGCACGGCGAAGCGGATCCGCTCGCGCGTTTTCGTGTCGGTCTCGAGCGCGTCGACGAGTTCGTGCAGGTAACGCGCGTTCAGCAGATACCAGGCCGCCGTGAACGCGTAGGCCGGCGTCGCCTTCCAGGCTTCCGAGCTGAAGCGCCGGTCCTTGAGTTCGGGGGTTTTCGGGGCCGCGTCCGTAGCGTCGCGCAGCAGTTCGAACGCTTCGCGCGAATAACTGGCCTGGAGCTGCTGCAGACGCGCGGGATCGAGCGTGGCGTCAGGCAGCTTCAGCGCTTCGAACGGCGCGGCCATTCCCTGAGCCGCCTGCGGCCATCCTCCGTTCATCGAGGGATACGCCGGTGCGCCCTGGGGCGGTTGGGCGGCGCTCACTGCATTGCGCCACGCCTGCGTCCACGCATCGAACATCTGCTGCATGCCCGCGCCGTACGGCGCGAAGGCTTGCTGCTGCGCACCGCTTTGGGACGTGCCCGGGCCCGAGGGATTCGTGGAATCTTGAGATGCCGTCATGCCTGCTGTTGACCGGTGGGCCCCGAAGAGCGGGTTGAGAGGCAGGTGGGGTGCGCGAATCGGCTAAAAGGTGCCGCCGGCTTCGCGTCCTGTCCCGCAGGTGAGGGACATTCTTGCTCCCCACTGCGAAGCGTGTCAATGCTTGTGCCCGATTTTGACGCAGTGCGATATTTTGTTTATTAGCGTTTTCCCGATGTCGCCGTTCTGCGGGGCGCCGCTCGCCGCCGCCGGTTTGTCTCGAATGCCGAAAAACCGATGCCGCTCCAAGCGCTTGCAGCACAGCAGCGCGGGCTCTTAATTGGCGGCCGGAGCTTGAGGGCCGCGCCGCGCGAGCTATGGTGCGACGCAGCAAAAACCGGGGCGCGGGTGCGTTTGCGAATACGTCTTAGGGTGTGAGCCAGATCAATGCAGCCATGCGACCTGTGACGCGGTCGCGGCGATAGGAGTAGAAGCGCTCCGGCTGCGTATAGGTGCAGAGATCGCCGCCGCTGATTCGCTGGACGCCCAGCGATGCGAGCCGCAGACGACCCAGGGCGCCGAGATCGGCGAAATATTTGCCAGGCATTCCGGGCCGCGCCGCGAACGCCGCCGACGTCGCCTCGCGGTGTTCGCCGCCGAGCGCGCTCGCCTGCGTCATGAACGCGTCGCGCACGTCCTCGCCGACCTCGAACGCGGTCGGTCCGATCGCGGGGCCGAGGTACGCATGAAGGTCGCCCGTCCCGCAGCCCGCGAGTTCGGCGACGCGCTCAGCCGTCCTTTCGATGACACCGGCCGCAAGCCCGCGCCAGCCCGCGTGCGCGGCGCCGACGGCGCGGCCCGCGCGATCGCAGAGCAGCACCGGCATGCAGTCGGCGACCATCACCGTGCAGGCGATGCCGGGGCGGTCCGTCACGCTCGCATCGGCGGCGAGCGGATCGCCCGCGCGCGCGGCTTCGAGTGCCGCGGCGGCATCCACGACGTCCGCGCCATGCACCTGGCGCAGCCATGCCGGCGGCACGCCCGCCCAGGCGACGAGGCGCGCGCGGTTCGCCTCGACGCGGGCGAGATCGTCGCCCGAGAGACGGCCAAGGTTCAGGCCGCCCGGCAAGGCATGCCCTTCGCTGCCCGGGTCCGCGCTCGGGCCGCCCTTCCCGCCCCCGGCCGTCCATCTGCCGAACGGCGGATCGCTGACGCCGCCGTCGCGCGTCGTCACGACGGCCCGCACGTTCGGCGGCGCGTCCCAGCCCGGATGCACGAGGTCGGCTGCGCCCAGTTCAGGTGCGGTCGTCATGCGCCGGATTCCTCGCTGTCATCGCTGTCATCGCTGTCGTCCTCGTCTTCGTCGCCGAAGTCCTCCTCGTCGCTGCCGATGACGTAGCCCTCGTCCGTGTAGGCACTGTCGAACACCTCGTCGTCGAAGCCGTATTCGTCGTTCTCGGCGCCGAAGCCGAGCGCCTCGATCAACGCGTCCATGTCGTCGGGGACGTCGGCGCGCCACTGCATCGCGCGGCCCGTGACCGGGTGAATGAGCCCGAGCCGCCACGCATGCAGCGCCTGACGCGCGAAGCCGTCCGGCAGCGCGGCCACGGAGCGGCGTCCGCGCGCGTGCCCATAGACCGGGTCGCCGAGCAGCGGATGCTTGATGTGCGCGCAATGAACGCGAATCTGGTGCGTGCGCCCCGTTTCGAGATCGCAGTGAATCGCGCTGATCGGCTGGCCATGCCAGAGCGTCGAGTCGACGCGCCGGTAATGCGTGCGCGCCGGCTTGCCCGCCGCGCCGGTCACGACGGCCATGCGCGTGCGTTCGCGCGGATCGCGGCCGATCGGGGCGTCGATCGTCCCCTTGTCGGGCATGTTGCCCCAGACGAGCGCGAGATAACGGCGCTTGACCGTGCGCGCCTGCAACTGGCGCACGAGGTCGGTCTGCGCTTCGAGCGTGCGCGCGACGACCATCAGGCCCGACGTTTCCTTGTCGAGCCGGTGGACGATGCCCGCGCGCGGCAGGCCCGCGGCGCGCTCGCCGTAGCGGTGCAGCAGGCCGTTGAGGATCGTCCCGCTCCAGTTGCCGGCCGCCGGATGGACGACGAGGCCGGCCGGCTTGTTGATGACGACAAGGGCGTCGTCCTCGTAGACGACGTCGAGCGGCACGGGCTCGGGCGTGAACGCAAGCTGCTCGGGCAGCAGATCGGGCACGAGCTCGATCGTCGCGCCGAGCGGCACGGGCTGGCGGACCTTCGCCGGTTTGCCGTCCACGAGCACGCGCTGCTCTTCGATCCAGCCCTGAAGGCGGCTGCGCGAGAATTCGGGGAAGATCCTGGCGAGCACCTTGTCGAGCCGCTCGCCCGCGAGTTCGTCGGGCACTTCGGCGCGGCGCGCAGGCTCAGCGGCGCGCGCCTTGCCGGCGGCCGCGTCAACGGGCACTTCGCCCAGGCTATAATGGTCGATGCTATTTTGGGCGCCGGGGGCGCCGCCTCCCGGAAGAACTGAACGGGTCATTGAGTCTGGGTCACCTTGGACCTGAAGCTGAACTGGAAAATGCGAGCCTTGAACACGATTAGAAAATCGATGAACCCGTCGACGAAATCTTCGCCCGAATGGGCAACGACAGCGTCAACGACAGCGGCCCAACATGCGATGGCACCGTCCGCGGCGCGCCCTGCGGCACACCCGTCGGCTACGAAAGCGGCGGCACCTGCAACCGCGGCGATGACCGCGATCCGCCGGATCGGCCATGTACTGCGCTTCGCCGTATGCGGCGCCGCGCTCGCCGTTGTGGCAGCCTGCCACGGCTTGCCGCAAAAGACCGACGAAACGGCCGCCTGGAACAACAACAAATTATATACGGAGGCTCAGGACGCGCTGTCGGGCGGCGACTGGGCCAAGTGCGCGAAGTACTTCGAAGCGTTGCAGGGCCGCGACCCGTTCGGCCACTTCGCGCAGCAGGCGCAGATCAACGTCGCCTACTGCAGCTGGAAGGACAGCGACAACGACGCCGCCGACCAGGCCGTGGACCGTTTCATCAAGCTGCACCCGGATCACCCCGACGTCGCTTATGCGTACTACCTCAAGGGCATGATCCACTTCAACGACGACCTCGGCCTCTTCGGCCGCTTCTCGGGTCAGGACATGAGCGAGCGCGATCCGAAGTCGCTGCGCGAGTCCTATGACGCGTTCAAGGTCGTCGTCGACAAGTACCCGAAGAGCAAGTACGCGCCCGACGCCGCGCAGCGCATGCGCTACATCGTGAACGCGCTGGCCTCGCACGAAGTTCACGCGGCCGACTACTACTATCGCCGCGGCGCCTATGTGGCCGCGATCAACCGCGCGCAGCTCGCGCTCACCGATTACCGTAGCGCCCCGGCGATCGAGGACGCGCTGCACATCATGATCCTCTCGTATCAGAAGCTCGATCAGCCGAAGCTCGCCGACGATACGCGCCGCGTGCTCGCCGCGACGTTCCCGGACAGTCCGTACATCACGGGCCGCGCGCGCCCCGCGAAGCACAGCAACCGGTCGTGGTGGCAGATCTGGTGAGCGGTTCGCTCCGATAAAAAACCCGCCTCGGCGGGTTTTTTTACGTCCTGGCGACGCGCGCCGCGCTCGGGGGAGCGGGCGCGGCCGTCATCGATCGCCGCTCAATCGCGTTCGAACAGCGCGATCGACTCCACATGCGACGTATGCGGGAACATGTTCACGACGCCCGCGCCCTTGAGCCGGTAGCCGGCCTCGTGAACGAGCACGCCGGCGTCGCGCGCGAGCGTGCCCGGGCTGCACGACACATAGACGATGCGCTTCGGCAACGGCCCAGCGCCGCTCTGCGCGATTTCAGCCAGCGCCTTCGACACGGCAAGCGCGCCCTCGCGCGGCGGATCGATGAGGAACTTGTCGAACGCGCCGAGCGCACGCAGATCGTCGGCCGTGACCTCGAACAGGTTGCGGCAGGCGAACGACGTATGACCGTCCACTCCATTCGCACGCGCGTTGTCGAGCGCGCGCGCGGTCAGCACGTCGCTGCCTTCGATACCGACGACTTCGCGCGCAAGCCGCGCGAGCGGCAGCGTGAAGTTGCCGATCCCGCAGAACAGGTCGAGCACGCGGTCGCCCGCTTGCGGCGCGAGCAGACGCAGCGCGCGGCCCACGAGCACGCGGTTGATCTGGTGATTGACCTGGGTGAAGTCGGTCGGCTTGAACGGCATCCGGATGCCGAACTCGGGCAGCGTGTAGTCGAGTTCGGCGTCGAGCGGATAGAACGGGAACACCGAATCGGGCCCCTTCGGCTGGAGCCAGAACTGGACGTTGTGTTCGTCGGCGAAGCTGCGCAGCAGCGCCTCGTCGGCGGCCGTCAGCGGTTCGAGGATGCGCAGGACGAGCGCCGTCACGCTCGAACCGACCGCGAGCTCGATTTGCGGCATGCGATCGCGGATCGACAGTCCTTCGACGAGATGGCGCAACGGCACGAGCATCGCCGAAACATGCGGCGGCAGCACCTCGCAGCTCGTCATATCGACGACGTAGCTGCTCTTCTTCTCGTGGAAGCCGACGAGGACGCCGCCCTTCTTCGGCACGTGACGGACGGTGAGGCGCGCGCGATAGCGATAGCCCCACGACGGCCCGTGAATCGGCCGGAACATCGACTCGGCGCGGACCTTCCCGAGGTGCTGGAGGTTGTCTTCGAGCACGCGCTGCTTGACCGCGATCTGCGCGCGCACGTCGAGATGCTGCATCGAACAGCCGCCGCAGGTGCCGAAGAACGCGCACTGCGGCTGCGTGCGGATCGCGCTCTCGCGCAGCACGTTGACGACCTGGGCCTGTTCGAAGCTCGGCTTCTTGCGATAGCTCAGATAGGTGACGCGCTCGCCGGGCAGTGCGCCCTCGACGAAGATCACCTTGCCCGGCTCGCCGGTCTCGGTGACGGTGCGGCCCACGCCGCGCGCTTCCATGTCGAGCGATTCGATCTCGAGGACGGGGGCCGCGAGCACCGACGCTTCCATGGCCGCGCGCCGCTCTTCGCGGCGCTCGCGCTTCGTGCGCTTCGTACCTTTGGGGCGTGCGGCGAGTTCGGAGCGCTCGGCGCCTTCCGCCCGTTCGGACGGCGGGGCCACGACGGCATCGGCTTCGGCAGTGGCTCGGATGGGGTCGGAGTGCGAATCGGGGGCAGCGTGAGACACCAGCGGAATCCTGACAGACGGTGGGTGAATAGGGCGAAGGCGAGATTGTAGACGAAGTCCGCGGACCGACCTTCGCGCTCGCAGAGGACGGCGTAGCGGCGTTGATCTCATCGCGCGCCGTATGCGGCCGCCAGGGCTTTCCCGACCCCTTGACAGACTCATCCCGTTCCGATGGACAATCCAGCCTGCAGCCTGTATTGATAACACCCTACATTTCTTCGCTGGAGCCGAATTGAGTCCGTTCTTCCGCCGTGCGGCCGTCGTGCCGCTTGTCGTGTCGCTTCTCGCCCTCGCCGCCTGTGCCTCGGGACCGAAGCCCGAGAAAATCATCGCCTCCGTGACGCCGGGCATGTCGCAAACCGATCTCGTGCAGCGGCTCGGCCCGCCCGACGGCGAATACAGCGCCGGGAGCCGCACCTGCTTCCAGTACGCGATCGGTGACAAGAACGTCCCGCTCGCCGTTTATCTGGACGATCAGCGCCGCGTCGTCGGCACCGCGCGCGCCGCCTGCCAGGGACGCGTGCGCTGAGCGCTTCAGGGCGTTGGGGACACCGACGCGGCGCCCGCCGCTTTGGGCTAGAGTGAAACGATCGCGTTTCACTCGCCGGAGCGCCCATGAAATTGCTGAGCTGGAACATACAGTGGGGTCGCGACGCGTCGGGCGTCGTCGATCTCGCGCGCACGGTGCGCGAGGCGCAGCGCATCGCCGATTTCGACGTCCTCTGTCTGCAGGAGGTCACGCGCGGATTCGGGGCGTTGCCGGGCGGCCCCGGCGACGATCAGTTCGCCGAACTCGCGGCGCTGCTGCCCGGTTACACGGTCTTCGACGCCGTCGGCGCCGACCTTCCCCCACCGCCCGATCGACCGGATGCGCGGCGGCGCCAGTTCGGCAACGCGCTCGCGACGCGCCTGCCCGTCGCCCAGGTGTTTCGACACCTGCTGCCGTGGCCCGCCGATCCCGCCGCGCCGTCCATGCAGCGGGTCGCGCTCGAAGTCGTTCTCGATGCGCCCGGTGCGGCGCTGCGCGTGCTCGTCACGCATCTCGAGTTTTATTCGTTGCCCCAGCGCCTCGCCCAGGTAGACGAGTTGCGGCGCCTGCAACAGGAAGCCGCCGCGCACGCGGCGCATCCGGCGCCGGCCGAGAACGAGACCGGGCCGTTCGCGCCGACCGGGCGGCCGCCGGGCTGCGTCGTCTGCGGCGACTTCAACAGCGCATGGGGCAGCGAGGCCTACAGGCGCATGCTCGAACCGCTCGCGGGCTCGGAACCGTTCATCGACGCATGGGCCGCGCTGCATCCGGGCGCGAGCCTGCCGCCGACGGCCGGCGTTTACGACAAGGCGCAATGGTCGTCGGGTCCGCTCGCCTGCGATTTTATGTTCGTCACGGCCGACCTCGCCGGACGGCTCGCGCGCTGCGAGATCGACGGCACGACGCAGGCGTCGGACCATCAGCCCGTGTTGCTCGAACTGAACTAACGGATCAGGCGCCGAACGCCGCGAGGTACTCGGCCCAGTGCGCCGCGGGCTCCACCGCGAGCGCGTTCTTGACGTGCGTGATTTCGTCTTCGTATTCGCGCTCGGTGAAGCCGCCGCGCATCATCTGGAAGCGGCAATAGAGCAGATAGGTGTTGACGACATCGGTCTCGCAATAGTTGCGAATCTCTTCGATGCGTCCCTGCTGAAACGCGGTCCAGACCTGTCCGCCGTCCATGCCGAGCTTGCCGGGAAAGCCGCAGAGTTTCGCGAGCGCGTCGAGCGGCGCGCTCGCGCGCGGCTGGTACATCGCGAGCAGGTCCATCAGATCGGTATGCCGGTTGTGATAGCGGCTGATGTAGTTGTTCCACTTGAACTCGCGGTCGTCTTCGCCGAGGTCCCAGTAACGCGACGCGCGAATGCCGTGCACGAGCGCCCGATAGTGGAGCACGGGCAGATCGAAGCCGCCGCCGTTCCACGAGACGAGCTGCGGCGTGTACTTCTCGATCGTGCGGTAGAACGACTGGATCAACGCGGCTTCGCCGTCCTCGGGCGCGCCGAGCGAGCGGACGCGAAAGCCCTGGCCGTCGCGGAACACGCATGAGATGGCCGCGATGCGCTGCAGATGGTGCGGCAGGAAATCGCTGCCGGTCTTCTCGCGGCGCGCGGCGAACGCATGTTCGGCCACTTCGGCGTCGGTCAGCGAGGCCGGCAGATTTTCGAGACGGCGAATGCCGTCGACATCGGGAATCGTCTCGATGTCGAATACAAGGACAGGTGTCATTCTGGACAGCGGATCGGACTTCGGAGATTTAGAGGACGGCGTCCTTGCGCACGCCGTTGGAAGCAAAGAAGCGTTTCAGGCGCACGAGCGCTTCCTGCTGGATCTGCCGCACGCGCTCGCGCGTCAGGCCCATTTCGTCGGCGAGTTCTTCGAGCGTCGCGGGCTCGATGTGGTTCAGCCCAAAGCGGCGCTCGATGACGTGGCGATGCTTGTCCGATAACCGCCCGAGCCAAGCGCGCGTCAGCGTTTCGAGTTCGCGGTGCTGGACCTCGGCGTCGGGCGACTGGCTCTGGTCGTCCGAGAGCAGGTCGAGCAGGCTGCTCGCGGGATCGAGGTCGAGCGGCGCATCGAGCGAGGCCGTGTGCTCGTTGAGCGCGAGGATGTCGGTGACTTCCTCGGTCGTCTTGCCGGTCAGGTAGGCGATGTCGTCGATGCTCGCGTCGCGCCGCTCCGAGGCCGAGTCGATGTTCATCGAATTCTTCTCCAGATGGCGCTTCGCGCGCAGCACCTGGTTCAGTTCGCGGATCACGTGCACGGGCAGACGGACCGTGCGCGCCTGGTTCATGATCGCGCGCTCGATGCTCTGGCGGATCCACCAGGTCGCATAGGTCGAAAAGCGGAAGCCGCGGGCCGGATCGAATTTTTCGATCGCGTGCATGAGGCCGAGATTGCCCTCCTCGATGAGGTCGAGCAGCGGCACGCCGCGATTCAGATAACCCTTCGCAATACTGACGACGAGCCGCAGATTGCGCTCGATCATCACCTGACGCGCCTCGAACTCGCCGGCCTTCGCGAGACGCGAATAGCGCTGCTCTTCATCGACGGTCAGCAGCGGCTTCACGCTGATGCGGTTCAAATAGTGCTGGATGGTGTCGGCCGTGAGCTCGGCCTGCAGGAGGGCGCGGAAGTCGTCGGCGTCGGCGGCGGGCTCGGCGCTTTCGCGCGCGCCGCCCTCCTCGTCGGCCGCCGCTTCTTCCTCGCGGTCTTCTCTTTCCTCGCGCTCGTCCGCGGCGCTGGCAAGCGCCCGCTGCGCCTCATCGTCGCCCCGCACGGCACCCTTCACTGCAGCACCCTCCTCAACCGAAACCGGGTTGGCCTGGCTGTCAGACTCGGGTTGCTGCAGACGGCGCTTCGCTTTCGGCATGGTCGGCTCGGTTTATTGCGGCGGCAAAAACTTCATTGGGTCGACGGGCTTGCCCTGACGGCGGACTTCGAAATGCAGCATGACACGGTCGGAATCGCTGTTTCCCATTTCGGCGATCTTCTGCCCGCGGGTCACTGCATCTCCCTCTTTTACCATCAAAGCGCCGTTATGTGCGTACGCGGTTAAAAACGTCGCGTCATGCTTGATGATAATGAGATTGCCGTATCCGCGCAGCCCATTTCCGGCGTAAACCACGCGCCCGTCGGCAGCGGCCCGGACCGGATCGCCCGCGGCGCCGCCGATATTGATGCCCTTGTTCCGCGCGTCGTCGAAGCTGTTCAGGATCGGCCCGTGCACCGGCCATGCCAGCGCGATGGCACCCGCGGGCGCCGTCGGCGTGGCCGGCTGGGCATTCAGACCCGGCTGCGCCTGCGGCGCAATCGCCGCAACCGTCGAGCCCGAACCGTAGACGGGCGGCACGGCCTGGCCCGGCGCCAGGCTCTGCACGTTGCCGGCCGGCACCGGCGCGGTCACGACGCCCGGCGTGACCGAGGCGACGTTCGCGCCCGGCGGCACGACGCGCAGCAACTGGTCGACCTCGATCTGGCTCGGGTTCGCGAGGTTGTTCCAGGCCGCGATGTCGCGGTAGTTCTGGCCGTTTTCGAGAGCGATCCGGTAGAGCGTGTCGCCGGGCTTCACGCGGTAGTAGCCGGGCGGCGGCGGCCCGAGCGGTACGGCGGGCCGGGCGGCCCCGGTGCCGAGCGTCGCCGTCTGATCGACGACGGGCGCCTGATCGAAGCGCGTCGCACAGGCGGCGAGGAAGCAGAGCGCGACGGCCGAAGCGCCGCGCCGGATTGCGACACCAAGGTCGGCATTCAGGCGGTGTGTTTGCATCGCGCGCAACATACTCATCGGTTTCAGATCACTCCGGATTTTAAGGGGACAAAGAAAACGCGATCAAGCCGCGACTCGCGCCACTGCGCGGGGCCCGTGCGCTCGACGAGCGTCAGCACCTGGGTCGCCTCGCCGCCGGCCTCGGGCGGCGACGCGACGGGCGCGATAAGCCGCCCGCCGATCGCGAGCTGATCGAGCAGCGCCTGCGGCACATCGAAACCGGCCGCCGCGATGACGATCGCATCGAACGGCGCGGCCGACGGCAGACCGAGCCGGCCGTCGCCGTAATGCAGACGGAGGTTCGGAATGCGCAGCGGACGCAGGTTCGTCTTCGCGCGCTCGTACAGCGGCTTGATGCGCTCGATTGAATAAACATCGCGCGCGATCCGGCTCAGCACGGCCGCCTGATAACCGCAGCCGGTGCCGATTTCGAGCACGCGTTCGAGCGGCCTGCCGGCGCCCGCGAGTTCGAGCATGCGCGCGACGACGGACGGCTTCGAGATCGTCTGGTGATGACCGATCGGCAGCGCCGCGTCTTCGTAGGCCTGGGTCGCGAGGCCCGGGTCGACGAACATGTGGCGCGGCACGTTCGCGAGCGCATCGAGCACGCGCGCGTCGGCGATGCCGTTCGCGCGAAGGCGTTCGACCATGCGCGAGCGCACGCGTTCCGAGGTCAGCGCGAACGCGCTGTTGAGCGGCACGGCGGGCGCGCCCGAGGCCGGGACGCCCTTGCCGCTGCCGACGAGCGAGGCACGCATTTCACCGTGGCGGCGCTCGCGGCCGTCGCGGCCGTCGCGATGGCGCGGCTCGCGCACGAGGTCGGCGAGTCCGAGCGGAAACCGCTTCGTGCGCTCGCCCGTCATGAAGCGCCGCCGCCCCGGTGCAGCCACGCTTGCGTTTCGGACAACCTCTGCGTGTGGGTCAGATCGAGCTGCAGCGGCGTGATCGAGACATGGCCGTTCGTCACCGCGTGGAAATCGGTGCCCTCGCTGGCGTCGCGCGCGTCGCCCGACGGCCCGATCCAGTAGATCGGCTCGCCGCGCGGATTGGTCTGCCGGATCACCGGCTGCGACGGATGCCGCTTGCCGAGGCGCGTGACGCGCCAGTCGCGGATTTCCTCGTACGGCAGATTCGGAATATTGACGTTCAGCAGCGGATGCCCCGGCAACGGGTCCGCGAGGTAATGCTCGACGATCTGCGCGGCCACGCGCGCGGCCGAGTCGAGATGTCCCCAGTCCTTGTCGGCGAGCGAGAACGCAATGGCCGGCACGCCGAACATGATGCCCTCGGTCGCGGCGGCGACGGTGCCCGAGTAGAGCGTGTCCTCGCCCATGTTCTGACCGTTGTTGATACCGGAGACGACGAGGTCGGGCCGGTGCTCGAGCATGCCGGTCAGCGCGATGTGGACGGCGTCGGTGGGCGTGCCGTTCACATAATAGAAACCGGAAGTCGACGAGCGCAGCACCGACAGCGGGCGCCACAGCGTGAGCGAGTTCGATGCGGCGCTGCAGTTCTGTTCCGGCGCCACCACCGTGACCTCGCCTAGCGGTTTGAGCGCTTCGTGAAGCGCCGCGAGCCCCGGAGCGAGATAGCCGTCGTCATTGCTGAGTAGTATTCGCATCAGCGGATTGTAACCGAGGAAAGATGGCAGGCGAACGACGGCGGGGAAAGCCGCCTCGCCCGTCGCGCAGGCGCGGCGAGGGCTCGCGCCGGCCATCGCGCGCGGCGCGACGCAATACGGAATTGCACGCGCGTTCGCAAACGAACCGATACCGTACACTCGGTGACGGAACCGATTTGACGCACACCCGACAAACCAGGAGAGAGACACGATGCGCGCCATCCGCTGCAACCAGTACGGTCCGCCCGATTCGCTCATGCTCGAAGAGCTGCCCGACCTCACGCCCGGTCCCGACCAGGTCGTGATCGACGTGAAAGCGGCCGCCGTCAACTTCCCCGACGTGCTCATCATCGAGAACAAATATCAGATGAAGCCGCCGCTGCCGTTCACGCCGGGCGCCGAGGTGGCCGGCATCGTGCGCGCCGCCGGCGAGCGCGCGAAGCTCGCGCCGGGGACGCGCGTCGTCGCCTATGTCGGCACCGGAGGATTCGCCGAGCAGGCGCTGGCCAACGCGAGCGCCTGCGTGCCGCTGCCGGAAGGCACCGACTTCGCGTCGGCCGCCGCGTTCACGCTCGCCTATGGAACGTCGCATCATGCCGTCGTGGATCGCGCCGCGCTGCGCGCCGGAGAAACGATGCTCGTGCTCGGCGCGGCCGGCGGCGTCGGCCTCGCGGCCGTCGAGATCGGCAAGGCGCTCGGCGCGCGCGTGATCGCCGCCGCCTCGAGCGACGCAAAGCTCGACGTCTGCCGCCGCTTCGGCGCCGACGCCACGATCAACTACAGCACCGAAGACCTGCGCGAGCGCATCAAGGCGCTGACCGACGGCAAGGGCCCCGATGTCATCTACGACCCCGTCGGCGGCGTCTATGCGGAACCGGCGTTTCGCAGCATCGGCTGGCGCGGACGCTATCTCGTGGTCGGATTTGCGAACGGCGAGATTCCGAAGCTGCCGCTCAACCTCACCCTGCTGAAAGGCGCGAGCATCGTCGGCGTGTTCTGGGGAGACTTCGCGCGACGCGAGCCGCAGAACAATGCGGCCGCGTTCGCGCAGATGCTCGGGTGGATCGGCGAAGGCAAGCTCAAGCCGTATGTTTCGAAACGCTACCGGCTCGACGATACGGCCCAGGCGCTGAAGGACATGGCGTCGCGCCAGGTGACCGGGAAGATCGTGATCGAGCCCTGAGCGTCTGTCTGCGCGTTCGCGTCGTCGGCACCGGCCGGCTTCAGACCACTTGTTGCGCGTGCAACCGCGCGATCTCATCGGCGTCGTAGCCGAGCGTGCGCAGCACTTCGTCGGTGTGCTCGCCCAGCGCGGGGCCGAGCCAGCGCGTGTCGCCGGGCGTCGCCGACAGCTTCGGCGTCACCGCCGGCAAGGCCACGTCCACCTCGCCCTGCCAGCGGAACTGCTGGATCATCTGGCGCGCGATGAACTGCGGATCGGCGAACATGTCGGCCACGCTGTAGATGCGGCCCACGGGGACGTCGGCCGCGTTGAGGACTTCGAGCGCTTCGTCGATCGTGCGCGTCGCTAGCCAGGCGGCGATCGCGCCGTCGATCTCGGCCGTGCGCGGCACGCGGCCGTCGTTGTGCGCGAGCGCGGGGTCGTTCGCGAGATCGTCGCGGCCGATCGCCGTCATGAGGCGCTTGAAGATCGGATCGCTGTTGCCGCCGATGACGATGCTGCCGTCCTTGCACGGATACGTATTCGACGGAACGATGCCCGGCAGCGAGGCGCCCGTGCGCTCGCGGACCATGCCGTAGACGCCGTATTCGGGCACGACGCTCTCCATCATGTTGAAAACGGCCTCGTAAAGCGCAACATCGACGATCTGTCCGCTGCCGCCGTTCATGTTGCGATGATGGAGCGCCATGAGGCCGCCGATCACGCCGTGCAACGCGGCGATCGTGTCGCCGATGGAAATGCCGATGCGCGGCGGCGGCAGATCGGGATAGCCGGTGATGTGACGCAGACCGCCCATCGACTCGGCGATCGCGCCAAAGCCAGGACGATCGCGATACGGGCCGGTCTGGCCATAGCCCGAGAGCCGCACCATCACGAGGCCCGGATTGTCCTTCGAGAGCACGTCGTAGCCGAGCCCGAGCTTTTCGAGCAGGCCGGGACGGAAGTTCTCGATGACGATGTCGGCTTCCTTCGCGAGGCGGCGCACGATCTCCTTGCCTTCCTCGGCCTTCAGGTTCACCGTCACCGACTTCTTGTTGCGCGCCTGCACGGCCCACCAGAGCGAGGTGCCGCCCGCTTCGGGATAGAGCTTGCGCCATTTGCGCAGCGGGTCGCCGCCCCGCGGGTCTTCAATCTTGACGACGTCGGCACCGAATTCGCCGAGAAAACGCGACGCGAACGGGCCCGCGATCAGCGTGCCGAGTTCGAGGACCTTCACGCCGGCCAGCGGGCCGAACGACGGGCCGCCCGTGGACGGTTGCTGGGAGGGGGTTGCGCTCATGAGTCTCCTTTCTTGTTTTGCAGACGGCGCGCCGCGCACGCGTTACATCGAGCGGCGGTCGATCATCGCCCGGGCGATCGTGCCCGCATCGACGTATTCGAGTTCGCCGCCCACCGGCACGCCGCGCGCGAGCCGCGTGACGGTCAGGCCGCGCGCCTTCAGCGCCTGGCCGAGGTAATGCGCGGTGGCCTCGCCTTCGTTCGTGAAGTTCGTCGCGAGCACGACCTCCTTGACGATGCCGTCGGACGCGCGCTTCACGAGGCGGTCGAAGTGGATCTCTTTGGGGCCGATGCCGTCGAGCGGACTCAGATGCCCCATCAGCACGAAATAGAGGCCGCGCCAGGTCATCGTCTGTTCGAGCATGATCTGGTCGGCCGGTGTCTCGACGACACAGAGCAAGGTCGGGTCGCGCTCCTCATCGAGGCACGTTTCGCAGACCTGAGCTTCGGTGAACGTGTTGCATTTTTCGCAGTGCTTGAGGTTCTCCGTCGCGAACAGCAACGCGCGGCCGAGCTTTTCGGCGGCTTCGCGGTCATGTTGCATCAGGTGATACGCCATGCGCTGCGCCGACTTCGGCCCGACGCCGGGCAACGCGCGCAGCGCCTCGACAAGCGCCGCCAGGGCGGAAGGTTGTTTCATGCGGGGGTTCGGCGTGGCAAATCAGTCAATCTGGCGGCGCGCAGCGGGGCGCGCCGCGCATCGTGGGCAAACGCTGGTGGTGCGTTGGTG
>Ga0164242_10004800_pt1 | contig 15127 bp, 15 predicted proteins | sample OricomgcompostMG_FD_108783 | JGI IMG/M metagenome (GOLD analysis project Ga0164242, IMG submission 108783) | Miracle-Growth compost microbial communities from Emeryville, California, USA - Original compost - Miracle growth compost (MG) ... | reverse complement strand
CTTCCTCGACGACGTCTTCATCCCGGACGACCATGTCGTCGGGGAGGTCGGCGGCGGTTGGGCGGCTGCCATGCACCTGCTGCAGTTCGAGCGCGGCATGTGGGCCTGGCAGCGTCAGTCGCTGATGCACGCGATGCTCCAGGAGGCCATCGAGCACGCGGAGCACCCGCTCGCGCACGCCGAGTCCGTCGCTCGGGCGTATGTCGCGCTGACCGCGGTCCGGCTGAGCAGTCTTCGCACCGTGAAGCGCCTGGCGCAGGGTGAGACGCTCGGGCCGGAGGTGTCGACCGACAAGGTGCTGCTCGGGCAAGCGGAGCACATCGTCAACGACACGATCCGCGAGCTGGCCTCCGGGTTCGAGACCTCGGATGGTGCACGCGAACGCAATCTTCGCCGAGAGTGGTTCTACTCCCGTGCTGCGACTGTGTACGGCGGAGCAGTCGACATCCAGCGCAACATCATCGCCCAGCGGGTGCTCGGTCTCCCGCAGGAGGCTCGTCATGGCTGATGACGTCACCGAGAGTATTCGCGAAGCACTCCGCGATCTCGTCCGCGCGAATCCCCAAGGCGTCGACGGCGCTCTTCTGCGGGAGTTCGGCTGGCCGGAGCTCCTCGCCGACGATGCGCGCACCGCCATCTCGGTCCTCTTCGACGAGGTGGGCCGCTCGGCTGCGGTCGTTGCCGGCGTCGACGTCCTCGCCGAGTGGGTGGCATCGACGACGGAGCCGGCGGCCGAAGGCTGCCGCGTGTTCGTCATCGACTCGGACTTCGACCAGAGCGCTCCGATCCGCGGTTTCGCGCTTGGCCCGAGGTCGACGAGCTCTTCGATCCTCATGGTCGATCTCTCAGCGCGAAGCGCCGGTCTCGCCGTCGGCGAGGCCGCATCGCTCGCCGACGCCGCGGGCATCGACCCCGCAGGGCAGGCCCAGGTGGCAACGCTGCCGCGGTCGGGGGACGTCACTGCCTTGAGCCCGGAGGTCGCGAGCCAGCTGGTCGACGAGATCCGCCGTGCCGTGGCCTACGAGCAAGTCGGACTCGCCACCGCGATGCTGGAGATCGCCTGCGAGCACGTCGCCACGCGCGTCCAGTTCGGTCGGCCGATCGGCGTGAACCAGACCGTGCAGCATCGCCTCGCCGACCTCCACGTCGCGCTTCAGGCTGCCTCGGCCGCCCTGGACGCCACATGGGACGACTCCGGCGCGACGTCGGTCGCGGTGGCGTACGCACTGGCGGCCGCGGCCGCCGAGGTCGGCATTCGCAACTCGCTGCAGGTGTGCGGCGGCATGGGGCTCACCGAGGAGTTCGCCCTGGCGCCGCTCGTGCGCCGCTCGCTCTCGCTCTCGGGCGTGTTCGAGTCGCGCCGCGCGGTCGAGGGCGAGATCGCCGCCACGATTCTCAAGGCGGGTCGCGTTCCCCGTCTGTCCGGCTTTCATGGGGAGGCAGCATGAGCACCGACGGTCCTGTCGAGGTCATCGACGCGTGGATCCAGCCGTGGACCTCGGCCGTCGTCGCGGCCCTGCCGCCGCGGTCGTACAACGTCATCGAGCGCTACTCGAACCAGCGTCTGATGGACGGCATTCCGATGGAGCAGATGCTCGACGAGCTTCACTCCTCGCGAGTCGACCTCGCCCTGATATCGGGCGGGCCGGCCACGCCGATGCCGGAGGTACTCGCTGCGCTCGACGAGGATCCGGACCACCTGATCGGCGTTGCTGCGGTCGACCCGACGGACGGCGTGATGCGCGCCGTGCGCGAGCTCGAGGCGTACGTGCGGGACTACCCCATCTGCGGGTTCAAGCTCGAGCCCTTCTATCACTGGCGCAACCCGACAGATCGCGTCTTCTACCCGATCTACGCCAAGTGCGAGGAGCTCGGGCTGGCGGTGCAGACCCAGGTGGGCGGCACCGGCCCGCTGTTTCCCTCCCGCACCGGGCTTCCCCTCTACATCGACGATGTCGCACTCGACTTCCCTGACCTCACCATCGTCTGCGGCCATGTGGGATCGCCCTGGGTGGAGGAGATGATGCACGTCGCCTGGAAGCACGAGAACGTCTACATCGACACCTCGGCGCGGTTGCCCAAGCACTTCGAGCCGACGTTCCGGAAGTTCCTCTCCAGCTATGGCCAGGACAAGTGCATGTTCGCCACCGACTGGCCGCTGCTCGGCTTCGACCAAGCCCTCGACCAGGTCGACACCCTCGAGCTGTCGCCCGCCGTCAAGGCGAAGTTCCTGCACGGCAATGCCATCCGCGCCTTCGGGCTCGAGAAGTTCGGCGTGCGCACCGCCACACAGGAGGAGCAGCTGTGATCGACGTGTCCGACCTGTTCTCGCTGAAGGGCCGCAACGTCCTCCTGACGGGAGCGACCGCCGGCCTCGGTCGCCGCTTCGCGGAGGTGCTCGTCGCCGCCGGCGCCCGAACCATCGTCGTGGCACGCCGCGCCGAGATGCTCCACCAGCTCGTGGACGAGCTCGGAGACCTGGCGTCGCCCATCGCGGCGGACCTGTCGGATCCGGAAAGAGCAGCGGAGGTCGCGGAGGAGGCGCTCGAGACGCTCGGGCATGTGGACGTCGTCGTCAACAACGCGGCCTTCCTGGCCTCGGGCGTCAAGGCCGAGGACGAGACGCTCGCCCAGATGCAGCAGACCCTCGCCGTGAATCTGTTGTCCCCCATCCGCATCGTTCAGACGTTGTTTCCCCAGATGAAGAAGCGCGGCTCCGGGAGCATCGTCAACGTGTCCTCGATGGTCGCGAGCTACGGCATCGGGCGGTTCCCGCAGGCGGTCTACGCGGCCTCCAAGGGTGGCCTCAACGCCATCACGCGCGAGTGGGCGGCACAGTGGAGCCGATACGGCATCCGCGTAAACGCCATCGCGCCGGGCTTCATCGAGACCGAGCTGACCTCCGAGGTGTTCAACATCCCGAAGATCCAGGAATGGATCGGTCGCAACACGTTGCTCCCTCGGGGTGGATTCCCCGCGGACTTCGACGGGGCGCTGCTCTATCTCGCGAGCGACGCCAGCCGGTACGTAACTGGCCAGATCGTGACCGTCGACGGCGGTTGGACGGCACACTGAAGCCCGTGGTGGAGTTCGGTCTTTCCCGAACCCGGAGAGGATGAGCGTGGAGCAGTCACAGGCCCGACCGGGCCCGAGCGTGCGCACGTCCCAGCGCGTGGCAGAGTCGATCGCGAACGACCTTCGACAGCGCATTCTCCGCGGCGCGCTCGACGACGGGCCGCTCCCGACGCAGGACGCCCTCGTGGCCGAGTACGGCGTGAGCGGTCCCTCGATCCGCGAAGCGCTCCGCATCCTCGAAGCCGAGGGTCTCATCACCGTCCGCCGGGGCAAGCTCGGCGGTGCTCACGTCCATCGCCCCGACTGGGCGACGGCCGCCTTCTCGCTCGCCATGTCACTCCAGGGTCAAGGCATCCAGCTCTCGGATCTGGCAGAGTCGCTGCTCGTCCTCGAGCCGCTGTGTGCCGCGTCCTGTGCCAGGCGACCCGACCGGCTCAAGACCGTCGTGCCCGCCCTGCGCGCCAACCTCGAGGAGTCGGAGCGGGCCGTCGGCGACGGCGCTCGCTTCACCGCCGTGTCTCGCGACTTCCACGACATGATGGTCGACCACGCGACGAACCAGACGACGCGACTGCTGGTCCGCAGCACCGTCGCCGTCTGGTCGGTGCAGGAGGAGACCTGGGCCTCGATGCTCCAGCGCGAGGGGCACTACCCCGCCGAGTCCGAGCAGGTGAGCTCGCTCAAGGCGCACCGCAAGCTCGTCGACCTCATCGAGGCCGGTGACGTCGACGAGGCCGAGCGTTTCGCGTGCGCCCACCTCAGAGCGACGCAGCGGCTCGTCCTGGAGGAGTCGGGCGAGCGCGTCATCGACGCCTCGTCGCCGGCGGCGCTGCGCTATTTCCGCTCGCTCTAGCCGATCAGGCCGCGGACGTAGGCCGCTTGGCCGAGGTGTTGGGTGTCGTCGTTGACGACGCTGACCAGGCGGACGGCGAGGGTGACGGGCGGGTCCCCGCTGGAGTCGACGACGCGGTCGTAGTCGTCGGGGCCGAGGGAGTCGAGGTAGGTCATCGTCTGCTCGTGCGTGGCGCGGAGGTAGTCCGCGAGGAGGTTGGCGCTCGCCCTGACCTGCGCCACCTGCTCGGACGTGTGGCCGTAGCCGGTCTCGGCGGCGTCGAAGGGCAGGGCGAACCGGTCGGCGAAGCCCTGCGACGTCCAGACCTGGTCGACGCCGGCGACGTCGGCCACGTGGTCGTCCTGCACGCGGGCGAGGTGCCAGACGAGCCACGCGATCGTGTTGGCGTCCGGCGCGACCCGCTCGACGAGCTGGTCGTCGCTGAGCCCGTCGACGACGTCGACCCCACCCTCGACGATGCGGGCAAAGGCGTCCTTCAGCAGTGCTGTCGGTGTCATGCCTTCGACCGTACCCGCGCTAGCGATGCGTGAACCGGGGGCTGCGCTTCTCGAGGAAGGAGGTGACGCCCTCGCGGCCGTCCGCGGTGCCGGCGTTGGCGCGGATGCCGAGGGTCTCGTTGCGCAGGGCGCGCTCGGGGGCGAGGTCGGCGGTGTCGCGGACGAGCCGCTTGGCCGTCGCCTGGGCCTGGGCCGGCAGCGCGGCGAGCGTGTCGACGACCTGCTGGGCGACGGTGGCGAGCTGATCGTCGGGGGCGACGCGGGCGATGAGCCCGGCATCGCGCAGTTCGGCCGCGGTGAGGGTGTCGTTGAGCAGCGCGAGGCGGAGCATCGTGTGCTGGCCGAGCGAGTGGACGAGCAGGCTGCTGCCGCCGTCGATGCTCAGGCCGACCCTCGTGTAGCCGAGGCTGAACTTCGCCGACTCGGCTGCCACGATGACGTCCGCCGCGGCAGCGAGCGGGAAGCCCGCGCCGGCGGCGGCGCCCTGCACCACCGACACGACGACGGCGGGGCTCCGCTGCAGCTCGCTGACGATGCGGTGCAGCCCGTCGGCGAGATCGTCGATGAAGTCGGGCATGCTCGGCGCCCCGGCGAAGGCAGCGAGGTCACCGCCGACGCAGAAGAACCGGCCCGTGGCCGACAAGACGATGACCCGCGCGCCGTCGGCGTTGGCCCGCCGCACTGCCGCGAAGAGGTCGGCGGCGACCTGGCCGTCGATCGAGTTGCCGCGGTCGCCGTCCGTCATGACGATCCGCGCGACGCCGTCGGAGTGTGTGTATTCGATGCTCACACTGGGAGATCTTGCAGCAACGTGGCGACGGTCTCGCGGGCATCCCAGCGGTTCGTGCCGATGCCCCCCGAGGGGCCGCGCTTGGCCCACCCGGCGACGTAGACTGCGGCGGGAAGGACGGAACTATTACTTGATTTGGCCCGACGCTCGCATCTCGTCAAGTTGTTGCCGCACTTCCTTAATGGGCTCCTCGGCCCATTTAGAAACATCATCGATCGTTGATCCACCCTTGTCGGCAACCGCGAGTTGGCCGTCCTGCACGCCACCACACACCTGCCAGACGTCATCATCTGGAGAAAGAACGAAGAGCCCCGCGAAACCCAGTGAAGTGAAGTACGAGCCGGACGTGCCGTCATCGCCGATGAGGGCAGCATAGTTCCCTTGCGGAAGATCCTGGTCCGTTGGGACTGGCATCCGGAGCGAACGAACCTCGCCCTGAACTAGTTCGCCGGCACGAACTTGAACCTCAGCAATGTCGGGGTAATAGTAAGGCGAAACACCTGGCTTTATGGCGGATGTTACGGAAAAGCTGATGAGGGCAACGCTTTGTCCCCCAGTTACAATGTCGGCAACGTCGGCCTGCGTCGAAACACCGGTGCATCTAAAGACTCCAGCAGTAAATTCGCTTGGAGCTGCACCGGGTTCACCCGTCGCTGGCGTTGACGCTTGGACAGACTCGGATTGATACGCGGAGTTGGTTCCACATGCCGTCAACGACAGCAAAACTGCCGCAGACCCGCTGACCAGCAAGGCGCGCTTCGCTACCATAACGAGTCCCCTGTCCCATAACACTGCGGTGGGTTGATCGCGGAACTTCGTCCGGTTACAGCATGGTTGGCTGAGGGTGACTTGATAGCGTACTCACAGGTCCGGTCCGAAGAGAACCACGCCACGCCGTTAGCCGCGTCGACCCAATTCCCGCTGCTATCTCTGAACTGGATGGCCGTCGAATAGTCCACCGTCGGGAATGCTTGTCCACTTGCGATAGTACCCTCGTGCACGATCTCGGAAGCGAATCCCGCATTCCTCTTCTGGAAGTCCTGGTTGGCGAAGTTATCAAACTCGAGCGCGGGTCCAAGATTGCTGGTCCCGTCGAGTAGCCATTGCCAAACCGTCTGGGTGGACGTGTAGCTTCTCACGAGGCGAAACCAGTGACCTCCGGTTATATTGCAGTGTTGAATATGATAAAGGTCGCTGAAGAGATTCGTGCTTCCGTAAAGGGCAGTGACAAACGTGGCGAAGCCCGTGGAGCATTTGTCGGACCCCCAGCCATTGTCGGAGTCGACGAAACCAGCCTGAAAGAACTGACCATCCGGAAACGTTACGTAGGACCAGTAGGTCCGAGCGTCGGCCCCGTAGATGAAACTGCCCGGCTGCTCGATTCTCGTACGGATCTCATGCGTGTAGCCGGTGCCCGCACCGCTGGCGCCCGCCTGCAAGGCAGAAGCAGGGGCGGATAGCGCAAGGAGCAGTCCTAACGCAGCAGCAACGGCACCACCGCGCGTCGCTCTCTTTGCGTACATGGCGTCCCTTCGAGGTGCGGAGTTCCCGCCCAGCCTGCGCTCGTTCCCCCGACTTTTCAAAGAATCCGGCACAATCTGGAAAGCCTTTCGCCACGCCGGTGTCTCTTGGCGGACTTCCCTGAGTTGCGCGAAGCCGTTCTCCAAGCACCCATTCGGGAGCGCAAGCCGATCTCCGAATCTCTGCGCCGTCAGACCTCGCTCGTCAGCAGCCGCCGGTTGCGGCGGGAGCATCCCGGCGGATGCGACGGTGTCCTTCGGGCGGTATGCGTCATGCGTTCTGGGCTGCGCCACCGACATCTTGCAGTAACGTGGCGACGGTCTCGCGGGCGTCCCAGCGGTTCGTGCCGATGCCGCCCGAGGGGCCGCGCTTGGCCCAGCCGGCGACGTAGACGCCGCTGGTGTCGATGACCCGCCCCAGCTCGTTGGGCACGAGGCTGCGCAGGTCGTCGTACGGGACGCCCGGCACCTCGGCGGGCCGGTAGCCGATGGCCGCGACGACGAGGCCGGCCTCGACCTCCAGCTCGCCGTCGCCGTAGGTCGAGGTGAAGCGGACGCGCTGGGCAGCGCCGTCGCCGTGCACCTCCGTGGGCGTCCAGCCGAACCGGAAGGTGACCCGCCGGTCGCTGCCGGCGTTCGGGCTCTGGCCGAGCAGCTCGGCCTTGTACGCGACGATCGGGTCGCCGTCGGGCGCGACCAGCTCGTCGGCAGGAGCGCTGACGGCGAGGTCGCGCTGGGTCAGCCCGATCAGCTCGCCGGCGGTGAAGGCCGCGTGCTCGATGCCGCGGCGCGCGACGATGACGACCTCGCGGATGTTGCCCGCCTCGAGCAGCGTGAGCGCCGAGGGGCTGATGCTCGTGCCGTGCAGTGCACCGGGCTCGGCGAGGAGCACGCGGGCGACGTCGAGGGCGACGTTGCCGTTGCCGATCACGATGGCCCGCTCGCCGCTGAGGTCGGGCTGGTGGTCGACGTGCTGGGGGTGGCCGTTGTACCAGCCGACGATGTCGGCGGCGGTGAAGACGCCGGGCAGGTCGGCGCCCGGCACCGAGAGCGGCTTGCCCTCGACCGCACCCGTGGCGACGACGATCGCGTCGAACTCGGCGCGCAGCTGCTCGATCGTGACGTCGACGCCGACCTCGGTCTCGAACCGGGCCGTGACGCCGCCGCGACGCAGCGTGCGGGCGTAGTCGTCCATGACGACCTTGGTGGCCTCGTGGTCGGGCGCGACGCCGTAGCGGACGAGCCCGCCGGCCAGCGGCAGCTTCTCGAAGACCGTGACCTCGGTGGTGAGCCCCCGGGTGGCGAGCAGCCACTCGACGACGTAGGCGGCCGACGGCCCCGAGCCGATGACCGCGACCTTCAGCGGCGCCTCGCGCTCGACGACCAGCGGCGGCAGACGGTGTTGCAGCGAGGTGTAGTCGCGGTGCTCGGGAGCGGTGAACCAGGCCGCGTTGAGCGCGAGGAACGGCTCGTCGGCGGGCTCGAGCTCGTAGTCGGGGACGATCGCGTCGACCGGGCACTCATCGACGCACGCGCCGCAGTCGATGCACGAGTCGGGGTCGACGTAGAGCATCTCGGTGGTGGCGTAGCCCGGCTCGTCGGGTGCTGGATGAATGCAGTTGACCGGGCAGACGTCGACGCAGGCGCCGTCGTTGCAGCAGGCGCCGATGATGACGTACGTCATGACCAGCTCCGAGGAGGAACACGTTCTAGTTCTGCGGCCATGGGAGCATCGTGCCATGCCTGATGCGCTTGTTCTTCTCGATCGGCCGGTGGACGGCGTCGCCCTCCTCACGCTCAACCGCCCCGACAAGTACAACGCGATCCTCCCCGAGACCATCCAGCAGCTCGGGGAGCACCTCACCGCGTGCGCGAGCGACGACTCCGTGCGCGCCATCGTGCTCACCGGCGCCGGCAAGGCGTTCTGCGCCGGGCTCGACCTGGTGGCCGTCGGCGAGGGCGCGGAGTTCGGCGGCCGCGAGGGCCTGTGGCCGCTGGCGCGCTCGCCGAAGCCCGTCGTCGGCGCGATCAACGGCGTCGCGATCACCGGCGGTCTCGAGATGGCCCTGGCCTGCGACTTCCGCATCGGCTCCACCAACGCCCGCTTCGCCGACACCCACTCGCGCGTCGGCATCACGCCGTACTGGGGCCTCACGGCGCGGCTCCCGCAGGCCGTCGGGCAGAGCTGGGCGCGCCGGATGTCGTTCACCGGCGACTTCGTCGACGCCGAGACGGCGCTCCGCATCGGCCTGCTGACCGAGGTCACCTCGCCCGAGGAGCTGGTGTCGCGCGCGGTCGAGCTCGCGTCGTCGATCGCCACCACGGACGCCGAGACCCAGACCCGCATCCGCGACATCTACAACCAGATGCGCGACGCCACCGGTCAGACCGCGCTCGACCTCGAGGAGAGGTACCAGGGCCTCCAGGCCGACCCCGAGGCGTTCGCCGCCCGCCGGGCGGCCGTCTTCGAGCGGGGCAAGGCCCAGCAGTAGAGGGCCTGCCAGACACGCCCTTTAGACGCCGGTGACGCGGACGCCCGAGTGCGTCTTGTGCCGGCGGTTGATGCTGATCAGGTTCGCGGTGAGCGCCTCGACCTGGTGGGCGTTGCGGCGGCGTCCGCCGTAGATGCCGCGCATGCCCGGGATCACCGAGGCGAGATCCTGGACGAGGTCGGTGGCCTCGCGCTCGTCGCCGAGCACCAGCACGTCGGTGTCGACGGTGGCGACGTCGAGGTCGTTGAGCAGCTCGGCCGAGACGTTGTGGAACGCGCCGACGACCGTCGACTCGGCCAGGATCGCCTGCGCCTGCTGGGTGGCCGAGCCCTCTTCGACGTCGAGCGCGTAGGCGCCCTGCTTGTCGAAGCCGAGCGGGTTGACGCAGTCGACGACGACCTTGCCGGCGAGCGCCTCCTTGAGTCCCTGCAGCAGCTCGGCATGACCGTCCCACGGGACGACGACGAGCACGACGTCGCCGGCCACCGAGGCGCCCTCGTTGTCGGCGCCCGAGACCGTGCCACCGGTCTCGGCGGCGAGCTCGTCGGCGGCCTCGGACGCGCGCTCCGCGCTGCGGCTGCCGATGACCACCGGCACGCCGGCCAGGGCGAACCGCTTGGCCAGTCCGCGCCCTTGCGGGCCGGTGCCGCCGAGGACGGCGACGGTCTTTCCTGCGAGCGACTCGGGCAGCGTCATGACTGGCACCCTAACGGGCCCGGTTCGGGCGTCGCCGAGGGCTGATACCGTCCCCATCCATGCCGGCCGCAGATGCCATCGCAATCGCCCGTCAGCAGTCCCTCGGCGACCTGCCGCGACGCACCGCCCAGCGCGTGCCCGACAAGGTCGCGATCATCGACGGCGACACCTCCCTCACCTATGCCGAGCTCGACGCGCGGGTCGACGCGGCAGCCGCCGCCATCGCCGCGTCCGGTCTCACGAAGGGCGACCGGCTGGCGTTGCTGAGCCACAACTGCTGGCAGTTCGCGGTGCTCAACTTCGCGGCCGCGCGGGTCGGCGTCGTGCTCGTGCCGATCAACTTCATGCTCGGCGCCGACGAGATCGCCTTCATCCTCGACTTCTCCGGTGCGGCCGGCTTCGTCGTCGAGGACGCGCTGCTGCCCACCGCGGAGAAGGCGCTGGCGTCGGCGGAGACCAAGGACGTCCGGGTGCGACAGGTCGTCCGCCTACACGGCGACGCTGTGCCGGACGGCTGGGACGACGCGCAGGACTGGTTCGACTTCGAGGGCACGCCGCCCGTGGTCCACGTCGCGGACGACGACCCGGTGCGGATGATGTTCACCTCCGGCACCGAGAGCCGGCCGAAGGGCGCGCTGCTGACCTCGCGCGCGCTGATCTGGCAGTACGTCTCGTGCATCGTCGACGGCAACATGAGCGCCGACGACGTCGAGCTCCACACGCTGCCGCTCTACCACTGCGCACAGCTCGACTGCTTCCTGGGCGTCGACGTCTACCTCGGCGCGACGTCCGTCATCCTGCCGGGGCCCGATCCGGCCGCCGTGCTCGCCGCGATCGAGAAGCACAAGATCACCAAGTACTTCGCGCCGCCCACCGTCTGGATCGGCCTGCTGCGCTCCCCCGGCTTCGACTCCGCCGACCTGTCGTCGCTGGCGAAGGGCTACTACGGCGCCTCGCCGATGCCGGTGGCCGTACTGCACGAGATGGCGGAGCGGCTGCCCGACACCAAGCTGTGGAACTTCTACGGCCAGACCGAGATGGCGCCGCTCGCGACGATCCTCGGCCCCGAGCAGCAGATCTCCCACGCCGGCTCGGCCGGGCGCGCGGCGCTCAATGTCGAGACCCGCATCGTCGACGACCTCGACCAGCCGCTGCCCACCGGCGAGATCGGCGAGATCGTCCACCGCTCGCCGCACGCGACGCTCGGCTACTACAACCAGCCCGAGAAGACCGAGGACGCCTTCCGCAACGGCTGGTTCCACTCCGGCGACCTCGGCTACCTCACCGACGAGGGCCACCTCTACGTCGTCGACCGCAAGAAGGACATGATCAAGACCGGCGGCGAGAACGTCGCCTCCCGCGAGGTCGAGGAGGCGATCTACCAGCTCGAGGGCGTCGCCGAGGTCGCGGTCTTCGCGGTCGCGCACCCGCGGTGGGTCGAGGCGGTCACGGCGGTGGTCGTCCCCAAGCCGGGCGTCACGCTCACCGAGGAGCAGGTCATCGAGCACAGCCGCGGCGTGCTCGCGGGCTACAAGACGCCGAAGTACGTCGTCATCGCCGACGGGCTGCCGAAGAACCCCTCCGGCAAGATCCTCAAGCGGCAGCTCCGCGACGAGCACGCCGAGATCGCGGCCACGGACGCCTGATGGACCTCGGGCTCGCCGGACAGGTCGCCATCGTCACCGGCGGCAGCAAGGGCATCGGCAAGGCGACGGCGAAGGCGCTTCTGGCCGAGGGTGCGCGGGTGGCGCTGTTCTCGCGCGGCCGGGAGGCGCTGGACGAGGCCGTGGCCGAGCTCGGCGAGAACGCCGTCGGCTTCAGCGTCGACACCACGGACGCCGCCTCGGTCGATGCGGGCGTCGCGGCCGCCGTCGAGCGGCTCGGGCGTCTCGACGTCGTCGTCAACTGCGCCGCGACGCCGGCAAGCTCGACCGCGGCCGCCGCGCGTCCGGGCATCGCGTCGCTCGACGAGAGTGACTTCCTCGCCCAGCTCGACACGAAGGCGCTCGGCTACCTGCGCGTGATCCGGGCGGCCGTCCCGCATCTGCGCGAGGCGGGCGGCGGTCGGATCGTCAACGTCTCCGGCATGAACGCCCGGCACACCGGGTCGATCACGGGCTCGGTGCGCAACATCGCCGTCGTCGCCCTCACGAAGAATCTCGCCGACGAGCTCGGCCGCGACAACATCGCGGTGACCTGCGTGCACCCGGGGATGACGCGCACCGAGAGCCGCGAGCTCAGCGAGGCGATGCTGAAGACCGCTCAGGCCAACGCGCTCGGCCGCGTCGTCGACGCCGCGGAGGTGGCCGCGGTCATCACCTTCCTCGCCTCGCCCCGCGCCACCGTCATGAACGGCGCCATCGTCACCGCCAACGGCAGCACCCCCGGCTCCCTCTGGGCCTAGCCGCCGCTGCGCGACGGCGGGCTCCTCCTCCGGGCGCTGAAGTGCCCCGAGCGAGCTCGGCACTTCGACCCTCCGTCGTCGCCTAGGCTCTGCGCTCATGGATCCCATCCGTGAGGCTCGACGGCAGTGGATCGAGCACGGGTGGAGTGACGCCGCCGACGGGATGACGATGGTGACGTCGATCGTCCGGGTGCACCAGCTGCTGATGGAGCGGATCGACGCCGTCATGCGTCCGCTCGACCTGACCTTCGCGCGGTACGAGGTGCTGCGGCTGCTGGCGTTCACGCACAGCGGCTCGATGACGATGACCCGGCTCGGGTCGCTGTTGCTCGTCCACCCGACGAGCGTCACGAACGCCGTCGACCGGCTCGAGCAGCAGGGCTACGTCAGCCGCTCGCGCAGCGATGCCGACCGTCGCGTCGTGCATGCCGAGATCACCCCGACCGGCCGCAGGATCGTCGAGGAGGCCACCGACGGCCTCAACCGCGAGATCTTCACCAAGCCCGGCATCGACGACATCGCCATCAACGACCTCAACCGCTTCCTGACCGCGCTGCGCGTCGCCGGCGGCGACCAGGTCGACTAGATCGCATTCCTGGCGATCAGGGCCGTCGCGGTGTCGATGACGGTCTGCTCGGCCGGACGGGCGTGCCAGCCGAGCAGCGTGTTCGCCTTGCTGCCGTCGACGGTCGTCTTGCGGCTGAGGTCGGGCCGCATCATCGCCATCTGCGGGTTGACCCGCCCGAGCAGCTTGACGACGGCGTCGGGCATCGTCCGCGTCGGCACCTTCCGGGCGTCGTCGCCGAGGGCGTCACGGAGGATGCGGGCGATGTCGCGCCACCACAGGAAGCTCCCGGAGCCCAGCAGACGCTGACCGCCGGCGGCCGGGGTCGTCATGGCGAGGATGTGCAGCTCGGCGATGTCGCGGACGTCGACGACGTCCCAGCCCAGGTTCGGAACCGCGGGCATGCCTCCGGCCAGCAGGCGGCGGATGATCTCGATCGAGCCTTCCCTGCTAGGCGTTCCGAGCGACGGGCCCTGCATGAACGTCGGCAGGACGGTGGCGAGCTCGAGCCCGGTCTCCGCTGCCAGATCCCAGGCGTCGCGCTCCGCGAGGATCTTGGAGTCCCGGTAGGCCCGGGTCGCCACGCCGGACGGCTCGGCCCACACCGTCTCGTTCGCCGGCTCGCTCGGGTCGTCCGGGACGGCCGCGACACCGGACGACGTGAACACGACGCGTTCCACCTGCGCGCGGCTCGCGGCGCCCAGCACGCGCCGGACCCCTTCGCGGGCCGTTCGGACGAGGTCGGCGCCCGGCGTGAAGCCGAGTGGCGAGGCGGTGTGGATCACGTGGCCCACGCCCTCGACCGCAGCATCCCAGCCGTCGTCGGCGAGCAGGTCAGCGGCCACGACCTCGACGGAGGCAGCCGCGTCGGCGCCCACCCGCTCGCCGATCGCGGCCCTCACCGAGTCCGCGCTCTCGAGACGCCGCACGGTCGTCCTCACCTGGTGTCCCCGCTGGACCAGGCCCGCGATCACCCAGCGGGCGAGGTAGCCCGTGCCACCGGTGACCAGAACCGTCGAGCCCTGCGCATCCGTCATCTTATCGTCCAATCTCATTGAGTTTTTCATTGATATTGTGACGTTATCATTCGCTGGTGACCCGGGGCGAGATCGCGCGGACAGCCGAGACCATCCGCGCCGTGATGGCGCTGAAGGAGGGGATCGACGCGGTGGTCGCCGAGGCGCTCGCCGAGTTCGACGTGACCGCCTCCGTGGCGGGCGTGCTGTGGACCCTCGCCCCCGGCACGGAGCCGCCGACCCTGCGAGACATCGCCGCTCGCCTGCACTGCGACCCGTCCACCGTCAGCCTCACGGCCGACAAGCTCGAGGCGATGGGACTCGTCACCCGGCAGTCACATCCGACCGACGGCCGCAAGCGAACGCTCGCGCTGACCCCTCGCGGCAACGCGCTCTGGGAGGAGCTCGGCGCCCGGCTTCACTCGTCGGGGCTCTTCGCCGGCCTCGACGCCGACGAGCAGCGCACGCTGCACGCGCTGCTGATGAAGATCCAGCCGTAGCCGGACCTTTCTCCAATTACTTGGACGTCCTAGTATCTAGGTGTGAGCGAGTTGCACGTCCCTGCCAACCCCGTCCGGATCGTCACCGCCAGCAGCCTGTTCGACGGGCATGACGCGGCGATCAACATCATGCGGCGGATCTTCCAGTCGCAGGGCTGCGAGGTCGTCCACCTCGGGCACAACCGGTCGGTCAGCGAGGTCGTCGACGCCGCCATCGACGAGGACGCGCAGTGCGTGGCCGTCAGCAGCTACCAGGGCGGTCACATCGAGTACTTCGAGTACCTCGTGGAGTCGCTGCGGGCGCGCGGTGCCGGTCACATCAAGGTGGTCGGCGGTGGCGGCGGCGTCATCGTCCCCGAGGAGATCGCGCGGCTGCGGAAGTCGGGTGTCCACATCTTCTCCCCCGAGGACGGCCAGCGGATGGGCCTCGTCGGGATGATCAACTCCGTCGTCGCGGACGCCGACGTCGACCTCTGGGCCGAGCACGCCGTCACGGCGGACGAGGTGCTCACGGGCGAGCGCACCGCCATCGCCCGCGCCATCACCGGCGCCGAGCAGGGCCGGCTGCCGGCCGAGACCCTCGACGCGATCCGCGCGGCCGCGGAACGACACCGCGTGCCCGTGCTCGGCATCACCGGCACCGGCGGCTCGGGCAAGTCGTCGCTCACCGACGAGCTCGTCCGCCGCATCCGGGTCGACCAGCAGGACAAGCTGCGCGT
>Ga0164242_10004799_pt1 | contig 15128 bp, 11 predicted proteins | sample OricomgcompostMG_FD_108783 | JGI IMG/M metagenome (GOLD analysis project Ga0164242, IMG submission 108783) | Miracle-Growth compost microbial communities from Emeryville, California, USA - Original compost - Miracle growth compost (MG) ... | reverse complement strand
GGATTCGGCGCCGGACTCAGCTACACCGCACAGGTCATCCGCCTGCCGACTCGCGCCGACGCATACGCCTGACGCGAGGCAACAGATTGGCAACGAGCCCGCCCAAATCTGTCGTCGCTCGCCCGTCGTACCCAGCGACTCCGAGTCCCGAATTCGTTGGGCTTCAGCACTGGCCAACTACGCCCTTCAGTCGTCGGTTTGATCTCCTAAGCCGGGCGTCGCAGGTTCGAATCCTGCCGGGGGCACCGCAGCATCTCCGGGTCCTCCAGCCCTCCCGACCGCGTCCGAACACGAACCGGGCGTCGTAGCGGTCCAGTGGCATGACGCGCGTGAACACAGTGACGCGCGGACTCCAGCAATCGAGCCCATTCCCGGCGTACGCCCTGACGGCCGTGCACCGTGGACTGGCGATTCGGTCCTCGCACTGCGTGTGACCTCCGGACGCTTGACAGCGCCGGTCACGTGAGCCCTACGATGCTTCGATATTCGGAACTGATCTTCGTGATTCCGAAAGAGAGGATCGCCGATGCCCATCGCCGCCGCGCTGACGCCTGAGGCCTATACCGGTCGCCTCGGCGCGACGATGCAGGCACCGGACGAGATCAACTTGCCGATGATCCGGCACTGGTGCCAGGCGATGGGTGATACGAACAGCGGCTACCTGGACGATGCCTTCGCGACAGCCAGCAGTCTTCGAGGGATCGTCGCCCCCGCTGCAATGACGCAGGTCTGGACGATGCCGCCTCTCGGCTCAGTGCCCCCCGAACAGGATGCCGTGGCCGAGCTGTACGCGGAACTCGACTCACGCGGGTACCGATCGATCGTCGCCACGAACAGCAATCAGACCTACCGCAGGCCACAGCGATTGGGCGACCGCCTGAGCGCGACCAAGAAGATCACGGACATCTCCGCCGAGAAGACCACGCGCCTCGGCCGCGGCCGGTTCGTCACAACCGAGATCGACATCGTCGATGCGGCGGGGCACACCGTCGCAACACAGACCCATCGCGTGTTGAAGTTCCAGCCATCGTCCTCCTCGGCCGCTACCGCCTTCCGAGCGCCGTCGGCGCGACGTCCGCGTCCGAACGTCACGGAGGACACCGCCTTCTATTTCGACGCGGCCCGGCAGGCTCGCCTGATGATCCAGCGCTGCGCCGCGTGCGGCGAGTTCCAGCACCCGCCCCTGCCGGCCTGCGGCCGATGCCACTCGTTCGACGTCCGGGCGGCCCAGGTGTCCGGTCGCGGACAGCTCTACAGCTACACCGTCGTACATGCACCCGCGGTCGAGCCGTTCGATCCTCCGTACGTGGTCGCACTGGTCGCACTCGATGAGGGGCCGCGCGTGGTCGCAGGTCTGGTCGGCGTCGACCGCCAGTATGTTGCGATCGGCATGGCACTGCAAGCGACGTTCACCGACTTCGACGCCGAACTGCGATTGCCGATGTTCCGACCACGGACCTCCCGGGACGACGCGCCGAATCCACCGCACGCAACGGTGACCGCGAGCGAACTCGTTGTCGGGACGCCGCTGCCGGAACTGCAGATCCCGATCACCAGACGGCTCATCGTCACGGGTGCCATAGCGACGCGCGACTTCCAGCCCGTTCACCACGATGCCGCCTACGCCCAGGCGCAGGGGATGCCCGACATCTTCACCAACATCATGACGTCCCAAGGACTCGTGACTCGTGTCGTCACCGACTGGACCGGTCCCGAGGCCGAGATCCGGCGTCTCGACCTGCGTCTCGGGGCATCGAACTTTCCGGGTGATCTGCTGACGTTGCGCGGCCGCATCGCTGAGGTCGACGGGTGCGTGGCCACCATCTCGGTGGTCGGGACGAACAGTCTCGGCACCCACATCGAGGCGACGCTCGACGTCGCGGTACCTCAGAACGGCGGTGCGGTATGAGCCTGCGTCGACCCGACTCGCTGTCCAGGACCGCGGCAATCGTCGGCATCGGCGCGACCGAGTTCTCGAAGCGGTCGGGTCGCAGCGAGTTGCATCTCGCGGTGGAATCCGTGCTGACGGCATTGACGGACGCCGGGCTCGCTCCCGAAGAAGTCGACGGCCTGGTCACGTACAGCATGGACACCAATCCGGAGGTCCAGGTCGCGAATGCGATCGGGGCCGGCGACCTCTCCTTCTTCAGCAGGATCCACTACGGCGGCGGAGCGCCGGCTGCACTTGTCCACCAAGCCGCCATGGCGGTCACCACCGGTGCCGCCGATGTCGTCGTCTGCTACCGAGCCTTCAACGAACGGTCGGGACTCCGGTTCGGCTCCGGCCAACTCAGCGACGTCCAGAGCAACTCGGCCGAAGCGACTCGCTACAGCTGGGTCTCGCCGTACGGGCTGCGGACGCCCGCAAGTTGGGTCGCGATGTTCGCCCAGCGGTACCTGCACACCTACGGCGCCAGCACCGAGGCGTTCGGGCATGTGTCCGTCGCGTGCCGCCGGCACGCAGCGACGAATCCGAAAGCGCACTTCTACGGCAAGCCGATCACGCTCGAGGATCACCAGAACTCACGCTGGATCTCCGAACCGGTACGGCTGCTCGATTGCTGCCAGGAAACGGACGGCGGCCAAGCGATCGTAGTGACCTCGGCGGAGCGCGCCCGCGACCTTGCTCAGCGACCGGCCGTGATCGCCGCGGTCGCACAGGGGATAGGTGACGGTCAGCAACAGATGACCAGCTATTACCGGGACGACATCACCGGGCTGCCCGAGATGAAGGTGGTCGCCGATCAGCTGTGGCGCAGCAGTGGGTACGCGCCGGACGACATCGACGGCGCGATCCTCTACGACCACTTCACTCCGTTCGTCCTGTGCCAGCTCGAAGAGCTCGGGTTCTGCGGGCGTGGTGAAGCGAAGGACTTCGTTCAGAACGGGGCGTTGGAGATCGGCGGCCGGCTGCCAATGAACACACACGGCGGCCAGCTCGGGGAGGCCTATCTCCACGGGATGAACGGAATCGCCGAGGCGGTACGGCAGATCCGCGGAACCGCGGTGAATCAGATCAAGGGAGCTCGCACTCAGCTCGTCACCGGCGGCACCGGAGTCCCGACAAGCGGGATGATCCTGGAGGCAGCCTCGTGAACGGACGACCCACACTTCCCCAGCACGAGTTGCGAACGGTGGGCGCACCCTCCGCGCTCGACGGCATCAAGGTCATCGACTTCACCCAGATGCTGTCGGGCCCGTACAGCACACAACAACTCGCCGATTACGGCGCGGACGTGGTGAAGATCGAGCAGCCGGTGCGCGGTGACGACAGTCGTCACTACACAACCACCGCTCTCGCCGGAGAGTGCGCGTTCTTCCTGAGCACGAACCGGAACAAGCGCAGCATCGTGCTCGATCTCAAGTCCGACGGCGGCCGGGAGGTGGCGCTGCGGCTGGTCGAAAACGCGGACGTCGTCATCGAGAACTTCTCCAACGGGGTGATGGAGCGGCTCGGCCTGGGCTGGGACACGCTGTCGGAGCTGAACGCGCGCCTGATCTTCTGTGCGGTGTCCGGGTTCGGACGCGATCAGCCTGCCGCGGTCGCCCGCCGGAGCTATGACGCCATGGCCCAGGCCGGCAGTGGCCTGCTGTCCCTCACCGGCGAACCGGACCGACTTCCTATGCGCACCACCGTGCCGATCATGGACACCATGACCGCGATGACGGCCACCGCGACCATCATGGCGGCGCTCATCGCCCGCGAACGTCTCGGCAGAGGCCAGCGCATCGAGGTGTGCCTGCACGATGTCGCGATCGCGTCGCTGACGATGTACGGCATGGCCTACCTCGTCAGCGGCGAGGAGTTCGTCCGGTCGGGAAATCGCGCTCCCCAGACCGCTCCCAGTGACATGTATGCGGCTAAGGACGGCGCGTTCTTTCTGACGTGCGGCAACAACCGGTTGTTCGAGCGGCTATGCCGCGACGGGCTCGGCATGCCCGAGCTGGTGGACGATCCCGACTTCACCAGCAACGATCGGCGCGTCCGTAACGTCGAGAGACTGACCGGCATCCTTCAGGGCGCGTTCGCCACCGACACCCGTGACAACTGGGTCCGGCGGCTGTCGGCGTGCGGAGTCCCGGTCTCGCCCGTCCTGACCATCGGCGAGGCGATGGCCTCGGATGACGTGATCCGGCGTAAGAACGTCTCCCAGATCTCCCACCCGCGAGCCGGTGTCGTCCCGAACGTCCGCGCACCGTTCTCGATGTCGCTGACCCCCGCTGTCGACCCGGTGGCACCACCGCTGCTCGGCCAGCACACGACGGAGATCCTTACTGAGATGGGCTACTCCCCCGACGACATCGCGAATCTGGGTCGGGCCGGCGCGTTCGGTTCGGTCGAGGAGTCAGTGGCACGGTGACCGACGGTTGTGCCGATCCCGGCGGCGGGACTCCGCAGCATCCGAGACGTCCGGAACGATCGAATCGAGGCTCGATGTCAGCGCTATCCCCCAGTTCCGGGCTCGACGTCCAGCGGGCGATGTCGCTGCTGGCGCCGAAGTCGATCGCGGTGATCGGGGCATCCGAACGCTCACGATGGTCGACGGGCATGATCGCGAACCTGGAACGGCATGGCTACACAGGCCACATCCGTCCGGTCAATCCGCGCGGCGGGACGCTGGGCACGCGCCCGGTGGCGACCAGTTGCCGCGAACTCGGTGAGGCCGTCGATCTGGGCGTGCTGATGGTGCCGTCCGCCGCCTCGGTCTCGGCGCTCGAGGACCTCGCCGCCGCCGGCGCGCCCGCGGCGATGGTGCTGACGTCCGGGTTCGCCGAGGCAGGCGAGGACGGCCGCGTTCTGCAGGACCAGCTCGTGACGATCGCCGCACAGCACAACATCCGGCTGCTCGGCCCGAACAGCCTCGGCTTCATGAACTTCGTCGACGACGTCGTCGGCTGGGCCGCACCGGTCGACGCGCCCTCGCGGCACCACGGGGTGGGTCTGGTCTCCCAGAGCGGCGCGACCGCCTACTTCCTCGCGGATCTGGCGGCCCGGCAGGACATCCCGGTCAGCTACGTCGTCGCGACCGGAAACGAGGCGGATCTCGACCTGACGACGTTCGCCTGCGGCCTGGCTGCGGACGACAGCACGCGCGCGATCGCACTGTTCGTCGAATCGGTACGCAACCCGCAGCGTTTCATCGAGGCGGCCGAGGCAGCCGGTCGCGCGAACAAGCCACTCGTCGTGCTGAAGGTCGGCGCAAGCGAAGTGACCGCACGCTCGGCGCTGGCCCACACCGGAGCGCTGGTCGGTGACGACCGGGTGTTCGACGGAATCTGCGAGCGTTACGGCATCATCCGGGTCCACTCCCTCGAGGACCTCATGGTGACCGCCGACATCGTCGGCCGGACGAACATCCTGACGCGTGCGGGACTCGCCGTGATCTCGAACTCCGGAGGCATCTGCGAGATCGCTGCCGACGCCGCCGAGACGCTGGGCATCGACCTGCCTGAGATCCCCGAGAGTGCAGCCGCCGAGATACGCACGGCAGTTCCTGACTACGCGACACCGCACAATCCACTGGACCTGACCGGAGGGGTCGTCCCGGCCGAGGTCGAGCGCATCGTGAGCGCACTTGGCACGAGCAACTCATACGGCGCCGTGCTGGTGCCGTACTACGCCGTGCCGACCGAGCCCGGCAGCGATGACCAGCGGCTCGCCGACCTGCACAAGCACATCGCCCTCGGTATCCGCAGCTCGACCGTCCCAGGGTTCCTCGTCAGTTACACGGCTACCACCGTGACCGACGAGACCCGCAGGATCGTGTCGGACCTCGGTCTGCCGTACCTCGCCTGCGGGATGGACCGCGCGCTCGTCGGCCTCGGTCACGCGTTCCGCTGGTCCGCGCGCCGTCTTACCTCGCCGATCACGGATCCCGTGCCGGTGCGCCGGGTGATCTCCCAGCGACCGCGAACCGAAGCCGACACCCTGTCGCTTCTCGCCGACGAAGGCGTCCCGGTCGTGCCTCGACACCTCGCGACCAGCGTCGACCGAGCTGTCGACGCGTCGAGGAGCTGGCCCGATCCGTCCGTGCTGAAGATCGCGTCGGCCCAGATCGCGCACAAGACCGAGATCGGTGGCGTCGCGCTGGACGTGGCGGACCCGGATGTCGCCGACACGTACCGGCGGATCCGTGCCGCCGGTGAGGCGGTCGACGGCGCCGTCATCGATGGCGTTCTCGTGAGCCCGATGCGTGTCGGCGGCATCGAGCTGTTCGTGGGCTGCTCGTACGACCCGGTCTGGGGACCGGTGATCGCTGTCGGTCTCGGCGGCATCTGGGTAGAGATCCTCGCCGACGTCGCACTGCGACCGCTGCCGGTGTCGGCCGACGAAGTGGTGTCGATGCTCCGCGGGCTCCGCGCGGCCGCGGTGCTGGGCGGAGCTCGAGGGTCCGTGCCAGCGGATCTCGCCGCCGTCGGGCGCGCGGTCGCCGCGATCGGGGACGTGGCAGTAGCCCTCGGCCCGGACCTCGCGGCACTCGAGGTCAACCCCCTCTGGGTGCACGGGGATCACGTCGAGGCACTGGATGCGCTGGCGGTGTGGAAGTCCGAATGATCGGTTCGTCACGAACAGGGCCGGGCGCCGTCGGCGTCCGGCCCTGTTCGGCAGGTTCGGCTACGACGACGGCGAGCCACTGAACGTCGGCTCGCTCGACACGGACTCGGGCTGCGGGTCGTCCGGGCGCGCCGGCTGACGATCGGCAGTGGACGCGTCGGCGCGTCCCTTGCGCTGTTGCCGCCAGACCGCGAACGCGACCGCGACGATGAGGGCCACGCCGTTGAACATGTCGTTCGCCCACTGGACCGTGCTGACGAGCTGGATGCCCTTCACGCCGATCGCCAACACGTAGACCGCGATGAGCGTGCCCCACACGTTGAACCGTCCGGGCACCAACTGGGTGGAGCCGAGGAAGGCAGCGGCGAACGCCGGCAGCAGCAGACCGGAGCCGAACGTCAACGACGGTCCGTTCAGTGAGGAGTAGAAGACGCCGGCGATCCCGCAGATGAACGCGGAAGCGATCAACGACAGCCATGTCCACTTGCCGACGTTGATGCCGGACAGCCGAGCCGCCTCACTGTTGCCGCCGACGGCGTACATGTAGCGGCCGGCGGGGGTGTGCGTCATGACCCACCACACGATCGCCGCGAGCACGAGCATGTAGAGGAAGACGATCTGGAATCCGGCGAGGGGCTGTTGGGTCAGGTTCGACCACGCCGTGCTCTCCGGCGGCAGCGGCTGGTTGGAGCCCGTAACGATCGCCTGACACGCAGCGATGACGGTCGCCATGCCGAGTGTCGCGATGAACGAGTTCACCTTGAACACGACGACGATGAGGCCGTTCACCACGCCGATCAACAAGCTGACGCCCAGCGCGAGCAGGATCGCGGGAGCGATTCCCCAGTGGTTCTGCGACTGCACCTGCGCCGCCAGGATGGCGGACATGTTGATGGTCGCTCCGACCGACAGGTCGTAGGCCCCGGTCGCCAACGGAATGAGGAGCGCGACACCCATCATCGCCGTGATGGCCTGCTCTGCAGCGACCGAGTGCAACGTCGACTGCGTCAGGAACAGGTTCGGCGTCCAGATGCCGAAGACGATGATGAACAGTGCGGCGAGATAGAGACCGCTGAACCGGTCGAGACCGAGGTTCAACCGGACGGGACGGCGCGACATAGCGTGCTCCTCCTACGCGAGCGCGTGATGTGAGATGGCGGCGACGGTCTTGGCGTCACCTTCGAGTTCGGCGACGACCCGCCCGTTGGCGAGCACCACCACGCGGTGGCACAGCGCGACCAGCTCGTCGGTGTCTGCCGAGCTGACCATGACGCACGCCCCGCCGCGGGCCGCCTCGACGATCTCGTGGTGCAGGATCGCCTTCGCCGGTACGTCGACGCCTTGCGTCGGCTCATCGAGCAACAGCAGCCGGGGCGAGCAGCGCAGCCATTTCGCCATCAGCACCTTCTGCTGGTTGCCGCCGCTCAGGGTCGACAGCGGTCGCTTGAGCGCGTCTTGTGGACGGACGGACAGGCGGTCCAGCCAGCTCTGCGCTTCCTGCCGCTCGGCGGCACGGCGGATGACCGGCCAGCGCCAGATCGGCTTGAGATCGGCGAGGCTGAAGTTCTCGCGCACCGTCAGGTCCATGACGGCGCCCTGCGTCTTGCGGTCGGGCGGCAGATACGCCACGCCCGCGCGTACCGCGTGGTCCGGTCGGTCGGCGCGCACGGTCACCCCGTCCACCGTCACGGTCCCGGCCGTACGTTGCGCCGATCCGAAGATGCCGGCCAACAGCGCTTCACGGCCGGAGCCGGTGATGCCCGCGATACCGACGATCTCCCCGGGCTGGACGTCCAGGTCGAACGACCTCACGCGTCCGATGGTGAGTCCCCGCACGCGCACCGCGGCCGCGCTTTCGGCAGGGTTCAGCTCCGCCGACTCGGCTGCCGTCTCGTCGAGTTCCGCCCCTACAAGTAGTGATACCAGCGACCGCCGGTCGAGCCCGTTGATCGGGCGCGACGCGACGTTCACTCCGTCGCGTAACACCGTCACCGTCTGTGCGATCCGGAAGATCTCGTCGAAGCGGTGGGTCACGTAGATGACGCCGACTCCGCGGGACGCGACGGTACGCACGATCTCGAGCAGCCGTTCGACCTCGTCCTCGGGGAGCGTGGCGGTGGGCTCGTCCAGAATCAGCAGCCGTACCGGAGCCTGCTCGTCGGTGCGCAGCGCCCGCGCGACGGCGACACCCGTGCGGAGAGCGGGCGACAAGGTTCGGACGAGTCGCCGCGGGTCTATCGACAGGCCGAGCAGCTCGAGGTCGCTGCGGGCACGCGCCGCCTCCTCGCGAGCACTGATGGTTCCGAAGCGGGTGCGGAATCCGCCGTTGAAGGAGAGGTTGTCCAACACCGAGGACGAGTCGACCAGGCCGAGGTCCTGGTGGACCACCCGGATCCCGGCGCGGTACGACGCGTCCGCCGAGCCGAAGGCAAGGCGCTCGCCCGCGATCGTCACCACCGCGCCGTCGTCCGGGCGGTGGTAGCCGGTGAGGATCTTGATGAACGTGGACTTGCCCGAGCCGTTCTCGCCGACGAGGGCGTGGACCTCCCCCGGTGCGACGGAGAGATCCACGCCCTTCAGCGCCATCTGGCCCGCGAAGGTCTTGCTGACGTTCTCCGCCTGCAGGCTCCAGGTGCTACCGGCGGTGGCGGCGGAGAGTGGCGCAGTCATCAGGAGACGTGCCACAACTTCTTGAACTGGGCCAGCGCGTCCGACGGCGCATTCAGCGAGTCGGTCGTGTTCCCCACCGTGGACTGGGTCAGCAGCTGGATCGGAGTGACGCCTGAAGCCGGCGATATCGTCATGTTCTCGGACTGCCGAGCAGCGGCGTCGACGGCCACCAACCCGTCATAGATCAGGTTCTCGGACGTGAACGCCTGCTCCGTGCCGTTCTTGACGTCCGACATGTTCTCCGACGATCCCAGTCCGCCGGCGATCTTCACCCCATCGATGCCTGCGGCCTTGAGCGCGGCGGGCAGGCCGGGCGCGATGACTCCGTCGGCCAGCAGGATGTACTTGACGTCGGGGTTGCGCTGCATCGACGAGACGATGGCCGGAACGATCGCGTTGCTCTCCTGCTGGGCGATCGTGACGTTCAGGTCCGTGAGCGAGCATCCCGAGCAGTACTGCTGGACGCCCGAGCTGATGTTGTCGGCGATCTGCTTGAGCACCGGGAAGTCCGGGATGTCGACGAGCAGGCCCTTGCCCGACCCGGCGGAGTCCTGCGTGAACCATGCGGCCACCGCCTTGCCCTGGCCGTCCCCGTTGCCGATGTTGATCGGGATGGTCTTGCTCACGGGCGCTGCCGGGCCGATGTCGATCGGGAAGATCGGCACTCCGGCCTTCTCGTACGCCGGGACCTCGGACTGCCAGGTGGCCGGGGGCAGGCCGTTCAGCGACACCGCGACGGGGTGGTACTGCAGCGCCTGCTTCATGGCTGAGATCAGCGTCGCGGGGTTGGCCGAGTCGAAGTCGAGGACCTTGAGCTTCCAGCCCAGGGCGTCGGTCGCGGCCTTGATCCCCTCGGAATTGGTCTTGCACTGCGGGAACCCGCACTGCAGCGCCACGAAGGTGAGGCCCTTCTTGGGCGCGCTCGTCAGCGCCTGGGTCACCGGGATGGCGGCCGGAGTCTTGCTGTACTGCGCGAGCGCAGCTGCCGCGGCGGAGCCGGTACCGGACGACGAGCTCGAGCTGGCATCTCCGGCACCGCCACCCGCGCCCGCAGGTGCACTGGTGGTCGGCGATCCTGACCCGCCCGACGAACTGCACGCGGTGAGCGCGAGAGCGGACGCTGCGCCAAGCGCGAGAGCGGTCCGTAGAACGAGTCGACTCGTCACGAGTCCTCCTGGTCGTCGTTGGCCTCAACGATCTTCGTTCGGAATCACGAATCGCGTTCCGAGTTTCTGAAGTATTTTCGTGACCGGGCGCACTGTCAAGGGATCGGTCCACAATCGCCGCGGACGGCCGGACGCAGGACGCCCACAAACTCGATCAACTCATCGAACGCCGCGGATCGGCTAACCTGACCGCTCCGGTGCGAGCGTGTGGACAGCAGGGGGAGCAAGTGGCGACATCTGGCGCCGACGCTGGAGCCGAGCGCTTCTCGCGAGTGTTCGACGTGCTCGAGCTGCTCGTCGGGCACTCCGGCGGCATGACACTCACGGAGATCGTCAAGCGGCTCGGGCTGCCGGCCAGCAGCGCACACAACCTGTTGCAACGCATGGCCGCGATCAATCTGGTGGTCGTGACCGAGGACCTTCGCTACTCGATCGGCTCACGCGCCGTTCGCCTCGGCATCCGCATCGTCGACGGTGTCGAAGTGCGCACGCTGGCGCGCCGGCCGATGCAGGAACTCGCACGCGAGACCGGCGATGACATCTACCTCGCGGTGCGGATGGGCAACCGGGTGTTCTACGTGGACAAGGTCGCGGGCACCCGACCGATCACTGTCGACATCCGTCTGGGGCAGCCGCTCTACCTGCATGCGACAGCAGTCGGCAAACTCTTCGCGGCCAACAACCGCCAGCTCTACCGGCGCCTGATGGCCGAGGATCGTCCACGCCTCACGTCGCACACGCTCACCACCCAGCAGGAACTCGACGCCGCGCTCGAAAAGATCCGCGCGGACGACTACTCGGTCAGCCGCGAGGAGGCGATCCTCGGAATCGTCGGCATGGCCTACCCGATCCGGGACGCGTACGGGGAGCTCGCGGCGGCCATCCACGTGTCGGCTCCCCTGGCGCAGATCGATGCGAAACATGAGCGCGCCCTGCTCGACGCCGCACGCGAGGCGGCGCGTTCCATCGAGCGGGAACTCGGCCGCATGGAGACCCCCGAGACCCGAACCGTCCGTCGCGCCGCGGCCGACGCGTCCTGACTCGCTCCCCGTCCGCAGCTTCGCTGGCACGGGGCTGCGCACTGCGTGCAACCGCCTCGCAGAACCGGGGGTTGACCGATGCCCCGCGCCGCGGCAAGATTCGAATCCCCGAAAGTATCCTCGAATTTTGGAAAACCTCGGGTACGGATCTCGACGGAGAGGACGGGCGCGCGTGGCGTCGTCGCGACGAAGAGTGGCAGTCATCGGTGCCGGCGCCGGCGGTCTCAGCGCCGCGCGACACCTTCTGGAGGACGGTCACGACGTCACCGTCTTCGAGGCCGGCTCCTACGTCGGCGGCCTGTGGGTCTACGACAACGACAACGGCCTGAGCGTCGCCTACGAGTCACTGCACATCAACTCCGAGCCGCGTGCGACGGCTTTTCGCGACTACCCGTTCCCGCCGGGAACCCCGTTGTTCCCGTCGCATCGGGAGGTTGCGAGCTATCTCGACGCCTTCGCCGACAAGTTCGGCGTACGCGCGATCACCCGGTTCAACACTCGCGTCACGAATGTCGAGCCGGTCGACGGTCGCCCGGGCGAGGGCTGGATCCTCCAGCTGGCCGACGGTTCCGAAGAGACGTTCGACGCCGTCGTCGTCGCGAGTGGCCACCAAGGCGTTCCCGCGCACCCGGAGTGGGCACAGGACTTCGGCGGCCGTTACCTGCACTCCCACGTCTACCGATCACCGCGCGAGTTCGTCGACGAACGTGTGCTCGTCGTCGGGGTCGGCAACAGCGGGCTGGACATCGCCGCGGACCTGGCGCCGTTCGCCGCGAAGACCTACAGCGCCGCTCGCTCACCGGTTCTCATCATGCCGCGCATGATCCTGGGCGTGCCGTCTGCACGAGTGATCGCCATGATCGCCAAGCCGTGGTTGCCGTGGGTCGTCCAACGCCAGCTGATGCGTTGGGTCAGCCAGGTATACAACGGCCGGATGGAGCAGTGGGGTCTGCGCACGCCGACCAAGCGCACTCACCCGGCGAGCAACGCCACCTACATGGCTCACGTCTCGTACCACAAGATCACCCCGATGCCCGGCGTCACCCGGGTCGACGGCAAGACGGTCCATTTCAGCGACGGCCGTGCGATCGAGGTCGACACCGTGATCGCCGCGACGGGCTACCACCTCGATCTTCCCTTTCTGAAGGGCGAGCTGGCACCGGTGAACGACCGCCGCCTCGAGGCCTACAAGCGGATCGTCCATCCGGACTGGCCCGGTCTCTACTTCATCGGATTCTTCAACGTCAGCAGCGGCGCGAACATCTCCATGATGGATGTCCAGTCGAGCCTGCTGGCCGCGATCATGTCCGGACGCCATCGTCTCCCGGCACCGCAGGCGATGAAGGCCGACATCTCGAAGGAGTTCCAGATCATGGAACGGCGTTATCCGTCGGCTGCCCGCTACGGCCTCGAACTGGACCCGCGCCGGTACCGCAAGCAGATCGCTGAGCTGCTCCAGCAAGGGCGGGCGTGACGATGTCTTTGCGGCACAAGGCAGCAGTGGCCGGTATCGGCGAGACCCGCTACGAACGGGCGTCGACGAAGAGCGCGCTGCATCTGCAGTTCGAGGCGAGCCTCGCCGCCATCGCGGACGCCGGACTGGATCCCAAGGACATCGACGGGATCATCCCGATCGGCATCACTGGCGCACCGGCCGAGGAGTACGTTGCCAACTTCGGCCTGCCCGATCTGCGCTTCTCGGCGGTGATCCCCCACGGCGGAGCCAGCGGCATCGGCGCGCTGCAGTGCGCCGCGGCCGCCATTGCAGCCGGGCTGTGCAGCGCGGTGCTCGTGCCGGCCGGACGCAATGTCAGCTCGGGCGCCCGGGCGGGGGTGCGGATCCACCAGATGCCGCAGTTCCGGTTCGTGACCGAGTTCGAACGCCCGATCGGCGCGATCGCGCCCGCCCAGCTGTATGCCCCGATGGCGCGTCGGCACATGAACATGTACGGCACGACGAGCGAACAGCTCGCCGAGATCGCCGTGACGACCAGGGCCCACGCACGCCTCAACGACAACGCCATCATGACGAAGCCGATGACCGTCGAAGACCATCAGAACTCCCGGATGATCACCGACCCGTTCCGACTGTTCGACTGCAGCCTCGAAAGTGACGGAGGCGCCGCCTTCGTCGTCACCTCGACCGAACGGGCCCGGGACCTGCGTCAGCCGGTCGTCGAATTGTTGGGAAGCGCCATGGGCCACCCCGACTCCCCCAGCTCGATCACCCAGCGCCCCGAACTGACCCACGTCGGCATCGCGAAGGCCGCACGCCTCGCCTTCGAGATGGCGGGCGTGACGCACGACGACATCGACGTCGCCGAAATCTACGACTGCTTCACCTGGGTCGTGCTCTGCCAGTTGGAGGACATGGGCTTCTGCAAGAAGGGAGAAGGGGGCGACTTCGTCTCGAACGGTCGCCTGCGCCTCGGTGGCGCGCTGCCGACGAACACGCACGGTGGCTTGCTCTCGCAGGCGCACATGCTCGGCATGAACCACATCGTCGAACTCGTGCGGCAACTGCGCGGACAGGGCGAGCGGCGCCAGGTCGCCGACGCGCACATCGGGCTCGCGACGGGCTACGGCGACATGGGCGACGGTGGCCTGGCGATCATGGCGGCCGCGTGATGACCGACGACCTCTCCATGGCCTACTGGGCCGGTGCGGAAGACGGCTCACTCGTGCTGCAACGCTGTGATTCGTGCGGACTCGTACGCCACTATCCGCGCATCCTCTGCGCGCGCTGCTATTCCTTCGACTGGAGTCCGGTCACGGCAGAGCCGAGCGGGACGGTCCACAGCTGGACGGTGAGCCACCACGTGTTCGACCCGTCCGTCCTGACCGATGTGCCCTACACGCTCGTGACCGTCGACATGACTGCGGGAGTTCGGGTCCTCGGACGCTTCGACTCCGCGGCAGCGCCGGAGACCGGACAGCCCGTCACGCTGCGATTCGAACGCTCGGCGGACGGTCGTCCTGCGCCGGTGTTCGCGCCGGCGACCGCGTAATCAGAGAGGACCCGACGTGCACACCCCCATCTGCGACCGCCTCGGCTGCGACGTCGCGATCTTCGCCTTCTCGCACTGCCGCGACGTCGTCGCGGCAGTCACCCGCGCAGGTGGCTTCGGCGTCCTCGGCGCGTCGACGTTCTCACCCGAGCAGCTCGAAACCGAGCTCAAGTGGATCGACGAGCACACCGACGGCAAGCCCTACGGCGTCGACATGCTGATTCCGACGGTCTACGACGAGCGGGCGGAAACGACACCTGAAGAGCTCGAGCGGATGATTCCGCAGGGCCACCGCGACTTCATGGACAAGCTCCTCGCGGACAAGGGCGTGCCCGAGCTCGAGCCCGACGAGCGTGAGCAGCTACGGCACTCACTCGCGGCCGGGCGGGGCGGCATGACACCGGACGGAGCGCGGCGGTTGCTCCGTGTTGCCCTGGAACACCCGCAGGTGCGCATGTTCGTCAGCGCCCTCGGCGCACCGCCACCCGACGTGGTCGAGGCGCTGCGCGACCGCGACATCGTCATCGGCGCCCTGTGCGGTAAGGCGCGCCATGCCGAGCGTCAGATCGCCGCGGGCGTCGACGTCGTGATCGCGCAGGGCACCGAGGCGGGCGGCCACACCGGCGACATTGCCACGATGGTGCTCGTCCCGGAGATCGTCGCGGCCGTCCAGGGCAGGGCCGCGGTG